>Ga0209646_1000037_pt1 | contig 355116 bp, 286 predicted proteins | sample AraplaL_Col_mTSA_FD_184259 | JGI IMG/M metagenome (GOLD analysis project Ga0209646, IMG submission 184259) | Arabidopsis root microbial communities from the University of North Carolina, USA - plate scrape CL_Col_mTSA (SPAdes) (version 2) | ecosystem: Host-associated > Plants > Roots >...
CCATATCTACAACTTAAACTCTTTAAAACATAGGGGGCTTTATTTTTCAGAAATAACAAATATCCTTGATCCTATTGCATTGTCGCCCGGGGAATCCTTGTTTTTAAATTTCCCCGGACAACAATGAATGCAAAATTTAAAATGTAAAAGTGGAATGCAACGAAGTTTGACCCGGGCCTAACCGCTGCATTCCACTTTTACATTTAGCATTTGAAATTTTACATTTTACATTCTTTTTTGTCAACCCCACGTGCCTACCGGTGTAACCCCTTTTTCTTTAGGTACGCCAGCAACTCCTCCGGGTAATTAGTCTGTATACAATTCGCATACTTAAATGCCTTCATCATTGCATCAAAACCGCTATCCTTTTGCTTCTCCTCCATATCGTCATACTTGCCCAGGGCATTGATCCACACGCGTTCTCCGTGTGCACGCACGCGGCTCATTAAGCTATCGGAATAAAAAGAATCATCAATGTGAATGGCAGCATATTTACCCTGCTGCATAATCTTTTCTGTTTCCTCCGCATTATGTGAGCGGGGCATAATGGGAATGTTAGGATCCAGGTCATGCAGGTAGGGCGCGTATTTGGCGGCATACAGGAAAAACAATACCTGCGGGGCCATTTGGGTAGCGGCTACCAGGGCGCAGGTTTTCTTTGCTGCCTCCGGCGATGCTTCCTTGAAATCAATATCCAGCATGGCCTTGCCTTTTAACAGCTTCAACGCCTCTTCAAAAGTGGGGATCTTTTCTTCCGTGGGCTGGCCGTTAAACAGCAGATGAAAAGCCTGCAGCTGTTGGTACGTGTAATCCCTTACAGCGCCGGGCTGGCCGGTGGTGCGGGTAATAGTGGCGTCGTGCATGATCACCAGCACACTGTCTTTGGTGGAGCGTACATCCAGTTCCACCACATCAACGCCTATACGGATAGCCTCTTTAATAGCGGCAATAGAATTTTCCGGGTACTTGTTATGTGCGGCGCGGTGGGCGGTTACCAGCACCCGCTCCGGGTGATGGTAGAAATCTTCCAGGATGGGTGCTACATTGGATTGCGCTTGTACAAACAGTTGCGTACAAAGCAACGCAACAACAAGACTAAATTGCTTCATCTTTAATATTTAATAGTAGTAATTAATAGCCGTCGTTCTGCGGAAAGGGTACGGTTGAAAGATCGCGCTGCGACTGCGGAATAGGCCGCAGTGCGTGGAACGGTTTAATATTGGCGGCGTTCGGGTTGTACAGCTTCACGCGGTCTCTCAGCTTACCGGTGCGTACAAGGTCCATCCAGCGGCCTTCTTCCCCGCCCAGCTCACGGGCCCGTTCATCCAGCACAGCATCCATATTCAGCTGTGCAGCGCTTAGCATAGGCATGGTAGTACCGGGTTTGGCGGCGCGTGTGCGCACTTTGTTCAGGTATGTTACACCCTGCTCCGGTTTGCCATCCAGCATCAATGCTTCTGCGGCAATGAGGTAGGTATCTGATAAGCGGTACACAAAATAATCGCGGAAACCGTTCAGGTCCTGCGGGGAGGCGCGGGTGGGATCATCATGCTTTTTGATGCCCCAGTGCATGTTATCCGTATTGGGCGCAATGGTAGATGTTACGCCCGGGCTGATCTGCCATACCACGGTATCGCCCAGCTTCTTACCTGCAGGCAGGTTGGCGGGATTGTTATAGAACCAGTAAATGCGGAAGGTTACATCAAAACGGCTGTCGTTCTTATCAAACAGGTTGCGGAAGAAGGGTGTAGGCCGGAAACGTGTGTACGGACGGCCACCCTGGTTCACATCGCGCAGCAGGCCGAATTGGTCGTAGGCAGGTGTAAAAAAGGCATTACCCTGGTTGCCATCGCCATTGAACAATGCATTGTTAATATATTGTACGGCAAACAGTATTTCTGCATTCTTCTGGTTGTTGTAATCAAATACGCTTGCATAGGCAGGCAGCAGCTGGTAAGGCCCTTCATTGATCACCTTTACAGCAGCAGTGGCGGCGCCGGCATAATCTTTCAGCAGCAGGTCTGTTAGGGCCAGCTGGTGCAGGGCAGCGCCTTTGGTAATGCGGCCATACTCCTGCATGGTCCAGTCAAGATTGTCCACTGCAAACTGTGTATCCTCCTGCATCTTTTTCCAGATGTCGGCTTTGGGTGTTCTGCCTAAATTGGTTACCACACCTTTGGTTTCATGATCTGTATACACTACATCGCCAAACTGCAGGGTTAACCAGTAATAATAGTGCGCGCGCAAAAAGCGTACTTCCGCCTTGTAGCGGTTGCGCAGTGTTTCATCCATGGTAATGGCGTCTATCCGGTCCAGGATGGTATTGGCGGCATTAATGCCTGCGTAGCAATTGGTCCACAGGTCATAGAGGTAACCGGCAGAGGCATTCAGCGCAGTGGAGTAATCGTCCATGAACTTATAGCCGCCGTCTTTACCATGCTGAAAAATATCCGTGCCCATGGTGGTAAGGGTAAAGCCTTTCTGCGAGCCATATAAGCCGCGCAGCTGGCTGTATACGCCGGTAACACCGTTGTTAATGCCGGCTGCATCACTGTAAATGGCTTCCGGCACAGGCTTGTACAGGTTCTTCTCTTCCAGGCTGCAGGAGCCGATGCCCAGCCAGCCGCATACGAAGAACAGGAAAGTAAATAATTTATAACGTTGCATAGCTGTTGTTTGATCAGTTAAAAAGCTGCATTTAAGCCTACGGCATACATTTTAACGGTAGGGTACATGGCGCGGGTACCATCTGATTCAAACTCAGGGTCCTGGCCTTTGTAATGCGTGAAGGTGAACGGATTTTCCGCGCTCAGGTTTATTTTCAGGCTACGGATGCCGCTGCGCTGCAGCCATACCTGCGGCAGTGTGTACGAGAGGCCTATGTTCTTTACCCTTACAAAGCTGGCGTCTTTCATGGCCAGCGTTTGCCCCAGGTATACGGATTCCTGGTTCTTGTTAGGCTGCGGATTATCGTTGGTTGGGTTTTCCGGCGTCCAGTAATCCACATCCAGGTTGTTGTAACGGCCCGCCAGGCGGTTATTGTTATCGTACCATTGTGAATAGATGAGGTAATGCTGGCGGGTGTTGATCACCACACTCAGATCCAGGCCGCGGTAAGTGAAATGGCTGGTAACGCCGCCCAGCCATGCCGGGCGCTGGTTGCCTATTACCACGCGGTCCTGGTCGTTCAATGTTTTATCGTTATTAACATCTGCAATCTTGATCATACCCGGTTTAAAGCCTAGAGCTGCTGCTTCCGTAGCTTCGGAGGTTTGCCAGATACCGGTCTTCTTATAGTAATAGAAGATGTTGATGGGCTGTCCTATGATCCAGCTGTTGCCCAGGTCATTCTTACCATCGCCATACAGCTGCACAATTTTATTCTGGTTGGCGCTGAAGCTGAGATCTGTTCTCCACTGGAAACCGCTTTTCGTTGATACGTTAATGGTAGAAAGGCTAACCTCCCAGCCATTATTACGCGTAGCGCCTATATTCTCCACAATGTTGGTGTAACCGGTACTGGAAGGAATGCTGCGCGTAAGCAGGATGTTCTTTGTATTGGAAATATAATGTTCTATGGAGCCGGAAATGCGATCGTTGAACAAGCCGAAATCAATACCCATATTCAGCTCGCGGGTGGTTTCCCATTGCAGGTTAGGATTGGCAATACTGTAAGGTACAAAACCATTGGCGCCCGTTTCCCCGAAAGCATACACGCCTTTGGTGAGCAGGCTGAAGGTGCCATAGGGATTCACCGGGTTATTACCATTGCTGCCATAGCTTATGCGCAGCTTCAGCGCGCTGATGTTGCGCAGGCTTTGCATAAAGGGCTCTGCATCTATACGCCAGGCAGCAGCGGCAGAGGGAAAATATCCCCATTTATGCCCGGGTGCAAATACGGAAGAGCCATCTGCGCGTGCGGTTAATGTTAGCAGGTAGCGGTTCTTATAATCGTAGTTCACACGCGCCATGTACGACAGCAGCAGTGATTTGCTGTAATCGCTGCTAACGCCGGTCACCTCTCCTGCGCTGCCCAGGTTATGATAGCCCTGCGCTTCATAGGGCAGCTTATTGGCGCTGATACCGGCGCTGTTGGTGATCTGCTGCTGGGAGCTTTGCAATAAGGTAACGCCCAGGTTATGATCTTTATTGATGCGGTGTTTGTATCTCAGTATATTCTCTACCGTTATAGAAAAGCGGTCCTGGTCAAAAGTGCTGGCCGTGGCATTGCCACCCTGGTTCACATCTGTAAGGCTTCCTTCAAAAATGCCTTCCCTCGCTACTTCCAGCTCAGGCCCTACGTTCAGGCGGTAGGTAAGGTCTTTGAGTATGTCCCACTCGCCGTACACGCTGGCAAATACCCTGGTTTTATACCGTTCGTCAATGCTATTCTTAATAACCATTAAGGGGTTTACGCGCTGGCCTTCATCGTTATTGGGGCGGAACAGCATATTACCGGCACTGTCGTACGGTACGCCCAGCGGGTTGGTGCGCAGGATGTCATCGAACACGGTATTATCCGCTACATTCTGCTCAGAGCGGGTTACAAAGGTGGATACACCCATGCGAATGCGGTCATTCACCTGGTGATCCAGGTTAATGCGGATGGAGCCGCGGGTGTAATCTGTTTTATCAATGATGCCCGTTTCCCTGAAATAGTTAAGGGAAACAGCGAACTGTGTTTTTTCCTTACCACCGGTAATAGACAGCTGGTGGTTTTGCCGGGAGCCCTGGTGATATACCAGGTCCTGCCAGTCGGTGCTGCGGCCTTTGGCCAGTGATTGCAGCGCTATATCATCAAACAGCTGATCATCCGGCGGAATAGGGCCATTACCATCTGCAGCAGCGCCCCTGGCAGCTTCCCGGCGCAGCCTGGCAAACTGCGGCCCATCCATCAGGTCCAGCTTTTTAGTAATGGAGGTAATGCCGTAGTACGCATCATAGTTGATCACCGACCTGCCGGCCTGCCCGCGTTTGGTGGTAATAAGTATTACGCCGTTAGCGCCGCGTGAGCCGTAAATAGCGGAGGATGCGGCATCTTTCAGCACTTCAATGGAAGCAATGTCGTTTGGATTGATCTCATTAAAGCTGGCATCCATTACCGGTATGCCATCCAGTACCAGCAGGGGCGCATTGCCACCGTTCATAGAACGTTCCCCGCGTATTAAGATGTTGGCGGAACCGCCGGGCTCATTGCCGCTGGTGAACACATCCAGGCCGGCTACCTTGCCTTTAAGGCCCTGTATGGGGTTGGTGATTGGCTGCGCTGCCAGCTCCTTGCCCTGTACGGATACAATGGCGCCGGTTACCTCTCTTTTCTTTTGTGTGCCGTAACCTACTACCACTACCTCATCCAGCCCTTTAATATCTTCCTGCAATACCACGCTTATTTCACCGCTGCCGGCTGGTACCTCCTGTGTCACATAACCTGATATAGAACATACCAGCACTTCGCTTTCCGCTGCCTGCAGGAAAAAAACACCTTCCCCATCTGTAACCGCGCCCCGGTTAGCGCCTTTCACCTGTACCGTTACACCGGGTAAGGGCGCACCTTTGGCATCCGTGACCCTGCCTTTACGCTTATCGGCAGGATCCGCTGCTACGGCCATTTTTACCGGTACGGCCTTTACTTCTTTTTCAAGGATAATGACCTTATTATTCTGCACTTTATAGGTAAGGCGGGTATTGCGCAGCAGCTCACTCACCACCCAATCCAATGATCTTTGCCGGGCGTTCAGGCTAACGGCTTTGTAAGGGGCGATGGCCTGCTCATTATAAATAAACAGCACACCGCTTTGCTGCTGAATAATGGTAAATGCTTCTTTGAGTGATCTGCGCTGGATGGCCAGATCTATTTTCTCCACCGGGTACTGTCCCCTGGAAACAGCGCCCTGCAACAGCTGGACGCCTAACAGCAGGAACATACTTATTATATTACCTGTTCTCATGACCTGCTTAATTACAGATACAACATTACTGGTACAAATTTTCATACCTTTGCACGGGTTTTAATAATTGATTGAAATCGTTATTGGATCCAGTTCCGGAGGATCAATTAGTGATTGGCGTTACGGATTGATCTTTCCCGGGTTTACTGCCGGTGAGGTATTACCTTACCGGTTTTTTTATGCGGGTAATTATCGTTGCTGCATAGGCGATACAATTTTATTGTTTACTGAATATGATATTATGCTGATCGATGGTGTAATGCAGCTTGTTGGCCAGGCTCAGGGCATCCAGCACATCGTGCAGCGTATCAGCCGCCTCAAAGCCGGCAGTGATGCGGTATGCAGGCAGGGTATTATCTGCAAAGGTTATGTGTACCCCGTACTTTTGTTCCAGCTGCATGGCTATCAGGTCCAGCCTTTCATTATTGAATAACAGCCGCCCGCTGGTCCATGCGCTGATGTTGGCTGCATCCCGGTGTTCCTTTTTCCAATCCTGCTGCTGCGCGTAAAAAGTGAGCTCCTCATCCGGCAGCAGTATTACCTGCCGGCCGGCCAGCTGCGGTACTGAATCCGCCTGCACGGCTACTTTGCCCTGCTGTACTGTAACCTGCACTATGGCCAGCTTTTCATAGACGCGTACATTAAAGATGGTGCCCAGCACCTGTGTACGGATGCTGCCGGAGCGGATCATGAATGGATGGGCAGGATCCTGGGCTACGTTTAAGCAGGCCTCACCTGTTAACAGCTCCACCTCTCTTTGCGGGCCGTTAAATTTATCAGGATAGCGCAACCGGCTGCCTGCATTCAGCCATACAACAGAGCTGTCGCTCAGGTGCAGCTGCAGGGGATGATCCTGCGCAACGGCCTCCTGCCAGTGTATTTGCGCCGGCCATAGCTTTTGTAATACGTAACCGGCACCTAATAATAAGATAAGGCTGGCGGCTATTTTCAGGATGGTGCTTACCTGCATGGCTATACGCTTTGCAGTGTGCGGCTGCCTGATGCGCTGTAACAGGGTTTCTTCATCCGGGTAAGCGGATGGCGCTGTGTAAGCGGTATCAGCCTCCTGCTGCTGGCGGTACCATTCTTCTACCACCAGCTGTTCTTCCGGCGTACATTGCCCGGCTACATACCTTTTTAATAATTGTTTGATGTGGCTTGCTTTCATTTACATTGTATATGACAAGCCTGCGGAAAGGAAGGGGTAGCTGCGTATATTATCAGAATGTTAACACTTATCAAAAGAGCAAGGGGAAGTGGCTCATTTTATGGCGCAGGGTGCGGATGGCGTTACTGATCTGCTTTTTAACGGTTTCCTGCGAAAGCTGCAGGCGGCTGGCTATTTCTTTATGTGACAGGGTGGTTTTGCGGCTCAGCTCAAATACTTCCCGCATTTTGGCGGGCAGCAGGGCTATTTCTTTTTCTATGCGGGCGCTCATTTCTTTTTCCGTGATACGCTGCAGTAAAGAATGATCAGCGGTGGAAATAAATTGTTGCAGGCTATCCAGGTGCTGCCGGTACGTACGCTTATGCGCTATTACATTCAGTACGCGGTTACGCACAGCAGTATACAGGTAAGCTGAGAGTGTGCCGGTTAATGTAATGCTGCCGGCTTTTGTGTAGATGGTGGTAAATACTTCCTGTACCACATCCTGCGCATCCTGCTCCTGTTCCAGCATACGGCAGGCATGCAGATACAGGCCGCCCCAGAAACGTTTATACAGCTCATCAAAGGCAGGTGCATTTCCCTGCTGAAATAACGCTAAGAGTGTTTCATCATTTATTTCACACAGCTCACCGGGATAAGAAGATTGATACATATTGCCCCCTTTCTGCCAGGAAACAGGGTGCCCTGGTTATGGCCAAAATTAATCTGAGGCGGGGATATTTCATGTTAAATAATTGTGAGGTGGCGGGTTCCATCAACTACATGCTGCCTGCTGCCGCATGTATCTTCTCCATTTCCTTCCCCGGCTCCGTTACCTCATCCGGCTGCACGCCTTTCTGCTCCCAGGTTGTAGTGGTGCCGGGCAATGTGGGCGAAGCAGTGGAAACAGATACATACAGCTGCTCATTTACCGGGAACCATTCATTCATATTGGCGCCCCCGGCAGAGGGCTGCCCTACAATGGTGGCCCGCTTTTGTGATTGCAGGCAGAACGCAAGCGCTTCTGCAGCAGACGCAGTTCTGTTATTGATCATTACAAATACAGGCGCAGTATATTTTTCCTGCGTAAGCCAGGAAACGGTTTTTATATTTTCAGTAGTACCGTTGCGGCTCCTCACTTCCAGCAGCGGTGTGTTGTTCTTCAGAAAAAAGCTTTCTATTACCGGGCCTATATCGCTGCCACCGCCTCCATTGCCCTGCAGGTCAATAATGAGCGCGCGGGTATGTGCAACAAATTGCATGGCGCCATATAATACCGGCAAGCTTTTATGGGAAATATTGATCTCCGATAATTTAATATAGCCAATGTTATTATTCAGGATCCGTACTTCACTAAAACCATAGTTCTTTTCACGCGCAGCAGGACCGTAGTGGAAATCATCTTCCGTTTGCTGTGTAATGGTATCCGGCGGCGCCAGCAAGGTTTTTACCGTAGCAGGATCATTGCGTACATACAGGTGGCCATCATGGCTAATGCTGCGCAGCAGCTGCGTGGCCAGGGAATCAAAACCTTTCCAGGTAGTGGCAGTATTAAAGCTCCCATACTCATGCGCGGCTTTAAATGCAGCAGCTATCTGCGCACCTTTATCTTCATGCACATAGCTACGGTGAATGATGGCAGCAATAGTATCAACAGCAGTAGCGATCTCTTTTTTGGAAAGCTGCGCATGCGTGCTGAGTGTAGTAGTTAAGCATGTTATAAATAGTATCCCCCATTTTTTCATAACAGTATGTTTATGGGCAAAGATGAGGGAATGAAGGGGGAAGAAATAGAATGAAATTTGCCTGGCCCCAAAAGAATGTAAACCGGCGAAGGAGGTTCATAGAGACCATTAAAAGACCTTATGAACGAGATAAACCGACGGAGGAGGTTCATAGAGACCATTAAAAGACCTTATGAACGAGATAAACCGACGGAGGAGGTTCATAGAGACCATTGAAAAGACTTTATGAACGAGATAAATGTAAAAGTTAAATGCCGCGAACATAAGCCCACCGGCTTCGCAGCATTTAACTTTTACATTTAAAATTTTACATTTATGATTTTACATTCTTACTTCGCCAGCTCCTCAAACTCTTCCGCCGACAGCTCAATCTCCGCAGCTTTCATATTCTCCTCCAGGTGGCCGATGGATTTAGTACCGGGTATCAGCAAAATATTCTCTGCGCGCTGCAGCAGCCAGGCCAGCGCTATTTGTGCGGTGGTGGCGTTATGGGCAGCAGCGATCCTGCTGATCTTATCGGCCATGCTATCCGGGCCGGAGGCCAGCGGAAACCAGGGAATAAAAGCCATATTGCGCTGAGTGGTGTAGTCCAGCACGGCTTCCCACTGGCGGTTACCCAGGTTGTAAAGGTTTTGTATGGATACAATAGGCAATACTTTTTCCGCCCTTTCTATTTGCTCAATATTTACTTCGGATAAACCCACAAAGCGGATCTTACCGGCTTTTACGGCCTCGGCCACAGGGGCCAGGGTTTCCTCTACCGGTACATTGGGATCAAAGCGGTGCAGCTGCCACAGGTCAATGGTTTCTACTTTCAGGCGTCTCAGGCTGCCTTCAATATTCTCGCGAATGAAGTCGGGCTTGCCATTGGGGATCCACTGGCCGGGGCCGGGCCGGTTAAAGCCGCCTTTGGTAGCGATAACCACGCCTGGTTTATAAGGGTACAAAGCATCTGCAATAAGGCTTTCATTTAACTGGGGGCCGTAAGCTTCGGCCGTGTCAATGAAATTAACGCCGGCGGCTACTGCAGCCTGCAAAACCTTTTTTGCGTTCTCACGGTCTGCTACCTCTCCGAATACGCCCGTGCCGGTGAGCTGCATGGCGCCATACCCTACCCTATTGATATTAAGCTGACCGCCTAAAGCGTAGGTCAATGCTGTTTTGCTTGTTATCATGGTTTCTCAATTTAGTATAACAAAGGTGAGGATATTCCGGCAGGTAGAAAATGTTAAAAGCAAAGGTTTGGTTATGAATTTCAAAGATGGGGGCGCTAAAAGCGAACCGGCGGTACAGCCAGGTTACCCTGGCTGCCCGCCGGTATTGTATTACAGTAGAAGAACAAATAATGGCTTTCGTGATCCTACAGCGTGGTATTCACCCGCTCTGACCTTTTATTGCCAAAAAGGTTTACTGTAGCGCCTACTTCATAAGCGCCATCCACATAGGTTTTAATACCGCCTGTTTGGGTTGAGTACAGCACCTGCAGCGTAACGGTTTGCATAATGTTTACCCCTACCCCTGCTGTGATGCTTTTGCTGGTATGGTACATGCCCATTACATTGGCTACATTGTTCAGGAACGAGATGTTAACCCCGGCATCCAGGATATTATCATATCCCTTTACGCCACGGTAGCAAAGCTTGGGCTCTACGCTGCTTACCGGGCCATCGCCAAAGAACTTATACGATGCTGCAGTGAAAAAGATGCCGCCGCCGTTCACGCCTTTATCGTCGCCGGTGAACAGGCTTCTTACATTGGGTAAGGCGCCCTGGATGTTCCAGTGCCCGTCCGTATAGGCCATACCGTATTCGCCTTCAAAATAGTTGTCGCGGCGGTTAAAGGCGGCTATGGACGGATCCGTAACATCCCCGTTCACATTCTTATAATCCACCCGCTGGAAGTTAAGCGCCAGCGACAGGCCAAAGTGCAGCGTTTGCCCGTTATGCCCTACCGGTAAATGGTAGGCATATGAAAGCGCTACGCGGGTACGGTTCATGAGCCCCGCCTGATCGTTAAAGATGTTGATGCCGCCGCCTACGCGGTAGCCGAACAGCGCATCGGCTGTAAAGAACTTGGTTTCAGGCGCACCATCAATGCCGGTCCACTGGCGGCGGTACGCGCCGTTAAAGTGAATGCCGGTGTCGGCGCCTGCCATGGCCGGGTTGGCCAGGTACTGGTTCTGGAAGTACTGGGTGCCGGAGGGTTCCAGCAGGGCCTGGGAATTGCCCCAGGACTGGGCCTGTGCCTGCCTGCTGCCTATGAGGGTGAGCAGCGCTGCACCTATGAATAATACCCGCATATGCTTTTTATTTAACCGTGTACACATGGTATCAATATTTTAACGGATCAATGCTGATCCCTGATGATAGTAATATATCCTTTTGCCGTTTTAGCGCCGCCGTTGATCCTCAGCACATAATAATAAGTGCCTTCTGCCAGCGGGCTGCCGTTGAGGGTGCCGTCCCAGTCGTTGCTATAGTTCACGCGATGATAGATCATGCGGCCGGAGCGGTCGAAGATGGATACTTCGTTATCCGGGTAGCTGTCCAGGTTGCGGATCACCCATTTATCGTTCTTTCCATCGCCGTTAGGTGTAAGGATGTTGATGGCATCTACCTTAAAGTCCTCAACCACTGTTATGGCTATATTGGCAGTGCTGTTGCAGCCGGCGGCTGTGGTAGCCGTTACTACATAAGTGATATTGGTTAGCGGCCTGGCTTCCAGTATAAAGTTATTCTGACCGCTCAGGATGCCATCTGCCGGCGACCAGCTATAAGAGTAGCCGTTAACCCTGGTAGCGTTAAGGTGTATTACATCGCCTTTGGAGATGGTGCTGCCTTTATCGCTGCTGATGGTAATGGATGGTACTTCATTCACCGTAATGGTGAAGCTGCGGCGCAGGGTATCTACCCCGCCATTGTCCGTACCTCCGTTATCCTTGATGGTAACGGTAATGGTAGCGGTGCCGGTGGTTACAGATGCTTTCAGCTTGTAGCTTAATACGTTGGATGCATTTACACTCAGCGCATCAAAGAACGGCTGGTTAGATACTGCGGTAATAGTATACGTTTGACCGGCTTCGGTGGCAGTTGCGCCCGTGAGCTGAATGGTGTGCGTATCGGTACCGGTACAAACATTCACATCTGCAATAGCATCCAGCTTAGGCGCTTTGTTAATGAATGCTATGAGCACCTTAATAGTTACAGGCGCTGCTGCGCTGGTATTTAAACCGTCGCTTACCGTTACGGTGAGTGTAAAGGTTTGGCCGGCCTTGGTTTTCAGCAGGGCGGCGTTTTGTACCGTAATGGCGCCGGTGGCGGCATTCAGGGCAAAGATCCCGCCGGAACCGTCTGTTACCAGGGTCCAGTTTTGCAGGCTGCCTGCTGTTTCAGTAGCTGTGAGCGTGCCCACTACAGTGCCTGCGGCGCTGTTATCATATACATCAAAGGATGCATTGGCTATTACCGGTGCAGTAACATCGTAGGTAATGGTTACGGTGTTGGAAACCGTGTTACCATTATTACCGGTGTTAACAGCGGCGTTTGCCGGTACGCTTACACTCACTGCGCCATCTGCCAGCGGTGTGATGGTAGCGGTGTAAGTAATGTTATCTGTTGTATTCAGGTTGCTTACGGTAGCGTTAGTGGCGCTGATATCAGTGCTTGTTAAACCGGTTACGGCCTCGCTAAAGGTGAGCGTAACATTAAAGGCGGTATTCACGCGCGCAGCTGCGGCAGTAGCTACCACCACTGTGGGGTGCGCGGTGTTAACGCGTACGCCGGTGGTGCTGCCCACACTGTTCAGGGTAAGCACGGCATTATTGCCGGCCGGGTCGCGGAGGGTGCTGCCATTCAGCGCCAGGGCTGCGCCCAGGGTAATACCGTCAGCATCCATCTGCCCGTTCAGCACTGTGTAGCGGAACAACAGGGCATTGGTTCCGGTACCGCTTACATAATTGGCCTGTACCGTGGTGGCGCCAATGGTCACCGGTATGGATGGCGTACCGCCTGCTACGTTCACGGCCTCGCTCATATGCACGGTGAAGTCAAGGTTTTGGCCGGTTGTATAGTAAGCGTTGGCCGGTACATCCACGGAGGTAATAACGGGCGCCGTAGCATCGTATGTGTAGCTGATGATGTTGGATGCGGTGTTGCCGTTGCTTACAATATTCACTGCTGCATTGGCAGGTACCTGCAGGGTTACCGGACCATCTGCCACCGGCGTTACCAGCGCGGTGTAGGTGATGTTATCGGTAGTGCTCAGGTTAGTCAGTGTGGCGTTAGTAGCGGTAATATCGCTCAGGGTAAAGCCGGTTACTGCTTCACTGAATGTGATGGTTAAGGTGAATGGCGCATTGGCCTGCACAGTGCCCGACAGCTGTACGGTTGGTGTAGCGGTGTATACCAGCACCCCGCTGGTATTACCTGCGCCATTAAGGGTGTTTGAAGCGGTATTGCCTGCGTCATCTTTCATAGTGCCTATCATGGTGGGGGCAATGGTAATGCCATCCAGGTCCTGCTCACCTGCCTGCACCGTGTAGCTAAAGGTTAAGGCGTTGGTGCCGCTGCCGCTTACATAGGCTGCCTGCACAGAGCTGCTGCCAATGGTAAGGTTCAGGGAAGGTATGCCGCCCGCCCCTATCACATTTACATTTTCATCGTAGTTAACGATGAAGTTCAGCACATCGCTGGCATTATAAGTACCGTTAGGCGGTACGGATACAGACGTTATAGCCGGTGCAGTACCGTCGTAAGTGTATGTTATGGTGTTGGAGGCTGTGTTAGGGTTATTACCAATGTTCACCGCTATATTAGCCGGTACCTGTACGGTTACCGTACCATCTGCCGCAGGCGTAATTAAGGCGGTATAGGTAATGTTATCACTCGTTGACGTAGTGCCGGCAGCACCGTTGGTTACAACAATATCGCCGCCGGTAAAGCCGGTTACTGCTTCACTGAATGTAAAGGTGGCGGTGAATGGCTGGTTACCCGGCGATACAGCTGTAGTGCTTACTACTACCGTGGGCGCGGTGGTGTTTACAAAAATACCGGCCGTGCTGGGCACGCCGTTCAGCGTTAATACAGCATTGTTAGTGGCCGCGTCTTGTATGGTGCCTCCGTTTAAGGTAAGATTGCCCAGGGCAATGCCGTCCATATCATTATCACCATTTTGCACGGTGTAGGAGAATGTGAGCTGGTTGGTGCCGCTGCCACTTACATAATCGGCCTGCACGGTAGCAGCGCCTATTACCACACCTAATTGCGGCGTGCCGGTTACCGTTACGTTCTCACTGAAGGTAGCGGTAAAGCTAAGCACCTCCGTTGCATTATAAAAACCGTTAGGCGGTACGGATACTGCGGTTATTACAGGCGCAGTACCATCGTAGGTAAAGCTAAGCGTGTTAGAGGCCGTGTTATTGGTGCCCGCTACGTTCAGCGCTTTATTGGCCGGGAAGGTAATGCTTACCGGACCATCTGCTGTAGGCGTTACCGTTAGTGTGAACACGGTGTTGGCAGTACCTGACAGGTTGCTTACCGTACCATTGGCAACGGTGAAATCTGCCAGTGCCACACCTGCCATGGATTCGCTAAAGGTAGCGGTAATGGTGAAGGGTGCATTTACCAGTGCAGGTGCTGCGGTAGTTAATGTTACGGAAGGTACAGCGGTATGTACCCGTACATTGGTTGTGGAGGGCACGCCGTTTAAGGTAAGCACCGCATCGTTGGTGGCTGCATCCTTGATAGTGCCGCCATTCAGCTGCAGGGTACCCAGGGTAATCCCGTTCATATCCTCTTCCCCGTTCTGCACGGTATAACGGAATACCAGCGCGCCGGTACCGCTGCCGCTTATATAATTGGCATAGCGGATAGTGCTGCCTATTACCATGCTTATCTGCGGTGTACCTGTTACCGTTACATTTTCACTGAAGTTTACGGTAAAGTTGAGGATACCGCCTGTTTTATAATACCCGTTGGCCGGTACGGCTACGGTTGTAACAACCGGCGGAGTAGCATCATAGGTAAGGCTAAGCGTATTGGATGCTGTATTGCCATTACCGGCTATGTTTACTGCGCTGCCGGCAGGTACCTGTAAGGTTACGGCGCCATCGGCAGCAGGTGTTACATCCAGCGTATAAGTAATATTATCGGAGGTAGCCAGGTTGCTTACCGTGGCGTTGGCAGCGGTAATATCTGATGCAGTGAAACCGGTTACTGCTTCAGTGAAGGTAACGGTTAATGTAAATCCTGCATTTACCAGGGCCGGTGCAGTGGTGGATATTGTTACACCCGGCACTATGCTGTATACGAATACATTGGCGGTGCTGCCTATGCTGTTTAATGTGAGCACTGCGTTGTTAGTGGCTGCATCCTGAATAGTGCCGCCGCTTAATGCAATGGCGCTGCCTACGCTGATACCATCCAGGTCCTGCTCGCCTGCCTGCACGGTGTAGCGGAATACCAGCGCACCGGTACCGCTGCCGCTGATGTAGCCGGCATTAACTGTTGATGACCCTATGGTGACAGGTATTGTTGGTGTGCCCGTTACCGTTACATTCTCATTAAAGTTAACGGTAAAGTCCAGGTTCTGGCCGGTTTGGTAATACCCATTGGCCGGTACGCCTACGGATGTTACGGTAGGTGCAACTGCATCTACCAGCACACCGGTGGTGCTGCCTACGCTATTTAAGGTAAGGTTGGCATCGTTGGTAGCGGCATCCCGTAATGAACCGCCGTTTGCACTCAGGGTGGTTACGGCAATGCCATCTGCATCCAGCTCACCGCTTTGTACGGTGTAAGTGAATGTTAAAGCATTAGTGCCGCTGCCGCTTACATAGGCAGCCTGCCGCGGGGTGGCGCCTATGGTCATGCTCAGCTGCGGTATACCGGTTACGGTTATATTTTCACTGAAGTTTACAGTGAACGTGAGCGCATCGCCGGCTTTGTAATACCCGTTGGCCGGTACGGTTACAGAAGTTACTACCGGTGCAATAACATCGTAAGTAATGCTGAGCGTATTGGATGCCGTGTTGGGATTATGGCCTATGTTCTGTACCGTGTTAGCCGGTAACTGTATGTTTATGACGCCATCTACCGAAGGCTGCAGGTCCATCGTATACGTAATGTTATCCGCTGTCTGTAAGTTGCTTACCGTAGTATTGAGCACACTAAGATCAGCCACAGTAAGGCCGGTTACCGCCTCGCTGAAAGTAAGGGTAATAGTGAAGCCACTGTTGCGCGGTGAGCTGGCAGTAGTAGATAATACCACGCTGGGTATAGTAGTATTTACGCGTACGTTAGCCAGGCTGGGTACCCCATTCAATGTAACATTCGCATCATTGGTGGCTGCATCCTGGATGGTACCGCCGTTCAGTGCAAGCGTACCTAAGGTAACGCCATCGTTATCCGTTTCGCCGGATTGTATGGTATAGCTGAATACCAGGGCATTGGTGCCGCTGCCGCTTACATAAGCTGCCTGGCGGCCGGTGCTGCCAACGGTCAGGTTAATATAGGGTGTACCCGTAACCGTTACATTCTCGCTGAAGTTAACGGTAAAGTTCAGGTTCTGGCCGGCATGGTAATAATCATTGGCCGGTACGCCTACGGATGTTACGGTGGGCGCTGTCTGGTCTATGGTCCAGGTGTAGGTAGCGGGTATCGGATCTGTATTACCTGCCGGGTCCCTTGCTGCAACATTAAAGGTATGTGAGCCTTCGGCTAAACCGGTATAGGTTTGCGGGCTGGTTATCATTACAATCGTGCCGGCATCACGGGCGCCCTGGAAGGTGCTGCCAATTTCGTCGGAGCTGAATGTGAATGTTGCGTTGGCATTATTGGTAATTAAAGGCGGCATACCGGTAATAGTGGTATTGGGCGCTGTCTGGTCCAGTGTAACGGAAGCAGAACTTGTTGCTACGTTGCCTGCAGCATCCCTCACATGTATGTACACGGTTTTAACACCGTCGCCGGCAGGCAGTGTGTATGGCTGTGAAGCTGCATACGCTACATACCCGCTGTAAGTAGTATTATCATTTGAGAACTCCATTTGCAGGGGTCCGTTTGCATCTGTAGCAGCTATAGTCAGGGTTACTGCCGGGTTGTTGGTAATGGCAGGACCGCTGATGGTAAAGGTATTGATAGCAGGCGCAGTCTTATCTACCGTATAAACCTGGCCGCTTGTAAAAGGCGTAGGGCTTACGGTGGGTGAAATGCCGGCGCCGTTAACATCCAGTCTTAATGTACCATCGCCGGTGCCGGTATTTACGGTTACCGTATAGGTAGTACCGCTGCCGCTTACGCTGGTTATGCCGGCTCCTGTAAGGCCGGTGGTAGTAAGGCTGAATGCGGAGGTGGTAACGCCGGTAGCGGCACCACTGAAGGTAACCGTGTACTGCACAGAGGGCAGGTTAGTGGGTGTTGCAGTTACACGGTTTACGCTGACTACCGAAATAGTAGGCGGATCCAGGCGTTTGAAAGCGCCATCATCGGACGGGTCAGCAGGCGTGCCGTTAGCATCTGTTGCATCATTTACAAAGATGCTGCTTCCTTTTATTACCATGCCCCAGGGATAAAAGCCGGCTTCGCTTACCAGTGTTACCGGCGTAATGGGGCTACCTGATGCACCTGCAGTTACAGGATATGGATATTTTACTACATGCGAAGTAGTAGGATCTACTGCTTCAACAGTATACAGGTTATTGGAGGCATCTACTGCCAGGGTGCTAATGCCCTTGCCGCTGTTAATAACGCTGGCGCTATAGGCGGGATAGGTTAGCTTTATCAGCTGTCCGCCATCATTAGCAGTGCCGGGGGCAGGATCATTAGTTACAAAATCCAGGAAATAAATGTTTCCGAAGCCATCTACTACAATGCTCCAGGGGTAGGAAAAATCATTCTGAAAAGGTACCCCGGCATACAGCACAGTACCTGCACCGGTTTCGTTCGTGTGCAGGTATTTAACTACCCGGTACTTTGCGCTGGCGCCGTCGTATTCCGTGGTGATAATGTCGTTATTCTGATCAATAGTAAGTGCAGAATAAAAATTGCCGCTTTGTATAACGGATGCCGTGTAAGAAGGCGCGGTAAGCTTAATGATCTCCCAGTTATCAGGCCCAGTCGGGTTGGTCACATACACATCGCCCAGCGAGTTTACCGCCAGGCCCCAGGGATATTCAATAGCAGTGACATCCAGATGCAGGGAGGCATTTAATACAATGGGCGCTCCTGCACCGTTGACATATTTTACCACGGTATATTTAGTGGCATCACTAGGATCCGTTCGTACAGCATAAATGTTGCCGGCAATATCTTTTGCCAGCGCACACTGTGATACGCCTGAGTTTATAGTGGTGGAGGTGTATTGCGCCGTGGCTGCAAAGCCGAACAACAGGCCGGCCAGCAGTAAATAAAGGGCTTTCATACTTTGTGTAAATGTATGTTTCATATAAGGGTATTAAATGCAAAGGAAGGGATTCTGCCAGCCTGTAACGCAGGCATCATGTATGGTCTCAAACTCTTTCGCATCAAAGCGCATCCCTTTTCCCCGGTCAATGATTATTTTGTGGAGGTTATTTCGTGATGTTGATATTTTAACGATGTTAGTATTAGGTAACGCAAAACCGGAGAGCGGGTAAAAATTCTTTTCGCCTCCGGGGCCCTGTATAATACCGGTACGCAGCTGCTGCTTTACGGTATCCCAGTCTCTTTTTTTTGCGTGGGGTAATAATTCTTTCCAGATAAGGCCTGCTTCATAGCCCATCAGCGCGTAGATATTGGCGGGCTGCTGGGTGGTTTTTTCAAACTTCTTTACAAAGGCCTGGTTGGCCTGGTTTTCATCTTCCCGCATCCATAGCTGTGCGGTGTACATTTCCATGTCTATGTGCTTAACATCCTCCAGGATATCATCATAGGCCATGGTTTCATGTACCAGCAAGGGAATGCGTTTATGCAATCCGCTGCTGATCCACTGTTGTAAAAAGCGGGTGCCCATGCTGCCGCAGAAAATAGCGTGCACATAGGCGGGCTGCTCTTCTTTCCACTTGTTAAAGATGCCATCCAGCTCCAGCTTCAGGGGCTCATTAGGGTCAAAGGGCAATACGTTCAGCTGCAGCGATGTACCGCCTGCGGCGGCCACACCCTGCTGGAAAGTATTATCCAGGTGATAACCTGCTTCGTATACCGGCATGATCATATGCCCGCCATTGCCAAAGGTGCTTTGCGCCCAGTGGCCCAGCGCGTACTGCGACTGCCATAGCTGGTGAGAGGCATAAAAAATGTCGGGGCTGAGATAGGGAAAATGCGGTACGTACTCTCCCATATCAAAAAAGAAAGCAGGCTTTTTTTCCTTTTCTATTATGGGTACCAGATCCGGAATAGCCTTATAGCCGATCAACCCTGAAAGGATATCTACCCGCTTAAAAAAGAGCAGCTTGCGCGCAGCTTCTTCGCTGGCCTTCAAGCTGCCCTGATTGGTATATTCCGGTATGAACTCAATGGTACGCTGCCGTGCAGGATCTAAGCCCATACCTAATAGCCACCCTGTTACCAGGTGGGCATGGTAATAAGGATAAATACCCGAATAGGGCGTAAGAAATCCGACGGTTAGCGGAGCGTTCATTTTTTGTAGCTAGATAGTAACATTCATAGGGCGCGGCATAGGGATGCTGCAGCTATGGATGTAAGTATTGATAATTATTTTCAGACGGTCTTAGTTCCTTGAAGGGAAAATACCTTCCAGCGCGATCAGGTAAGTAAGGGCCAGGTAAGGATTCTGGATGCTGAACGGCTGGCTGCCACCGGCAATGCCTATGGTAACATTACCGCTTACAGTACCCGGAGCCAGCGTGGTAGTGTTATCCTGAACCTTGTAACCTTTGATCTGGGTAGCACCGGGGCCACTGCCGATAGTAGGTAACACGGCCGGCACCATGGTAGGACCAGGTGTATTAGTAGTGCCTGCACCTGTGCTGGCAGAGATAGTTGATGTTCCGCCGCTTATCACTCCTGTGTGATTATGCGCAGGCATATTGGTGATGAGCAGCGTTGTGTTCTCTGTTCCACCGATCTGCCCCAGGGAATAATTGGAAAGGCCAGGTCCCTGCCCCCAGCCGATAGGCGCGCGGCCGCGAAGATCCGGTAATGCAAAAGTAGTTTGTCCGTTGCCTCCGTAAGTAGTGCCCAGCAAAGAGAATAACGCGGTGTTCTGCGCAATGGAAAGGATCTGTCCCCAGGCCATGGCCCAGCCACGGATTGCAAAATTGCCTCCAAAGAGGATGAGCATAGCGAGAAATGGTTCTGACATAGCGATTTTAGATTAGTTAAGTTAAGGGATGTGCTGTTTTAACAGCGGTTATTAAAATTTGTTTAAACTTATACAAGATTTTTTTTGCCGTCACTGAAACCGGGTACGGTTACGGGCGCTCCTCCGTTTGCTTTGGAGATAGCGGCCAGGGTTCCTATCACACTATTAGTTGCAGCGTCGTATACCGACCGGTAGGCCTGTTGCTGCAGCAGCTGAACAAAATCATTCAGGGCATGGGCACAGCCATCAGGTATACAGGCTTGTTTATATTCGTTCCGGCCCTCATTCCACTGAGGGTCATCATACTGCTCCAGGTAAGGCTTTACCGGCTCCCACATAAAATTCTCCGGGCTTTGCCCTTTGATGTGAATGGCCCGTGCAACATCCATCCAGTGGCCGGTGCTGCCCTTTAGCCGGAAGCCGGTGCTGAGCGGCTGCCCCGTTCCTGTATGAGATTGTAAATAGATGGTTTGCTGCTGCGCAGTGGTTAAACAGATCAGATCCAGCTGCGCGCGCATCAGGTATATACGTTGCTGAGCAGTTTTAGGATGTAACTTGCTGACCACATATTCCGTTTGCTGCGGCTGCACCTGTAACGATTCATATTTATTGCCCTTGTGCATGCCCAGTATTCCGGCGATGGCGGCCGCAGGAAATACCGGGTAAGGTAAGGGGTTAGTAGTATGTGCGGGTGTTAAAGCCTGGTAATGCGCACCGGCATGAATGGTTTCCAGTGTGCCGAACAAACCTTGTTCTGCCATGTTGGAAACGGCCATAAGATCGGGGCGGTAGCTATGCTCATCCAGCGTAAAATACTGGCGGTTAGTACGCTCACTGGTGCGGATAATATCTTCATGCTCCTGTACTGTAACGCCCATTACCGGGCCGCAGGCTACATGCTTACCGGCTAGCAACGCGGCTTTGGCAATAGCGTAATGCTGATCCCAGGGTGTGGCAATGATTACGGCGTCAAGATCTTTACGGGATAAAAGCTGCTGGTGATCATTGCAGACATCCGGCGTGTAGGCGGCGCCGTTCACCAATGGCTTACAGGCCTGCAGCGCAGCGGTATTGCTTTCGCAAATGGCCCTAACATCCAGCTGCCGGTGCTGTAAAGCCCATTGCAGGTATTGCCGGCCCCATGGGCCTGCGCCTATTAGTCCTATACGTAAGCGGGAAGACGTTATTGCCGACAGTGAGGTAGGTAATAGCGTTAAAACAGGTGCAAGGATAGCTGCATTTTTAAGGAAATGCCTTCTTCCGGGTACATGCATAGAGATAAATTCGTTCCAAAACTAAATTAGAGATTGCTCAATCGACGTGGGCTCGCAGTTACAAGGATAAAACAGTTGTAGGTTCTTCGGATAAGAGGATAGAAGGTTAAAAAGATCGAACAAATGTATTACTAATTTTATATTAAAGAAATTTATTTTGGATAAACTTTAACAATTAACACATTGGTGTTAGAAGGGAAAAGCGGAAAAGAAAACCACCGGTTTACCGGTGGCTTTCCGACACCCGTCCGGGCGTCTGACAGTTTTCTTATATGGAAGAACCCGGTTAGGCGATACTAACCGCAGGTTTCCATGAATATCCTGTAGATTGCATGAATACCTCCTTTTCTTTGATGAATAACTAAATTACGATAATAATTCTGAATTTGAAAGCATAAAGCGGAAAGCATAAAGGATAAAGCTTCCCATTTTATTTTACATAGCGCTCTGTGCTTTATGCTTCGCTTTACGCTCTAATAGTTTTTCAGCGTAAAGGGTATTACCGCCAGGCCGAAGTCCGGCACAGCATCGGGGTTTAGCGTAGCTTCCGGATCTGGTTCAGTATTGGAATCATATGCCAGCTTTTGATTGCTGTTAATATACTCCCGCAATTCATTTTCATAACTAGCCAGCGCTGCCGGCAGCTCATGCTTATGAGCGGCCAATTCTCCGGCCAGCACATAGGCGCCCACTATGGCAATGGTTGTTCCCTGGCCCAGTGAAAGGGATACGCTGTAACCGGCATCCCCCACCAGCACCACCCGCCCTTTTGACCAGCTATCCATAATAACCTGGTTCACGGAATCAAAGTAGAAATTGGATGAACGCTGCATAGCTTCCTTTATCCTGGGAAGCTCCACCCCAACATCAGCAACCCGTTCGGTAAGCAATTGCTTCTGCGCAGCAACATCCCTGTGATCATAGTTCAATGGCTGCGCGGCGCTGAAACCCAGATACGCCCTTGCATCGCCCTCCTTTTCCTTCACAATGCAGGCGGCTAAAGGTATGCCTTCGTGCTGAAGGAATATTTCCCAGTGGTCAAGACCGAATATATTCGGCATTGTGAATATTGCAACGTAGTGACCCATATAACGAATGAACTGCTCATCGGCGCCGAAGACAATCCTTCGCACATTTGAACGTAATCCGTCTGCACCGATCACAAGGTCAAAACGCTGAGGCGCTGCAGCGGCGAATGTTACATTAACACCTGTTTCATCCTGATCTAATGAAGTGATGGTATCGTTGAAAATATACTCAACCTCATCTCCCACTGCCTGAAACAACACCCGGCAAAGATCATCCCGCAGGATCTCAATATCGGGGCTGTCCAGCTTACCACTGGTCATGGTACGTTCAGTGTTCCTGAAGATCTCTTTCCCTGATAACGCATCTACTACCGACATACCATTCAGCTTTGTACTGTTGCTGCAGATGGCATCTGTTATTCCCATCCGTGCGGCTACTTCCAAAGCAGGGCCCCGTACATCAAGGGCCTGCCCTCCCGGACGTATATGTGACGCGCGTTCCACAACCGTAACCCTGAAGCCATATTTAACAAGCCAGTAAGCGGTGCTAAGCCCTGCGATACTTGCACCTGAAACCAGTACATTTATTTTATCTGATGATCCCATGCTGTATGATCTTTTGATCCTGCAAAGGAACGTTGTATAACAGGGGTAAAAAATGCCGATATATAGTAAGTATTGGACTATTCGAGGTTTTTGCTCCGGAAGGTCAGCGGGCTCATTCCGGCGACCTTGTTAAACAGCCGTGAGAAGTAGGGATAATCATCATACCCCAGCTCAGCTGCAATTTCTTTTACCGATCTGCCGGAATGGTAAAGCAGGCGTTTTGCTTCTAACACAATACGCTGCTGTATATGATGTGAAACGGAATGGCCGGTAGCATTCTTAACACATTCATTCAAATAAGGGGCGGATATATTGAGGCTTTGCGCGTAGGCTGCCGGTTTTTTGACCGTAGCAAAATCATGCTCCAGTATTGCTTTAAAGGCTCTGGTAATAACCTCAAACCGGGAAAGTGCATCTGTTGATCCTGCGTGCGCCAGGTATTGCGAAGCAATTAAGGCCACTAGGGTATTGCAGCTGTCTTTTAATAAAGCGTGATATAATTTTTCGTGCTTTCTTTCAGATAATTTTATGCAGAGCGCTACCGCATCAGCGATAATGGAAAATGCTTCTTTATTTAGTAAGAGGGGCTTTGCCGGCGCTATTCCGTCCAATAATTTCAGGTATCCGGGATGCAGGTTTTCATTACTGATGGCCCAGCCGCTCATTGTTATGTTTTCAACCCTGCCCGCTATGCGGTGCACCTGGCTGGGGTGAATGTAGATAACGGACGACGGTTTTATTTTATGCTTTTGAAAATCAATCTCAATAGAAGTGATCCCTTTTTCCTGTAAAAAGAACAGATGATAATCGTGCCGGTGTGATTGCTCTAAGTGCTCAAAACCGCGCAGATCCTTAACCGAAGCTTTTCCAATGGTAATACCTATACCTAAGTCGCCGGCCATAGGATCTATAGGAATGGATCTGATCTTTTTAGCCATATTGATCTCCTAGTTCAGCGACCTGCAATACTTTTTCCGGTAATCCTGCGGGGTAAGGCCGGTGATGCGTTTGAATACTTTGCGGAAGGTTTTGAGATCATTATACCCTACATTGTTCATCAGCGCGCTGATGTTATCCCCGCTCTTTTCCAGCGCTTTTTTGGCTGATTCTATTTTTACCCGCTGCAGGTATTCCAGCGGAGTGCTTTGGGTGGCATGCTTAAAGCGGCGTATGAAATTGCGCTTGCTCATGTTGCTGCGCTCTGCAATTTCCTCAATGGAGATCTGCAGGTGAAAATGCTCTTCAATATAAGACTGCGCTTTGCGGATCTCCTCATCCTCATGCTGGTGCTGCCCCATGAACATGGAGAAGTGCGCCTGGTTCACGCGGTCCATATCAATGGAGAACATCTTGCTGGCTACTATGCCTACTTCCCGCCCGCAGAACTTTTCTACCAGGTACAATACTAAGTTAAGCGAGGAAAAGGCGCCACCGCTGGTGTATATACCTTCTTCATCTGTTACCACCAGGTCGGGGAGTATATCTATGTTGGGATAGCGGCGCCGCATATCATCTACTGCGGTCCAGTGGGTGGTGCAGCTGCGGCCGGCCAGCAGGCCTGCTTCTGCCAGGAAATAGCTGCCCAAACACAGGCTGGCTACTTCTGCGCCACGGCGGTGCATGGTGATGATCCAGTTCACCAGCGCATGATTTTTATCCAGCGCCTGCTGCGCATCGCCATAAAAAGCGGGTGCTATTACCAGGTCGGTATTGCTTACCTCCGATAAATTCTTATTGCTGATGAACTGCCCGGGGATATGCATGGAGGGATTATTTCCCTTATCACTTACCAGCGTTACCCTAAAGGCGGGCGGGGCACCGGCTTCCTGCAGGATGCGGTTAGTGCCGGAAAGCAGGTCCAGCACACCTGCAATGGAGGATAAAACGGTGTCTTCGTAGATCAACAAAGCTATTTCCTTCATGGTTTTTCTTCTTAGCGTGGGTGTTCACAAATGTAGGTATTTAAACCTTACTGCACGCGGATCTTGATCACGGCCTTTTTTACCGGGGCCGGCCCGTTTACCTGGATGTTGGGCATGTGCAGATCTGTAGGAAAAAAGACGGCGAAATGGCCCTGCTGCAGCTTTGAGAAAAAGGCCGGCCGGTCCGGTACCAGCAGGTAATCCGCCGCTTCGTCGTATGCTTTGGAGGGCTGTTGCTGCAACAGGTTATCGTGTCCTATAAGCTCTGATCCGCTGATGATGTACTGCACATCAATATGCCGGCGGTGGGCTTCCATTTGCTCGCCGGCAGCAGGCACGGTATCGTACTCATTGATCATTACAAAAATATTGTCGCCATCTATCTCATATTTACCTTTTGCCAGCGCAGTAAGGTCTGTGCCGGCCAGGTATTCAAATGCCTTCACAAATGCAGGGCCCAGCTTGTAGTACAGGTGCGCATTGGCTAATGTATCCAGGATCATCGTTGAAAAATTGTTTAGTGAGAAAGATACTAATTCGCCGGAATATAATCGGTTTCTTTACTAATGCGTTGCAGCAGCTGTTTGAAACAGGTTTGCATAGCTGCGGGCGGATAAATGTGTGCCACACCTTTGAGGTGCGGCACACGTATCCCCATGTAGGGTTTTATGTAGGGGGGTAGAGTTGCGCAGCAATGGAGCAGCAATGGCTCCCTCCTAAAAAGGGCGATTTATACGGGTTGGACTACAATGGCGCAGCCATCTCCCACAGGAAAAAACCGGTTATGCTGCTGCAGCACTGCCGGCCTGAGGCGGTAAGCGCAGGAACTGCTTGTCCCAGATCTGGTACACGATCACCAGCCACATGACAATACTTGGGAATGCCTTACCGGCATAGGGCAACATCACATTATGCCGCATCCAGGGCGTAAGCAGGTCAGAGTGGGCAAAACTGGTGAAAATGAGCACAAATATGAACAGGGCATTGTTCCAGCGGGTAGGCTTTTGCATTACATACCAGATGCACACTGCCGGGAAAGAAATAATGTAGGTAGGTGATTCTGAGCTGGTGCTGAATATTACGGTGAACAGCAGCACGGAGCAAAGCAGGTACAGGCAATATTCCCGGTTCTCTTTCCATTTCAGGCGCAGGTAATGTGTGCCAAACAGCAAAAAAGCGGGGCATAATACCCACAGGTTGTTCAGCTGTTTTAAATGAAATACCCGTTGTATAAAGCCCATGGCGGAAATATTCTGGAATATAACGCCCTCGTCGAACTTATAATTCTTCTTGTTTTTTTGTACAATGGCATCTCCCCACTCCCTGTAGGATTGTACAATATAATCAAAGGAGGATATAACTGCCGGTAAGATCCACAACACAGCGCCCCATAAAATTAAGCTCACTATTAAACGCCAGCGGTGTTTACTGAAAAAGAAGAATGCCAGCCCTACTATGCCGTACAGCTTTACCATGGCGGCTATCATAATAAAAAAGGCAGCCCAGAAATCCTTTCCCTGCCGGATGAGCACAAAGCTCAGGATAAGACAGGCAATAATGGATGGGTTAAACTGGAAGTAGCTGCTGGAGCCCATCAGCTCATGGCTGGAAAATATGAGCACCAGGTTTTGCTGAACACGGGTAATAGGCAGCTTACGGATGGCAATGTACAGGAACAGCGCATTGGCTATTACCCATAACATAGCCCCTACAGAAAAGGGCAGCACGGCAAAAGGTGCAATAATAATACTGTACACCGGGCCATACATGTTCACATCATAATAGTTTTCCGGGTAAGGGATATACAATGGCTGCTGCGCCACCAGGTGCAGGTATACATACCGGAAAACACTGAAATTGTTGGCATTGTTGGCCAGCAGCTCCTTGGCCGCTACCAGGATCGATAAACCAAACCATAATAAAAGGGCCGGCCAGTCTTTTTCCCCTAACCAGGTCAGTGTAAAACGCTTAGCGGCCGGCAGTCCATTACTTTTTTGCATTAGTTCCATACGGATAGTCGATAGTTGTTGGCACAAAAATAGTGTGCGTATTTTGTATTATTAATTTATTATAAGTTATTTATTAATTTGAAAGTCTCTTTAATTGCTCCTTATGAACACGAATGTGTCGGTTATCCCTGAATTTCTGGCCGGCGGCGGTGAAATGGGGGCCCGTATCAGGGAATATGACTGGGCATCCACCCCGCTGGGTCCTGTGGATACCTGGCCTCAAAGTCTCAGAACCTGCATACGTATTATGCTTACTTCGAGGCAGCCTATCTGGATAGGCTGGGGAAAAGAGTTAATTAAGTTCTACAATGATCCCTACAAGGCTATTGTGGGCGGTAAACATCCCTGGGCGCTGGGCAGCCCGGCTTCCGTGGTATGGAAAGATATCTGGAAGGATATTGAGCCTATGCTGCGGCAGGTGATGCAGGAGGATGAAGGCACTTATGTGGAATCCCAGCTGCTGATCATGGAACGGAATGGGTATGCGGAAGAGACCTATTACACATTTTCCTATACGCCCATACCGGGTGATGACGGCGGCACCGCCGGCATGATCTGCGCCAATGTGGATAATACGGACCGCATTATCAGCGAACGGCAGCTAAAAACCCTTACGCAGCTGGGTAAACGTTTAAACGGGCTGCAGGCCAGCGGGGATGTGATACAACAGACCATTTATACACTGGAAGAAAACCCGCAGGACTTTCCCTTTGCACTTTTTTATACGGTATCTGATAACAGGGCTACGCTGGTAAATGCTACGGAGCTGGGCGATGCTGCCCCGCAGGTACCTGCTGAAATTGACCTGGATGCCCCGGGCCTGGGCGCTTTGCTGCAAAAGGCCGCCTTGCTGCGGCAGCCGCAGGTGCTGGAAGGGCTGGAAGCCGTTATGGGCGCTATGCCCATGGGCAGCTGGACCATCAGGCCTGGAAAAGCGGTTATACTGCCTATTGTTTCCGCAACGGCTAAAGAGCCTTATGGTTTCCTGGTAGCGGGCTTTAACCCCTACCGCTTACCGGATGAAAAATATCTTGGCTTCTGCTCCCTGATCATGGACCAGATCCTCTCCGGCTTTACAGATGTGCACATACTGGAAGAAGAGCGGAAAAGGGCTGCAGCGCTGGCGGAGATAGACCGGGCTAAAACGGCCTTTTTCTCCAACATCAGCCATGAGTTCCGTACCCCTCTTACCTTATTACTGGGCCCTATTGAAGAAGCCATGCAAAACCCGGCTCTTGATACCGGCCATAAAGCGGAGCTGGATATTGCCTACCGCAATGCATTGCGCATGCAAAAGCTGGTGAACACCCTGCTGGAATTTTCGCGCATTGAAGCGGAACGGGTGGATGGGAAGTTTACCCGGGTGGACATTTGCCGGCTTACACAGGACCTGGCCAGCACCTTCCGCTCTGCAGTTGAAAAAGCCGGTATGGCGCTGAACATTTCCTGCGGTTATTCGGAGGCGGAAGTGTATGTGGATGTGGAGATGTGGGAGAAGATAGTGCTAAACCTTCTGTCTAACGCCTTTAAATATACGAACCAGGGTCATATAGATGTACAGATACAGGTGGCGGATGGCCAGGTGCTGCTGTCTGTAACGGATACGGGTATTGGTATTGCGGCAGACCAGCTGGATAAAATATTTGACCGTTTTCACCGGGTAGAGAACATCCAGGGCCGCAGCCAGGAAGGTACGGGTATTGGCCTGTCCATGGTAAAAGAGCTGGTAAAGATCCATAAGGGAAATATCAGCGTAAGCAGCCAGCCGGGTGTGGGATCTACCTTTACCGTAGTGATGCCCACCGGTAAAGCACACCTGGAAGACGGCCGCATTGAAGAAAACGATCCCGCCACCGGCGTATCCAGACAGGCCGACACCTTTTTGCAGGAAGCCCTGAAATGGCTGCCGGAAGCGCCGCATCATGCAGCAGTTATCAATGATATCAGCGGTAATGCTGTAGAAAACAATCCTCCTGTATATAAAGTGCTGCTGGCAGATGATAATGCAGATATGCGGGAGTATGTACAGCGGCTGCTGGCACACCAGTTCCGTGTGATCACTGCCGTTAATGGCGAGGATGCCTTCAGCAAAATGCTGCAATATAAACCGGATCTGCTGCTGTCGGATGTTATGATGCCGAAGCTGGATGGCTTTGGATTGCTGCAGCAGGTACGCAACCACCCCGATACCCGGCATACGCCGGTGATCTTTTTATCGGCCCGCGCAGGTGAGGAATCTAAAGTAGAAGGGCTGGATGCCGGTGCGGATGATTACCTGGTGAAACCCTTTTCGGCCCGTGAATTACTGGCCCGTGTTGAAGCAAATATCAAGATCGCCCAAAGCCGTATTGCTGCTGAAAATAATATGCGCAGCATGATCATGCAATCGCCCATACCCATGGTGCTGCTGCGTGGCGATGCCTTTTCCATTGAGATGGTAAATGAAAGGGCCCTGGAGCTCTGGGACAAAGATTATGAAAATGCCATCAACAAACCGCTGCTGGAAGTGCTGCCTGAACTGGCGGAGCAGGGATTTGGGCAGATATTACATGAAGTATATACCACCGGTATGCCCTATCAAGGCAATGAAGTACCGCTGACGCTTATACGTTCCGGCAAGCCCGAACAGCTGTTCCTTAACTTCATTTATGCGCCGCTGCGCGATGCCTATAATACAGTAACAGGTATTATTGCAGTAGGCATAGATGTATCTGAACAGGTGATTGCCCGCCGCGCTATAGAACAAAATGAGCGGGAGCTTACAGAGCTGGCCAATGCCATGCCACAGCTGGTATGGGTAGCCGGGCCTAAGGGAGAAACCGTGTATATTAATAACCGGCTCTCTGAATTTGCCGGCGAAAGGAACCTGCAATACGGGGACGGATACTGGGGCTGGGTAGCCCTTACACACCCGCAGGACCTGGTTTCCACAGAAGCTGCCTGGCAAAAAGCGATTGCTACCGGCGGTGTATTCCAGTTTGAGCACCGCATGCTCATGAAGGATGGTAGCTACCGCTGGCACCTGAGCCGCGGCATTCCGCAGAAGGATGATAACGGGCAAACATTAAAATGGTTTGGCACCACTACCGATATTCATACCGCACGGGAATATGCCGCTTTGCTGGAGCAGGAAGTAAAAAACCGTACACACGAGCTGCAGGAGCTGAATATAGCTTTACAACAATCCAATGAAGATCTGCAGCAGTTTGCACATGTGGCCAGCCATGACCTGAAAGAGCCGGTACGCAAGATCAAAACTTTCAGCAACCGGTTGCAGTATGAATACGGAGACCTGCTGCCCGAAAAAGGCAAAACCTTCCTGGATAAAGTGCAGCATGCTACGGAAAGGATCTTTTCCATGATAGAAGGAGTGCTCTCCTACTCTACCCTGAATGCAGCGCAACAGCCAATTGAAAAAGTTGATCTGAATAAAACGCTGGCTAACATTGAGGAAGACCTGGAAGTAAGCATTCAGCAAAAGAATGCACGTATTATACGAAGCGGGCTGCCTATAGTTGAGGGCGCTTCCATACTCCTTTACCAGCTATTTTATAATTTAATTAACAACTCCCTGAAGTTCGCAAAAACAGATGAATTGCCGGTGATACACATTACCTCCTCTACCCTGCAGGAAGGCGGGGAGAATTATGCAGAAGTGGCGATCACTGATAATGGTATAGGATTTGAACAGGAGTATGCAAAGCGTATTTTTGATACCTTTACCAGGCTGAATGCAAAAGATAAATTTGAGGGAACCGGCTTGGGCCTGGCCTTATGTAAAAAGATAGTGGAACGGCACCATGGCAGCATTACCGCTACCGGTATAAGAGATGAAGGCGCCGTGTTTACCATATTATTACCATTGATACAGAAACAACGACCGTTTAAAGCAGATAGCAATGGCAGTAACGAGAACCTTTTTACTAATAGATGATGATACGGATGACCGCGAGCTGTTCGCGGAAGCGCTGGCAGCCGTAGATCCTGTTATTACCTGCAAACAGGCCATAGATGGAGAAGAGGCTTTGCGGAAGCTGCAAAAAGGCACTGAACAGCCGGACATTATTTTCCTGGATATTAACCTGCCGGTAATGAATGGATGGCAGTTCCTGCGGAAAATAAAAACTGCCGACGGCTTAAAAGACATCCCCGTGATCATGTACTCCACTTCCTCTGATCAAAGCGATAAAGAAACGGCCAATGTGCTTGGCGCATCCTGCTTTTTAACGAAACCCAATAGTTATAAAGACCTGAAAGGCATCCTGGAAGCCATTGCCGCAGCAGCGAAGCAAAGTAACCCCGCCACGGCTATATGTAAGGCGATTGCCTCATACAGGAGGAGCCATTAATTAATGATTAAATACTTGCTGCGATAGAATTTGTTTTCCTCTGTAAGCTGTAAAGGATGGCCAGTGAACCAGGTGATGAATTGCTGCCATTTTTGCGGATTATTCAAACGCCAGTCGTCAAACTCCTGCTGATTACCGTTACCCAATACCCAGTAATTATAGGCTTCAAAATAACCGGCGCTGCGTACCTGCCGCTGATAATCAAACAATACAACGGGTGTTTTTTGCTGGTGGCCCAGCTGCTGATAGCTATCCAGGAATTTAGAACGGATATTGTGCAGCGTGGCCAGGCTCACGATCTTCTCCCCTGCTACGGCCAGGGCTAACGTTGGCTCGTACACGCCGGTGCCAAAGGGTTTGCGCATTAAAGCCTGCAACAGCGCATCCGGGCCGCTTTTGGGATTATAGACAATGTTAACCGTTTTATTTTTGCTGAAGCTAACGGTAATGCTGGTATCGTCCTTAAACTGAATCTCTGATTTATAAGTATAGTATAATTGTTTGCTGATCTCCTCCGTACGCTTGCTGCCACGTTCCAGGTTTACGAAGATCTCCCCGTAGATCATGGCCCATACTTCCTCATCAGAATCAAAGAACAAACGTGCAGCCCAGTAATAGTTGGAAGGGAATGTGGGATCGGCTTTAATGCCGGCTTCAAAAAAAGCTAATGCCTTGTTATATTGTTTGGTGTTAAGCTCCATTACGCCCCGTTCCAGGTAAAGGTTACCTGCGGCGGGAAAATGCTCCAGCCCTTTATCATACGTTTCAATGGCCTTACTGCTTTTGCCGGCATTGTCGTAACTATTGCCTAACATCTGGTACACCCGGGCTGTGGCCAATTTATTCTTAAGCATTTTTTTGAGGATGGCAATAGCGCCTTCATAATCCTGCAGCTGGTAATGGGCAAAAGCTATTTCGTAAGGGATCTCCGGATCATCAGGGTTCAGCTGCTGTGCGGCTGCCAGCATTACCAGCGCCTCCGCCGGCTTACCATCATCAATAAGATCAATGGCAGCGTCACGTTTTTGCCTTGCCAGGGCCGTATCTGTTTGTGCGCCGGCGGTAAGGCCGCACAAGACGAGTATGGAACAGACGAGTAAGCGCATAGAGACGAGTTTTAATAAAGCAGGGGTAAAAGAATGTAAAATCTTAAATGTAAAATGTAAAATCTTAAACCGGCGAAGGAGGTTCATAGAGACCGTTTAAAAGACTTTATGAACGAGATAAAATGCCGGGAACATAGGCCTGCCTGGTATCTCTTCATTTAACTTTTACATTTTAAATTTATGATTTTACATTTTACATTCTTTTTGGTCGCTCATTTATTTGATAAGATTTTGCAATGCTTCTTTATGCTCCCTGCGCATTGACAGCTGCCCTATATTTAAATGTACAAAGCTTTTTAGAACTTCATTAGGGCCTTCCTCATAGTGTTGTTTTTTGAATTTTATGTTGCTGGCTATAGCGCCTATGGAGCGTATAATTCCCCAGGGAAAACCCCACCAGCCCAACAGCAGTGTTTTAAGCTGCGCGTTATGCATGGCGCTGTCCAGGCAATCGGGGCAGCCGATCACCATCTGCTTCTGGCGCTGCGTAATGAATATAAAGCTCATTACTTCCGATACAACTGTTGCGTTTAGCGGTTTATTACTGGTTTGGCAGCGCGGGCACTGAAGATGGCGGACCAGGTTATAGTAGAGAGCTACGTCATCTCCCGCTGCCAGTGCGGTTTGTTGCTGTAATTCCAGTGCGGTTAATAACCGGGGATCCAGGCCGCGTTTTTGAACTTCTGCTTTTGCAATGGCGAGGGCTGCGGGTGTAAGTCCTTGTGCATCATGGGTAAAAAAGTGTATCAGTTCTTTGTCAGACATTTGAGCATACTGCTCCTGTATGAAACGTGTATCAATTCCTGTACTCATAGGGATAGGTGTATTGTCTCAGACAAATATATAATAAATCACATATGAAAACAGCAATTAAACGAGACTTTTTATTAATACGCCCGGTACGGCCGCTACCAGTATAATAAGCGGCTCCTGCACCTTTTTTACCGGCAGCAATACTACAATCACGGCTATGCAGATCAAAGCCGTGGGAACATCCTGGATGCTACGCCTGCCCAGTACAATCACGGCTCCTGCTATGGCGGTGCATATAGCCCACCAGGGCCACAGGCCGCCAAAGCCAATGGTTCCAAGCTTCAGGAAATATAATACCAGGCTCTTTAAACTATAAGGAGCAACAACATGATCTGCCATGGATTTATAAAGTATTTAAGAATGATAGTTAGCCCATTCTTAAAAAGCAATGCCGAACTGGAAGCCGGCTGTGAGGGACGCCGGCTGGTCATTGCCAAACCGGACGGGAACCGGAACCGCTACAAACACACTGCTGCTTTTTCCCTTTAAAATTACTTTATTCAGCACCGGTGTTACGCCATAGCGGCCGGAAGTTTCAAAGGCGGTGCGGGCGGCCAGTGTAAAGCCATTCCCCAATCCAAACAGCACACCGGGATGGAACAGGAAGTTGTTCATTCTGCTGGTACCGCCTGATGCCCTGATGATTGGCACAAACTCCATTGAAAAGCCTATCCTGGCGCTCTTCCAGATATTGATGCCGGTAGGCATGCCGGCTGCATAGGCCCCGTCAAAATTATAGTGCGGTACATCGCTGCCAACTGTTACAATGGGATGCAGGATGCCCACATAAGCGGTGATCTTCGGGTAGCCGGCGGGAGCTGCCTGCTGCGCAAAGAGTGGCCTGAACAAACCGGCCGCTAATATGACCGTTGTAATTATCAATATGCTATTAAACCTGTTAGTGATGGATGTTCCCATTAATGTTGCATTTAGTCCGGTTGGTTAATCGGTACAATGCTACCCATTAATGGCCTGTTGAAATAGAACAGGAATTACCCCTTTTGTATAAAACTTACTTTTTCCGCAGATCTTTCCGGTATTCCGATGGATTTTGCCCGGTGTGCTTCCTGAAGATCCTGGTGAAATGGCTTTGATCTGAAAACCCTGTGAGGTAGCTGATCTCGGTCAGGGAGTAGGCCGGGTCCTCCATCAGCTGAATGGCCTTGTCAATCCGTTGTTTCCGGATATATTCCCCAAAGGAAAGGTTGTCGAAGTGCTTTGAAAATTCCCGGGAAAGGTAGGAAGGGTTAATATCGAGGTCTTTGGAAAGCTCCTTCAGGCTGAGGTTTGTATCGATATGGTCCTGGATCATTTCCTTTAGCTCCTGTGCCCAGGCCGGGATCTTACCTCCTGTATGCTGTCTGGATCTCAGGAAGCGGTTGAATACTTCCAGCAGCAGGTTTTCATAAGGCTGTTGTGTATGTTTTTCTTTTTGAAGATAAGCAGCCCAGCTATAAAGCGCATCGTAGATCAGCATTCCCTTTTCCAGCAGTTCATAATCGTCTTTATGATTGTAGGCCAGTCCTGCCGAAATAGCCCACAGGCCGGATGCCTGCGGCGCTATATCATGGCGGTCGGTATCAGCCCCCCGCACAATGGGCGCCATCGCAAGCACGGCAGGGTCCGTGATCTTATATTTTTTTACCAGGTAGTCAAACGTACATTCATTCCCGTAGTGCGTATGCTCCACATCCGGAATGTCGAAGGGAATGGCGTTCAGGGCAGCGGCCTGCGTTTGCACTTCGCTGAAAGGCACATAGATTATTTCCGCATCGGCATCAATAAAGCGGCGGATAAGCCAGGGGCAGGCCAGGCGGTCAATTTTTGGATGTTCCCGGGTAATCCATTTCATTGGAAGTAAGATAGCACAAAATAGCTTGTCACAATCCACCCTTTTATTGTCGTATTACTACCCCTTCAGGTATGCGTACGCATTGTAAGTTTGCATCATCATCCAAACAAAAACTTACAACTATGATCAACAATCAGTCAGCCTACCAGGAATATACCAGCACCTACAGAGAGCTGTTACAGCTGCTGTCGGCCTTTTCACAGGAGCAGCTGAATACCGTGCCGTTTGAAGGCAGCTGGACCGCCGCACAGGTAGGAGAACATTTACTAAAAGGCACTATTGCCGATGCAGTTGACGGACCAGGCGTACCTACGCAGCGGGCGCCCAATGAAATGAAAGCCGTTATTGAAGGTATTTTCCTGGACTTTTCCACTAAGCTGCAATCACCGGATTTTGTATTGCCGGAGGCAAAGGAGTACGATAAACAAAACCTGCTGCATGCAATGGAAGCCACGGTGAGCCGCACGGAGAAAGCCATTCAAACGCAGGACCTGTCTATGACCTACGCTGAATTTGACTTTCCGCAGGTAGGCCCGCTTACGCGGCTGGAATGGGTTTGTTTTGGCGTGGCCCATGCGAAAAGGCATATACGGCAGCTGAGGAATATTTACGGAATGCTGAACGCTGAACGCTGATTATGTTTTGCTGAAAACAGAAAGCTGGTTGCGTTTGGCTTTTAGCGTTAGCGTGAAAGAGAGGTATGAAGGGTTCGGCATTTGCTGCTTAACATGGAGCAAAAGGCAGGAAGCGTTCAGCGTTCGGCACTAAGCGTTCAGCTTTTCACGTAGTAATCCCAGGCAGCTTTGGCTATCTCTGAAATAATGCGCTGGTTGGTGGCTTCATCTTCCTTTGAATCGGATACAAATACGGCCATGGCTATGTGTTTTCCATTGGGCAGGGTAATAATGCCTATGTCGTTGAATGCGGCGGTAATGTGCTGCTCATTGGTATCGGAAGTGCCGGATTTGTGGGCTACTTCCGTACCGGCAGGTAACAGGCCCTTAAGACGGTTGCTTTTAACGCCGGTGGTCATGAGCTGCCAGAGTACGGCTTTGCTGCTCTCAGAAAGGATCTTTCCCACCTGAAACTTTTGCAGCAGCTGCGTAGCTGCAATGGGGGTAGTCCAGTTATTGTACTGTACATCCCAGGCGGCGTGCATCTGTGCTTCATTAGCCACAATGTTAATGTCTTTAACTCCCAGGGTGTGAATGTAATTGTTCAGGGCTGCCGGTCCGCCTACCAGGCCAAATAAAATGTCGCAGCCGTTATTATCGCTCTGGGATACGGTGTAGCTTAATATCTCCTTTATGGTAAGATCAAATTCCGGTGCGGTGTGCTCATCCCGCAAAGGGCTCCAGGATTTTTTCGCAAGCGATGATTGTTTGATGTGAATACGTTGGCTGAGGGATAGTTTTCCCTGATCTACCTTATGCAATACCAGCAATGCCAGGTGAAATTTAAATACGCTTTGCATAGGATAGTGATGGGCGGCATTAATGGAAAGGGTGTCCTTATCTTCTATGGCCAGCATGGAAACGCCGATGTGAGCTTGCTTTCCGGCAATAATGGCTTCCATTTTCTGCCGGAGCACCGGCAGCTGGGCATGGGTGGTGTAAGAGAAAGCGGTAAAGATCAGCAGGATGAATACGCGTAATGGCATGGTAAAGTTTATGAGGTGCTGAAGGTAAAGAAATCTGTTTATTTTTGGAGTATGTTCCTGCTTGATAAAATTAACCTGTTTCCAAAATATTTCAGTCCGGCTGAATTTAAAATACCTTTTACAGACTGGGTGACAATCCTGCAAAAGATAGAACAGCGTTATATTATCAAGGAAAACAGCAATTATCATTTCAGCAACTGGGCTTTACATATCAGGCAACCTAATAAGCTGACTTCCCTGTCAAAATCCCAATTACAGGTTTATCTGCAGCAACATCTTTCTGAAACGGATAATTATTGGGTAGTAATGGATTTCAGCAAACATTACGTGTATGATTGCAAATTAACCGCACTCCGAAGCTTAATAGGAATTTCCAAAGAGGATTTTTTTATTGTTGATAAACGCTATGCCTGGTTCACTTATTTCAACCGCGAGCCGGATACCGTGCATGTTTATAGCAGCGGCAGCTCCCCTACTCCTTTTAATCCACCAGGCATTTAAGAAGTGTGCCTAACCATCATATAACCCAAACTTCTTATAAGTAACCCCTATTAAATCATTCTTATCCTACACCCGGCCATTAACCGGGATTATACTCCACATATTGTACAGTCTTTACCTCCTATATGCTTATATTACAACCTGGTTATTAATAAATTTATCTGCTCAGCGCGGTTTTACAACATTCGGTTTCTGGAATGTTGTTTGTTTAACAGTACCGCGTGGCGGGTTACGAAACCAGCAGAAAGGGCACGTGCATGTGATAAATGGCCATTATTAATAGATAAATACCAGCTATGGGGTCTACTGAACGATCAGAGCAACCGGTTATTACCAAGGGCATTGATAAGTTTTTCCTGAATTTTTATGACATACTCAAGTTCGTTCTCCGGTTTTTTAAGGAGATGTTCACACCCCCATATGAGGGGCGGGAGTTTGTGCGGCAGTGTTATTATATAGGAAATAAATCATTGCTGCTGATCACGCTCACCGGGTTTATTACGGGGCTGGTGTTCACCAAACAATCCAGGCCATCGCTGGCAGAGTTCGGGGCTACTTCCTGGCTGCCATCACTGATCTCCATTGCAGTGATACGCGCTTTGGCGCCGCTGGTTACTGCCCTGATCTGCGCAGGTAAGGTGGGTTCCAGCATCGGCGCGGAGCTGGCTTCCATGAAAGTAACGGAGCAGATCGATGCCATGGAGGTATCGGCCATCAATCCTTTCAAATACCTGGTGGTAACGCGGGTAATGGCCTGTATGCTATGCGTGCCGCTGTTAATGGCCTATACGGGCCTGGTGGCCATGGGCGGCTCTTTCCTGGATATTCACCTGAATGAGCAGACCAGCCTGGCCATCTTTCTTCAGAATGCATTTGAGAAGATCTCGTTCCTGGATTTTTTCTCCTCGTTCATTAAAACGCTGTTCTACGGCTTTACCATTGGGATTGTGAGCTGCTACCAGGGCTATAATGCCACACAAGGCACCCAGGGCGTGGGTAAGGCAGCCAATGTGAGCGTGGTGATATCCATGTTCCTGATCTTTATAGAAGAGATCATTATTGTTCAGGTAATAAATATGTTACGCTAACTATATGAAATCATTTACGCCGGAAATACACTGGGATGAAACAGTGATCTCTATCAGGGACCTGTATAAATCTTTTGGACAGAATCATGTGCTGCGGGGCGTTAACCTGGACCTGCACCGGGGCGAGAACATTGTAGTGCTGGGCCGTTCGGGTACGGGTAAATCGGTTTTGATCAAGATCATTTCTGCCTTGCTCTATGCGGATTCAGGTACCGTGAATGTGCTGGGGCAGGAAGTAGCAACCCTTAAGCATGATGAGCTGCGGGAGCTGCGCCTGAAAGTGGGTTTTTGCTTTCAGAACGGAGCTTTATATGATAGCATGACGGTAGGCGAAAATCTTTCGTTCCCCCTGAGGCGTAATATGCCGCATATGAGCAAACGGGAAAGAGATGAACGTATTGCTACAGTGCTGGAAGCCGTTGGCCTTTCACAAACAATAAACCAGATGCCGGCGGAGCTGTCCGGCGGGCAGCGCAAACGCATCGGCATAGGACGTACCCTCATATTGCGGCCGGAGATCATGCTGTATGATGAACCCACTGCCGGGCTGGATCCCATCACCTGCACGGATATCAATAACCTGATCAACGAAGTGCAGAAACGGTTCAAGACCAGCTCCATTATTATTACGCATGACCTGGCCTGTGCGAAAGCCACGGGCGATAAAATTGCTGTAATGAAGGAAGGCAGGTTTATTAAAGAGGGCAACTTTGAAGAAGTATTCAGCGACAATGACGAGCTGATACGGGAATTTTACGACTATAACTTTATACAATAGCTTATGAAAGAAACTAGCAGATCAAGAGCCGTTAAAGTAGGCCTATTCAGTTTCCTGGGGCTGCTGATCTTTGCCCTGGCGGTACTGGTACTCGGCGGACAACGGAAATCCTTCATGTCATCTGTAGAGGTAAAAGCAATTTTCCATGATGTGGGCGGGCTTGCCAAAGGCAATAATGTTTGGTATTCCGGTGTAAAAGTGGGGATGATCAAAAAGATCTCCTTCATACAGCACAACCAGATAGAGGTGCTGATGAATATTGACAAGAACTCGCGCCAGTTTATTCATAAGGATGTAAAAGCCAAGGTAAGCACTGATGGGCTGGTGGGTAACAAGATCATTGCGCTAAGCGGCGGCAGCGGCACCACCCCAGTGATCGAGGATGGGGATGTGATCGGTGTGGCATCCAGCATCAGCACCGATGAAATACTGGATACCCTGCAGGTGAACAATAAGAACCTGGTGCAGATAACCGGCAGCCTGGCCAAACTGGCCCAACAGCTCTCCGAAGGCCGTGGCACCCTGGGTAAGCTGCTTACCGACAGCACCGTGTATGATAACCTGAACACCACCATGGCCAAGCTGGGCACCAGCGCTACCAATGCGCAGCACCTTACCAATAACCTGGCCGCCTATACGGCTAAATTACAGAACCGGGGCACGCTGGCTAATGACCTGGTAACGGATACGGTTATATTTCAACGCCTGCGTAATACGGCTACCGGCCTGGATACTATTTCCCGCAGGGCTAATGATGTAGTAGCTAACCTGCAGCAGGCCAGCAACAGCATCAGCACCAAGTTAAACAGCAGCGAGTCGCCGGCAGGTGTGCTGCTGAATGATGACAGCGCCGCGCACGACCTGCAGCTGACCTTAAAGAACCTTGCCAACAGCACCGGTAAGCTGGATACCAATATGGAAGCCGTACGGCATAACTTTTTACTGCGCGGCTATTTCCGCCGGCAGGAGAAGCAGAAGAAGAAAGAGCAGAAAGAGCTGGAGAAAAAAGCGGAGCAAGCGAGAAAGGATAGCCTGAAGGCGCTGGGGCAGTAATTAAGAATGACGAAAAAATAATTAAAATAGGGATGTATCATACCTGATACATCCCTATTTTCTTGCGAAATGTTGTATTGAGCTAACCTGCATCACTCCAATCTTAAACTCTTCACGGGATTCATTAACGCAGCCTTAATACCCTGGTAGCTGACGGTAAGCAGGGTAATGGCAATGGCTCCCAGGCCGGTAACGGCAAAGATCCACCACGACATTGCAGCACGGTACTGGTAATGCTGCAGCCAGGCGCTCATACCATAATAGGCTACGGGCACGGCTATACAAAAGGCAATGATCACCAGCACTACAAAGTCTTTACTCAACAGGCTCCACAAATTAAATACAGAGGCGCCCATTACCTTGCGTACACCTATTTCCTTGAAACGCTGCTCTGCCATAAAAGCGGCCATTCCAAATAATCCCAGGCAGCTGATGAAAATGGCCAGGATGGTAAAACAGCCGGCCAGCTTGCCGATGCGCTCTTCTGCATTGAACTTGCGGGCATACTGCTCATCGGCAAACTTATAGGTGAAAGGTGCTGCCGGTGCATAAGCCTTGCAAACAGCGGCTATTTTATCCAGCGCCGTATGTACGCTTACATTAGGACTGATACGAAAATTCACATACCCAAAATCATACGGGGTTATATAGAAAATTGTTTGTTTTACGGGTTCGTAAGGCGATTGCATTACCATATCCTTCACCACGCCAATAATGTGGTAATCCCTGTTCCTGAACCGCACAATCTCCCCTACCGGCTCATTAAGCCCCATGTATTTTACGGCAGCCTCGTTAACGATCAGCGAAGTGGAATCCGTGAGCAGCTCCCTGGAAAAATCGCGGCCGGCTGCAAACTGCCAGCCTACGGTTTTGCCATACTCAGATGTTACGCGGATGTTGGCAAAATTATCTGTCATAGCCGGATCTTTTCCTTTCCATTCCAGGCCGCCGCGGTAGTTGTTTACACCGGTAGCAGGACTGGATGATTCTGATACGGCTGTTATGGCGCCTGATCTCAGAAGATCGGCGCGTACAGCTTCAAAATGATTATGCAGATCGTCGGTAGAAGTTTCTATAGTGATGAGGCCCTCACGGCTGTAGCCTACCGGGCGGTTCTGGGCAAAACGGATCTGCTTAAATACCATGATAGTACCGATGATCAATACCACAGACACTGCAAACTGCACTACTACCAGCACCTTACGCGGTATGGCTGCCAGGCGGCCGGCCCTGAAAGTACCTTTTAATACTTTTACCGGTTGAAAAGAGGAAAGGTATAAAGCCGGGTAGCTGCCGGCCAGCAAACCGGTTAATAAAGCGAAACCTATGGAGCTGGCCCAGAACAAAGGGCTGGTCCACAGGATATGCATATCCTTATCTGCTATATTATTAAAGAACGGTAACACCAGCACTACCAGCAGCAGGGCCAGTACAAAGGCCAGTATGGCCGTTAACATAGATTCGCAATAGAACTGGTAAATGAGCTGCGCCCTGAAAGAGCCTATGGCTTTGCGGATGCCTACTTCCTTTGCCCGCTTTTCAGACCGCGCTGTTTGCAGGTTCATAAAGTTAATGCAGGCCAGCAACAGCACCGCAACACCAATGATGCCGAAAAGCCACACGTACTGTATGGCGCCGCCTACATTCACACCATCTTTAAACTCCATATACAGGTGCCATTTGGACATGGGCTGCAGGAACAGCTCCGGCTTAGCCAGCGCATTTGCCGCCCCTGCCCTTTCCGCTTTGAGGTTCCTTATTTTGGCTGATACCTTTGCCACATCCGCATGATCTGCTACCTGCACATACATTTGCAGGAAATCATCGTTCCAGTCGGCCGCAGCCCTGTTCACAATCCAGTCTTCCGAAGCAGCGAAATAATCCCAGGGGGCCATAAAGGCTACATCGTGCAGGGAGGTGTTGCGGGGCAGATCTTCATACACACCGCCTACCAGGAACGTAACCTTATTATCCAGCTTTACTACTTTGCCGATGGGGTCTGCATCGCCAAACAAAGCCTTTGCTACGGTTTGGGAAAGCAGCATAGAGGAAGGGCCTTTTAATGCATTACGCGTGCCTTTAAGCATGCGGAGAGAAAACATTTCCGGGGCATCTGCACTAATATAATTGCCTGTGTAGGTTACCTTATTATCACCTGCGGATAAAATATGATCCCAGGTAAGGGTTGACATAACAATGTACTTAAAATCGCTGCCATAACTTTCATGCATGGCGGCATTCAGCGGCATGGGAATTACCTCGCCTGTGCTCACTTTACCATCCAGCGTTTTCTGCTGCATTACCTGCGCAATGCGGTTATAGTTTTGATGATACCTGTTAAAAGAAAGCTCGTTCCAGATCCATAAGCCAATCAGCATGGCTACTGCCATGCCTACTGACAGGCCGCCGATGTTGATGAAGGCATGTGTTTTGTTCTTACGCAGGTAACGCAGCGCAATCTTCAGATAAGTGTTAAGCATAAAGCGAAAAGGATAAAGCATAAAGCTGGCTTGAGGTTCCAAAAAAAATGCCCGAAAGCTACCTGGCTATAAATCAGGTATTTATACGAAATCAGAAGGAAAGGATTGTTCATTATCGGACAGAACCTGTCCGGTAATTAAACATGCTGAATGCTTAACGCTAACGCTGAATGCATTTCCAGGATTATTTCGATAAATTGATGTAACATTTAACAACAGCAAGCTATGGATAGTGAAGCATCCTCTGCTACCAGCTATTGGCTTACGCGCTTTGTTATACTTCGTATGCTTGGGTTAGTGTATGCGGTAGCTTTCCTGGTGGCCATTAACCAGCTGGTTCCTCTAATTGGCGCTGACGGATTGCTGCCCGTGAGCAATTACCTGGACCGGGTAAGCGCTGCATTTGGATCAGCCGGCGCCGGTTTCAGGCGTTTGCCTTCTCTTTTCTGGTACTGGCATTCTGATACTGCGCTGTTAACAGTGGCCTGGGCCGGATTCATATTTTCCTGCATAGTAGCAGCCGGTTATGCAAATGCCATCCTGCTTACGGTGCTGTGGGCCCTTTATCTTTCCATTGTGCATGCAGGGCAGGAATGGTATGGATATGGCTGGGAGATCCAGCTTGCTGAAACCGGTTTTCTTTCCATTTTTCTTTGCCCGCTGCTTGACCCGCGCCCTTTTCCCCGTACGGCGCCTCCCCTGCCTGTGCTCATTTTATTCCGCTGGCTCATCTTCCGTATTATGCTGGGATCGGGGCTGATCAAGTACCGGGGCGATGAAATATGGCGCAATGGCACCGCCCTCTACCATCATTTTGAAACACAACCCATCCCGGGTCCCTTAAGCCGCTGGTTTCATTTTCTGCCACATGCTGCGCTAAAGATCGGCGTATGGTTTAACTGGCTGGCAGAAATTGCAGCGCCCTTTTTTGTATTCGGGCCACGCATAGCCCGGCATATTGCGGGGGTGGTGATTGTTTTATTCCAGGTGAATATTATACTCAGCGGTAACCTCTCGTTCCTAAACTGGCTTACTATTATACCTGCGCTGGCTTGTTTTGATGATGGCTTTTGGTCGAAGCTACTGCCAGGGGTGCTGGTACGTAAGGCGGAAGCTGCTGCCGCCAACGCCGTAACATCCAAACCCATGACCGTTACGGCATGGATCGTTACGGCTGTTATTGCGCTGCTCAGCATTCAGCCCGCCCTGAATTTGCTGTCGCCCGGGCAGGTCATGAACAGCTCTTATGATCCGCTTGCGCTGGTAAATACCTATGGGGCCTTTGGATCAGTAGGCCAGGAGCGTTTGAATGTGGTATTTGAAGGTACTGCAGACGAGTATCCTGATAATAAAGCCAGCTGGAAACCCTATATCTACAAGGGCCTGCCGGTATACCTTGATAAACGGCCGCCACAAATAGCACCCTACCAGCTGCGCCTTGACTGGCAAATGTGGTTTGCATCCATGTCATCGGCAAACGAATATCCGTGGACGTTACACCTGGTATGGAAGCTGCTGCATAACAACCAAGGCGCTGTAAGCTTATTTGCCGGCAATCCTTTTCCCGCTAAGCCGCCCAGGTTTATCCGCGCCGTGCTATACCGCTATACTTTTGCCAGGCCTGGCAATGCAGGCGGTCTTTGGTGGAACCGTGAGCGGGTGGGCGAATGGATCCCGGCATTGTCTGCAGATGATCCGCGGCTGATCGCATTTTTAAAGGGACAGGGATGGCTGAAATGATAAAGCCTTCGCCTTATCAATATCAGCGCTATGGTAAAGCGCCTCCGGGATCTGCGCCAGGGTGGAATCATGCACCTGTTCCCCCAGCCCGTAGAACTGCTGGAAGCTCATGATGAGCGGGCGCCATTTATCCGGATCCACCCGGTTGGCAGTACCCTCCATTAAAATGCTATCGTGAATGTGCACACGCTGTATGCGCAGCTCAATGGTTACAATACGTCCTTTTTGCAAAGGCTCATCATCGCCCACACCGTGTACCGCTGCTACTTTAGCCTCCATATGCACGGGGCATTCCAGCACGCGGGGCGGGGCGATGGTTTCGGAAGCGATGGGCGTAAGGCCTGCCGTTTCAAATTTGGCGGGCTCGTAACGGTAGCCCTTTTTCAGCTTACCTTCCGGCACAGGGTTGCTGCCCGTAGTACGGGCCAGGCGGTTCACCGCGGCTACCTGCTGTACGGAGGGCAGGTTTAACACACATTCGCCGTTTCGTATAATGTTCTGCGTAGTTTTGGATGGTGCGGCCAAACCCAGTATACAACGCCATCCCAGCCAGAAGGCAGAAGACATAGGCGCCAGGTTGGCGCTGCCGTCTTCATTCTGCGTGCTGATCAAAACTACCGGTGTGCCGAAGTATAAAATAGCGGGATCTGTGCTGAGGTGCATATACAATTGTTTTGTTACACTACAAATGTAGTGGCGCACCTTTGGCCGGGAAACCCGGTTCTTGCGGAGTATGTTAGAACGGCGGTACTTCTATTTCCTGCAACAGCGGCTCCAATGCTGCCAGGGATTCCTGCAGGTCCTTTTCTACCCGGGCTTGTTTGCTGAGCTTAAATAACAGCTGGTTTACAGGGTTTTTGTGCGTGTAATAAGCCAGCGTGAAACGGCTGGTATGCTCATCCATCTTTTCCATAAAGAAATGGAGGGAGTTTTTCTTATTTGCATCGGTTTCAATAAGCACAATACTTTCATCCGGATTATAGGCAAAGCTGCTAACGTATACCGTACGCTCGCCTTTTTCCAGCTCATAACGGTACCGGTTGCCGATGCCGGGCAGCTTATGATCTACATCATGCACAGCTTTTATTCCTTTTTGCCAGCGGTGACGGAACTCCGGATGGCAGGCGGTGTAGAACAGGTTTTTAATATTGACATGATAGACCTTGCTGACGGCCACCATTTTTACCTGCTGCGCCAGTTCCGGGCTGGCGGGGTAATCCGGCGGGATCTGATCCTTCAGAGAGCTTAGCTGTGTGTAATGAAAGGGAATGCTGCCGGTCTCCGTTTGTTTGGCGCTCTGGTTCCACTGCATCCACTGCGCCAAACCTGTGGGCGGGGCGCCGGGCAGCAGGCTTTCCGTTACCAGCCAGTATTCATGTTGCTCAATATCGTTCTTCAACAGCTGGTGTGCAACAATAATATCCTTTCCAATAAGCTTACTGAAGTTCTTAACATTATAGCTGGTAAACTCCCCGTAATGGGTAATTACTTTCAATGACAGGCTAACGGCGGATACGCAGGCTTTGCACTGGCATAAACGGCGGTATTCATAAGCAATGAGGTGGCGGTGAAATTCGCAGAACATCCGCTCTACCTGTTTGTAAATAGTTTCCAGCTGCAGCGGTGCGCCGAATTTGTAGAACAGGATGGCGTCTCCTTCTATTTCAGAAATTTCCAGTCCTACCTGGTTGGCGTTGATAAGGATCTCCAGGAGGTCCTGGATGATATAACGGCTGTGTTCAATTTCCGTTTCCGTAACAAACCGGGTGAAGCCGCTTATATCGGGTATAAATAGCAGCCCTTTGTTTTCCATTTTTCTTTTAAAGTTAGTATAAATAGTAGTTTTTGTAGTAAAAGGGTTTTGTTGCTTGAAAAGTTTGGGAGGGTGCTGGTGGACGTTTTGTTGGTTAAACCTTTTGTTGATGGGCTTTGCCGCAGGCCTTTTTCCGCAGGTCCAACGCCGGACTGCGCCCGCCTGTTTGGATGGCTATGGTACGGAGGGTTGGCATATCGGCGTTGTAGCGCTATGGGGCCGTATCAAGCCGGTGACGCCGGGCAAGGTCCTTGCTTTGGACCTGCGGGGCAAGGCAGGTACTGCACCATACTTCCTGTTATTTATTAACCAGATAAATTTACTAATTTAAACCGCTATAAAACATCTCAGAGCTAAAGCTTCCATTAACCTATGGAGCTATTAAAAATTAAAGTATCTTCTAAATGAAAGTCAATGACGTATCATTCCTAAAACTATTCTTTCCGGTTATTCTGCTTTTTACCTGTTTCCCTGGTAATCTAAAGGCGCAGCCATTAACACCAAAAGATAATGGATTAAAAGAAATTACAATTAAAGACCCCAAACTGGGTTTAATACGATTTTATGTTGACACAGAAAATATTAAGAAAAGGGCGCCTTTATTTATTGAAGTTAACGGCAGCGGAGGATTGCCCTTGTGTATTTATATAAAAGGTAAGGGATTTGGCGCCCTGTCCAATACTTTTAACGCTGCTGTTATAGCAGCTACAAAAAAGAACTTCCATTATATCATCTTGGGAAAGCCGGGGACCCCGTTTTGCGACACGATCAATACGGATGATGACATAAAACATTATGATCAACACACTTTAATTCAAAACTATAAATATTCTGAAGAATATACGGGGAGACTGAGCCTGGATTGGCGTGTTAAGGCCACGAAGAGGGTTTTAACCTATATGCAACAACACAACTTCTGGGACGGGACAAAGATCGTAGCGTACGGTTATTCAGAAGGAGGACAGGTAGTGCCTGCGTTAGCAGTTGCTGATAAAAGGGTTACACATGTTGTATCGGTTGTTGGAAGTGGATTAAACCAGTTCTATGATGAGATTATGGCCTGGAGGATTAAGGCGGCAAAAGGTGAAATAACGCAGCAACAAGCCCAGGATAGCATTGAGGCTAACTTAAAGGAGATTAAAGAAATTTACCGGCATCCGGAAAATACAAAAATGGAATATGCGGGTCATTCTTATAAAAGATGGGCAAGCTTTGGCAAAAATCCACCTTTCGAGGAATTACGAAAGCTAAACATACCTATTTTCATGATTGCAGGTACTGCAGATAGCAGCTCACCTATTTACGGCATAGATTATGTTGAGCTTGATTTCATCAGGCTTGGCAAAACAAATTTAACTTATTCCCCATGCGTTGGCTGCGATCACTATCTTAACAGCATTGAAAATGGTAAAGTGATAAGCCATGGAGATTATTACCTGATGAAAATCTTAAAGTGGTTAGGGCAATAGCATTTTTGCCTTAATAATGTGTGAAATCCCAATTGTAAAGATGGGAAAACCGTCGTATTTTGCTAATAATCAGCCTGCATCCATGTCACAGCATAAGCAAACAGCACCGATCATTATCTATAATACCTTATACGATCAGTATGTAGCGCAGGGATTGCCCCTGGGTAACCTGAACGAGCATACGCAGTTTACTATTCATAGCCTGAAAGATATTCTTACCAACCTGCCTTTTCAGTCGGAAGTATATAAGCCGAATTTCTTTTCCTTTGTGTTTGTTAAAGATGCCAATGGCCAGTACACAACCGACGATCATGTATTTAAGACAGAGCCTTACATGATCTACTTCACCAATCCCGGGCATTATAAATCACATTACTGGGAGCGGCTGGGTGAAGTGTACCTGGTAACGCTGAGCGAAAGCTTTCTGAAAGAGAATGTGCACCCGCGGATTTTTGAGGAGTTTGCGTTCCTGCTGTCGGAAACCGTGCAGCCGCGGGTGGTAGGCCCCGAGATCTATGCGGAGTTTGAGCAGCTGTACCTACAGGTGGAGCAGGCCTACCTGTCTGATTCTCCCTATAAGAACAGGATCATCGGCAACCTGTTTGTGGTGATCTTATTAAAGGTGAAGGAATATTTCTGGGAAGATTATAATCCCATTTATGAGGGTAACCGCAGCTCGCAGATCGTAAAGGATTTTAAACGGATGCTGGAACAGCACTACCGCGACCTGCGAAACGGCAAAACGGAAAAGGTGTTCCGTGTACAGGACTATGCGGATGCCCAGCACCTGCACCCCAATTATTTAAGTAACGTTATTAAAACTAAAACAGGCAAAACCATCAGCACCTGGATCACGGAAAAAACCATTGCAGAAGCTAAATCCCTGCTGCAGCATTCCGCCATCCCTATTAAGGAAATTGCCTACCAGCTGGGCTTTGCAGAGAGCACCCACTTCAGCAACTACTTTAAGAAATATACCGACCTCTCCCCTGTGCTGTACCGCAAACAATTCGGGCAGCCGGCATCCTAGAATTATTTTTGCTAATCAGCTAAACTATTATCTTAACAACGGATCGAATTTATTAATCATTAAAAAATTCCCGTTATGAGAACCCTCACCCTGTTTGCAGGCGCGTATGCGTGCCTGTTATGCTGTAGCTGCGGAAAAAATAATGAGAGCGCCGCTGAACGCTCCGTTAACCAAAAGCTATCTGCAGTTTCTGCCACGGCTGTTAATGCCAACATTGCGGATTACACTATTTACACCTTTTCCTGCGTAGCCGGGGGCAAGTACATGGAAGTTACCGGCTTCCCTACCTACAATGAAAAGTATGACGATCAGCGTAAGATCACCCAGTACGCCAGCTCTGTTTCAGATGGGGTAATTGACGGCTGGCAACGCTGGCATATTATTTACAAGACCACGGTAAATAATACCCGGTATTATCATATCCGGAATGTATTCAGCGGCAAGCTGCTGGATGTGCCGGGCGGCTCAAAGGTCTCCGGTACGCAGCTGCAGCAATACTTTGAGTTTCCGCTGTTAAGTGATGAGCAGCTCTGGAGCATTGAGCCTGCGGCTACCACCGGCGCCTACCGCATTATTAATAAAGGCAGCGGCATGGCCCTTACCAATGCAGGATCATCCACCGCCGACGGCACCCCTATTACCCAGGAAACAGCCGGTACCGGCACTAACCAGCAGTGGATCTTAACTGCCCGGGAGGCCGATACCTACCGGGATGACCGGGTAGTACGCTTCTTTAACCGCAACAGCAGTTCCATGGGTTCAGTAGCTTTTGATGAAGGCACCAGCATTCCGTTAAGCAATGGCAAAGTGTTGTGGGTGACCCAGGATGCCTGGGATGGCGCATCCCTGCAGCCAAATGGTAAATTCAGCTGCAATTCTTTTTTCAGCTACGGTAATTCTATCCTGATACAACCGTCTACCGGTAACTGGGATGCTGCTTCCACTCCCAATATGACCCGGGATTCCAGCGCACAGGGGCGTCCTAAACAAATGTGCGACATTCAGCCCGGTAATACTTTTGCATGGCCCGGTCCCGGGGTAGAGATAGGTAACCATGTATACATCCAGTGCGGGGAAGGCTCCGGCTTAAGCCTTAGCGATCAGTCATTATATGATCTTACAGAAAACGCGGGTACCAAATGGCAGGTAAAACGCACCACGCCGGCCGGCATGTCGGGGCAAAACGCAATCAACTATGCCGCAGGCATGGTAAAAGCAGCGGATGGTTATGTATATGTTTTTGGCGCGCAGGCTACCGGCTTTGGTTATACGAACAATGTGCATGTGGCCCGCTTCCCGGTAAGCAATCCGCAATCATGGACGTTCTGGAATGGCGGCAGCTGGGTTAGCAGCCCTGTTACCGGCGACGGCGCACGCATTACCGATGCCCTGGGCACCGCTGCTGTTGCCTATGTAAATGGAAAGTATGTGATGGTAACCATGGACCAGGGCTTTAACTGTGATAACAGCCGTAATATTTATACAGCCACTGCTACCAGCCCCACAGGGCCATTCAGCGCCCGTAAGCAGGTGTACACCATTAAAGAATATCTGTATGGCAATTATGCCCGGTATTACACCCCTGCTATACATCCTGAATCCGTGAACGGACGTAATGAGCTGCTGGTAACCTATTGCCTGAACTTCTCTGCCTGCGGGGTGGAGGATTGTGTAAACGGCTACCTGGACCCCTATTTTTACCGGGTGAAAGGCATAAGGGTGCCTTATGGGAAGATTGGTTTGTAGCCTTTAAATTTTGTACCTAATAGTGTAATATTTGCACTTTTAGGGCGCGTGCATCATAGACCTTTGTATTGTCAACAATGAATAATTGTAAACAATAAAAACAAAGTTATATGAGCACGCTAACCAACAAAATTGCATTAGTAACCGGCGCATCCAGGGGTATTGGCGCTACGGTTGCCCGTTACCTGGCTGCTGCCGGTGCTAAAGTTGTGATCAACTATGCCGGTGGTAAAGAAGCTGCCGACCAGCTGGTAAATGAAATAAAAGAAAAAGGCGGCGATGCCATTGCCGTACAGGCCGATGTAAGTAAGTCTGCCGATGTAAAAAACCTGTTTGATACCGCTATTGCCCATTATGGCAAAATAGATATACTGGTGAACAATGCCGGCATCATGATCACCAAGCTGCTGAAAGATACTACAGATGAAGATTTCAGCCGCCAGTTCGATATTAATGTGAAAGGTGTTTTCAACACCCTGCGCGAAGCCGCTACCCGCCTGGCCGATAACGGCAGCGTTATTAACTTCTCCTCTACCACCACCCGCGTAATGATGCCTACCTATGCTACCTATGTTGGCACCAAAGCAGCGGTAGAACAGTTCACCCGCATCTTTGCCAAAGAAGTGGGCAGCCGCGGTATTAATGTGAATACCGTATCTCCCGGCCCTACCAACACCGAACTTTTTACTAAAGGTAAATCTGATGAATTAATAACCCGCCTGGCCAGCCTCTCTGCCTTTAACCGCATTGGCGAACCGGAAGATATTGCACGCGTGGTAGTATTCCTGGCCGGCGATGATGCCAAATGGGTGAATGCGCAGAATATCGGCGCAAATGGAGGAATGGCGTGAGACAATAATTAAGAATGAAGAATTAATAATTAATATGCTTAAAGCGAATCATATGAACAGCTTAAAAAATAAAGTAGCCTTAATTACAGGATCTGCAAGGGGATTGGGCAAAGCCATCGCGGAAAGATATGCAGCGCTGGGCGCAGATATTGTGATCAATTATTCACGCGATAAGGCTTCTGCAGATGAAGTGGTGAGCAACATTACTGCCATGGGCGCCAAAGTGATAGCCGTGCAGGCCGATGTAAGTAAAGTGGCTGAACTGGAAAAACTGTTTGCAGAAGCTAAAAAAGCCTTTGGCAAAATAGATATTGTGGTAGCTAATGCCGGTATTGAAATGGTGGAAGTGCCGGTAACCGATTTTACAGAAGAACAGTTTGACCGCGTATTTTCCATCAACACCAAAGGATCTTACTTTACGCTGCAGCAGGCAGCCCGTAACGTGGAAGACAATGGCCGTATTATTTACATTGCTTCCAGCACCACCTCGTTCCCGGTGCCTGGCATGGCGGTATACGGCGGCAGTAAAACCACGCCCCGCTACCTGGTGGATATTCTTTCCAAAGAAATAGGACACCGGGGCGTAACCGTTAACTCCATTATTCCATTTGCAGTAGATCATTCCGGCATCTTTGTGGATCCTGAAAGCTACCCTGCGCTGCGCAAACAGCTGCTGGACAGCTGCCCCATGGGCCGTTTGGCTGAAGTAGAAGATGTAGCCAATATAGCGGAGTTCTTTGCCAGCGACCTCTCTTCGTTTGTAAACGGGCAGCATTTGCTGGTGAACGGAGGAGCAACGAATTAATAAACGCGGAACGCTGAATGCTTAATGCTGATTGTATTACCGGGTGTACAAGGGGCTCATATTAAGATCAATGCAATAATCTGTGATCCAGCTGCCGGCGGCATCTACGTACAGGATATTGGGTTTGTTCTTTTTGTTGATAGTGCCGTTACTGATCCAGTCGTTTATGGTTGGCAGCAGGTAACGGTTGCCCCTGGCTGAAAGGTCCAGGATGGTCTGGTTCTTTTTCAGGGCATTGGTAAGCAATATTACGCCGCTTACCACAGCGCCGGTCCTGTCGGGGCGAAAACCATTGCAGATCAGCGCTGCTTCCTGACTGCTTTGCGTTAGCTGCCAGTCCAGGCGTATCAGGTCATTATCCTTTACCCCCTCCTTCATGCTATTGAAGAACAGCACCTGGTCGGCCAGCATTTTTTTGATATCGTTGGTAGCGGCGTATTTACGCCGGTAATTAATAAAAGCGCCGGAAGCATTTGCAATGCTGCATGAATCAATAGCGCCCTGGTAGGCGTGCTGCTCAAATACTACGATCACTTTACCGGCCAGGTCTTTCAATTTTATGTCTGCTAATTTCTTTTGCTGATTGCGGTAAAGGTGTGTGTTCAGCTGCGCTATGATAGTGTCTGCCAAACGGGCTGTAGGTACATCCTGCTCGCAAAAGTGACTAAAGTTCAGCATCACGGTTTCCATTTTATTGGTTTCCAGGAAAGCGTGCACACCGCTCAGCACATCGGCCAGCTTTTCCCCGTAACCGGCGCCTACAGCATCCACATCACAGTCGGATTCCGCATGTTTGATATATAAGGCCTGCGCATAATTACCTACCCGCAGATCAAACATACGGATGCCGTTTTGCAGCTGCTCTTTTATGGGCATACTTTGGGTGAGCGTATTGCAGGTATTAATGGCGTCTTTCATTTGGCCGCCGGTGCCGTTTAATACGGACATGCCGGCATCATGCGCGCCGGGTATTACAATATCCTTTAGCGTATAGGCTTCTTTGGCGGGGTGCAGCAGGTCCTGCATCCAGGAGGCGGGGTTATAGGCTGCAAAATAGCTCAGGTACATGTGCTGATCGTTACCGGTGTAGGCCAGCATAAAATTGTTGGCATCTATTTCACAAATGGCTACCGGGTTGCTGCTGTTGAAGTAAGGGGGCAGCATCTTTTTTTCCGTTGGCGGGTTGCCGTTACCGGCAGTGGCGTAATAAATGTGGGGATCGTTCTTAGCGCCGCTCCACAGGTAAAACAGCTGCTGTGCATTGTACACATGGTATAAGGCGGGTGCAGTACCTGTGGCCGCGCCTGCCAGCGGGGTGGCTGTACCCCATTTGCCGTTGTGCAGGTTATAGTCGGCATAATACACATCATTTCCCTTATATGCCTGCCAGCAAAAACGTATGTCGGTGCCCGTGAGGCTTACAATAAAGGGGTAGGCTGCTGCTTTTATGCCCTCTGCCGTTTGCAGCTGCGCATCCTGCAGCACGCCCTTGTCGCCAGGTTCCAGCAATGCAAATACCAGGCTGCTTTTATCATTTGCGTGGGAGGCCAGCACAATTTGCTCATGTATAGCCGTGGTGGTTAGCCCGTTCGCCAGCAGGCCATTCAGCTTTACGGTATATACCTGCTGTGCTGCCAGGCTGGTATCAGTATCGTTCTTTATATATTTCAGCGTTCCATCTGCGCCTATCCAGAACAGGTACAGGTGCTCATCCAAAACCTGCAGCACCGGCGCGCAGCTGGTGGCGGAGCTGCTTACGATAACATCCTGCTGCGTAAAGGTGGTATCCTGGTGCTTGCCCAGGTAGCCGGCATGAACGGGGGCATTGTTCCCGGGGGCTTTCCAGGTTACAAAATAGCCGCCTTTGAAGTGTGTAAGATCCGGCGCTTTGTCTGTAACGGCCTGTGGCAGCAGGGCTACGGGCGGTGTAAAGGAAAGGTTCTGTGCCTGCAGCGGGCAGGTGAATAACAACAGGGAGTAAAGGAATTTATACATAATTGGCAGATCAGGTATCTAATGGACAGCAATGGTTTGTATTTTATAACGCGCCGGTTTCTATTTTTGTTTAAACCTTTTGCAAGGTTACAATGTTAGTTACCAATATATTAAACAGCCATTGATATGCGAAGAACCCTCCTGCTATTGTACTGTATTACCATTGCTATGTTACCTGCATTCTCACAGGATGCACATTACTGGTCAAACAACTACGGCCCGGGAGTGCTGCTAACACCCGGCAGCGTTATTGCCAGCAACCGCGATAGTGGTGTGCTGTTCTACAACCCGGCCCTGCTGAGCCTTTCCAACAAAAACCGTATTGCCATCAGCACTATTTCCGCCAACATTTACCAGCTGGATGCCACCAAGATCAAAAACGGCGCCGGTACCGGAAGGGATCTTCACAATAACAGCGTACGGATTGTGCCGCAAATGCTATCCGGCAGCATTTCGCTGGGCAAAAAGGCGCCCGTGGTAGTTGCCTATGCGCTGGTAAATTCCCCGGGGTTCCGCTTCCAGGCCTCGCAGCGGCGGGACGACAAGATCAATGTGCTGAATGATGCTTATAGCCCCGGCGATGAATACTTCGTGGGCGACTATGTGCTGGAGAACCGGGTGAATGAAACCTCCGCCTTGCTAAGCACCGGTTTCCGGCTTACGCCCCGCCTTTCTGCCGGCTTCTCTGTTGAGGGACAGCTGCGGCAGCAGCATTATAATGTTATTAACAACACCCGCGCGCTGGCGAATGCCGATATTGACAGCTTATCATCGCTACCGCTGGTAAGCAGCAGTGCTTACTACCTGGCCACCTATATTCATGCAGGGGTACGCTTTAAAGCAGGGCTTGCCTATGATGCAGGCCGTCACCACCTGGGATGGACAATCAGCTCCCCCTTGCTGCATGTATGGGGCACCGGTACTATCGTAACGGACTATACGGTGAGTAATATGTACCTGGATGTACTGAAGAAATTTTACAGCTACCTGGCCAACAGCAGGCAGGAAAGCCTGAAAACAAACTTTAAAATGCCCCTGAGCACCGCGTTAGGTTATGCCTATGACTTCAGGCGGGGACAGCTCTACGTGGCGGCGGAATACTTTCACCGGGTGAAGGAGTATAATGTAATTACACCCCGGAACGATGCTTTTATACGGCCCGATACCGGCAGCAATTCCAGCTTAACCCGTGAATTCGTGCGCCTGCATGATGCGCGCAAGGCCATTCTGAACATAGCCGTAGGCGTTAGCTACAACATACGGCCTTCGGTAACGGGTTATCTATCTGTAAGAACAGATATGAGCTATGCCGATAAGGGCCAGTTCAAAGACCAAACCGGCTATGAACCATATATCGCCTACTGGAACCTTGTACACTGGGCGCTGGGCGCTAACTTTAAACAGAAGAAGTTCAATTTCCGCACCGGTTTCCTTTGCTCATACGGCGTTACCAATCACTTCCCGCAGGATGTTAATTTTGATCATCCCAATGAAGACAACCTGCTGCAGGGCAATCCTACGGATGTAAAGGCCCGGCGCTTTTCAGTTGGGTTTATGCTGGCGTATATTCATAATCTGTGAGCTAAACGCTTAATGCTGCGGAGGGTTAAGTGCGTTACGCGTTAAGCATTCAGCGTTAAGCTTTTTTAGCGCCCCGGATGCGGCTCAGGGATTCGCGGGTAATGCCTAAATAAGAGGCGATCTGATGCTGGGGAATGCGTTGTTCAAAGTAGGCGTATTGCGCTAAAAAATCCTGGTAGCGTTCTTCCAGAGGTTTTTGTAAAAACAGCACACGGCGCTGCAGGGTAACAAAAGCCTTTTGCATGATCATGCGCCAGTAAATGTTCATGGCAGGTATTTCATTGAACAGCTGCTGCTGTTGGTCATATTCCAGCACAAGCACTTCTGTATCCTCCAAAGCATCAATATTATACAGGGATGGCGTGTGGGTAAGCATACTATACAGGTCAGCTATCCACCAGTCTTCCAAAGCAAACTGCATTACATTTTCCCTGCCTTCATTATCCACTTCGTACTGGCGCAAACAGCCTTTTATTACAAAGTGATCGGCATTGCAAATAGCGCCTTCTTCCAGCAGGTATTGTCTTTTACGCAGCTTTTTGTGCCGGAAAAAACCGGGGATCTTTGCCTTTTCCTCGTCCGTTAAAGAAATGTACCTGCAAAAGTTGTTGATGAGTAACTGATGCATTGTTAACCAGGTTTACAACTGCATAGTTACAACATTTTACTGCGCTATTGCACCACACCCAATTGTTTCATAAGGGTCAGCTCATCGGTTACCCGCCAGTGCTCCACAATCTTTCCATGATGGATCTTTTCAATGTTGATCTGATTCACTGCAATCTTTTTGCCTGTGGGCGGCTGTCCGAACAGATCGCCGGTTTGCGTGCCGGTCATTATTACCCTTGCCACGGCCATGCTGTCATTTACAATGAGGTCTTTTATTTCATAGTGCAGATCGGGAAATGCTTTGCGGATGGCGGCCACAATGGGTTTAAGGCCGGCCGGCCCGAGCGGCGGGTTGGGCGTGCTGGGGGTATGGTTAATGTACTGCGGGTCCAGCAGCTCGTCCAGCACCTCCAGCTTACCGCTGTTCCATACTTCCGCAAAATAACGTTGTACGATCTGTTTGTTTTGTGCTGCCGGTGTGGGCGGGCAGCTATAGGAGGCGCATAATACGCCTATCACCAGGATCAGAAATTGCCGCATAGTTTAACTTTTCGCTGCAAAGTTCCGTTAGCCGGCGTGCTTATTCCAATGATGTATGATAATGTTTTTTTGTGATGCAGATCAATTATTACCTGCTAAGGCTCTGCAATAAATGCCAATTGCGCGTTCTGGTAGCGTGGTTTGGCCAGCTGCTCCTTCAGTTTCTTGAAAGTTTCTGAAGGGCCTTTGGTGGCAAACAGGTTCACCAGCCAGGCAGGTAAAGAGCCACCGGGATCGGTTTCCAGCGTATAGTCTATTTGCACGGTCTTTTGCTTTACGGGCGTGAGGATCCACTTTCCGTAGGAACGGTGTACTCGTACGATGTTCTTTTTTTCCGGTACATAATCCGCTACGGTAGGTCCGTTGATGGTAACTATTTTGGTTTGCGGGTCCTGTGTGGCGATCAGGTGGGCCACAAAATCGCGGTTACTGACAGGCCAGGGCAGGCTTACTTCTGAATAATAAAACAGCTCTGCCGGGGTTACCTGTTTTAATAAAGTGCTGGATTTGGTGCTGTATACCCATTCGGCGCCGGTGTTCACGTCTAAGATCACGGTTACCAGCTGGGATAAGGTGGCGGGTACCAAACAGCGTACCCTTACGGCTTTGAGGTGGGAGTTCTCTATGTTTTTGGTATAGATCTCCATATCACCATCTCTTGCTTTCAGGGTCCATTTTTGCTGCCCTTTTCCAAGGAGGGATAACAACATTGCCACGCACAGTATCAAGGTTCTTTTGTTCATACGCATAATGCCAGGTTGATTGTAACTAGTTCCTTTCTGGGTGCAAGTTACGGAGAAGTACGGGGTTTTTGGTCACACGAATGTTATAGGAGCAGAAAGCTGGGGGAAGGCTGAAGGCGGAATGCTTAATGCTGAACGCTTAATGCAGCGAAAGGCTTTATGCTTTGTGCTTTCGCCGGGGTTGGTAGGGATGAAACAGGAACCGGGAGTACCAGCGGGGTTTATGCCTGGGATGCAAGGCTGAATGCCAAAGGCTTTATGCTTTGTGCTTTATGCTTACGCCTGGCGGGGCATGGAGTAAAAAATTGGGCCAGCCAAGAATAGCCGGCCCTTTTTTCACGCTATTGAACAATGAAAAGCGCAGGGGTAACTGCGCTCAGAGTAAACTCAACGATGGGTGAAGGGTTGGGTAAGCTGTGCGGATGATGTTTAAACCCGGGTTTATGCATCACCGTAATGTTCCCATGCAGCTCCTTTACCTTCCGCTCAAACAGCAGGGTGTTCTCTGCCGGCGGCACTGCTTCATCTGCATCTGCACATAGTATAAGTATCGGATACTTCCCCTTCACAATGTCCTTTACCTTATCTACAGGGCTGCCTTTAAACTGCTGCAGCTGTGCATCGGTGGTAATGCCGTAATCTTCTTTCAGCTGCGCCAGCACATTGGCAGCCGGTTTTACCTGCCCTAAACCTCCGGGCCAGCTTTTAAGGTCCAGCACTGGATTATCCACGTATACACAGGCTACCTTGTCCGGGTTTTCCGCGGCCCAGTTAAATACGTATATGCCTCCCCTGCTCATGCCTTCCATGGCGGCTTTGCGGGCCAGACCGGCTTTTTGCAGCAGATCGTAAAAATGGTTCCAGGTTTGAATAGCCTCCCGGTTACCGAGCAGCTCTGCTACATCGCAGTACACCACATGATAACCCCGTTCCAGCAATGCGATGTCTGTTTGCGGCTCATGGCCCCAGAAACGGGCGCGCCAGATCCAGGGATGGCCTTTAGCCGCCCATTTCGGCTTTACCACTTTGCAGGCATGGTTATCCAGTGTAAAGTCCGCACAGGCATAACCATAAAAGGCACTGACCGCGGTGGGTAGGGTAAGCTGTTTGAAAATATCGAAAGCAGTGTCGCGCTGTACCATCAGCTGATCGTACAGGCGTTTGGCCATTATACCGGAGCCCGCGGTATTGGGGTGGATGTTGTCGGGCAGCAGCTCCGGCTTGTCGATCAGCAAGGGGTGCATGTCCAGCATTTCCAGGCCCTCCTGCAGGGCTACCTGCTGCATGTGCGGGATCACCTGCTTTACGATCACTGCATCCCATATACCGGTGGTATCTGTTACGAAAGACACTACCGGGCCTAATAAAATAATGCGCGGGTGGGATGGCAGCTGTGCAAATGATCTGATAAGAGCGTGATAGTCGGCTTCATAGTCAGCCATGTGTACACGGTTAATGAGCTTACTATCATTGCCGCCCAGATCAATAAACACTATATCCGGGTTGCTTTGTAAGGCTTGTTGGTATTCGTTTGTTTTTATATAAGGATGATCGCCATTACTTAATAAGGTTGTGCCGCTTACACCGTAGTTGTTTACGACGTAATCCTTTCCCAGCAGGGCTTGCAGCTGTGCTGGAAAGGAGTTGTGTTCCCGGTCCGGCACCGTAGCGCCATAGGTAATGCTGGCGCCTATGCAGGCTATTTTTTTCTGTGCGATGGCGGGTGCGGTGGCACAGAGGGTGAAAAGGAATATGATGAGTTTTTGCATGTTCAATAGCGTTTGATCGATGTTCTGCTTGCGGGATGTTAACGGCTGAATGTATATGTTTTTCCTGCCTGTGTTGCAAGATCATATAACAACGTTTCCTTCAGCGCAGGCGCTGTTAGCTTTGCCTTTTCATTAATGAGCGGGCGGGGTGTGGTTTCCGGCTTAAAGAACGGATTGTTATTGTCGCCCGTGGCGGCTTTCAATCCATTGCCCTGCAGCGCATTGGGCACGCGTAAGCGGCAACTGCCACCCAGCGTAGAGCGGATAGTAACCTTACTCAGCTTACCATCCTCCCACTGCATATTCACAATCTCAAAACCGCCCCTTGCACGCAGGCCGCTGATGCTGCCGCTTTTCCAATCGTCCGGTAAAGCAGGCAGCAGGTCAATGGCGCCGTCATGGCTTTGCAGCAGCATTTCCGTAATACCGGCTGTGCAGCCAAAGTTGCCATCTATCTGGAAAGGCGGATGCGCATCGAACAGGTTAGGATATGTACCGCCGCCGCTGTTCTCCTTTGCCTGGTTCTTTCCTGCCGGCGTAAGCTGGTTTTTGATCAGCTGCCAGGCATGATTACCATCCAGCAAACGGGCCCAGAGGTTTACTTTCCAACCCATTGACCATCCGGTGGAAATATCGCCCCGCTGTATTAAAGAAGTACGGGCCGCGTCGAAGAGCTCCGGTGTGCGGTAAGGAGAGATCTGATTGGCCGGGTACAAGCCAAACAGGTGCGACACGTGCCGGTGTTTATCTTCAGGATTGTCCAGGTCCTGCAGCCACTCCTGCAGCTGGCTATACTGGCCTATTTGCATGGGTGGCAGCTTGCTGCGGCTGGCCTTCAGCTTAGCCACTAATTCCTGGTCGGTATTCAATATTTCCGCGGCGTGAATGGTATTGGAAAACAGGTCAAACACCAGCTGGTTATCCATGGTAGCGCCTGCGCTGATAGAAATGCCGGGATGCGCTTTGGGCGCGTTCTCCGGCGACATGGAAGGCGATACCACCAGCCATTGATGCGTGGGTTCAGGTATTAAAAAATCAAGGTAGAACTGTGCTGCACCTTTCAGTGCCGGGTACACGCTTTGCAGGTATTTTTTATCGCCGTTATACAAATACTTTTCCCATAAATGACGGCTAAGCCATGCACCGCCCATGGGCCACATGGCAGAATAAATACCATCCACCGGGCCGGTAATACGCCACAGGTCCGTATTGTGGTGTGCTACCCAGCCACCGGCGCCATACATTACATGCGCGGTTTCACGGCCGGTAACAGACAGCTCTTTTATCATTTGCACCAGCGGCATATGCATTTCCGGCAGGTTAGTTTCTTCTGCCGGCCAGTAGTTCATTTCCGTATTAATGTTAATGGTGTACTTGCTGCCCCAGGGCGGATCCATCTTGTTATTCCACAGGCCCTGTAAGGTAGCGGGCTGCCCGCCGGGCTGGGAAGCGGAAATAAGCAGGTAACGGCCAAACTGGAAGTACAGGGCCACCAGCTGCGGATCATTGGCCTGTGCAAAATCGCGTAGGCGTATATCCGTTGGGTTTTTAACAGAATCCGTGGCGCCCAGGTCCAGGTGCACGCGGTTAAAGTATTTTTGATACGCTGCTATGTGCGCGCTGCGCAGCTGCGGGTAGTTTTGGGTTAATGCTTTGTTCAGATGATCTGTAGCACGTTTACCTTCATCGGCGCTAATATCCTGGTAGTTCACATAGTTAGTGGCCAGGGAAATATACAGTGTAACCGTGTTTGCGCCGGTTACGCTGACAGCATCGCCGGTTGCAGTTACCTTACCGCCCTCATTCCTGAACTTTACCAGCGACTGAAATTTTACTTTACCCGGCACATTTTCCTTATCGCTGCTGATGCCGGAAAGCTTCAGCACATCATTTCCCACTACACTTATTTCCGACTTATGCGCACTGTGAAAGGATGCCCGGAATGTAATACTGCCGGGCGTTGTGGCGCTAAGGCGTACCACTATCACCTGGCCGGGTGCGGAGGCAAATACTTCGCGGGTAAAGGTAGTGCCATTCACCTTATAGCTTGTTTTGGCAATGGCGGTTTCCAGGTTCAGCTCCCGGTAATAATCTGTGTATTGATCGTGGCCCGCAAAGTCCAGCAGCAGCTCACCTGCGGTCTGGTACTTCATGCCGTTGTTCCTTTTGGACTGTATGTTTTGCGCGGCCATTTTACTGGCTGCCTTGTATTGTCCTTCGAAGATGAGCTTACGGATCTCCGGTAAAGCAGCTAATGCATCCGGATTATCATTGCGGTTCGGGCTACCGCTCCAGAGCGTGGCTTCATTCAGCTGTAATGTTTCCGTTGCCGGGTTACCGTATACCATAGCTGCTAAACGGCCGTTACCTACCGGCAGCGCGGCCTCCCATACCTTACCGGCAGGCGCGTTGTACCAGAGCTTTAATGTTTTGTCCTGTGCGATTGCTGATGTTGCCAGCAGCAGCGTTATTACATAAATGCCTATACGTTTAATCATACACATGGTTTACTTTTTCAAAGACGTTGGAAGATCCGGGCTGTTGGCAGCCTTACCCCGCACAATATTACTGGTGGCGCCGGCCAGCTGCAGGTACCAGTCTGAGGGTAATTGCAGCCCATCCTGGTCCAGCGATACAAATTGTGCGTGTGCCGGCTTTTGTGCCGCTACCGGCGCTACTTTAAACATGGCAGTGCCTTCATCCACCTCATCGTACATGGCAATGTACACCATATGCACGCCGGCTTTAATTATATTATATGACTGGCGCCAGAAAAAGCTGCCGCCATTACGCGGTATTTGGTTAAAAGGCGATTTTCCATTGCGCAGGTTATACCAGGAAAAGCCCGGCCATATTACTGGCATGTAATCTATGTGCCGCTGATCACAATACGCTTTATCAGGTATTACGGAAGTGTTGCAGAACTTATCCGCGCCTGCTGCATCTTTAAACCGGCCTACTGCCCAGGGGCTGATCACATCCAGCTTATTGAATACAGACTTCCAGGGTTGGGGCTGCTGCATCCAGGTATTGTTTAAGCCTCCCATAATCGTGGCCTGGTATTTACCTTGTTTGAACCATTGCAGCAGGGAATCCGTAGCCTGCGCCGTAGCAAAGCTGGTATGGTCAAAACCCAGCCCCCAGATGGCTAACAGCGGTTTGCCTTTGTGATGTAAATAAGATGAGCCTTTGGTGATCTGCAGGGAATCTACCAGGTATTGCCAGTCGTGCATGATGATCTCTTTCCAGCGCGGGCCTGCGCCGGAAATATCATACATGATGCAGTACACGCGTTCATATTTTTCACTGGCCTGTTTAATGTTGCGCACTACCTGGTTAAAATGTTTGCGCCCGTTCTCTCCTCTTATTTCAGTAACAAAACGTTGTGCAAATACGCCATCCAGGGCATGCTCTTTCATCCATTTAAAATGGAGGTCAACCGTGGCGTACTTGTAGGCAGAGAACAGCTTTGCCTGCTGACCGTTGGCATATACCATACCGGTAGCTTCCTGCACATCAGCGGGATATTCGCGCATATCCGGCCAGTAGTCGAAAGTGGCGTGTGCGGAATCCGGCTGGTTATTGCGGAACCAGTGTTTCCAGGCGCCATTGCCGGAACCATCATTAGGCGTACCAAACCAGCCCTGGTAGCCGAACATCACTTTCTTATCCAGCGTGGTGGCATCCGGCAAATACTTTTGCGAGTAGCTGCCGGTAGCTGTTAGCATCGTGGCGGTTAGTACTGTTATTAATGCGTATAGTTTCATTCAACTGGTATTTTATTGTGGCCGGGGCCATCGATTATGGACCCCGGACCTTACTTCTCCAATTCCTCTAAGGTCCAGAACTTGCCACGGCTGGCGGTTTCGGCCCGTACCTGCTTCACTTTCTCTACGGATACAACCGGTGAATTATCCCGGTTCCTTTCCCTGCGGGTGCCGAAGCTGTAACGTACATAGCTGAGCACTGATGCTACCCATTCATCATTATTAGATGCACCAAAAGGCGCCATTACATCCGTGTAGGTTTTACCGTCAATAGGACCGCTTAGCCCATTCAGCAAGATCTTCATGAGGGTTACCTCATCCCCATCCACACGTTTGGAACCTACAAACGGCGGCGCTGCAGGTGAGCCATTGCCCACTACAATGCCTTTACCATCCGGGCCATGGCAGGTAGAACAGAGCTGTTTGTAAATAGCAGCCCCCTGCAGTATCCTGTTACGGCTGGCCGTGGGCATGCTGCCTAAACGGCGGCCAAACAGCTTTGTGTTCATATTCACTTCAATGCTGTGCGCTATGCCCTGCATAAATTCTTTATCGGCGCCTGCGCTTACAATACTTGCTGCCAGGGATTTTGCATCGTCTGTTTTGCTGGTGGAGAGCGTGTTTACCAGCTGCACCTGCACATCGGCAGAAGGATCGTTCTTTAAGGCTGCCAGCTGACGGATCATGTCTGCATCATCCTGCTTCACATATCGTTCGCTGATCCATACCGCTGTTTTGCGTACGGCTGCAGCGGTATCTTTCAGGGCTTTTAATAATGTTTCCTTATCAATGGCATTCAGGCCTTCTAACGTCCACAAGGCATGGATGCGGCCAAGGGTAGTATGCGGGCCGGCAGCTATTTGCCGCAGCGCCGGTACCAGCGACTGATCCCCGCGTACAATAATTTCCTTTTGTGCATTTTCCCGCCACCAGGCATTCGGATGATCCAGGCAGGTTAAGAGCTGTGCGCCGCTATCATCCAGCAAATGCGGTTTTGGACCGGGTTTATAGCCATCATGCACCACGCGGTAAATACGGCCGCGGCCAATATTTTTATCCAGGCCTTTGTTTATAATGCGCGGGCGCAGGAAGCTGCCTTCTTTGGTCCAGTTACTTTCCTGGATAATACCATGGTACATATCTACAATATACAAACAGCCATCGGGGCCGGTGGTGGTGTTTACGGGGCGGAAGTTCATATCTGTGGAGGTAATGAACTCCTGCTGGTTGTAGGCATTTTCCAATGTTATTTTCCCGTTGTTATCTATCACTTTTGCGCGGCGTATTAAACGGCCAACGGGCTCACAGATCAGCAGATCGCCTTTCATATCAGCCGGTAATGCATTGCCGCGGAAAACAGATTGCCCGCAGCTGGCGGTAAAGTGATTGAGCGTGGTATCCGGCCGCAAACGGCTCATACCGCCCTGCACATCCGGCGTAGCAATAATGGGCCACACAGCCTGGAAAGCATCATTGAACTGATCGCGCGGGTTTAAGATGCCATAGGCAGGATTGATCTGGAAACCCAGCGCCGGTATTTCCGCGCCTGCGCTGGAAAAGTACAAACGGCCAAAATCATCATTGCCCACGCCCCATTGCCCGCCCGGTGAATTAGCCAGGGAATCGGCCACCAGCTTACCATTGGTGTACTTATAACGTACGGGATCGCAGCTTACATAGATCCAGTTATCCAGGTTCCATAACAGGCCGCTTTTCTGGTGTTCCAGGTTGCGGGTGTCGGGCGTATCATTCTTATATACCTGCACTTTTTCATCTGCCTTCCCATCGCCATTGGTATCTGCATAACTGTAAATGTTATACGTATAGGTTTCGTTCACCAGCAGCTTGTGGCCTACACATAGCAACATACGGGGCAGCACCATACTGTCTATAAAGGTGGAACGTTTATCCATTTTACCGTCGCCGTTGGTATCTTCCAGCAGTGATACCTGGCAAATGGGTTTGTTTTCATCAGTACCGTTAATGTCCATCATGTAGGTGCGCATTTCTGCTACATACATACGGGCATTGCCGTCCCATACAATGGCTACCGGCTCCTGCACCATAGGCTCGCTGGCCACCAGCTGCAGGTGATAGCCGGGCTGCAGGTAAATGGACTGCATGGCTTCTTTCACCGTTTTGTAGGAAGGATCGGGATGCGGGTTTACGATCACTTTACCGGTAGCATCGCGCTGCAGGGCCGGCTGCGATGATCTGCAATGATATACCAGCAGGCTGCCCAATAATAAAGCTACTGCTATACGCCATTTGTAATGTGCTTTGCTCATGACCATCTGTTATTTGGCGTTGTTGAGAGAAAGAATGTACTGCACCATTTTTTTAGCATCTGCGGCGGGTAAGGCGGGATGCGGCGCCATGGCAACCTCGCCCCATACGCCTGCGCCCCCGTTCAGCACCTTGTTACAGAGCAGCGTAACGCTGGCTTCTGTAGCGGGATATTTTTTAGCTACATCCAGGTACGCGGGTCCTACCAGCTTCTGATCCAGTTTATGACAGGCCAGGCAATCGGATTTGGAGAGCAGGGCTTTACCGTCTGCAATGTCCTGCGCGCTGGCTATTGGTTTGGCCGCTGGCCTGGCCGCCGGTTTAGCGCTTGCAGTTTTGGCAGGCGCCTTCTTTACCGGGCCTTGTTTAGTTTGTTCGACGTGGCTGTGGGCAGTGGCGGCTATCAGGAGAAAGCCGGCCAGCAATAAGCATCTGGTCATTGAATATGCAGTTTAATATTTTCTGTTTTGAAAGTCCATGAACTATTTTTTTTAGTTCATGGACTTTTCTACTGTTATGCCCCCGGTATATTTACCTGCCTGGGCGTGTTATAGTTATAACGTTTGTTTACATTATCAGCGGTGCGGGCGCCTACACGTACATAGTAGCTGCGGCTGCTGCCCAGCGTGCCTTTGGTGGTAATGCTGATGGTTTGTCCCAGCAGGGCATTACCTTCTGTTCCGTTGTATTTTACCTGGTTAGAGAAGCGGTTGTCGTAACTGGCGTTGCTCACAAAATCCGTGGTAGATACATACAGGAACACATCTGTTACATTAAACTGGTAAGCGGGATTGGCAGTGCCGCGTGTGAGCTTACACTGCACGGTTACTGTTTTATCCGGGTTCACTACCGGCTCCCCTACCCACTCCACTTTCAGGAACGGATCTACGTTAAATTCCAGGCTGGTTACGCCGGAAATATCCACCGTTTTACTGTTGTCAATTACCGGCGTGCCGGTGGTTACCAGCGGTACAAAAGCGCCATCCATGGGATATACTTTGTACTTGCCTTTGAACAGGCGGCTGTTATTAAAAGTACCATCCGGCTTTACGTTAAAGTATTGCGGTATTACGCCCTGGCCGTTGTTCCAGCTTTGCTCCTCCAAACGTAAACGGATGCCCGCTGATTCTGTTTGAATGGGCTGCCCGGTACTGTTATCAATTACACGGCCGGTAAGCGTTTCAGCCGGCTCCTCATAATTATCGTTCTTGGCGCATGCGCTTAGCAAAGCCAGCGCCATGCAAAAAATTGTTGTATATATATAAGTGCGTTTCATTGTTTGGCTTTTTATTGGTTTTGTACCAGTTTAGGGTTCTTGGTGATCTCTTCATTGGGTATCTGTTCATAATACCACATGGGCTGAAAAGTGAACTGCTGGTTACCTTCGTACCGTCTTTTATCAAAAATGTATTTGCCATTGGCAGCCACATAAATGGGATTCAGCACCAGCCATACGCGGTTCTGGATTTCAACATCTGCGGTGCGCCAGCGTTTAATGTCCCACCAGATCTTGTTCTCAAAACCAAGCTCCTTGCGCCGTTCATTGCGGATCACGTTTATGCTGGTAAGACCGGCGGCACCGGTCAGCAGCGTAGCGCCTGCACGGTCGCGGATGTCGTTGATGCAGGTGAAAGCATCCTGGCGGTAGTCCACATCGTTTTGCCCGGCCGTCATTAATTCATAATCTGCTTCTGCACGGTTCAGTAACACTTCTGCATAGCGTAGCTCTATCCAGGGCTGGAAAGATTTGTTCACAATCACATCTGCCACCGGTTTGCGCTGGTCCAGGTACTTTCGCTGGAAGAAACCGGAAACAGTTACAGAACCGCCGGTGGTGCCATAAGTGCCGCTTAAGCCGCCTGCATTCATTTTTTGTCCGTTGGGCAGATCAACGATAGGTGAAGGCAGGTTGCTGCTGTTAACCGCCGGCACTATGTTCGGGTTGTTGGCGTAAGGATTGGTAGTGTTCGGGAAAGGACTTACACTGCCGGGAAAAGGATTGATGCCACCTGCAATATCGCCTTTGTAAATACCCCTGCGTACATCGATCACCTGGCCTTTAAAAGTGGCGCCAGGCATTAATACTGTGGCCAGCAAACGCGGTTCTGCATCCTGGAAAAAGCTGTACAGGTTATCATAGTATGCGTACCGGCCTGTGGCAGCATCAATGGTTTTAAGGCTGCCGTCTGCATTGCGGGGCAGGCCGTCAAACAACTCCACGTAATCCAGGGTGGGGTTCATATAAGAGCTGTAACCATCCTTGCCCTTCATTTGGTTAGGGATGGCAAACAGGTCAAAGCTGTGCACTGCATTCAGATCGCTGTACTCTTTCATGAAAATGGCTTCCTTATTGGCGCTGCTCACATCAAAGAACAGATTATAGTAATTCTCCTCCTTGTTGGCGGATGCGCGGTAAAGTGTGTAACCGCCTGTTTCCACCAGCTTTGCGGCCGCATAACATTCTTTAAAATAACGTATGGCCTCTGTAGCGGGAATGCCCTGCACCTGCGCACCGGTGGCGGGATCAGAGATGTTCTTGGTATTGTATTTTGCAATGGAGCCTGCAAACAGCATTACCCTTGACTTCAACGCTGCAGCTATGAACTTATTGGCGCGGCCCCGCTGCTCGCTGTTATTGTTCATGAGCATAATGGCCGTATCCAGGTCTTTGCCAATATAATCATACACCTGCTGTTCTGAGCTGCGGGGGATCTGCAGCTCCTCCAAACCCTGCTGGGGATAGAATTGCACGCCGGGCGTAATGGGTACGCCGCCATAACGTTTCACCAGCTCAAAGTAAGTGAAGCTGCGGATAAAGCGGGCCTCGCCCAGCCAATGGTTCACCTGGGCCTGGTTAAAGTTGAACGCGTAGGCAGGCAGTGTTTCCAGGAAGTAATTCGCATTACGGATCACCACATAGGCATCGCCCCAGTAGCCGGTTTGTGCGGCGCTGGCGCCACCTACTTCGCGGGACATAGATTCACCCGTGAGGTTGTTGATATTAGGAATGTAGTTGAACTGGTTGTAGCCGTTGTTCATGTTATACTTAAAATCCTCTACGGGCAGGCGGTTATACAGGCCTGCAAAATAAGCGGTAATGCCGCCGGTGCTGGCAAAGGCATCTTTATCCTGCACAATATTATCGGGCAATATGCCCAGCTTGTTGCAGGCGGTGACTATACACAGCAGTATCAGTAACGGATATATGAATTTTTTCATTTTTTGAATGCTTTAGTTAATCATTAAAAATCTACACTCAGCCCAACATTATACGTTTTGTTCAGCGGGTACACATACCCGTACAGGTCCGACGGATGTTCCGGATCCACGTAGCGTATGCCCGTTGCCGTGAAAATGTTGTACCCGTTCACATACAGCCTGGCTTGTCTTAAACCGGCCTTACGTGTAACGTTTTTCGAAAACACATATGTATAGCCCAATTCCACGCTTTTAAGCCTGGCATAGGCAGCATTCTTTACTGCAAAAGAGGAATTCCCATCGAAGCCGGTGCCTGTCATGGCAAAATAACCCGGCACATACTGCGTATTGGGATCGTAGGGGTCTGCTGCAGGATCTACCGTGTGCCAGCGGTCCATGTACTGCTCCAGCGCATTGCCGTTAAAGTTCAGCGGCGTGGCCAGCGCTTCGGGGTAAGCGATCCATTTCATGGCAGCGCCCTGTATCAGCGCGCTCAGATCAAATCCCCGGTAGCTAACGCCAATGCTTACTCCAAAGTTGATGAGGGGCGGATTAGGTGTGCTGGTACCCCGGTCCGTATTACCATTATATGTAGATGCAATTGGATGACGGTCCAGGTCATCTATATAACCATCATTATTCCAGTCTTCATATTTATAGTCACCGGGCAGGGTGGCGCGGTTGCCGCCGCCATTGTCAACATTATAGTTATAAATATCATTGAATGATTCAAAGCGCCCGGCGCCGGTATAGCCCCACCATACATCATTATAGCGATCGTTCACATTATTGCGCCAGTTATCGTAAGAATTACCGGCTACGGCACGTTCATAATGTTTCCATTTGGTGCGGGAGTAGGAAATGTTGCCGCTGATGTTATAATTGATCTGCCCTATGCGGTTGCGGTGCGTAAGCAACAGCTCCACACCGCTGCTCTGGTCACTGTTCAGATTCTCCTGCGGCAGCGCTGCGCCCAATGAACCGGGCAGTGATAACAAGCGGTTGGCTAACAAACCGTTCCTGTCTCTTTTAAACCAATCCAGCTGAAAGCCGAATAAGCCTTTCCAGAGATCGGCATCCAAACCAAAGTTGAGTGTTTTGGATTTAAACCAGGTAATATCAGGGTTAGGCAGCACACGGAAACCCAATGCATTGGTGTAATTGCCATCAAACACAGAACCACCGGGCAGGGTTTGCAGGTTGCCGGATGATGGATAGTCGTAACCGGTAAGGTACTGGAAGCGCAGGCCGCTGGCATCGCCCATCACCCCATAAGATGCACGGAACTTAATATTATCAATGAAGGTGAGCTTTGGATTATCCCTAATAAAGCTTTCTTCTGAGATGCGGTAACCGGCAGATACGGCCGGAAAGAAGCCCCACTGGCCGGTGGGCGCAAAACGGGATGAGCCATCGTAACGGCCGCTCAGGTCTAGCAAATACTTTGCATTATAATCGTAGTGCAGCTTGCCCACATAACTCTTGGTGGCGTAATTGGTTAAGCCGCCCAGGTCCTGCGTACCTATCTGGTTAGCCGTAGTGCCCGTGCCCAGCTGGTCCAGCGTACCTAATACCAGGTAACGGCTGGCGCTGAAGTTATCTGATTTTTGCGTGCGCTCCTCATACACTGCCAGCACATCCACGTTATGCACTTTGGCAAAGGTGTGGCTGTAGTTTAATGAGAATTGCAGCATGGTGTTAGGCGCGGCGGAGTAATACCGGTTTACGTTAGAAGGCGTTTGCAGCGGTTTGGGATTAAACACCGTGCTATCGCCCACTTTCACGGCCTGGTATACATTAAAGGAGCGTGCAAAATTCTTGTTGTCTGAGGTAGCATAATCATAGCTATACAGCGCTTTGGCATTTAAGCCTTCCAGGAAAGGCACAGCATAATTGAGTGTAAAGGTGCCCTGGAAAGTATTGGACACCGACTTCTTATACCCGTCAATGGCTGCATTGGTAAGGGCCAGCGCGCTGGTGCCGTTATCGTCCAGGTAGTTAATATAATCAGGATTGTTATCTGCATACAATGAATAAGTGGGGGGATGCCGCCACAGGGCTTTAAAAATGCTCCAGGAATCTTCATAGGGCTGGTTGCGGGTATCGGAAATACCGCTCAGCTGCAGCTCCGCCGTGAGTGTGCTGGAAATTTTTGCCGTAAGATTAGAGCGTACATTGTACTTTTTATAATTCAGATCGCCCGATTTCCAGAAGCCCTGCTGGCTCAGGTAACCCAGGCTTACGAAGTAGGTCATTTTTTCAGAGCCGCCGCTGGCCGTGAGGCTGTGCTCTGTTTGCGGGGCTGTGTTGCGTACTACTGCGCCATACCAGTCGGTACTGGTTTTGGTACCATTGGCGTAGGCATCAAAATCGTTCTGGTTGTATACCGGCGTACCGCCGTTCACGTTGTGCAGGGCTCTTTCATTGAATAAGGTCATCCAGTCTGTAGCGTCCAGCACTTTAGGTAAGCCGGATGGTTTTTGCATGCCTACCGTAACGGTGTAATTCAGCTGGGTGGTGCCGGCCTTGCCTTTTTTGGTGGTAACCAATATTACACCATTGGCGGCCTGCACGCCGTATACTGCGGCAGCAGCATCTTTCAGCACGGAAATGCTTTCAATATCATTCGGATCCAGGCGGTTCAGGTTACCACGGGGTACCCCATCAATAATAATGAGCGGCGCACCTAAGCCACGAATGTCGAAGCTGTTGCTAAACGACCCCGGCTCTGCACTGTTCTGTACCACGCGCACGCCGGGCAGCTTGCCGGTGAGCATGTTCAGCACATTTTCATTACGGGTGGTCTTAATTTCATCGCCTTTTATGGTGGCAATGGAACCGGTAAGCGTAGCCTGGCGCTGCTGCCCGTAGCCTACCACTACTACTTCACCCAGGCTGCTGTTATTACGCGCCAGGGAAATGTTCAACTCCTGTGCGGAGGCCTGTACTTCTTTTGCTTCGTACCCTACATAGGAAATAATTAACATGGCATTGCCGGGAGCGTTGAGATTAAACCGGCCTTCTGTGTTGGTAACGGTGCCCGTGTTACCATTTTTTAATTTTACGGCTGCGCCAATGAGCGGCCCGCCGGTGTCGTCCGTGACCCTGCCCCTGACAGCGATGTTCTGTGCATAGCCTTGCAGCATAGCACAACACGCCAGTACCATAAATAGAATTTTTTTCATACCGTGGTGTTTAAAATGTGGATTTAAAAATTGGTTGTACCGGCGACAAATTAAGCGGGCACCGCTTAACAAATGCTTAATTACAGATTAACCGGCTTCCCATTTCCATTAATAAACACCCTATTAGTGCATTAATTTCCGTGTGTTTCGGGACATAAGGAATAAAGTCTCATGGTCTTGCATGACTTTAATGGTTTGCCTATGAAGGCGGAGATAAAATTAGCCCCGGAGCCTTAATAAAGAACTAATAAAAGATTAATAACAGGGCTAATGGTGTTAATTACTGTTAACGGGGTAAGTAAGCGGTTGTAATAACGGATGAGCGGAGGGGAGCGAATGAGCGAAGCGAATGGGGTATTTGCCGGGAGGTGTGCAGATTTCTTTTTTTGGGGGGATTGTTCCCGGCTGATTGGACTGGCTGCGGATTGCAGGATGCAAAGCTTTTGGAGAGTATCATTGGTTGTAACTGTATTTTTTTAAGTGTATCGTTCTCCGCAGATCCGGCTGCGAACTGCACCCGCCTGTTTTGAATGTCTATTGGGCGTTGGAGGGTCGTAGGAGCTTAGGGGGGTAATGGACGTTGTCAAGCGTATCACGCCGGGCAAAGGTTCGCAGCCCGGATCCGCGGCAGAACTACCCCAGGAGGAAACAGTGAGGAACCTCAGCGATAACAATACTGAGATAGAAGACAGGGATGGAATAATCGATGATAACAGGTAATTTAATTATGGGGCATCGTGGAAAATTGTTTTCCCCAGGGCCCTCAATTGCTCTGGTCTCCGGGAAACCGATATTAGAATGCGGGAAATTTCCCCAGTCCTAACAGCAAGTCCTTCAATCGCTCCGGTCTCCGCGATTCCCGGAGGTCCAAATAAACGGGCCTTTGCCCGGCGTGATACGCTTGACAAAGTTTAATAGTCATCCACTGTTGATACGATAAAACAATAGCTTAATAGATTTATATAACAGGCGGGTGCAGCCCGTTTATTGGCCCTCCGGGAAAGCGATACGGGCTCATAAAACAAAATAGAGCGCTTCGTGGTGTTACATCAAACGAAGAAGGATTAATTACAAAACCTTCGCTCTTCACTCCAAAATCTCCTGGAAGTTCTTCTCAAAATCTTCACCATACAAACGCTTGTACTCTTTGCCAAAATGTTCAAAGGTATCGCGCGCAAGGGAGTGTTTGCCAAGGTAAGCCAGGGATTTACATTTGATGCTCATGGTGTCTTCATTCACCGGGTCAAAGTAGTAGATGTAGTTAGCTACTTTGATCAGGAAATCAGGGTCTTCGCGCAGATCTACGGAAGAGGCGAAGTGCATATAGGTATCTATGATCTCGTTGGAGATCTCGGATTTGAAAGCATCCAGCCATTCATGCTCATCGTTGGTGAGAAAGCTGCCCCGCTGAATGATGTCTGCCAGGCCGCTCATACGGTGTTTATTGAGCTGGCCTTTGTCGCGCATAATAGTTAGGTAATGGCTGTAATCGATATATACCTTTTCTTCATCAAGATCTATTTTCCAGTAACCAGTGTCTTTGGAAATACGGATAAACCCGATCCTTTCCAGGATGTTTTTTAGCTTGGCAATATTTACAGAACGGTTGTTACGCGCGCTGGCAGTGGTTTTATCGGACCACAGCAGCTCTTTCAGCTTCTCAGAGCTGATGCCCCGCTCCCAGCGGATGCTGTACAATAATATTACCAGGAATAGCTCACGGATGAGGGGCGTAAATAATTTCGTAACCTCCTCCCCGCTGCTATCCCGTACCTGGAAATCTCCGAACAGGTGGATGAGCACTTTCTCCTGGCCAGGTACGGCGGCTACAGATGCCGGGACTGCAGCATCAAACTGCGGCTGCAGTGCTGTTGCCGGTAAAACAGGCTCCTGCGGAATGGGTGTGGGTATAACGGGTGTTGTTACAGCGGGCTGTTTACGCCGTAACTTGCGGTAAAGCTGCCAGCCCGCAAACAGCAGCAGTAATAAAACACCGGCGCCCAGGGCAATTAATCCCGTATAGCTGTTACGTGGCGCAGCTTCCGGCGCCTGCACCGGCAAGGGCGGGCCGTATAAGGAATACATGCTGATAGTAGTGCGGTCCGCTTCTTCATCATAGAACAAAGCCGGTACAATAAAACGTTTGGCAATACTATCGTAAAACACATCTGCATAAGAACGGATGTCGTGAAACTTATAGGGGATCTTATCCCCTACCGCCTGGAATACAGGCTCTGTTAAAGAGCCCTGGATCAATTGCAGGTCCGAATCAAATTTATGCTTGGGAAATATCAGCCCGTAATAGGTATGCCTAGCTTCGTTAATAACCAGCGAGTTGGCAAATACAAATTCTTCCGTATCTATTTTAAGGTCGTAGATCTTTTTGAAGGTGCGGGTGCGCACATCAAAGTAATTAAGGTCGTACAGGTTCTTAGGGTTCAGCACCTGCCGGCCGGAAGGGTTGCCATATCCGCCCATAATATAAGCCCCCTGTGCAGCGGGGCCAAGCGCCGCCAGGTAACGCGGGGTCATTTTGGCCTTGGATGAATCTATCAGCTGCACTGTGCCGGCAGGCATATGATAGCGGTATATATTACTCTTGTATAAAAAGAAACCATAGCCGTTAAAGGTATATAAAGCACTATCTGCCGGTGAATAATATTTGTTGAAATGACAGTAGTTCATACCATCTGTAAACGAAGGCAGCTGCTTATCCCAGGCCAGGGTAGCGGGATCCAGGATAGCCATATCCTGCAGGGTAACAGGAAGCAGGTAGATCTTTTTATCAACAGAATTATAGTACGACTGGTATTTTGCAGAAAGGGATTGCGGGCCGGTGCTATATGCATCCGCTCTCATTTTATTCAAGGGGATGGAATAACGGAATAAAGAATCCCGCCCAATAATATATACCGTTTCCTCTGCCGGGTTAAAAGCCAGGCTGGCAGCGCCGTTGATGGTGAACGATTGCAAGGCCTGCCAGTTGGTACGCATCTTTTTTACCCACAGCGCGTTGGTGGCCAGGCCATTGTTATTGCCTACGGAATCTGCAGCCAGGTCGCCATCTGCCTCATTCAACGGCCAGTAATGCGTAAGCCTGTTATTTTCCAGGATGCGGATGTTGCGCAGCATCATGGGCGGTACATCGGAGTTCTTAAAGTTCTGGTAATCATTGGCGCCAAAGAACAGCTTATAGCAGTTCTTATTACTGAGGGCCAGCGGCTGCTCAAAGGTTTGGCCGCCTGCCAGCAGGCGCAGCATGCCTTTATCCTTATTGAACTGCAGGCGGAAGGTGTGCCACTGGTCCTGTGTGCCAATACCCGGCAGGTCAAACACGATGCGGGAGAAAGTATCGCCTATCACAATCCTGAAATGACGGATGGGCGGTGACTTATCGTAGTCGTAAATAAGATCGATATTACGGCCGTCGTTACCGATAACACGCACCAGGTAACCGAAATAATTCTTTTGGTTGGGTATAAAGGATACTTCAAAAGAGAGCTCCACATTATCTGTAAAACATAAAGCATGTTCCTGCCCTATGGCAAGACCGGTGCGCTTATCCTGTACAACCTCATGACTGCGGAAATCGAGCCCGTAGGTTTGGCCGAATGCACTGCAGCTGGCAATTAACAGGATAAAAAGGCTGGTGATGAATTTGTGGAATTTAATCTGTGTACACACCTTGTTCAATACAGCTAAAATTTACAGACTAAATTTAGCAAGAATTTGGAATATTCCATTTACCATTCATACAGGTTTGCAGGAATGCGCTGTGGTGGCGGGTAGGGAGCGGCCCGGTCCGTATTTAATTTTCGTAACGGTACGTTGCCTGTTTATAAGTTTTATCTCCGATAATGGTAAATTGCTTCTTTACCCTTCCCGCACCGTCGTACGTATAACTATAAGACTGGTCATCACTTCCCGGACCACCGGCGTAAAAGCCCTGAAATTCAGGTTTAGGCTCTCTTGTAATGATCCTGCGTTTTAGTTTACCATTATTATAATACTCAAAACAGGTGATCTCTTTATTTTTATCACTGTCTATTTTTTCCTTTTTCACAAGTAAGCGATCCTGGTAGGTTAAAATATAGGTCCGCTCGACAATAGTATCCCCCTGATGATCATACGAGATTTCACGGTATGTTAAAACGGAATCGCCCTGATCTGCTATCAGCCGGTATGTTGTGGAATCATTATTGGGGTACTTACATTTCTGAAAGGCTATTCTATTGTTTATGTAGGTATATTCATATTTAAACGTGATCACCCTTTGGGGATTGTTGATATCGTAAGGATAGGTGATCTGGGTTACGTCATGCTTATCGTTGTATTGATTCAGTTCTTTTCCCAGGAGTTTATTATTCTTATAACTATTTCTTTCAATAATTCTCCCGAAAGTATCTACCTTTTCATAAGTCCAGTATCCTCTGCCGCCAGTTCCATTGAAATACTTACGGTGAATACCTGTGGTGTTAGGGTATAGGCTTGTTTCCCTAAAAAGCTGCGCTTTTAATATGAAGGCGCAAAGAATAAAGGTCAGGGTTAAGATCGTCTTTTTCATAATTCGCCAGGTTAGGGCTCGGGTTGATAAGGCTACAAATTAGCGAAAATGTTTTGTAAGCTCACAACAGTAAAAGAGCCACAGCGCTGGCTGCGGCTCCTTCTAATATATTCATATTACCTACTCCTGGCCGGGAAGCTGCGACATATCCATGTACACTATTTCCCACTGATGCCCATCCAGGTCGGCAAAGCTGTGCTGGTACATCCAGCCATGGTCCTGGGGTTCCGCATAAATTGCTCCGCCGGCAGCCCTGGCCTTTGCCACCATTTCCTGTACTTCCTCTTTCGACGAAGCATCCATGGCTATCAGCACCTCGGTAGCAGCTTTTGCATCGGCAATGTTCTTTTTAGTAAAGGTTTTAAAGTACTCTTCCGTGAGCAGCATCGCAAAAATATTGTCACTAATAACCATGCTGCCGGCCTTTTCGTCGGTAAACTGGGGATTAAAGCTGAAACCCAGGCTGGTGAAAAATGCCATGGACGCTGCCAGGTCTTTTACCGGTAAATTGATGAAGATCTTTGATGCCATTGTTTTGTGTTTTATGTGATTGATGACACAAAACTGCAGCAATCCGCTTTCCTAAACTTTTACATATGTTGAGGAATGCAAAAATTATTTGTTGGCAAAAAAGATCCGGCTCAACTGGGTGGGAGTAATACCGAGGTAAGAGGCAATGTGGTGCTTTTTCAGCCGTTTTATGAGCTGCGGGTATTTTTGTAACAGCTCGTCATAGCGCTCTTTTGCAGTGTGGTGGCGAAGCGAGATCTCGTAGGGCTCTTTTTCAACGATCCAGTGCTGCTCCATGTACTTTATATAAAAAGCCGCTATATCCGGGTATTGGGCTACCAGCTGCTTAAACGCAGCAAAATCGTATTCCAGCACCGTAGTGTCCTCCAGGGCAGTTATGGTAAAAGACCCCGGCTCAGCCTTCAGCATAGCGCTCATGGAGCCTGCAATACGTTGCTCGGGAAAGAAATACTTGATAACCATGCTGCCATCGTCCGAAGTATAGTACTGTGAGAAAAGCCCCGTTACTACAAAGGCCAGCTTATGCGGTACCTGGCCTTCGCGTATAAGGTTCTCGCCCCGGGCGTATGTATTCTCCCTGAGCAATGCTGTCCATGCTGCTTCTGCAGCATCTGTCAGTGCGGCATAGGTGCGGATCTTGCGGAAAAATATATCGGTACTCATTATGTACTATTCGTTGCCCGATAAAGATACCAATTTTACTTTTTTCAGCCTCCAAGCACCTTTGCTACCGCTTAAAACGTACATTTGTACCTGTTAGATCCATTAAAGAACAGTAGTAGCCCGGAAAGCCCTTGTAATCTAAAGTCTGTATAGTGTAGCACTTATTCCATGAGCAAAAAACTTCCCTGGCCCTGCTATTAGTATAATTGCCATATACCTATATGGCCGAACCACGTCATTTAAATTGTACCATATGAAAAGCCCGATCTACTCAACAGATCTGTTGAAGGCGCGCACCAGTATGTTTGCGTTCCTCCTTTTTTTATTATTGCCATTATGCTCCCATGCGCAGCGGCAGCTGGTATGGGAAGAGAATTTTAACACCGGCACTGCTCCGGATCCAAAAGTGTGGACCTATGAAACCGGCGATGGCTGCGCCAAAGGCAACTGTGGCTGGGGCAATGCGGAGCTGGAGTATTACACCAACCGCGCTGAAAATGTGCGCATTGAAAACGGAAGCCTGATCATTGAAGCCCGGCGCGAGACCATGGGTGGTAAACCCTTTACCTCAGGCCGTATTAAAACTGCCGGCCGCGTATCTTTCCGCTATGGCGCACTGGAAGCACGCATTAAGGTACCCAAAGTGGGCAACGGCCTGTGGCCCGCCTTCTGGATGCTGGGCGCCACCGGCGGTACCTGGCCGCATAATGGCGAGGTGGATATTTTAGAGATGGGTTTTGCCGGGGCTATTGCCGCTGGCAAGGCTAATAAAACCGTAAGCGCGGCCACACACTGGTGGACGGAAAACCCCGGTGGCTATACCGGCCATGCCACCTATGCCAAAGACACCGTAACAGAGGCCGCGGAGCTTAGCGATGCTTTTCACCTGTACAAGCTGGAATGGGATCCCAGCTTCCTGACCATTTTCCTGGATAACCAGCCCTATTACAAAATAGGGATTGCAGGCGGCAATGGGCTGGATGCTTTTCAGAACCCGTTTTACATTCTGCTGAACCTTGCTGTGGGCGGCAATTATCCCGGTATACCTTCAGAAAGCGGCGTAACAGCGCCGCTGCCCGGCCGCATGGAAATAGATTATCTTAAACTGTACCAGGATGCAGCCCAGGGAGAAGAGCTGATCCTGGGCAGTAACAACGCACCGGAAGGCAACTACGGTATTTTTACCGATAATACAACGGTGAGCGATAAAGTAGTATTTGGCCAGGGCGCTAACCTTTTTCTGTGGAACAACATTACCAGCATTACCCCTGCGCCGGCACCCTTTGAAGGCAGCAATGGCTGGGCCTTTCATGCCAATGCCGGCAATTGGTTCGGCTTAGGCGTAGCCAATGATGCAAAGAACATGAGCAACTTTGCAAACGGCAGCTTAAAGTTCCATATGAGAACCACCTCCACCGCGCCGTTCAAAGTAGGTATTGCTACCGATGGTGCAGAAGGATGGGTGAACTTTACCGGCGCCAATGAACATGGCCTGGTAAGAGATGGCCAATGGCACCAGGTAACTATCCCCGTAAGTGAGTTTGGCAGCGCGCTGGACCTGATGCAGGTAACGCAGCTGTTCATGTTCTCCGGCGATGCACCGGCAACAGCTGCCGACTTTTATTTCGATAACATTTATTACACAGGCGGCGTATCCGACAATCCTGCGCCCATAGTGGCTATCACTAACCTGGCTAATGATACCGTATTCACTACACCGGCAGCTATTAATATTCAAACCAATGCCAGTGATCCTAACGGCAGCATTACTAAAGTAGATTTCTTTAACGGCACTAAACTGATCGGTACCAAAACTACCGCACCCTTCAACTTTACCTGGAACACCGCTGCACAAGGCATTGCACAGGTGATTGCCAAAGCAACCGATAACCAGGGCAAAATAACTACCTCCAAACCTGTAACGGTATTGATAGCAGCTCCCGGCAATACAGCGCCGCAGGTAAGCATTACATCGCCCACTGCTGCCACGCCTTACCGCAAACCGGCCAAAGTAGTGATCAGTGCAAATGTTACGGACGATGGCAGCATTTATAAAGTGGAATACTTTAACGGTACAACGTTACTGGGCACACTTAATAAAGCGCCCTATAACTTTAGCTGGGAAAATGTGGACCAGGGCGCCTATACCATTACCGTAAAGGCTACGGACAATGGCAAACGCAGCACCACATCCGCACCGGTAACCATCACGGTAAAGGATAATAAGATCACGGCAGATAAGTATGGCGTGTATAGTGAAGATGCTTCCATTACCGATAAGCTCACTTATGGGCTGGATGCTAACCTGTATGTGTGGAACAATCTTACCACCATTGCCAATGCCACGCCGGCAGAAGGTTCTGAAATAATGGCCTTTACCGCGGCAGCCAATAACTGGTTTGGGTTAGGCGTAGCAAATGATGTGCGCGACCTCACGAACTTCAGTACCGGTTTCCTGAAATTTTCCTTTAAAACAACCTATGCCGGCTCTTTCCGTTTCAGCGTAATTTCCAGCAGCGGGCAAACAGATATTAACTATGCTGCCGGGGAACAGAAATATGGCCTTGTAAGGGATGGGCAATGGCATGAGGTAAGCATACCGGTTAACGCTTTAACCGGTACTAACCTGGCCGCAGTAACGCAGGCCTTTACCTTCTCGGGCGATGCGCCTGCAGCAGCAGCCAGCTTTTATATAGACAATATATATTACACCACACCCAATGCCGGCAACAACCAGCCCAACCTGGCGCTGAATAAAGCCACCACTACCTCTGCCAATGAGAACATTTCATTTGAAGGTAAGTATGCGGTAGATGGTAATGCAGGCACCCGCTGGTCCAGCGCTTTCAGTGATCCGCAATGGATTGTGGTAGACCTGGGCGCGGATTACAATATAAACCGTGTAAAGCTTAGCTGGGAAACCGCAGCCGGTAAAGATTACCTGGTGCAGGTATCCAATGATCCCAACACCTGGACCGGCGCTTTAAAGACCGTTACCAATAACAGTGCGCTCACCAACGACTGGACCGGTTTAAGCGGCCACGGACGTTACCTGCGTATTTATGGCACTGCCAGAACCACCCAATACGGTTACTCGCTGTTTGAGCTGGAAGCCTACGGCAACCCCTTTGCCGGCGCTGCACGTACCAGTGTTACAAACCATCCGGCAACCACGCATAGCAAATGGACGGCCAGCGTGTATCCGAATCCGGTAGCCGGCACACAGGCGCAGATACTGAGCAGTGAAGCCATCAAACAGATCAAAATAGTGGGCATGAATGGCAGAACATGGAGCACTCAGTTATCGCAGGAAGGAAAATTAAGCGGCACTTACACCCTTGATGTGAACGGCTTACCAGCCGGCATGTACTTAATGCAGCTTATGAACAAACAGCATGAAACGCTGCTGCTGAAGTTTGTTAAACAATAGTCGATGGTCCATAGTCCAGGGGCTGGTGCGTGAGTAATGATTATTCGTGAAATTGAAATGAAAGGGCTGTTCCAAAAGTAATTTTTGGAACAGCCTTTTTGCTATTAGGTTTATGGAAATTGACTTGTTCTGCATCTTGCGTATATGATCAGGATCTCCCTTGTTGTTATAGCAATCATCCTTTGTGCAGCTCATCCGCCGGCAGCGCTGAAAAAGGTAATGGATATTCCCCTGCCTGCGGGGTATGTTCGTTTGGCCCAACCGGCAAATTCATACGGCGCTTACCTGCGCACCCTTGCCCTGGACCCGGATAAAACTGTTTATCTCTTTAACGGTGCAAAGAAGACCAATCAAAATGCACAATACGCCGTACTTGATATGGACATCGGGAACAAAGATCTGCAACAGTGCGCTGATGCCGTGATGCGCCTGCGTGCCGAGTTCCTTTATCAGGCAGGAAGGTATAGCGCGATTGCTTTTACTTTAACGAACGGATACTGCTGTGATTATGTGCATTATGCCGAGGGGTTCCGGCTGAATGTGAACGGCAACCAGTGCCGCTGGCAACGGCAGCAAGCGAAGGATTACAGCTATGCCACCTTCAGGCAATATCTTAACCTCGTTTTTTCCTATGCCGGCACCCGCTCATTATATACACAGCTGAAAGCCATTCCCATATCCGGAATGCAGCCTGGCGCTGTATTTGTGCAGAAGGGTGATCCCTACGGCCACGCCGTTACCGTGATGGACATGGCCTATAACCCTGTAACAAAGGATACCATTTTCCTGCTTTCCCAAAGCTACATGCCTGCTCAAAGCATTCATATTCTGAAGAATCCTGAAGATGGTAAACTATCTCCCTGGTATTCATTAAAGGCTGCAGATCCCATAGAAACGCCGGAATGGACCTTTTACCGGAAAGATCTGAAAACATTTTAGCAAGCGGATAAAACGCGCTCCCTTTTTAATTTTTAACTTTTTCCCTTTGACCTTTCCGATACTCCACCGGGCTTACACCGCTATACTTTCTGAATTGCCGGCTCAAATGGCTTTCGTCTGTAAAGCCCAGCTCACCGGCAATCTGGCTAATGGTAAGCGTGCTGTAAGCCAGGCGTTGCTGCACCAGCTTTATTTTATAATGGGTAATATAATGTTGCAGACTTTCCCCCGCAAACTTCCTGAAATACTCGCCTACATAGTTTGCAGAGAGATTAAAATGTGATGCCAGGTGCTCGATCTTCAGCTTTTCCGGAAGGTTAATGTGCTGGTGAATGTACAGCAGCATGCGGTTTATCAGTGGCTCTGATTCCAGTCCCGTAGCAGTGCTGCCTGCATTGCCGGCTACATTGCGGGCCAGGATGTTCAGGATCAGTGTTACAAAATGCTGCAGGTTCTCTTCATGGTAAGATTGTTTTTGCTCATACTCATCTACCATACTGCTCATGAGTGTAGCGATCATATCACAGTCGCCCGGATTTTTTACCAGCAGCTCCTGGAAACGGTTATGGTGCGAGAAAATATGTTCCAGCTGTTTGAGCCACTGTGTAATGCGTTCACGATCCTGCTCATTTTTGCACTGCTTCAGGAAAACCTCAGAGAAGCGGATGGAGCAGAAACGGGTAGGCGTTTCAATGTCAAACCCGCGGCAGTCCAGCGGTGTAAAAAGAAAAATGCTTCCCTTGTGGTAAGGGAATTTATTACGGTTCACCTCACGCATGCCCTTGCCTTCCAGTATGCGCACGATCTCAAAGAAATGGTAGATCAGCGGGCGCTCATTCCAGCATTCCATATCAGATACATACAGCTCAAAAGGCTGGTGTAAAACTTTGTGTTCCATAACCTGCCAATTTACAGGAAAAACCTTGTTTTATCACTGTTCTGCTGTGGCGGCTACCGGTAATTTTGATGCCAGAAAAATAAATATATCATGAGTTTGAATGAAAAATTGCTGTCGCCATTAGTTACTCCTGCCCTTACGTTCCGCAACCGGGTAGTGATGGCGCCCATGAGCAGGCACCGGTCAATAAATACCATCCCAGGGCCTTCTGTTGCCACTTATTATGCGCAACGGGCCAGCGCCGGTTTGATCATAGCAGAGAACAGCGCAGTAGCGGCTAACGGTGTCGGCTATGTGGATGCGCCGGGCATTTATAATACAGCCCAGCAAGCCGGCTGGAAACAGGTAGTGAATGAAGTGCATGCCCGCAATGGAAAGATCTTTGTACAGCTGGTACATACCGGCCGTATAGGCCATCCGCTGAACCATGAAGGAGAAGCGCCGCTGGTAGCCCCTTCTGCAATAAGGGCCGCTGGTAAGATGCGTATTTCCGGGGACCGGCATTTACCCATGCCCGAACCACAGGCGCTGAGCACTGCCGGTGCGCAAGCCATGGTAGATGCACATATACAGGCTGCTGAAACCGCTATAGCATTAGGCTTTGATGGTGTGGAGATCCATGGCGCCCATGGCTTTTTACCGGAGCAGTTCCTGCACCCGCACACCAATCGCAGAACCGACCGTTATGGCGGCAGTATTGAGAACCGCAGCCGTTTTTTACTGGAGATAGTGGAAGGCATTACAGCAGCCATTGGCCGGGAACGTACCGGCATCCGGCTCTCCCCTTTTGCGGGTTTGAACGACCTGCCTCCCTATGCCGAAGAAACAGCCACGCACCTGTACCTTACTGATGCCTTGCGGCAATTTGATCTGCTGTACATCCACCTTTCTGATCAATCCTCCAACGGGCGCCCCCCCATACCGCAGGAGTTTTTATGGGAGGTGCGCAAACGCTTTCCTAACCTGCTGATGCTGGCCGGTGGTTATACTGCCGCTTCTGCCGAAGCTAATTTACAATCCGGCCTGGCCGACCTTATAGCGTTTGGCCGGCCTTTTATTGCCAACCCTGACCTGGTGGAGCGGTTCCGGTTAAACGCACCGCTGACAGCCGGCGATGAGGCTACTTTTTACCAGGGCGGCGATGAGGGATTTATTGACTACAAAAAAGCGGCTGGCTACCTATAAAGGCGCCAGCCGCAGATGGTTAAGGCCGGTTTATCGTTTCATTCATTTGCACATCTGTACATTAATACGTGATCCCCGGGAAGGCAGCACGTGCCTGGTTAAACTGCGTTTCGTAGGTGGAAGTCCAGCCGAAAGCGGTAGTAGCCTGCGCTTTCAGGTTACGGCCTACTGCGCCGCTCCAGAAATGTACAAACTCACCCATGTTCATGTCACGGGAATAGTTTTGCCCGCTCTTGGGAAAATACTGCGCCAGCAAGGTGAAATATTTATTTAACCCTGCAGAGCCGCCCAGCTGGTAAATGGGATAGAACCAGTTCTTGAACCATTGGGTACCGGCGCGGGGAAAATTATCCGAACCATTGATCACCAGGTTATACCAGCGGGTAGCATCAGCTGTTCTGCCCAAACCTTTATATACATCGTAAATAAAGATCTCAGCCCATTTACTATCGCCCCAGATGCCAAAGGCCGGGGAGTTATGATAACCTTTGGAAGCGCCTTCCACAATGTGCGCTACTTCGTGCGTGGTAATATCCAGGTCGTTGCCGGTGCCGGATAACCAGGCGCTGGTGCTGTTGGAGCCTACATCTATCACGTTGCGGTTATCATGGCTTGCATCAAAATAAGTGGAGGGATGGCCGCCGCTGTACTTGCCGGTATGGAAAATGGCAAACAAACGGGGGTCTGAGCCAAAGGAGCCGTATAAACCTTTGGTATAGCGCCATACATCGCCCATATAAGTATTGGGCCAGGTAACACTGCTGCTTACATCATTATCAAAATACACGGCTACATCATCATCATAGAACTTGCGGTTTAAGAGCTGTACATGCTCAAACCAATGCTCCTGCCAGGTAGCCGGCGGCGCTGCTAGGGCAGCGATGGCAGAGGATTTCACAGCAGCATCCTTACCGGACGGAGAAGGAATAGTATCTTCCTTTCCACAGGAGCTTAGTAAAGAAAATAACAGAACGGGAATACTTAACATAGTGCCGGTCCTGAACGATTGTAAGTTCATGCGGTTTAGTTTAAATAATGAAAAAAAACGGGTGTCTGCGGCTGTCGGGTACAACAGCCGTGGGTTACGGTTCGTGGAAATAAATAGCGTTGCTTAAAGTAGACCGGCTGCTCATCGCTCCCTGATGAGAGAATAGAATAGCAACGCTAATGTGCTCAGCTCAATTTTTTAATTGTTCTTATAATGCAGGATTTTGTGAATAATCGGACCACAGCTGGTCAACGGATTTACCCGTTAGCTGGTTCCAGGTATTGCTGGTGTAAGTTCTGTTACGGCATGCGGTATTCAGATCATTAACGATGCTGCTGCGTACATGCAGCTCCAGCCAGGCCAGGAAGCGTGCAGTTACACGATAGGCATCCGTGTATTTTTGCGAAGCATTCCAGGCCGGTAATGACCAACCGGCAGGACCGTTATTTACACCAAATTTGTAGCGTGCATAATCGGCGATCCCTTCTGTTAGCCAGCCGGGCGTGCCACCGGTGTAATGCTGCACAATGTGCATTACTTCGTGGGTAACTACGTCAATGTCTTCCGGGTGGCTATGGAACCAGGCAGCACTGAAGGTAGTAACATCGCCCGACGTGTAGGCTACGCCGGTGTAGTTCGGATCTATAACAAACTTCACCTGCTTGGTAGCGCCGGTATAAAAACGATTTAGCAACTTTGGATAAACGGTGAAGAAAGTGTTGATCAACCGTTGATATTCCGTAGTATCAAAGGTACCGTCATTGTTGGTAAAGGTAAGCGTATAACCGTTGCTGGTGTATACCACGGTTCCCACGGGCTGCACAGCCTGTGCTTTTACGCCGTTGTTTACAGACAGCTCATTGGTGACGGGTACATCAGGCGTAACAAGTGATGTTTTGCTACAGGCAGAAAGTAAAAGCATGCCTACTGCACCGGAGATAATGGAGTTTTTAAGAGGAAATTTCATTTGATTTCGGGTTTTTCATTCGGGAGTTTGATGAGTACAGCGATCTTATGAAATATAAGCCAATCCTTTTTATTTTCATAAATTTTTTTCTGCTGAAGCCCTGTGCCATATCGATTTTGCAAATAAATTGATCAATTTAGCTTTCTGATTTTGATATGATGAGGCAGGCTTCGCACCGGAGGCGCAACAGCGGACTGCACCTGCTTGTTTCAATAAATTGTTATCGTATAGGTTACTTAGTTTTTTTGTGGTAAATGGCTTTTCACCGGAGGTGCAACGACGGACTGCGCCCGCTTGTTTGAATAAATATCTGACGTTGGATAATCGTATCAGCGCTGTTAAGTCTATTATACTTTATCAAGCGTGTGACACCGGGCAAGGTCCTTTCGTTTGCACCTCCGGCAGCAGCTGAGCAAACAGGTAAGTAGTGATCTTGAGAGGTCCGGCTGAATAACTATCCGGCAATAGTATTGGTGGCTGGCGTTAAGCGTTACGTATTCAGCGTTACGCATTCAGCATTCTCCCCCTGTTTGAAATTCGTAAGCTTTTGTTTGAATCGTTTAAGCGCTGTAAATCACTGGCAGCTTACTTTTGAGCTTCTAAATACATTCATTTATGCAATACAGGAAACTGGGAACCACGCAAGAGCAGGTATCCGCGATCGGGTTAGGATGTATGGGTATGAGCGCCTTTTATGGCGACAGGAACGATACGGAAAGCATTGCTACTTTAAACCGGGCATTAGACCTGGGTATTAATTTCTGGGACACTGCCGATATGTATGGCAACGGGGAAAATGAAAAGCTTATCTCCCATGTACTGGCGCCCAATCGTAACAAAATATTTATTGCCACTAAGTTCGGGTTCCGCTCCCGGGACGGACAAGCTAGCCACAGTGGCAGCCCCTCTACCTATTTTGATGGATCGCCTGAATGGGTAAGAACCGCTGTAGACAATAGCCTTAAAAGACTCAGAATAGATACCATTGACCTATATTACACGCACCGCGTAGATCCGCAGGTACCTATTGAAGAAACGGTAGGCGCTATGGCTGAGCTGGTGAAAGCCGGCAAGGTGCGTTACCTGGGCTTAAGCGAAGCATCTGCCGCTACCATCCGCAGGGCGCATGCCGTGCATCCCATTACAGCATTGCAATCAGAATACTCCTTAATGACGCGGGATGTGGAAGACAATATTTTACCCACGCTTCGTGAGCTGGGTATTTCCCTGGTCCCCTACTCTCCCCTGGGCAGAGGGTTTATTACAAATGCCATGGACGTACAATCCCTGCCGGACAGTGATTTCCGCAAACAGCTACCCCGCTTTACCGGTAATAACCTGGCTAACAACCAGTCGCTTACACAAGGACTTACCGCTATTGCAAAGGATAAGGGCTGCACGCTGGCTCAATTGGCGCTGGCCTGGGTATTAGCACAGGGCCAGGACATTATTCCCATTCCCGGCACCAAACAACGTAAGTACCTGGAAGATAATGCGGGCGCTGTTAACGTAACGCTTTCCACCACCGATCTTGCGGCTATTGGCGGGCTGCTGGAACGTTATCCTGTATCGGGTGAGCGTTACCAGGAAGGATCCATGAAGCTGATAGATAAATAACAATTGAGGTTAGTTGTTTTTGTGCAAGGGCGCCTGCAGTAATATACATACTCCAGGCTGCCCTTGACTTATTTGTTGATGGTGGTATAATCGGGCTGCAGATCAATGGTCATAAAACCTATCAATCCTTCGTCCCTGAACTGTTGCATCGTATACTCGATCACCTGCTCCGATGGGCCGGCAGGGTCCAGCAAACGTACTTTTGTTATTTTACAGGTGCGGCCATCCGTAATATAATCAGCCCCTACACAAACACGCCCGTGCATTTTGGTGGCCATCACCAGGGGAATATCTTTTTTAAGATGATCAATGATCACCAGGGGATCGTTAAAACGGCCATAGGAAATGTATACGCGTACGTTCACGGTTTCACCGGCCTCATTCTCATAACGCCCGCCCAGGGGCATACGCGCCAGCTCATAGTTTCCGCCGGCGCCACGGTTCACCAGCTGTCCAAAAAGCTTTAACACCTGCTTTTCCTGTGTTTCCGGTATGCCCACCGCATTCAGCACCATTTGATTACAGGCTGCCCAGCACCATAAAGGTTGTTTTTGTAATGCATAAAAAGAGCCGGGAGTGGCAATATCCACAGAGTAAGCCTGCATTGTCTGGGCGTTAACAAAAGCAGTGTGCAGCAGGTATAGCACTGCGTATAACACAATACGTTTCATAGCGGGACCGGGGATTTAATAATTAACTATGTACACTTATTCCGTAAAATGTATTCGGATAATAGGAGAGGAATTGGATGCTCAGCGTAATAGAAACAGGAGTTAAATGTAAGTCGGTTGATCTTAACTGAGGATTAAGATACATCTTTTTTTGAAATTCAGCAATAATCTTGGAGCAGACTGCCCCGTACCGGAACCCGGCCCGCAGGGCTGGGCAGCGCCTTACTTTTTTGGCCTGGCCGCAGGCGCTATCTTATTATATGCCAGCGCACGCCGGATCCAGTAATTAAAGTCTGCTGCGGCCTGCATGCCTTCTGCTGTTACCAGCACAAAACTTTTCAGCGGCCGGCCGGTAAAGGCCATTTCATGGCAGCCTTTCCTTTGCAGCGCCTCCGCATATTCCGTTGGATCTATACGGCACATCAGCTCATCTTTCATAACACCCAGGCACATTTTTCCATTTACCATAAAAGTAAGGCCGCCCATCATTTTCTTTTCTTCCAGGGCAGGCTGCCCGGCCAGCGCCTTCCTTAATCGTTTGGCCAGCTGTTCGTTGTAAGGCATAATATATGCGGTTGTTTAGTGGGATCGCTTCTCTGTAAATTTATAAAAAAACCGCACAGGCATATGCTGCTGCCATAATGATGACGGAATTTCCCCCTTTAATAGTCGCTATTACCCCTCCGGGATAACATAAAAGAATTGCATCTTTGCTGCATAACATTTAACCTGTATTAAAATATTGATTACTTAAAAACCTCAAACCATGGAAAAACAAGTATTCAAAATTGCTGTGAACGCACCCCGCGAAAAAGTATGGAACGTGCTCTGGGAAGATGCCTCCTACCGCGACTGGACTTCCGTTTTCAGCGAAGGCTCCCGCGCAGAAACCGACTGGAAAAAAGGCAGTAAGGTATTGTTCCTGGATCATAAGAACGAGGGTATGGTATCTACCATTGCAGAGAACATTCCCAACGAGTACATGTCTATAGAGCACCTGGGATTTGTGAAAAATGGCGTGGAGGATACGGAAAGCCCGGGTGTAAAGGAATGGGCCGGTGCTCATGAGAACTATACGCTAAAAACAGTGGATGGGCAAACAGAGCTCACTGTTGACATGGATATTAACGAACAATACAAGGACTACTTTCAGCAAACCTTTCCCAAAGCGCTGGACCGTGTAAAAACGCTGGCAGAAAATAATTAGCAGCTATGCGAGGTAATACTGTAGCGCCTAAAGATACAGATGAATATATAGCCATGCTGCCCGTAGCTTTCAGGGGCACGCTGGAAAAGCTGCGGGCGCTTATTCAATCTCTTGCGCCGGAAGCGCAGGAAATGATCAGCTACCAGATCCCCTGCTTTAAGTATTATTACATGCTGGTGGGTATTGGGGCCAACAAGCAATACTGCAGCCTGTATGTAATGAGCCCCCCGCTGGTTGCCGCCATGAAGGAGGAGCTGAAAGGGCTAAAAGTATCCGGCGCTACCATTCATTTTGAGCCGGATGCACCCTTGCCCGTAGCGCTGATCAAAAAGATCGTGCGGGCGCGCATGCAGGAAAATAAGGAAAAGGCAATGGCTAAAGGAGGGCAAACTAAAAAGAAGGTAAAATCTTAAATGTAAAATCATAAATGTAAAAGTGGAATGCAGCGATTGGGTCCGGCCCAGGTATCGCTGCATTCCACTTTTACATTTATCCCGTTCATAAAGTCTTTTCAAAGGTCTCTATGAACCTCCTTCGTCGGTTTTACATTTATTATTTTACATTTTACATTCTTCTTAACCTATTTACCTGCCTGGTAAATTATTTTTCCTTTGGCAAGGGTATATGCTACATCTGCAAACCGTTTACTATCCGTTGCAGGATCTGCTTCCAACACCACAATATCGGCATCCATACCGGATGCAACACGGCCGGTTTGGGCGCCCATCCCGAATTTTTTAGCAGGCGCTGTTGTAAGCGCGGTTAGTATCTGGTCAAAGGTAAAGCCCGCCTGTGCCAGAAAGTCAAATTCATCGGTAGTGGAATAATCTGTTACATAACCTACATCTGTACCAAACAATATTTCGCCGCCTGCTTTTACATAAGAGCCGGCCTGTTGTAAGGCAGTAGCTATCAGGTTGCCGTTATCCAAAGGAAGCCCTATTCTTAGCAGCTCCCATTTGAAAAGCTTTAAAGAGGGAATGAGCGCTGTTTTATGCCGCAGCAAATTGTGGATGGTGGCGGTGTCCCAGGGTCTATGATCGTCCGGCGCCACATGCGCCAGTATATCTACACCACTTTCAATAGCTATGTCAACACCGGCGTCAGAAGTAGGGTGTGCAAATACCGGCTTGCCCAGCGCATGTGCGGCGCTTACTGCGGCACGGGCTACGTCCAGCGGCATAGGTACTACCTCGTGGCCGTTGGGTGAGGCGGCCCATATTTTTATACCGTCGGCGCCGGCCCGGATCTGCTTTTGCACATAAGCGGTAGCTTCTTCAGCTGAGCCTATTTCCGGCAGCTTCAGGGGCCTGATATAAACGGGGCTTCCGTTAGGCGGTGTAAAAGGTACGCCCACGCTCATTATGGCCGGCCCGCTCACCTCCCCTGCTGTTATTCTTTTACGCAGCGCCAGCAGGTTGGAGAAGTCAAATACAGCCAGGTCAAACACATGAGTAAAACCATAACGGCCAAACATTTCACTGAGCTGCTTGCTTAATTGTGCCGCAGGCAGGCTGTCGGCATGCAGCCATTTAGGTTCAATAAAATGCACATGGCAGTTCCAGAAACCGGCGGTCAGCACTTTTCCCTTACAGTCAATGACATAGGCATCTGAAGGTACTTTAACGGTTTTTGAGCTGCCTACGGCCGTGATCTTCCCATCTTTCACCAGCACTACACCTGCGGTAATGGGCTTTGCGCCCGGGGAAGGATAGATCTTAGCACCTGTTAATGCGAGCACCTGGCGGGTTGCTACAGATTGAGCCATGGCTGGCAGATACAGGGCTACAATTAAGAGAATGGCGGATAATTTCTTCATTGTAATAGTTTTGAAAGGGCAATTTAAATGTTTTAACGGCCCTTACAACATTACTATGAAAAAATGCTAATGATTCCCTTCCTGCACAACCGCCACATATTTCCCCGCCCTGATGAGCGGTATACGAATTGTATACTCTTCACATGATAATTTACATAGCTTTGCCCTTCATGTTATTTACAAAAGATACTTTTATTGTAACAGGACTGCTGCTCCTGGTCATCATCATCTGCATCCGCACAAAAAAACTAACGGTTACGGCTGCACTCACTGCCGGCGTGGTGGGCTTCCTGGTATTTGCAGGCACGGGATATAACGGGCTGTTACTGCTGGGAACTTTTTTTACACTGGGTGTGCTGGCTACTTCGCACCGGAAAGATGTGAAGGCAGGCCTGCACCCGGAAGGCGCTCATCCCCAGGCCAGGAATGCCTGGCAGGTGCTGGCCAATGGCGGCACTGCTGCATTAATGGCGGTGATGGCAATTATTCATCCGGCACATGCCTTCCTGTATCATGTTATGCTGGCGGCCAGCCTGGCAGCAGCAACTTCAGACACACTATCTTCTGAGCTGGGTATGGTCTATGGCCGCAATCATTATAATATATTAAGCTTTAAAAAAGATACCCGCGGGCTGGATGGTGTAGTGAGCCTGGAAGGTACGCTGATAGGTACTGCCGGCGCATTCATCATTGCCGCCGTATATGCGTTGGGGCTTGGCTTTAACAGGTATTTCTTTTTTATAGGGCTGGCAGGCATACTGGGCAACCTGGCTGATTCTGTGCTGGGCGCTTCTCTGGAGCGCAGGCATTATATCAATAATGATGTAGTGAACTTTCTTAATACCCTGTTTGCAGCCTTTTGTGCGTGGTTGTTTAGTACACTAATGTAGGGATCACTTTCGTACGGTAAGTAAAGATATCTTCCAGGCGTTTGCCCACAAACAGCGCATGGGCCATCGTTCCAAGAATACCAAAGGGTAAGCGGTAGTGCACAATATCCGTCATCTCCACCCCTCCTTCCACTGCTTTAAAATGATGCTGATGGTGCCAGAAAGCGTAGGGCCCGAAACGTTGTTCATCTACAAAATAACGCAGGTGATCCACATGCGTGATCTCCGTCATCCAGTACAATGGTATGCCTAATATGGGGCGGATGGTGTATTCGATAATAAGGCCGGCATACATGCCTTTGCTGTACTCGCCCTCTTTTACCACAAAGCGCATATCCGGCGGGGTAATGGCCTGCAGATTGGCCGGCGTGCTGAAAAATTCCCAGGCACGTTCCAATGTAACGGGTAAGAATTGCTTACGTTGAATTAAATATGTTTTTGCCAAAACGCGCGGGTTTACTGCTAAAATAGGCAATATTCATTTGTCTTTCTGCCCGTGTTCATTTCAATGCCAGGAATGCGCCATCAACAATAAACAGCTTTACACCCTGTTCGGAAGAAGTGCGGTGTGAGCTCAGCTCATCAGATACCTGGTACGACATGCCCTTTGTTAGCCGGTAGGTGCTGCCATCCGCCAGCTCTGTGGTCATTTCCCCTTCAATACAGTAAATGATATGACCCTTTGCGCACCAGTGATCTGCTTTATAGTTTTTAGAATACTCTACAATGCGGATGCGCAGATCGCCGTATTGCAGTGTTTTCCAATATGCTTCACCAGTGTCGCCGGCATGTTTTGTGGCAGGTATGCTGTCCCAGTCAGTGGTTTGGAAAGGAATATTTGCAGGATGCATGGGTTACGTGATTGTTTATATAACCCGTAATTTATAGGATTTCATAACAAAAGTGAAATGTATAACTTTACCGCCAAATACCTATACCATGAGATCCCTCCTGCTGCTGGCCTTTGCAGGTATGCTGCCTTTGCACGCATTTTCACAGGATACTACTATTCTTTTCATGAACAAATACTGGAACGAGGTACCGGCCGGGCAGGCTACGCATATGCGGCGAGTTATAAGCAAAGGCGGGGATGCTACCGGACAGCTGTATGAGATCCAGGAATATACCATCAGCGGCCGGCTGCTGGGGCGCATGTTATCTAATTCCAAAACAAAATTACTGCTCAATGGTTACCGTACCTGGTATAACAGCAACCAACAGCCATCCAAAACGGGCTATTATACTAAAAGTAAACCCAGCGGGCAATGGACCGATTATTACTATAACGGACAAATGAAAATGCAGTATTCCTTTGCGGCAGATGCAGCCGCTGAGCCCTGGCAACCGGAAAGCTATGCGTATACCATTAATAACAGCTGGGATAGTACCGGATGTGCAGAAGTGATAAACGGGAATGGATGGTTCCTGCGCAGGAGCGACAGCGCCGGCGTGGTATTGGAAAGGGGGTTGGTACGTAATGGCCTGCACCAGGGCATTTGGCAGGGTTTTGATAATAAAGGCCAGCTGCAATATGAAGAGGAATATGCAAATGGCAAATTTCTGAAGGGTATAAGCTGCGGTGAGAACGGGCAGGAAACCGTTTACGATTCCATACAGGTTTCCGCGTCTTTTCCCGGCGGGTATAGCGCCATGACAAAATTCATTAGCCAGCACATAAAATACCCTGCAGCAGACAGGAGAATGGGAAATGAAGGCACGGTAATAGTACGGTTTGAAATAGATAAAAAAGGCAACCTCACTGAAAGTACCATACACCGGGGCGTATCCCAACGTATTGATGAAGAAGCGCTGCGGGTAATATCACTCATGCCTTTATGGGAACCCGGGAAGCTGAGAGGGAAAAATACACGGATGGCATTTTTTCTGCCGCTGAAGTTTGCCCTTGAGGCTAAGTAACCGTATAACCGGTGCCGTGATAGTGCCAGGTTTTGATTTCCTGATAAGTTGTTATACCTTTCATTGTAAATTTTACTTATATAACCGTATCCTATGCGCATCCTGAACATTACACTGCTTTTCAGTACCTTATTATTATTTTCCTGCAGCAAAAAAGATGATGACCAACCCGCCGGCGGCGACGACAACACCATAACTGTGGGTAAAAAAGGCGCTGATTTTAGCACCAACACCACCAATGGTACCTGGTATGGTAACATTACCCTGCTGAAAAGCCACTGGTTCTACACCTGGGGCACTACCCTGCCATTTGACCAGGCCCCAAGCAATTGTGAGTTTGCCTCCATGTTCTGGGGCAAAGGCAATGTAACGGCCGATAATATTGCCTACGTTAAACAAAAGAAAGCAGAGGGTAAAATAAAATACATCCTGGGCTTTAATGAACCTGACCTGGGGGACCAGTCCAACATGAGCGTGGATGATGCGCTGGCATTATGGCCGCAGCTGGAAAGTATTGGCTTACCGCTGGGCAGCCCGGCAGTGTCATGGCCTACTGCGCAGTGGTTCACCGATTTTATGACCAAAGCTGCTGCACAGAAACGCCGGGTAGATTTTATTTGCGTACACATGTATGTAGGTACAGATGATGTACATTTTGTAAAAACCCTGCAGGACCTGTACGATAAATACCACCTGCCCATCTGGATCACGGAGTTTGCCACCTGTGCCAATGATGCCAAAACCATGCAGGAGAACCCATATACACCGGCCATGGTACTGGGCTTTATGCAAAGGCTGCTACCGCAGCTGGAAGCCTTACCCTTTGTTCAGCGTTACTCCTGGTTTTCCGGAAGTCCCACCAGCAGCCGCTTATGGTCGTCTGCACTGGTAGATGCGAATGGTAAGCTTACAACACTGGGCCAGTGGTATGCCGCGTACAAGCCAAATGATAAGGTGGGGAAATAAGAGAATGTAAAATATTAAATGCTAAACCGACGAAGGAGGTTCATAGAGGCCATTGAAAAGACTTTATGAATGAAATAAATGTAAAAGGGAAATGCAGCGATGTTCAATATTCGCTGCATTTCCCTTTTACATTTAAGATTTTACATTTGTAATTTTACATTTTTTCCCTGCCTGCGCAATTTCTTCTTCAGCAAATGCCCCTTCCACATCCAAAGCCCGCTTAAGATCACTACCGGCAAAAACACCCAGCGCACCGCATTTGCAGCAGGTGGATTGGCTGCTACGGGCCCATAGATATATCCCAGGATGGGGATGCTGAGTATAATGTGTAACCAGCGGATGATCTTACGTTCTGTGGATGCTTTCATAAAAAATGTTTGTTACACAAAACTAGGCCCCTGCCTTATAGCCTTTATGGAAAATAGACATGATGGGAAAATGTGCCGATAAGATGTACCTTGCAGCATGCTCATTCAAGCCTCCTGTTTGCTCAACTTTACCAGCGAAGCGCCGGTGCCAACCACCTTTATGTTACGCGCCAAAAGCGGCGTGGGACAATTTATAGTGAAAGAAGAAATGCACACCTCCCCTTACCAGACCATGACGGAATTTACGGATACCTACGGCAACCTATGCCAGCGCATTGTGCTGCCGGTGGGCAATTTCCAGATAAGAAGCACCGTGGTAGCGGATTGTGCCGATGTTATTGATGTAAACTACAGCGCTTCATGGACGCCCATAGAATTGCTGCCCGACTTTATGTTACATTACCTGCTGCCCAGCCGTTACTGTGAATCTGATAAGCTGGCCTCGCTGGCCATGGAGATCACGAAAGACCTTGCGCCGGGTTACGCGCAGGTAGAGGCTATCCGCCAATGGATCCAAACCAACATCATTTACCAGTACGGTACTACTAACAGCTCTACATCTGCCTTTGATATTTTAGCCACTAAAACCGGCGTGTGCAGGGATTTTGCACACCTGGGCATTGCCCTTTGCCGGGCACTGGATATTCCGGCAAGAATGGTAACCGGTTACCTGTATGAATTAAAACCCATGGACCTGCATGCCTGGTTTGAGGCATACCTTAACGGCCGCTGGTATTGTTTTGATGCCACCCAAACCGAACCCAAAGGCAACCGCATCACCATCGCTTACGGGCGTGATGCTGCAGATGTGGCTTTTGCCAGCCATTTTGGACAGGTAACCCTAACCGCTATGGCGGTAACGGTAGAACAGCCCCAGCCTGGTACGATTAGCCTTTAGGTGATCAGGGGCATTTGCGGGTTATGCTCCCTGCCCCTACCTTTGCCGGAGAATAAACGCCTTTACGGAAAAGGCTAAACGGGTTTTAAATTATGGGAACGATCAGCATACTGGGTTGCGGATGGTTTGGGCTGCACCTGGCTCAATCATTGATCACGGCGGGTTTTACCGTAAAAGGTTCTACCACCTCCAATGATAAGCTGGCGGTGTTGGCAGAAACCGGTATTACTCCTTTCCTGCTGAACCTTTCCATACCAATAGTTAAAACTGACTTTTTTAGTTGTGAAGTGCTGGTAATTGCCGTACCACCCAAAGCCCGCGCAGGGCAGGCCGGCAATTATGTACCGGCCATGCAACGCTTAGTGGAAGCCATTACTGTTTATGGCATTCAGCAGGTTATTTTCATCAGCGCTACCAGCGTGTATGGAGATCATAATACGGAAGTGGATGAATATACCGCACCGGCGCCGGATACCTTATCCGGTGAAGTGCTGGTAACGGCAGAGAATTTATTCCGTAATGCACAAGCTTTTCAAACTACTATACTTCGCTTTGCAGGCCTGGTAGGCCCGGGCCGTGATCCCGGCCGCTTTTTTGCCGGCAAAACAGATATACCCAATGGCTTAGCGCCGGTGAACCTGCTGCACCAGGCAGATGCTACGGGCATTTGCAGGGCTGTTATTGAACAGTCGCATTATGGTTATACCATGAATGCCTGTGCACCGCATCACCCTACGCGCAGAGATTTTTATACAAAGGCAGCGGAAAGGGCCGGGTTAGCATTGCCGCAGTTCCGTTTGGAAAAGCTGCAGTGGAAAATAGTGAACAGCGTGTATGTGAAGCCGCTATTGGGTTATGAATTTGAGGTGGAGAATTGGGAATACTTCGCCCTGTAATCTAACGGCGATAACCCTGTTACCTTTTTAAACATATTCCGGAAAGCCTTTCTATCCGTATACCCCACTGCATACATCACCTCATTTACATTCTTACGGTTCTGCTCCAGCTCCCGTTTGGCAGATTCCATTTTTACTTTCTGGATATATTCAATGGGCACATGCTGGGTAGCTTTCTTAAAACGGCGTATGAAGCTGCGTTTGCTCATAGCTGACTGGTTAGCCAGGAATTCCACCGTAATACGTTCGTCAATATTTTTTTCAATGTACACCTGCGATCTGCGGATCACATCATCCTCATGCTTTTTATATCCTTCAAAAAAAATGAACGGCGACTGCGAATTGCGCTCAATATCTATCTGTAATATTTTAGCGCAGTACAATGCCGCTGCCCGTCCGCTATACTTTTCCACCAGGTATAAGATCAGGTTTAAGGACGATTGTGCACCACCCGCAGTATAAATACCATTTACCTCTGTAATGATCTTATCTGTACGTAAATGCACATCCGGGAACATAGCAGCAAAGGATTGGCCGGCCCGCCAGTGGGTAGAACATTCTTCATCTTTCAGCAGTCCGGTAGCTGCCAGCAGGAAAGCGCCGGTGCACATGCTGGCCAGCTCCGTACCTTGTGCATACCGCTGCACCATCCAGTTAATAAGGGCTTGATTTTTTTCCAAAGCATAGCGGCCCTGCTCATATAAACCAGGAATGATAATAATATCCGGCCGCAGGGTTTCAAGGTTATGCCGGTCAGGTTGTACTACGAACTGCGCATTCAGCAACGATTGTGAAATACCGTTGCCAATAAGGGTTAGCTCATAGAACCGGGACCGGCCTTTCTCTGCCAGGAACTCATTGGCCTTTTCAAACACCTCTATAGCGCCAAATAGGGAGCTGGGTTTTACAAGGCCCTCCGGTAATAAAAAACATACCTTTTTCATGTATTAAAGGTCCACTACAACGCTGGCACAAACAACCCCTTAAATTGTCATCTATGCCCCCGTTTAAGCAAATGCGCCGCAATAGCTTTGCTGTATAAATTCATACAAATGAAAAAGCCAACAGCAAACATACTGGTAACCGGCACTACGGGATTAAGCGGCCAGCTGGTGATCAAAGAATTTGAAAAGCAGGGCATTCCTGTAAGAGCGCTGATCCGCGACCGTGAAAAAGCCAAAGCCATGGAAAGCTACACGCATGTAAGCATTTACGAAGGCGATATGCTGCAGCCTGAAACATTACACGCCGCGCTGGAAGGCGTTGAAAAAGCACTGATGATCTCCTCCGCGGCCAAAGAAATGGTAGCCACCCAGCAAAGCTTTACCGATGCTGCTAAAAAAGCAGGCGTAATACATGTAATAAAATATTCCGGCGCTGATTCCGGCATTGGATTTAACAGCCAGAACTTCATTGCGCAAAAAGAGCATGAAAATGCGGAAGACAACCTGGTACACTCCGGCCTGCAGTGGACATTGCTGCGCCCCAGCCAGTTTATGCAAATGTACTTCCCCGGCGCGCCTGCCGGTGTAAATATGCAGCAGGGCGAGCTGGTATTACCCATCGGCCAGGGCAAACTTTCCCCGGTAGATATTGAGGATGTGGCAAAAGTATGCGTACAGCTGCTTACCCAGGACGGCCACGTTAACCGCATCTATGAAATGACCGGCCCCGATGCGCTGAACATGGAGGAAGCATGCGAAATACTGACCCGGGTAACCGGCCGGAAAATGAGGCATAACAACCTTTCGTTTGAGGCGTATGAGAACCTGCTGGCATCACGGGGACTGCCGGCTAAAAATCTGCGTATACTGATGGAAATTGCCCGGGAACGGAGTAAGTGTATCGAATCACACATCAAGCTGGATACGCATAAACGTTTCGGCATACGACCCACCAATTTTGCAGAATTCATTTATAAGAACATTTCTGCATTCAAATAATTGCTTCATGCAGCACAACATCGTTTAATACATAATAAAAGAAAGCAGGGCGCCCCGCAGGCGGATGCAGGATCCGCCGGCCGGCCCCTCTCCAGGCAGATGGTTATTAGGTTTTGTGCAAAGCGTATAATATCTTTAGCAGAGACACAAAATCCCCCTTATGCGCTTTGCCTTCCTTTTGTTTAGCTTCTTTGCCTGCACCCTTACCGCCTTTACCCAGCAGATTAAAAAGATCGATAACAGCACTATTTCCGCTGCCGCCTTAACCCAAAAGATCCAATACCTGATGGATACAGCACATGTGCAGGGTTTGGAGGTCAGTGTTTTTAACAGGAACGAGGTGGTGTACAAACGCGCTTTCGGTTATAAACGGATAGATACCAAAGCTCCTTTAACCACGCACTCCAACATCTACGGCGCATCACTGAGCAAGGTTGTATTTACGGTGCTGGTGTTAAAGCTGGTAGAAGAGGGCGTATTAAACCTGGACAAACCCCTGCAGAATTATCTGCCGCAGCCTATTTATACTTACGCACCAAAAACTAAATGGCATGATCATTATGCCGATCTGCAGACAGATAGCCTGTACCGCAAAATAACGGCCCGCATGTGCCTGGACCATACCAGCGGTTTTCCCAACTGGCGCTGGGATATGCCGGACCAAAAGCTGCGGGTAATGTTTGAGCCGGGCACGCATTACAGCTACTCCGGCGAAGGCATGGTGTACTTACAAATAGTGCTTGAAAAAATGCTGGGTAAACCGCTGCAAACGCTGGCAGCGGAAAAAATATTTATGCCCCTGGGCATGCAGCACTCCGCCTATCAATGGCTGCCCGCATATGAAGCTGATTATGCCGTAGGGCATAAATCAAACGGAGAGCTGTATGAAAAGGACAAGGATAATGAGCCCCGCTCCCCCAGCACCTTAGAAACCACGCTGGATGATCTTACCCTGTTCGTAACAGCAGTGCTGCAGCATAAGCTGATCAGCGCCGCCAGTACCAAACAAATGTTTACCCCGCAAATACGGCTGCGCTCCGCACATCAGTTTGGTCCAAAGGCCTGGCAGGATACTACCTCCACGGCCAATGATAACATCTCCCTCAGCTACGGGCTGGGCTGGGGTTTACTGAAAACGCCTTACGGCTGGGGCGCATTTAAAGAAGGCCATGGCGATGGCTTTCAGCACTACTGTATTATTTTCCCGGAAAAACAGAGCGGTATTCTCATCATGACCAACAGCGATAATGGCGAAAGTATTTTTAAAGAGCTGCTGGCCACTGCTATCGGTGACACCTATACGCCCTGGGAGTGGCAGTATTATATTCCCTATAACCTGAAAAAGTAATTATAACATTCCCTTGTATTGCAGTAAAGCTTCCCGTGCATACTGATCTGCCTTGCGGGTAGTTTCCGGCAGCCGGTACTCCGGGGTCATTTGCAGCACCAGGCTGGTGGCGGTAGCCAATGATATTTTATGGCCGGCTGATACAAACACAGGATTGATACCGGTTTGTGTTCTTAGTACATTGCCAATATGTTCACCATTATCTTCTGCCTGTAAAGGCGATAGGCTTCCTCTTTCCGCCGCAGGCGCCTCAAAGTAGCCGGTGAGGCGGGTTTTACCGCATCCTAAAGTGGGCCGGTCCAGCGTTACACCTAAATGACAAGCCAGGCCAAAGCGGCGGGGATGCGCCCAGCCATGCCCATCACAAATAATTACATCCGGCAACATGCTAAGCTTATGCCAGGCTTCCAGCAGCACGGGCATTTCCCTGAAAGAGAATAAACCGGGAATGTAGGGAAATTCCACCTGCATACAATGTGTGGCAATGGCAAGCGTTTCCCGGGTATGGTGATCCAGCAGCACAATAGCACCTGCAATAAGGTCGCTGTCTTTATCATATTCCACATCTACCCCGGCCACGATATTGAGCTGTGCCGGTATTAAGTCGGTAGGTATAACCTGCTGTCGTAAGGTCTCCTGCAGGTGAATGGCGTCCTGTTCTGTGAGCATGCTTCAAAAATAATCATACATAACAAAAGGCCATAATTTATCAAAACAAATATCTGCGGGCAGCGCCGGCTGTTGTAGAAGGGTATTGTACCTTTAGGCTGTAGCATTATCCTTATCAGTAGCATTATCCTTATCAGCGACCGGCAGTAGTTACCTCAATCCTTTATCTCCGTTAACCATTTAAATGATCTCTTATGCCTTTTTACTTATCCCGGTTACGTACCACGTGCGTGTTTGCCCTTTTATGCTTACTGGCAGCCTGTAAGAAAAATGATCACTGGCCGTCTAAACCCGAAGATTGCGGCTGCGATGCAAAAAACTTTATAGCCATTACCGGTGATGACCGCGTGCTGTATTCCAATCGCGGCTACCGCTTTGATAAAACTTACAAATCTGATGGCAGTGTTGACAAACTTTACTTTGACGTATGGGGGCCTGCTTCTCCATATGAGTATATAGCCTATTTTAAAACATCCGGCAACTGGGCTTATCTCATAGACAGTACCAGCCAGGATACGGTGTTCCGTGTTGAGCTGAACAGCCGGAAACAGCCGGTACGTTCTTTCCTGAAGGATCCCCTGGGCTTTGTAGGGCCCTGGCAATACTATACCTATAATAGTAACGGTCAGCTGGTAAAAACTGAAAAAGGTATCCACGGCGCCTATACTGTAAAGTATGACCCATATGGTAATGTGCTTGCTTACACATGGGACCTGGATACCAGCTTTTCTTTAACTTTTACCTACGACTATAATACCCCGATTAAAGGTGGCAACTATTTTATAAATGATGATGATATAGCTATACGTGAGGTAATGCTATTGCAGCTGCTGGGATTATTACCCGGCTCCCCGCATCATAAAATGCTCACAGCTAAAGGCCTTGCCTACTACCCCGGGGTTTGACCGCTCCTTTGTTAACCAGCAAATTGATGGAGAGGGTTATGTTACCTATTATGAAACCACCTTGTGGCCTGGCGGCAATGACTTATTACGCTGTACTATCAACTGGCATTGTAACGGAAAACAATCGCCTCAGAAATATTAATAGCCGTGCTGGTAAGGATGGGCCCGTGGTACAGAAATATATCACGGGCTTTTGTTAGTTTGCCCGCTCCGTTTCCGCACCGGCTGCATTATCCGCATGTTTACGCTTACGGGCAAAATCCTCCTTGCCAAAGCGATAGGTAAAGGCAATACCTATACTCTGTGTATCCATTATATTGGTAGTGTACACGCTGGCCTGTTCAATACTAAGCACCCGTGCCTTTTGTATCCAGGTATGAAAAATATCTTCTGCTGAGAGGCGGATGCTTCCCTTATCCTTCCAGATCTTTTTTTGCGTGGCGGCAGCTACCCGGTAACGCGGGTCCACCCTGCGCTGCCCCTGTATATCCCTGCCAAAATAGAAGCCTGTTAGCTCCGCACTCCAGCCTTTTTGAAAGCTGAACTGGTTCATAATATTCAGCCGGCCCGTGCTGGTGCCGTTGCGGAGGTTTTCGCCGCCCACAGTTCCCTTTAAGGCCAGCTTTGCCAGCTGCAGGTTGGCGTTCAGGCTCCACCAGGCAGCGGGTTTCAGCTGGGTGTTAATGGATAATAGGATCATATACCCGAAGAGCACATTTCCCGGGTGGGTAATAAAAATATCGCCGGCAGCTTCGGTGGTCTGGAAAATAATATCGTTGAAGCGGCCATACTGCAGGCCAATGCCCAGGCTTTGCCGGTGTTGGTATTTGAGCGCATACTGCGTTTGGTATTGCGCGCGCAGCAAAGGATTGCCGGTGGTATAGGTATAATTATCCTGGTAAAACAGGAAAGGGTTCAGCTGCTGATAATTAGGCCGGTTTATGCGGCGGTTAATGCTTGCGGTTACAGTATTGTTGCCGGCACTGTCTAGCTTATAGCTCACAAATACACTGGGGAAAAAGTTTGTATAGGTTCTTGTAAAGCTGCTGTCCGGCGTATAGGTATTAGCAACCTGGTGGCCCTGCAGATGTGTGTTCTCCATACGCAGGCCGGCCTGTACGCCTATACGCTGCCAGCTTTTGCGGGCATTGATGTAGGCGGCATTAATATTTTCCCGGTAAATGAAATGATTGGAGCGGCGGTCGTCCTGCACAGGATAGCTGCCGTTCATATCCAGGTATTGGGAATTATTATCGTTGGTAACGTAGCTGGATTTTACGCCTGCCTCCCACCCTGCCTTGTTCTTCAATGGGTGCGTATAATCTGCTTTAAAGGAGTAGATATTAATGCCGGGTAACAGGTTATAGCCAAACAGGCTTTGATCATTGAGGCTGCCATCAGCCAGGTAACTATCATTCTGCAAATACTGCGTACCGGGCGTTTGATAGCGGATGTAATCCAGGTCGGCAGAAAGCTCCCGGCCTTCACCATTAAACTTATGCTGGTAGTTGAGGTTAGCAGCCCAGTTCTTTTTTCGGTCCTGCCCCTGCATAAAACCCTGGCCGGTAGAATCTGTTATATGGCCGGGGCTAAGGCTGCTGCTTTTATAGTTCATCCAGTCTTTATGCGGGTTCAGATCACCATAAAGTACAAATCCCCAGGTGGTATTTTTATTCACCATATGATCCATACCTGCACGCAGGGAGGTACTGTGGAAACTATTCTGGCGCCTGTTCTGTAATAATACGGAGTTGACCGGCTTTGTATCATCTGTATAAAATTGGCGGTCGTGATCATCTGCGGTGTAATAGTGTCCATAGCTGTAGTCAAAGTTGCCAAAGAAGTTGAGCTTTCCGCGTTTATAGTTCATGTTCAGGTTAGTGTTCCGCCGGCCATAAACGCCCTGAGTATACGAAGTGGAAAAGTTGCCGTTTACGCCGTTCTGCCGGTTCTTCTTCAGGCGTATGTTAATTACGGCTCCGCCGGAGGCATCGTATTTGGCAGAGGGATTGTCTATGAGCTCTATTTTATCCAGTGATGCCCCGGGTATGGAGCGCAGGTACCCGGCCAGGTCCTGTGCAGACAGGTATGTAGACCGGCCATCGATCAGTACCAGCGCGCCTTTGCCGTTAAGGCTTATTTGCCCATTGTTATCCACCAGCACACCGGGCGTTTTTTCCAGCACTTCCAGCGTATTGCTGGCAGCACTGCTGATCATGGCATCCACATTCACAATCGTTTTGTCGATATCCTGCACCAGCAGTGGCTTTTTAGCGGTAACCTCTACCGCTTTTAAATGTACCTTTTTCTGGGCGCTGTCAGTGGTTGGCTGTTGTGCATACAGGTTATGCATGCATAGTATGATGGCAATAGTAACAAAAATGGTTTTCATTATCTTTAGATTGATATAGGCAAATATTGCAGGGATTTACATGCCATTTAAATAATTGTGCCGTATATGGCTGTTAGTATGATGGAAAGGCCATTAAACGTGTTGAACTGTTTAGTGGAGCTTACACCCGGTTTCGTCACTAAAAGGCTGCTGTTGAACATTTATATTAGGGGCCGGCCGCCCGGATGTTCATATTTGCATCAGATATAAGGAACGCTCATGAAACAGGCATTTAAAACAGACAGCAATAGCAGGGTGAAATGGGTGGTGTACACCGCGCTTACTATTGTTGCGGCCATGCTGATCTACACCTCCTTCAAGTCGTATGTAAGGAACCTTACCACCACAGAAGACGAGGAATGGTCTATGACAGCGGTGGTGGGCATCCTGGGCAGCATTTATGCCGGCCGGTACATCTCCAGGTTATGGATCCCTAAAGATCAGCATGTGCCGGTATGGATCCTCATCCTGCTGCCGCTGGTGATGATAGCCAGCAGCTTCATTGCCATCTTCTTTGCCGGCAGCCTGCAACGGCATGATGATGCCGTATATTGGTTCTTTTTTGGATTCCCGCTTTTGCTGTTCTGCATCAGCACCGGCATGTACATTAAGCTGATACGGGTGCGCATCGCACAGCAACTACAGGATGCCCGTACAGCTGCTGCCCAAAGCCAAAGCGAGCTGCAGCTGTTACAGTCGCAGCTAAGCCCTCACTTTCTGTTTAATACGCTCAATAACATGTATGGCATTTCCATTACCCAGCATGAAAAAATTCCTGCGCTGTTATTGAAGCTGGCCGATCTGCTGCGGTATTCCGTATACGATGTAAAGGAGCTGTTTGTGCCCCTGCAGGATGAGCTGGCGTATATCCGCAACTACATTGAATTTGAGAAGATACGTATTGGCGAGCGGCTGGAGCTTACGCTGGACCTGGCAGATGCGGCGCATATAAATGGGAAAATAGCTCCCATGCTGCTGATCACTTTTATAGAAAATGCCTTTAAACATTCCAAAACCACCGGTAATAAAAAGATCACGGTGGATATACGTTTAAAACAGCAGGGCAATTACATCCTGTTCACCGTTAACAACTCTTATGAAAGCAGGAAGAGTGAGCTGGCTGCACGCGAAAAGCACAGCGGCTTAGGATTACAGAATGTGCAGCAGCGGCTGGCGTTGTTATACCCTGGCGCGTTTAACCTGCAGATAGCAGACCAGCCTCCCTTTTACAGCATAATGCTGCGGCTAAAATTAAAATATGATGCAAAAGATCAATTGCCTGATCATAGATGATGAACCGGTAGCGCGGGATATACTGCAAACCTATTGCGCGCATTTACCCCTGCTGCAGGTAGCAGCAGCTGCCGGCGATGCGCTGGAAGCAAAGGCACTGCTGCTGCAACATCCAGTGGATCTTATTTTTGTAGATATTAATATGCCGGTGCTGGATGGCATTGCATTTATTAAAACGCTGAAAAAGCCGCCGCAGGTTATTTTCACCACCGCTTATAAAGAGTATGCGCTGGATGCTTTTGACCTGGCTGCCTGCGACTACCTGTTAAAACCATTTTCCCTGGAACGGTTTATTATGGCGGTGGACAAGGCTTTGGAAAGGATGCGCACACCGGCGCCGGCCGTGCATGAAACAAACGAGCCAGCCTTCTTTTTCATCAGAACCGACCGGAAGATCTACAGAGTATTATATGAGGAGCTGCTGTATGCAGAAGCCTGCGGTAATTATACCAAAGTGGTGGCCACGCAGCATACCCTGCTGCCTAATATGCCCTTTTCCAGCTTTGAAGCCCTGTTACCGGAAACATTATTCATCCGCGTGCACCGTTCATTTATCATCAGCAAGGCAAAGATCACGCTTATTGAGGGCAACCGTGTTTTCATTAATGAGGTGGAAATACCTATTGGCAGCGCCTATAAGGATAATTTCATGAAACAGCTGGGACTATAAAAAAAAACGTCCGTTGGGCTGAAAAAAGGAATATTTTTGAATATCACCCCAATTATCCTCAACATTAAAACATACACCCCATGAACCACTTTTATGCCGACATTCACTGTCACCCCTCCCTGAAGCCGTATGGCAAAAGCTTTGACCGCTCTCCCGCAGGGCAGAACAATAACAACCGGCGCGATGAGAACAGCATCTGGTTTTATGACAGCGCCAATTTATTTGAACGTGCCTTACAATTAGTAGCCGGTATTGCCAAATTCACACAGGCCGATTGTACTACCCTGGCTTATGGCAATGTCAGGTTGGTTTGCGCATCCTTATACCCGCTGGAAAGAGGGTTCCTGGATAATAAGCTGGGCACCAGCGCCCCTGCCGACCTGGTAGATAATTTCATTACCGGTGTGGGGCGACAGCGCGTGAATTACATACAGTCTATTAATAACTATTTTGAAGATCTTAATAATGAGTATCAATATTATAAACAGCTGGATGGCGCGCTCATTAACACCGCATCCGGCGATTTTACCTACCGGCTGGTAAGCAGCTATAATGAACTGGAAAATTACCTGTCAGTCCCTGCCGGCGATAATACCATTGCGGTAGTGATCACCATTGAAGGCATGCATGCCCTGGACCCTGATATGGCCGGCGCCCCCAATGAAACCGTTTTCCTGGATAATGTGAAAGCCCTCAAACAATGGCAGCATGCGCCGTTTTTTGTAACCTTCGCCCATCACTTTTATAATAAGCTTTGCGGCCATGCCCGCAGCTTAAAAGGAATTGTAGGCAGTGTTACCAACCAGGATCTGGGGCTGGATACCGGCATTACCGACCTGGGTTATAAAGTGCTGGCAGCATTGCTGGGCAGGGATAATGGCAAACGCATTTACATAGATATTAAACATATGAGCGCCTTATCACGGAAACAGTATATAGATCTGCTGGCCAGGGCATATCCCGGGGAGCAGATCCCGCTGATTGCCAGCCATGCTGCTGCCAACGGCCTGCGTTCTATGGATGAGCCGGTGGCAGACATGAAAGATACTGCGTTCAAATTATTACAGGAGGACATTAACCTGTACGACAACGAGATCATTGCCATTGCCAGGTCAGGCGGGTTAATAGGCTTTCAGCTGGATGAAAGAAGAGTAGCCAGCAAAGCCGTTCTTCAAAACATAAAACACTCCCTGTTCCTGAATAAAATAAGGCATTACCGCTCAGAGCTTTTATGGAACCAGGTACGGCACGTCCTGGAGCTGCTGGATAAAAATGAGCTGTTTGCATGGGATTGCATGGCCATTGGAAGCGATTTTGACGGCATCATTAATCCCCTGAACGGCTTTTTAACGGCGGAGTATATGGGGGAATTACAATCTTACCTGGAGCGGCATACGTTTAATTACATGAAAGAAAACGGCAAAAACCTGAAAAGCTATAACCAGCTCCCTGCTGATGAAATTGTGAACCGGATCTTTTCCTCCAACGTACAGGCGTTCATGCAAAAATGGTTTGTATAGTTTCCCTTACCTTTATTGCTCATTATAAAAAACATTACAATGGCACTATCCGGGGATATACTGGCAATAGACGTAGGCGGCTCACATATTAAAGGCACCATCCTTAACAGCAAAGGCGAATGGCAGATGGACTACAAACGCCTGCCCACACCCAAGGAGGCCAAACCGGCAGATGTGCTGGAAATTATTACGGAGCTGGAGAAAGACATGCCGGACTATGATAAAGTATCTGTAGGCTTTCCCGGTTACGTACGTAACGGTATCGTATACACGGCGCCCAACCTGGGCAATCCCAACTGGAAAAATATAGACCTGGGTCAGCAGATCAGCGATGTTTTACAGAAACCTGTACGGCTGGTAAATGATGCAGACCAGCTGGGGCTGGGCGTTGTAAGCGGCAAAGGATTTGAGCTGGCCGTAACGCTGGGCACCGGTTTTGGAACCGCCCTGCTGATAGATGGTTACCTGCTGCCCCACCTGGAGCTGGCCCACCATCCGGTATCCAAAGACCGTGACTACGATGAATACATTGGCAGCAAAGCCCTGGAAAAAGAAGGCAAAGAAAAGTGGAACAAGCGCATTGCCAAAGTGCTGGAGATCTTAAAGGTAGTGTTCAACTACGACCGCCTGTACCTGGGCGGCGGCAATGCAGAAGAGCTGGATATTGAGCTGGATAATAACATTCACCTCTTTACCAATAAAGACGGTATTAAAGGTGGCGCTAAGTTATGGGAGCTGGAAGATAAGTATCACATCAGCACCAACTACCCGGCTAAAAAATAAGGTCACTTATATAACATGGTGATCAAAAATTCGGATACCTCAAAGATCCGGTCCAGCGCTACCACGGCTATACCAGCCACCAGTACGGTAATGATCTCCAGCGTTAGCTGTTTAACAATGGCCTTGTCTTCGATGGTCTTCCAGATAATGGGTAAGTTCACAATAGTGCTGGCCAGGGAAGACAGTACCGCCACACTACCTGCCACGGCAGCGGTTATTTTACCATGATTAGCCATGGTGGCCGCTGCCGCAGTAGTACTGGCGCTGCTTACCAGGCCGCCAAAGAAGCCGGTTGCTAAAATACCGTAGCTGCCAAATACCTTCGTGAGCAAGGTACCTCCTATTTGTACCACAATAAACAGGAAGCCAAAGCTGATCACCTTTTGTATGGCAATGGGAGATTCAAGATGCAGTGATACCGGCTGCTCCCCGCCTGATAGCTCTTTGCGGATATTATCTTTCCAGATCCAAAGCCCTGCTACCACCGACATAGCAAGAATGGGCAATGCCGCTGCAGCCAGCGATCTTTCAGAGAATAACAGAATAAGCAGCAGGTTGCGGGCAAACATAGCTTCTGTGGTAAGCAGGCAAAGGGTTTTTATTTTTTTGCTTTGCCCGGTTGCCTGTGCCCGTGCACCCAGCTCCGCCACCGTGGCGCTGCTGTTCACCAGGCCTCCGAAAATGGCGCTCAGGTAAAGCCCCCTGGTGCTGAACATCCTTAGCAAAAAGTAGTTTACAAAACCGATCCCTGAAATGGCAATAATACTGAGCCAGGCATCACTGGGGTTAAACAGCTGCCAGGGATCAATATAACGGTCAGGAATAAGCGGGTAGATCACAAAACCTATCAGGCCCAATAAGATGGCGCTTCTTATTTCAGAAGGCTGCAGGCCGCCGGCAAAGCGGTTCAGTTCTGTTTTCCAGGCCAGCAGCATGGTCATGATAATGGCGCCGGCAACCGGGGTAAAAATATGCCCCAGCCCCACTAAAACCCCCAGGATATAATTGGCAATTAAAGCAGCAGAGGTGGTGATCTCGGTGGTACGGTCAATGAGCAGGCTGCGTACATTGGTGATCACCACCAGCAGGAAAACACCTATCAGGCAGGCAATAGAAAAATCCGGCCCTATTACGGTGGCCAGCATGCCCAGTAAGGCTACTATCGAAAAAGTACGGATCCCCGTTTCTTTATGAGACCACATCCGTTCCATTCCCACCAACATCCCAATGCCAATGGAAACGGCCATTTTAACAGCGATGGGACCTGTAGCATAGTGCAAAAATTTTTGATCCATTCTGATGCTCCCTGATTTACATTTGTTTAAAGATAATAAAATGATAATAATGCATGTGGATGAAACCGGTTATAGCGCTATGGATAACTTACTTAAAAAAGTAGAAAATTTAAACAAGCTTAGCAGATGTTATCATTTTTTAGAAATTAACCTCTATTTTAGGCGGGCGCATTGAAAAAATGCCCATCATTAAGTATTAAAAAAAGAAAAATGTCCATCATTTCCAGAAGTGTGTTGCAGGCTTTAATATTAACGAAGAACGAAGAACCGAATATTCAGCGCGTATTGGACAAACTCACCTGGCTTGAACGTGTAGTGGTGCTGGATAGTGGCAGTACAGACAAAACCATAGAGATCCTGCAATCATACCCGAATGTGGAAATACAGTACAGGGCTTTTGACAGCTTTGCACAGCAATGTAATTACGGGCTTTCGCTGATCGAATCTGAATGGGTGCTGAGCATGGACGCCGATTATGTGTTGACGGATCAATTTATTGAAGAAACAAAAGCATTTGTATCAGGCGCCGGCAGCGATATAGTAGGTTATGATACCCGGTTTGAGTTCCTGATCTACGGGCGGCAGCTGATCAGCAATAATACTACCCCCAGAACAGTATTATTCAAAAGAACGCTGGGCAGCTATTTTGACGACGGGCATGCCCACAGGCTGCGCATCAATGGCAGGCTGGGCGCTTATAAGGCCCGCATTTTACATGATGACCGCAAGCCTTTCAGCAGATGGTTGAGCAACCAGGACGGATACTCCATTAAGGAATGCCACAAGCTATTAGACCCCACTAACCCCGACCGTAATTCTGTGCTCAATAAAATACGCAGAACCAAGATCTTTGCCCCCATTTTTGTATTCTTTTACTGCCTGATCATTAAACGGCTAATTTTCAGCGGCTGGGCAGGCTGGTACTATACCTTACAAAGAACCATGGTGGAAATGCTGTTTTCCCTAAGGCTAATGGAGGAACAACATTTTGATGTGAATAGTAAGAAATAGGTTTTTATTTATCAGCTGATATCTCTATTGCCGGTATCTTTCCAATTGACGAACAGGAAAGCCACTGCCAAACTCAGGCTGTAAAACTTCAGATAAAGACTTTATGAGAAAAGAGCCATAATCAGCCCGCTCTTTCCCGGCTTGTTCCTCTTTAAAGATCCGCTTCCCGATATTCCAGTACATGAGCACCCGGGTATTATCCACTGCGCGGATAGCCTGTTCCCGGCTTTGGAGGATCATGTTCTTTATATCGGCTACCAGTGATTTCTTTACCTTCATAAATTGATAGTTAGAGTGTCATTCGCTGCTGCCAGAACGGTAGTGAGTATACTCATTACTTATCTTTTTGTTCATACAGCTTCGGCCCTTTAATGCCTTTCTTTTCATACATTTCCTTATTCATCAGGAAATGGCTTTCACTCATCATGTTCAAATAATTTTCCAGCGGCTCCAGACCTACTGTTTTCCTCCTTTTGTTCACGGATGCAGGATCTTCCAGTGGTTTAGGAATGGCCTGGCAGCTATCTGTATTATAAGTGACCTGTGTGCCGTACACCTGTTTACCACCGGTATTCAGCCGTACACGGTCTGTTAAATAAGCCAGGTCTTTAGGGGATGCATTTTTATTGGCCACCTGCTGCTCCATAGCCTTAATTACCCGTTGCTGAAATGCAGGCCATTTATCCAGGTGCTGCACCAGCAGCCAGAAATGATGCGCACCCTGCTCCCCTACCATATCACTACCGGGATAACCATAACTATCCAGCATCTTTTCCAGCCTTATATGATGGGAAGTGAATACGCTATCTTTAAAATGCTGCTATTGGGGAGAATCAAAGGTGAGGCCTTTCGGCGGTAAGCCTGCTGCCTGCTGGTCAGTAACCACCATTTTTGCTAAAGTATCTGCAAGGGCTGGATTGGTTTGCGCGATCGTAAGATTATTTAATAATAAACAGCAAAAGAGGAACGGGATTATTTTCATATGCAGTTGCGATCAGGAGCATAAATATAATCTTTTCCGGTCGCCGGATTGAAGCGGTTTGTTAACAAGCACCCATAGCTGTGAAAAAACACCTATGCAAATACCCACCCTTTTATTTTGATAATCACTCACTTACAAATACCGTATCAATATCCGGTTGTTAAGCAGCTTGCTAAGCTAATATTTTTAGTATATAATTGCTAAAAATATTGGTGAAACATGATAACGATAGGAAAAGCGGCAACTTCCGCCATGTCCGCCACTAAACAAGAGATCATTAGTCAATTGCAAAAAGAGCTGTTGCTTTTGCAGGGGATTAAACCAGGATTAAACGCAGCTGTTCATGCAGGCCTTGAGCCAGTGGAGGCAGCATTTCCTAACGCTGTTTTTCCTACAGGAGCTGTTCATGAATTTTTAAGTGATGCTACAGAACAGGCAGCAGCTACCGCCGGATTTATTGCCGGCCTGCTGGCACCGCTGATGCATCAGGGCCGTGTTTGTGTATGGATCAGTGCTGCGCGCACCCTTTTTCCGCCTGCATTAGCAATGTTTGGCGTAACACCCGATCAGATCATTTTTGTAGATCTGCAACGCGAGCGGGATGTATTATGGGCCATGGAAGAAGCGTTAAAATGTGAAGGACTGGCAGCAGTGGTAGGCGAAATGCGGGACATTAGCTTTACTGCATCCAGGCGGCTGCAGCTGGCAGTAGAACAAAGCAGGGTAACCGGTTTTATACTGCGTCATCAACCACGTGATCTGAACGCAAATGCCTGTGTGGCCCGGTGGAGGATCACACCGCTGCCCAGCGGGCCTGTTAACAATATACCCGTCATTGGCTTTCCCCGCTGGCATATAACACTTCTAAAAGTGCGCAATGGAAAACCCGGTGAATGGCAGCTGGAATGGGCACAGGGGCGGTTCAACGTAATCGCTGAAAATATTGTATTACAACCGCAGGCGGATATACGAAAAATAGGATAACATGCCCAAACGTTTTGTAGCCATATGGTTCCGTCATTTAATAACAGACTGGCTGATCATCCGCAGGCCTGAATTACAGCATCAGCCTTTTATACTGGCAGCGCCTGACCATGGGCGCATGATAATAACAGCTGCCAGCGCTGCTGCGCAGGCACAGGGCATTTTTGTTGGAATGGTGCTGGCAGATGCCAGGGCTATTGTTCCTGCGCTACAGGTATTTAACAACAAACCCGGATTAGCGGAGCAATTACTGAAAGCGCTTTGTAAATGGTGTATACGTTATACCCCTGTTGCCGCCACAGACCTGCCCGATGGTTTGATACTGGATGCCAGCGGCTGTGCACACTTATGGGGTGGAGAGCAACCGTACCTGCAGGAGATCATTACCCGCTTAAAAGCATTTGGTTACCATGTACGTGTAGCCATTGCAGATACCATTGGTACTGCATGGGCGGTAGCACGGTACGGAAAGGTTACGTGCATTATTAAAAGCGGGGAACAAGCCACTGCCCTGCTACCCTTACCACCAGCTGCACTGCGCCTGGATCCGGATCTGCTGGAACGTTTACAAAAGCTGGGACTGTACCAGGTTAATAGTTTTATAAACATGTCGCGTTCCGCGCTGCGCAGGCGCTTTGGCCAGGAGCTGCTTTGCCGGATAGACCAGGCCCTGGGCCGGGAAGAGGAAGCTATTGATCCGCTGTTGCCCATTCTCCCCTACCAGGAACGGCTGCCCTGTTTAGAACCCATACTAACGGCAACGGGTATTGAAATTGCGCTGCAACGGTTGCTGGAAGCACTTTGCAGTAGCCTGCAGCAAAAAGGCAAAGGACTGCGTACCGCTATTCTTAAAGCATACCGGGTGGATGGTAAGATAGAACAGGTGGAGATTGGCACTAACCGTGCATCACACAATGCCCGTCATCTTTTCAAACTGTTTGAAAATAAGATCTCCACTATTGAACCGGCATTAGGCATAGAGCTTTTTATACTGGAAGCGCCCCGTGTGGAGGATGCTTTTTCCCAGCAGGAAACATTGTGGACGGGTGGTTGCAGCCTGGAAAGCATTACCCTGGCGCAGCTGACAGACCGGCTGGCCGGTAGAACGGGCGTGCATGCCATTCGCCGTTATTTGCCGGTACAACATTACTGGCCTGAGCGGTCTGTTATCCCCACCGCTTCTATGCAGGAAAAACCAGCCACACCCTGGCGCACGGATCATCCCCGTCCCATACAGCTGTTGCGGGAACCGGAGCCGGTAGAGGTAAGCGCGCCCATACCCGACTATCCGCCCATGTTATTCACATACAAAGGAAAGCTGCACTACATAAAAAAGGCAGATGGTCCTGAACGTATTGAACGCGAATGGTGGCTGGAGGAAGGCCCGCACAGGGATTATTATGCGGTAGAAGACCAGGACGGCCGCCGTTACTGGCTTTTCAGGTCGGGGCATTATGATGAGAATAAACCTCATTGCTGGTTCATTCATGGCTTTTTTGCGTAAGAAATGAGATGATGTATGTACACTGAATTACAGGTCACCACTAATTTTAGTTTCCTGCGGGGCGCCTCTCACCCCGAAGAGCTGGTAGAGCAGGCATTTGCCTATGGTTATAAAAAGATAGCCATTACAGACCGTAACACGCTTGCAGGCATTGTACGCGCACATGTAGCTGCCAGAGGAAAAGATATACAGCTCATTCCCGCCTGCCGGCTGGACCTGGTGGATGGCCCCAGCCTGCTGGCATATCCCACCAATAAAGAAGCCTATAGCCGGCTTTGTAACCTGCTGACAGATGGTAACCTGAGAACGGAGAAAGGCAAATGTGAGCTGTTTAAGACCGATGTATATAAATATGCGAAAGGCATAAAGTTCATTGTAATACCGCCTGATTCATTAAACACAAGCTTCAGCTTTGAACCGGATTTCCATCAGGCACTGAAAGCATACCGGGAGGTTTTGGGCGATGACCTGTACCTGGCTGCATCCCGCAGCTACCAGGGTGATGATGCCAAAAAGCTCTACCGGCTTTCGGAACTCTCCGGACAATTACACATACCCCTGGTGGCTACCAATGATGTGCATTATCACCATACTACGCGCCGCCAGCTGCAGGATGTGCTCACCTGCATCCGTGAAAAATGTACTATCCATAATGCCGGCTTCCGGCTGCATCCCAATGCAGAACGGTATCTGAAACCCATGGATGAAATGCAGCGGCTGTTCCGGCAATACCCTGATGCCATCCTCCGTACACAGGAAATTGCGGAAGCCTGCCAGTTCTCGCTGGATATGCTGCAATATGTATATCCTGAAGAGCTGACCACCAATGGCCGCAGCCCGCAGGAAGAGCTAACTATTCTTACCTGGGAGGGCGCCCGGCAGCGGTTTGGCAATGACATTCCTGAAAAAGTAAGTAAGGCCATTGATTACGAGCTTAACTTCATTGAAGATAAAAATTATGCCCCCTACTTTTTAACTGTGCATGATATTGTACGTTACGCAAGAGAGCAGGATATTTTATGCCAGGGCCGGGGGTCGGCGGCCAATTCCACGGTTTGCTATTGCCTGGGCATTACGTCTGTTGACCCCTCAAAATTCGATCTGCTGTTTGAGCGTTTTATTTCCTCTGCACGGAATGAGCCCCCTGATATTGATGTGGACTTTGAGCATGAGCGGCGGGAAGAAGTGATGCAATACATTTACAAAAAGTATGGCCGCGACCGTGCAGCTATTGTGGCAACGGTAACGCAGCAACGCCAAAAAGGCGCTATCCGCGATGTAGGAAAAGCAATGGGCTTATCGGTAGATACCATTAACCGCTTATCCACCTCCATCTGGGACTTTACGGAGGAATGGTTTGAGGAGCACCGCCTTACAGAACAGGGATTGAATGCCAATGATCCGCTGCTGCGGAAAGTGTTACAGCTTACCGGGCAGCTCATGGGTTTTCCACGGCAGCTGGGGCAGCATACCGGGGGTTTTGTAATTACACAGGGAAAATTGTCGGACCTGTGCCCTATCCTGAATGCACGGATGGAAGACCGTACCTGTATTGAATGGAATAAGGACGATATTGATGCCCTGGGGTTCCTGAAGATAGATGTGCTGGCATTGGGTATGCTTACCTGCATCCGTAAGGGTTTTGACCTGTTGAAGGATCATTACGGGGACTCCTATACGCTGGCTACTATTCCGCAGGATAACGAGGCCGTTTATGAAATGATCTCCCATGCAGATACCATTGGCGTTTTCCAGATAGAGAGCCGTGCGCAGCAGGCCATGTTGCCCCGCCTGCGGCCTAATTGCTTCTATGACCTGGTGATTGAAGTGGCGATTGTGCGGCCGGGCCCTATCCAGGGCGATATGGTGCATCCGTACTTACGCCGCCGTAAAGGCTTAGAGCCTGTTGAATATCCTTCTGAAGCATTAAGAAATATCCTTAAACGCACCTTAGGTGTGCCCCTGTTCCAGGAACAAGCCATGCAGATCGCCATTGATGCTGCAGGTTTTACACCCACTGAAGCAGATGAGCTTCGCCGCAGCATGGCCACCTTTAAGCTGCCGGGCATGGTAAGCAAGTTCAGGGAAAAGCTGGTTAAGGGCATGGTTAAAAACGGTTACGAGGAAGAATTTGCCCATCGCATTTTCAAGCAGCTGGAAGGCTTTGGCAGCTATGGCTTCCCGGAAAGTCATGCTGTAAGTTTTGCCCTGCTGGTATATGTATCGTCCTGGATCAAATGTTTTTATCCGGATGTTTTCGCCTGCGCCCTGCTCAACAGCATGCCCATGGGGTTTTACCAGCCCGCCCAGATCGTGATCGATGCAAAGAACCACGGTGTAGAGGTACGGCCGGTAGATGTGAACCATTCCATGTGGGATAATACGATCGAGAAAAGGCCGGATCCACCGCACGCAATACGCCTGGGCTTTCGCCAGGTAAAAGGTGTGCGGGAAGAAAATGTGCAGGCGCTTATTGCTGCACGTACTGTGCACTATACTACTATTCCTGCATTACGTGATGCCGGTGTGCCGCAATCTACCCTGGAAAAGCTGGCAGATGCAGACGCTTTCAGATCATTAGGCCTTGACCGGCGCCGGGCTTTATGGGAAGTAACAGCCCTGCACGACCGGCCTATTGCGCTGTTTGCCGGCACGCCATCAGAAAGCGCTGCTGAAACGCAGATCACCTTGCCGGAAATGTCTGCATCTGAACATGTAATACAGGATTATGCTGCAATGTCGTTATCGTTAAAAGCACATCCCGTAAGTTTTGTAAGGGAAAAGCTGCAGCTGCTGCATATTGTGCCGGCACAAACACTAAATACCCTTACTGACGGTATGCCGGTAAAAGTAGCTGGCCTTGTGCTGGTACGGCAGAGGCCCGGTACCGCCAGCGGCATTTGTTTTATTACCATTGAGGACGAAACCGGATGTGCTAACCTGGTAGTGTTCCAAAAGCTGTTTGATAAATACCGCAAAGAGATCCTGCAATCCCGGCTTTTGATGGTGGAAGGTACCCTGCAGCGTGAAGGTGAGGTTATCCACGTGATCGTAAAACATTGTTATAACTTAACGGGCCTGCTGCGGGAGCTGAGCAGAACGTTACCGGAAGAACCGCTGGGCCATGCAGATGAACGGCGGCCATTCCCGGCTTCAACAGAACAGCACAAGGAGGATGGAGCGAAGGTTTTTTATGGGGGCAGGAATTTTAAGTAATAAACTTTTTTTCCCCACCTCTTGTTTCAAATAAAAATATAACTATTTTTGCACCCTCTTTATAACAAAAAGGGATGATTCCGTAGCTCAGTTGGTAGAGCAATACACTTTTAATGTATGGGTCCTGGGTTCGAGTCCCAGCGGGATCACAAAGCCACTTTTCAAAAGTGGCTTTTTTGTTTTAAACCCGCACAAAATCAGGGGTTTCCACAAAAAAGCATAACAAGCAAACACAAGTAATTATAAGTAAAACGGGTACCTATTCGGGTACCCTTTTCTTTTGCGACATTTGGTACCCGAGTACCCGCAAAAGTTTGTGTGAGTAGGGTTTTAGGTATTTGTTCACCTAAACGTTATGTGCAATGAAGGTTAATGAAAAGCTCTCCATTTTATTAATACTGGAGAAATCAAAAACGTCCCAGGACGGTAAAGCCCCTATTACCGTAAGAATTACTATTGATGGCAAAAGGGCGGAACTTTCCCTCGGCTTAAAGATTGCCGCCAAAGACTGGAACCAGGAAGGTGGCAGGGCGATAGGCAGTGCCATAGAAGCCCGGCAGATCAATGCAGCAATTGATAGGGTTAAAACAGCCCTTAAAAAACATTATGATATCCTATCTGCCCAACAGGAATACGTAAGCGCGGCAATGGTCAAGGTAGCCTATCAAGGCAAGAAACCACAGGAAAGCAAGAACCTCCTGGAAACACTGGATTTCATGATTGAAAAGCTAGAAAAGAAAGTGGAAAAAGGCAAACGGGCAAAAGGCACCTTATCCCGATGGAAAACAACCAAGAAAAAGGTTGCGGATTTTTTATCATTTGAATATAAACGAAAAGATATTCCACTAGACCAGATCGTTTATGCCTTCGCGGAAGATTTCGCCGACTACCTGATGCTTGAAGAAGGTTTGGAGAACAACACTTCCAGGAAATACCTGAAGAATGTAAAGCAAACGTTAAAGGCTGCAACGGAGAGGAACTGGCTGCTTAAAAATCCATTGACTGGCTATAAATGCTCTTATTTTAACCCTGAAAGGGATATACTGGATGAGGTAGAGATCATGCAGCTATACAACAAGAAGCTGCCTATTACCCGCCTTGCTGAGGTTAGAGATGCATATCTGTTCATGTGCTTTACCGGCTATGCCTATAAAGATGCTTCCCTGCTACAGCCCGGCCATGTTACCAAGTTCTTCGATGGTGAGGATTGGGTTATTAAGAACAGGGAAAAGACATGGTGTAGGGAAAATGTGCCTTTACTGCCTGTGGCTAAAGAAATAGTAGAACGATATAAGAACCATCCATTCTGCATAACCAACAATGCCCTCTTGCCTATAAAGAGCAATCAGAAAATGAACAGCTACCTGAAAGAAATAGCCGAGCTGTGTGGTATAGAAAAGAACCTTACAACGCATACCGCCCGACATACTTTTGCTACAACCGTTACTTTATCCAATGGTGTACCCTTAGAAACGGTAAGTGCTTTATTAGGCCACAAATCCATTCGCACCACACAGATTTATGCGAAGATAGTAGCGAAGAAGATCAGCCAAGACATGCAGGAACTCAAAGAGAAACTACATTTGAAAATGCCGGTTTCCATGCTGGAAAAGAAGGCGGCGTATTTTAATTACTTATAATGCGCGTTTTATTATAAAACTAAAAGCATGTTTGTGCTTTTGGAATTGATGAGCTGTTGTAAGGATGCTGTTGGCAGTTTGAAAGCCAACTGGATAAGTTACCAATTCCTAAATTTTGTCGACATGAAAGTGCATATTAAGATGTCGCATTTATTACAGTTGTCAACCTGCATTTCGATAATTTTACAATTTGTTTTCTTACAAATTTCAATACCAGTTGTAAGCTCCCCTAATATTTGATCCAATTGGGATTAGAATTTGCAAATTTTCTAAGGGTTCAAAAGGTCATAGTTTAGATGTATTCCAGAGGAGGGACAAAGCCGAGTGCCTGGTGGGACCTCGAACAGTTGTAGTCATGCTGCCATTCTTCCGCCATCAGCCTGACTTCCTGTAAGGTGAAGAAATGGTAAGCATCTAAAAGCTCCCTTCTCAAAGAGCCATTGTTTCGTTCAATAAAAGCGTTTTGTACCGGCTTGCCGGGTTGGATGTACAATAACTGAATGTGTCTGTCCTGGCACCATAGCTGCAGTTTGTCGCTTATAAACTCTGGTCCATTGTCAACTCTGATTCTCTGAGGTTTACCACGCAGCTCCAGGAGCCGTTCTAGTACCCTGATAACCCGCAAACTGGGTAGGGATGTATCTACTTCAATCCAAAGCGATTCCCTGTTATAGTCGTCAATAATATTCAACAGCCGGAACCGTCTACCATCCACCAGGCTGTCCGACATAAAATCCATACTCCAGGACTGATTAAGCGCATCAGGAACAAGCAGCGGCTGTTTTACTCGCTCGGGTAGCCGGCGCTTGATCTTACGCCGAATATTCAGTTTTAAGAGCTTATACACCCGGTAAAGGCGTTTATGATTCCAGACATGCCCCTTTCTGCGGAGCCGGTAATAGCATTTCCAAAAACCAACGGTAGGATGCTTTTTGACTAGTTCTTCTAAGGCATTCATCAACGCATTATCGTCTTTAGGTACTCTCTTGTACCGAAAGGCAGAACGTGGAATGCCAACCAGCTTGCAGGCCTGACGCTCACTCAGCTTCTCTTTAACCAACAGCTCTACTTGTTCCCGTTTGTCGTCAGGCCGCCGTACTTTTTTTCCAGGACATTCTTTATCGCGTCATTCTCCAGAGTGAGATTGGCCACAATTCGCTTGAGCCGGTTGTTTTCCTCCTCTAGCTCCTTCATCCGTTTGACCTCATTGGCATCCATTCCTCCATATTTAGCCTTCCAATTGTAAATACTGGCTTCGCTGACTCCATGCTCTCGCGCCAGATCTTTGATGGACATGCCTGCTTCCTGCTGCTTAAGGATGGAGATGATCTGGGTTTCCGTGAATCGTACTTTTTTCATAATTGCGCCATTTAAGTTAGAGATTTTTCTCTAACCCTACTGGACCAATTTTGGGGAACCTTACAGCACGACCGAATTCCGCGCCGTTTTCACGGGTCCGGATAAACGCCGGATCTGTTGCGATCCGGCCGGCATCGACGCCGCCTTTCTCACGTGCCAGGTGTCCGGCTTTCGTTTTGTAAAAGGTAATATTGCCGATTGTTCCTTTCAGGGGAATGATTCCACTTTGTCTTGCCATATAGAAACAATTGAATGATAGAATGGGCTGTTTACTTAGCCAAGCCCGTTAGGCTCACATCTGCGCAGAATGCAGTACTTTTGCGGCCCCCCCAAACCAAAGCCGGCATTTTAACCCAGAAAAATTTCCATTCCGATTATGCCATTTTCGCAGAAAATAGTACCTAATCGCATAGTGATTTATGCAAAAGATGTGATGAATATTACCGGTAGGAGTGAACGCACTGCGAGGAAGATCTTGCAGCAGATACGGTCAATAAATGGGAAAAGAAAGAGTGCTTTTGTTACGGTGACGGAATTTTGCCACTATGCTGGATTAGAAGAGAGCAGGGTCCAAGAGTTTCTAAAATAGCGAAAAAAAACATGGCTAGACCTGACGTCCAGCCATGTGTAAAAAAATAATATAATTTTGTCATTAGCAGTGGCGCCCTTGCATGGCCTGCTGTAAAACAAAATTTGTTAACACGAAAAAAAACTCACCCTTGATAATTTTCAAGCAAGTTAATTTCATCTTTTACAGTTTCAATAACAGTTGCTTTTAGTTTATCAAACTCTTCAGGATTGTTAAAATTTCTTCTTACATATATACGAACCATCGCAACTGATATATTCATTAATTTGAACTCTTCACCAACATCAATCCAATTATCAGAATACTGATATGCCGAATCCTTTTTTATTGCAATGGAAACTGACTTTTCAACGTCTTTAAAAGCAGTATTGGTATAAGTGTCCGCAATTGAAAAAATATTTGTATTTTGAAGATCTGCCAGCTTCTTATTTATTTGATTTTTAATTTCGTCAATTCTGTTAAGTTCGTTTTTGAAATAGTCGTTACTATCGGATGTGCTTGATGGTTTAAGTATAATTTTCTTTTGATAAACTCTTTTGAATAGTTTTCTATTTATTAATTCTTCAATTACGCCCTTTTCATGCCCGTTGGATAGATCGTTTAGTACAGTATTGTTTAGGAAATATTCATCACTGTTTTGAATATAAAAATCGGCCAAATCATTTAGACTTTTTTTATCATCAAGAAGCTTTCTTTCTCCTTTCTGTGAGTTGGTTCCATAGGTTAACATCGTGTTTGCGGCCCGATTCGTTTTATGAAAATATACTTGATTATATAGATGAGACCTTGATTGAATGAAGCGAAGCATTGAATCCAACCCACTTTCTTTAAAAATAAGCTTAACATTTTTGTCTTTCACAATTGCCATAAATGACGAGTATATTCGCGTGATGTCGTAAACCCCATATGTCACCCCAGAGAAATAACTATCTCTAAGCAGATAATCCATCCTGTCTGCATCTATAGGGAACGCTGTAATAATTCTTGAAAAAAAATCTGTATAATCATTACCCTCTTTGTCACAAATATCACTTAATCCTCCGAATTCGGGTTCAATCAATTTTACTATTCTTTCCGAAGAAATGCCGTCAATTACTATTTTCGCAGAAGAAGAGAATCGATGTGGATTGTCAATGTATGCGGTTTTGAGTTCATGAATGATCATGAAAATATATGCACAAGAAATAGTCTCGTGCTCTACTTTATTTTTATGTTTCTTTATCAGATTCTCAAATCCATTTTTATATGAACTAAGAATAGTTTCATTTTCAACGATTTTTAAAAAGGATTCCGATGAAATAGAAAATTCATCAAATAGATGAGAAAAAGGGCCATGGCCTATATCGTGAAGTAGCGCTGCAAGTCTAAGTTCCTGATAGTACATTTCTTCCCTCTCTCCTAAATGCTTATCTAAATTAAAGAAAATTGATTCCTTGGGTTTATTATACTTTTCAAGTTTTTTTACGCCAGTCGCATAATTCTCTTTGCAAGAATCGAAAATAATTCCTGCGACATGCATAACTCCAATAGAATGTTCAAACCTGCTGTGGTTTGCAGAAGGGAATACATAATAAAGAAAGGTATTTTGTTTTACCCGTCTAAGTCTTGAAAACAGTGGGTGAGAGATAACCCATTTTTCGATTTCAGATAGCTTAATGTCTCCATGTATTGGATCAAGTACTGATCCGTAGTAGTTGTCACGATAATTTGCCATTTATGTGTTATTTGAGGTAGATTGATCCAATGTAGTCCTGAAGATAAGTAAATAATTTTAAATATGATGAGGGCATATGGTAATGTGTCTCAATGTGTAGATAGCTTAGGTCTTCGGTGTGTCCTAGACGTGTATAGGATACAGTTCGATGTCTTAAATATATTTTATGCCCGTTTGATCAGATTCAGCAAGGCTTTTCGTACCTTTGTACCGTTTACAAGTTCTTTCAAACCCACACAAAGTAAGCTATTTCACGAGTCTACAAAATCGTCTACAGTAGCTAATAAATCCTTTAGAAGTAGCGGCAATTAAGCCTTTGATATAGTCCCAGCGGGATCACTTGAATGTGACACAACACTGTGTCACATTTTTTTTTGAAAATATCATCTCCCTCTCTTTGTATGCATGACAGCCTGCAGCAACAGACATGATTGTCGTCATTGATGAAGATCATTACCTGGATTGAATGTAAAATGTAAAATATTAAAGGGTTAAATGCGGTACCTCTACGCTGCATTTAACCCTTTTACATTTATGATTTCACATTTTGCATTTTACATTCTTTAAGCCAGCTCACCGGTTTTAATAATGCGCTTACTTTATCCGTATATTCAGCGATACGATATTTGCCTGCATACTATTGCTCTTTTCATAATGGCCGTAACGTACTTCCAGCATATTGAAATGAGATAGGCCAAACACGCCGCGGGGCGGTATCACCCTGAAGCCTGCTCCAAAAAAGTGGCTGTGAAATGCAGAAAGGTCGTAATTGCTGGTATAATATTCCTGCCCGGGATCATGTACCTGGAAAGGTGCAAAGTAGCTTACACCATTCTGCGTATAGTAGCGGTAAAAGGGCGTAACAGAAAAGAAGGGCGTTAGCTTTACTGATGCTTCTATATTCGCAGTATGTGCATCCAGTCCCCAGGAATCGTGATAGTAACGGTAATATCCCCGCAATACCAGGTGATCGCCTGCAAAATAACTGGCCCTTAGCCCTACCGGGATCTTAAACCGGTTGGCCGGCAGGCGCTCTACTCCTTCTGATCCGTCGTTGAAATAAATACGGTGAAAGGGCAGTCCCAGGTAACCATGCTGGTATACCACATCCGTTAAGAATGCTACCTGCAACTGCTGATTAATGATCTGCGAATAAGCCAGAGAGGCGCTGAATGAATTACGGGACGCCGTAGGATAATCCTTCTCATCCTCAGGATTGCTGCCCGTGCGCAATTCCACCGGCAATATGAGCTTAAGCTGGTCCAGGTAAGCCTGCAGCTTCAGGGAAAACTCGCCGCTTTTATCCCTGGTTTTCTGCGCCACCATCGCATTTATGCCAATGGATTTGTAATCGAACTCACTGGATAAAGAGAGGCCGGCGCCCAGTGTTGTGCCTTTCTTATTTTCTACTGACCAGTTAAGGGAAGGATACAACCTTGTATCGGCAGATGATGCAGAAGAAACTGTTTTAGGATCGATCTTATCTGACGATGCGGAAGAATAATGATCTATACCCAGCTCAATATCAAAAGTATGCTTACGGTCTTTTTTATCCAGCTTGCTGAGCCGCAGCTCAAAAGAGTTGGAAAAGTCCGTCAGCTTTTCAGATCCTATGCCGCCGGTAACCGCAGCATTGTTCCCATCCTGGTGGTAGTAGCTGGATATGAGGTTGGCCTCTTCCAGCGTTAGCTTGCGGCTCTTATATTTTGTGCTGTCCGTACCTGATTGGGAAAACGCGGCCAGCATACCCACGTATAAGCCCAATACGGTTAAACTGATTCGTTTCATGTAAAAGAGTGAAGAGGTTAAATATTAATTACAGCCGCAGCCACCGCCGCTTTTACCTGCATTAGCGCCTGAAGCGTCTTCCCGGTAAGACTGGAAATTGAGCTCGGTTTTTTCAACCTTGCGGTTACCCAGCACCATCTCACCATCGTTCAGGCGGCTCTTCTGATACTCTTTTACTGTTTGGCAGGCGCTGCCTGCTAGTGCTATACAAACCGCTGCCAGCATGGGCAGCACATTCTTTTCCTCATTTTATACGAATGTTTTGTGAAGTGAAGATCTGATTGTTGTCGTCAATAATAATGCAGCCCATTCCGTTGATCTGGTTTATCATATCCAGCCCGGCCCTGATGCCCATGATCATGACCGGCGTAGTAAGCGCATCCGCTATTTCGGCATTGGGGCAAAGAATGCTCACACTTTTAATTCCGCTTACCGGCAGCCCGGTTCTGGGATCGATAGTATGCGAATACCTTTTACCGTTAATGAAAACATACTTTTCATAATTACCGGAAGTAGCAATGGCCATATCGGAAAGCTGCAGGGAAGAGAACAGGCGGTTGGCCTGGTCCGGGTTGGCAATACCGATGGTCCAGGGCTGCCCGTCCGGCTGATGCCCCCATACTGTAAGATCGCCGGCTGCATTTACAATACCGCTGCTTACACCCTCCCGCTGCAGCAGGCCTTTTGCACACTCCGCAGCGTACCCTTTGCCAATGCCGCCGAACCCGATGCGCATACCTTTTTCTTTCAGGAAAACAGTGCCGGCTGCTTCATCCACTATCACATTACGAAAGTTGATGAGCCGCACCATTTTGCGGGCGGTGGCAGCATCCGGCAGGGTGGCCATCTGCGTATCAAAATTCCAGAGGCTCTTGTCCACCGCGCCATAGGTAAGATCAAAAGCGCCCTGCGTAAGCCTGGAAATGCGCGCCGCGCGTTGTATCAGCGCTATTATTTCCACACTCACTTTTACCGGCATTATACCGGCATAGCGGTTTATGCGGTTGGTTTCGCTGTCTTCATTAAAGGTGGTCAGCAACCGTTCTATACGCTGCATTTCAGCTATAGCAGTGTCTATCCTCTCCTGTGCCCAGGCGGCATCATTGCTTACCACGGTGATCTCAAACCGGTTACCCATGAGCTTTAATACGCGCCGGTGCATTGTTGCTGTTTGCAATACATTAGTGTTTGCCATTGATACCCTGGTTTATTTCGTTAATAAAGGCTTCAGGGCTTTCCTTCGGAAAACCGTCCCATTCTTTTATGACCTTGCCGTTTTCATCCAGCAGCACGGTGTAGGGAAAGCTGCCTGCCTGGTTATAGGTTTCTGCCAGGTGGTCATTCTGCTCTTGCAGCGCTTTAGGCAGCCGGTTCTTCTTTTGCCGGGGAAAGTCTGCATTTACCAATACCAGGTGTGCATCTGCAAACGCCTGGAAAGCAGGCGTATCAAACAGCTCCTTCTTCATGCGGATACAAGGCCCACACCAATCGGAACCTGAAAAATTGAGCAGTATATATTTATTCTCCTGCTGCGCTTTGTTTTTGGCCTGTGCAAAATCCGTTTCCCAGCCGCTGGTAAACGCACATAACAATACCGTTACCGCCAGCGCGATATATGTTCTCATGTTATTCCTTTTAAAATTTAATTAGCATCCCCGTTGCCCCGGGCATTGGCCAGGGCAGTTATACACGCATGATAACATTCAGACAGGCGTATGCCTTCTGAAAATTATGCAGGTGCAGCAGCGGTGTCTATTGAAAAGCCGGTAAATAATTAAACCCGGGGTGGTTTAAAGATATTACCACTGTTGAGCAATGGTCTATAAGGGTTGTTAAAGAGATTATACTCATAAGGGAGCAGCGGGGTCTCATGATATAAGGTTACCAGTGGTTCCGGCACCACGGTTGCTAATATCAGGCAGTGATCATCGGCCTGTTTAAAAGGCAGCTGCATATCTTCCAGGTAGTCTCCATCAAACAGCTGGCGGTCTATGTAATGCATTTTTATGAACATGGCCACTGTAATTCCCGGATTCTCACTTTTATGTATCACAAAATGCCTTACTAACAGTGGAACCCGCAGCAGCTGATCCAGCTCTGTAGCTCCCATTGTATAAATAAACAACAATAATATGGCCGTTCTTCTCCTCATCTTATCTAGCTGATATCCCGTCAAAGGTAAGGAAGTTATTGTTATCACACCTCTTCGCAAACAGATCGGGGGACTGAGCAGCTGCGCGCCATGCACCGCCATAACAACGTCCTAATTCTATATTTATTGCGCCGCACCCCATAAGCAAGGCAGCCACTGTAGCATGCCTGTATACTACTTATTATTTCTGATAACTGTCATTCCATTTATTGACAACCATCATTCCCCAAACCGTCAGCCATGTGTTCCTTTACATATGCTTTTAAGCGAAGAAAGTATCACTATTATTCACTTATAAAAATATAGATCCATGTTGCCTAAAACAATGAAAGCCGCTGTTATTCATGCCTTCGGCGCACCTTTGCAAATAGAGGAAATGCCGGTAAAGGAACCCGGCGAAAATGAGATCCTGGTACATGTTGTAACCTGCGGTGTTTGTCATACAGATCTGCATGCCTGTCAGGGCGATTGGCCGGTAAAACCAAAGCTTCCACTGATACCGGGTCATGAAGCTATTGGATACGTGGAAGCGCTGGGCCGCGGTGTTAAAAATGTAAAAGAAGGCGATATTGTGGGCGTGCCCTGGTTATACAGCGCCTGCGGGTGTTGCGATTATTGTATTACCGGCTGGGAAACACTTTGCGATGGCCAGCAGAACGGTGGTTATAGTGTAGATGGCGGTTATGCAGAATACGTAGTAGCCGATGCGCGTTATGTGGCACACTTTCCGGCCGGCATTAACTTCCTGGAAATCGCGCCGATCGTTTGCGCCGGTGTAACTGTATATAAAGGGCTAAAAGAAACAGATACCAAACCGGGCGAATGGGTGGCCATTTCAGGCATCGGCGGGCTGGGGCACCTGGCCGTGCAATATGCCAAAGCAATGGGCCTTCATGTAGCGGCAATAGATGTATCCGACGACAAGCTGGAGCTTGCCAAAAAACTGGGCGCCGACATTACTGTAAATGCAAGACAGGGGGAACCTGGTATTAAATTAAAAAAGGAAACCGGCGGCATGCATGGCGTACTGGTTACAGCGGTATCTCCTATTGCTTTTAAACAAGGTATTGCCGCTCTGCGCCGGAAAGGTACTATTTCCCTGAACGGCCTGCCTCCCGGCAGCTTTGACCTTCCCATTTTTGAAACTGTATTAAACCGATATACTGTAAGGGGTTCTATTGTTGGCACCCGTAAAGATATGCAGGAAGCTATTTCATTTGCAGTGGAAGGCAAGGTAAAAGCTACTGTGCACGCCGCAAAACTGGAAGACATTAATACCATTTTTGATGAAATGAAAAAGGGTGAGATCGAAGGCCGCACTGTGCTGCAGATCTCAAACCCATAAACAATTGTGGGGATCGCATACAATTTGTAACAAAAAAGATTGTGGGCCGATGATTTAGCTGGCTGTAATGATCTTCATTCCGGCAAATACGGGAAGATCACTTATGCTGAATAAACTATACCAGCCTGCAAAGCACCACCAGGTCCTCTGTCAGGTAGTAGCTTGAACATAGACGGTGATACCCGTCTGCTATAATAAGACCAGCCTCGTTCCGTACTATCAGGATAGGCGATAGCTTTCTTGCTTTCTTGAATTTTTTCAGGTTCTCCTGCACATGGATATTCTCTTTCGGCAGTAAAGGCAGCTTACTTGCCCGGAGAATATCCTTTGACTTTTTGCTGATGGTTTTTGCGCGTTTTAGCCTGGTAACGATCTTCCTGGCTTCCTCAGGCACAAACAGAAGCTCCAGGTAATCCTGTGCTGCGGGATAATCATGTTCTTCAGGATCATCCAGCCAGATACTTTTTTTCATGATCTATTTATTTACAAAATTAAAACTGATATGAAATGATCCTGGGATTGCTTGCCAGGCCGGCCACCAGCTGATCGTGATCCCTGATATTCCCTTTAACCTGCCAGGTGCGGGAAAAACTATCCGGGCTCTTTTGCTCACCTAACAGCAGGTACCGGAGCTGGTATTGCCGGAACAGGGAGACGCAGTGCGCTGCATCCTCAACCGATGCTGTAACTATTTTATACTGGCGCGTTTTGTAACGGCTGTCAATATAATTCTGAATGGGCAATAGCAGCCTTAAAGTGATCAATACCACCACTGTTCCAAATATAGCCAGGTAAATATGGCCGGCTCCGGCGCTCATACCCAAAGAAGCCATCGCCCAGATGGTAGTAGCGGTGGTAATACCCCCTATTTTGTTATCATCCTTAAAAATAACGCCTGCTCCAAGAAAGCCGATACCTGTAATGATGTTGGCTGCCAGCCGGTCAGGGTTTGCGATCCCGATCTTTATAGATAACATGGTAAATACACAGGATCCGAACGAGACCAGGATAAAGGTCCGGAGTCCGGCGGACTTGTTGCTATACTCCCTTTCAGCGCCTACTGCAAGGCCCATTGCGATAGCTATAACCATCATGATCAACTCGGAGGATATGACTTGCAGATCGAACTTACTGGTAAGCGTACTTATCATATATAATGAATTTAAGCTGTTTTAGCCTATTGCCCAATTAATATTGTAGCTATGGGCATCCTGTTCCATACGAAGCTCAGGCCGCGGAGAAGGCCAGAGTGAAATGCGGTTCAGAGTGAAGCGGGGTTCGGGGAGGTATATTAATGTTTCATTTGCGGTTCTTTAATCTGATGTTGCCAAAGTATAAAATATTCGTGCCCTCTGAACGTGCAGTTGCAATATCCGGTATCCCGTCTTCATTGAAATCACCTACTGCAAAACCATACACAGTGCCCTTTGAATCACCAAAAGAAATTGACTTAAAGTGGTGACCTGTTCCATCATTAAAAAACACGGTTGACGGTGCTTTAATATGACCTACAATGATATCAGCTTTCTGGTCGTTATTCAGATCAGCTACTGTAAGTGCATAGGGGACTACCTTTGGATCAGCTAAGGAAATACCTGCAGCAAAGGTTTGATCTTTTTGTCCGAAATAAAGATCTACTCCTTTGTTCTCGTCTATCGTTACAATATCGGGAATACTATCTGTATTGAAATCTGCTACTGCTGCCACTCGAATAGTAGCATCAGGTAGCCCGAATGGGATGCGATGGCTCTCTGAAAAAGTATGATCTGAGCTGCTAAGATATACGTAACTCTGACCACCGTCACGATGCGGTACAACAAGGTCAATAAAGCCATCTTTATTAATGTCCGCAGGGCATATTGTAGTGGCAGGGTATGGAGCAAACGGGATGCAATTGTTAAACTGTCCTTTCCCGTTGTTTAAGCAGATATAATTTGATGTTCTCCCCGAATCGCCCCTGTTCGCCAAAATGAGATCCGGCAACCCATCACCATTAATATCAGCGATAGACAAATTCCGTGTTGACCATTCAGAACGCCCAAATTCAGACCCAATTGAAAAATTGCCTTTCCCGTCATTTAAATAAATTAGTTTCCGGTCAGGGTCATCATTGCTAACAGCAATATCAAGTGAACCATCTCCGTTAAAATCAGCCAAACCGCCGGTATAGGAGCGGTCTGAGGTCTTTCCGAGGTTATAAGCCTTTCGTATTCCGCCCAACCCATTACCCAGAAGCACCCGGTCAACAATAGGCCAATGTCTTCCTTTTACCAATAGGATGTCAAGATGGCCATCGCCATCCAGATCACCGGCACTTACATTCGCGGTTGTATCAGCTTTAGCCTCTAACAGTAAAGCATGGTCGAAGCTGGGGAGATCGTTTGTCTGCTTGCGGTCAGACGTATAAACGTTCTTCTGGGCAAGAACGCTTTGATCCATAACGGTCACAAGAAATACAATAAAAAGGTAAGTTTTCATGACGTTTATTATTATTACTTCCGGCGTCACTTTTTAGAAAGTCCTGATCGGCTTATAAAAATAGAAAACTTTACCTGAGTTCCTATGATCCGGCAGGCATTTCAATGCCTTCCCTCCTGCCAGAAATGCTGTGATTACTTAACCAATACTAACAATAAGCGGTTAACTTTCAGTGCCGGCACCGAAAACTAACCGCTATAATATAATTCGTGAAGCTCCTCAGCGGGCCTTCTCCATTTGTTTAATGGCGATCCATCCTTCCGGGGTGATGCCCATAATTTCAGTGGCAACCCCCAGCGTTTGGTAGGTGTCAAAGAAAGCCATTCGTGCAATGGGGTGATCCACTTCGCTGATGACCGCATAACCTTGCTCACGCAGGTCGCCGGTAACCCGGTCGAAATCACTAACCGGCATCCGGAATGCAAGATGCTGTGTACCGCCTGCAGGATATTTGGCGAGGTAGTCATGGAACATGCTTTGCCCCGAAAGAGGTTGAACAAGCTCGATGAAGGTACCGCCGTTATAGGTCTGCGCGGTGAGCCATTCAGCGGCTACCACCTTGCCATAATAGGTCATATCCAGGTCCTGTGCGCGAACATGTTCCGGTTTGGGAAAGCCGGCAATGCCCAGGGCATTTGAAAGGAATTTTACGGCGGCGTGAATATCCGGAACCACCCAGCCGATCTGCGCCAGTTCCAGCCCGGCGATAGTGTTGTTTATATTGCTCATAATTGTTTGCCGTTAGGTTAGTAGTTGGATGCCCCGCCTAAACTGAATTTTAGCAGGGCAAGGGTAATACTACATTTGAAATACATTGAACTTATGGCCATCAGGATCCGCAAATACGAAACCATAATACCCCTTTCCAAACTCTTCCGGCCTGGAAACGATGGTTCCCCCGGCTTGCTGCACCTCTTTTTCCCAATTATCAACTGCTTCCTTCGTGTCTGCAGAAAGGGTAAAAATAATTTCATTCCCGGCTTTTGTATCAATGATAGGCCCCTTCATACCTGGCTCAAGCGCATCCTTCAGAAAGAAATGGATGATAAAGCTTTCCTCGCCAAAGAAAAAGCTGGTCAGCTGGTCCGATTGCCCGTTTTGTTTAAATCCGATCTGCTTATAGAATTTAGTGGTTCGTTCTAAATCCTGTACACTGAAATTGGCCCATATTTTTTTGGTGTTCATAAACTAAAGGTTTTATGTTTAATTGTTTTTGATACGATGATTGCATTCACGATCCCGGGAACGGGCCAGGCAATTTGTAAAGGTCCGGATGCTTTTAAAATGCCTGTTAGCGTGCTAAGATCAGTTTCAAAGATAGCCCGGGGGATTTTCAAAAAGGGTGGTTATTTGCGTAATTTTCCGGGGCCGTTTCCGTCATTCTCATAGTGCCGAAGCCAGCTTGCTTTCCTATTTCACTACGGAAAAGGGCGTTTTCAGAGCGCCCACTAAGTAGGCCGTATGTTGTTGCCACAAAGGTTTACAGCAATAAATAATTTTGTGCTGCATTATAAAAACGATGAGGGGTAACCGTTATACAGGTATATATTTGCACCTGAAATAACCAAACCCATATCCTATGAAGAAAAACCATCGTACCTGTAGTACTGTACTTGTTGCTTTTATGTAAAAGCAAGGGACGCATTTGGCAACCGCTCTGCTGCCAGCAACCTGGCAGATTTTACAACCCTGAATACCAGCGGCATCACACATGGCTCCCAGCTTACCACTGCCATAGTAGGGCCGCAGGGCATTGGTATCAGGCCTCATGCCGGAGATTTCCTTTGGCCCAACAATGCTACTTCTGCAACTGAATTCTAACGGAAATCGGCATACGTAAATAAAAATGCTAACCTGCAATCAGCGCAGGTTAGCATTTTTATTATCATGTGCAAAATAGTTTAGATGCCGGGCCTCAATTTTGTATATTAATGGTCTCCTGTCAAAGCAGGTATAAAAGTTAAAGGATATGCAGCGGAATCAGCACCTTTCGTTCGGATACATTGTAGGCACTACCAGCCTTGCATTTGTAGTATCCCAGCTGGATGTATCTATTGTAAACATTGCCCTGCCCGCCATGGCAAAGGCTTTTACGGCCGGCATCAGCGCGTTGCAATGGGTAGCCGATGCCTATACCGTTGCATTTGCCGCGCTTATGCTGTCGGCAGGCGGTATGAGTGACCGGCTGGGTTCAAAACGCATTTTCCAGATGGGACTACTGCTTTTCGGCATAGCATCCACCGGCTGTGGATTTGCATGGAGCATTGGTAGTCTCATCGCATTCCGCGCATTACAGGGCATAGCCGCAGCCACAATGATACCCAGCTCGCTTTCTATCCTTAACCAGGCATTCGCACACAAACCTGATGAACGTGCACGCGCCGTAGCCTTGTGGACCATGGCCGGCGGTATTTCCATTGCTGCAGGGCCTATCCTGGGCGGGCTGTTCCTGCATATCAGCAATTGGCGCATGATCTTTTTCGTGAACATTCCTATTTGCCTGGCAGGTGTGTTGCTGGCTGCCAGAATAGAGGATGGGGAATTACATCCAAACCGGGGCCTGGATGTTACCGGCCAGCTTGTATGGATGCTGGCCCTTACCGCTTTTATTGGCGGCATCATTGAATGGCATGCACCAGGTGTGCCGCACCTGATGGTTATCGTTGCGCTTGTGTTCAGTATATTATCATTACTGCTGTTCCTCTATATTGAAAAACGTGCCAAGTCGCCGATACTGCCTTTAGACCTCTTTCGTACACCGGTATTTAATGTGCTGCTGCTGTTGGGAGTTATTGTAAACAATGCCTATTATGGTACGGTGTTCGTGCTAAGCCTTTACCTGCAAAACGTACTGCATTACACCTCCATAAATGCAGGCCTGGCTTTTCTGCCGCTTACAGCTGGTTTTATTGTTTCCAACTTTATCAGCGGCAGGTTGATGGCCGCCTATGGCATCCGCCTGCCATTACTGGGTGGTACGCTGCTGGCGGCAGCTGGTTATGCCGGTTTACAGGTGGCTGGTTCTTCCACTCCTTACCTGCACTTGTTCCTCCCTTTTGTGATCATTCCCATGGGCATGGGCATTGCCGTACCGGCCATGACTACCGGCATTCTTTCCAGCGTGGAGAAGAACAGGAGCGGAACAGCTTCCGCTATTCTCAACACCATACGGCAGGCAGCAGGCGCGCTTGGCGTGGCCGTTTTTGGCGCCATGGCCAGCGGCGGGCCGCGGAACATTGCCTGGGCCGCCCGCACCAGCGGATTGATCTCCTGCTGCAGTCTTTTACTGGCCGCAGCGCTGCTTCACCGGTATGTCCGCCCCTCCTCTCATATAAAGTGAATAGCACGTTTGTGTTTTGTTAAACGGGTAAATGAATTCTATCTTCGGCGCAGTCAACTATAACTGTTAATCATTACTGTCAACATCTAACCTTAAACAAATCCCTTTACCATGAAAAAAGCACTCTTGATGTGCTGTTGCGCCGTTGTGGCTGCACTTACCCTTTCTTCCTGTGCAACTATTTTTGGAGGTTCCCGGCATACCTTCGTAGTAAATTCCAGTCCCGACGATGCCCAGGTGGTCATCACCGACAAAAAAGGCAAGGAGGTCTTTAACGGTCACACACCAACGGAGGTACGGCTGAAATCCGGCGCCGGTTATTTCTCTCCCGCGGAGTATACTGTAAAATTCTCTAAACCCGGGCATCAGGAACTAATGGCGCTTATTCATTTCAGGCTGAATGGCTGGTACCTTGGAAATCTTGTGATCGGTGGCGCCATTGGTATGCTGATAGTAGATCCGTTAACCGGCGGTATGTGGAAAGTAAGTCCCGCCGAGAAACAGATCTACAAGACCTTAAAGCCGCAGGGCGTGGCTACGCTGGATATTATCGACATTAAAAATGTTGATGAAAAAACGAAAGCACAACTGGTGAAGATTAATTAATCATAGAATTAAACAGGCCTCCGTGGCCACTAAAGCCTCTCTATATCCTTAGAGAGGTTTTTGTTTTATGGAATCAGCATAAAGCGGCATCCATTAGAAAACTACCCGCATGCGCCTGATGATCCTTTTCACCTGCCTGTGTTGTACACAGCTCCTTTCTGCTCAAACCAAAACCATTCATGTACTGGTGGCGCTCTGCGACAATCAATACCAGGACATTGTAAAAGTACCGGCCCGCATCGGCAACGGGCAGGATCCTGCCAATAATCTCTACTGGGGCTGCGGATATGGTGTTAGCACTTTCCTCAAAAAACAGCCGGATTGGAAGCTGGTACGCACTATAGCCAATCCTTCGGCGAATATTTACGAACGCCTTGTGTTCAAACACAATAGTAAAAACTGTTACCTGGTGGCCGACGCGTACAATGGTGCCCATATGAAACAAACCATTACCACCTTCCTCGATTATGCAGCCGGCAAACAACCGGTAGCGCTCAACGAACCGGTGGTACAAGCAGGAGGCAGTGCGCAGCTTATCTGCTTTGTAGGGCATAACGGACTGATGGATTTCCAGCTGGCGGAAACTCCTTCACCGGTAAATAAACGATCAAGACAGGTAGCAATATTTGCCTGTGCCAGTAAACCCTACTTCTACGAAGCTGTCAAAAGAACCGGTGCACAGCCGCTGATCTGGACCACTCACCTGCTCTCCCCCGAAGCCTATACGCTGGACGCTATGATAGACGCCTGGCTGCTGAACGACGGCGCTACAGCCATTCATGAAAAAGTAGCACAGGCGTACAATAAATATCAGCACTGCGGCATCAAAGGCGCCCGCAATCTTTTTGCCACGGGCTGGTAGCAAGCGGCACACAATTTCATTTTTCAGCCTGATCTAGCAGCAGCGATCTGGCCATTTTTTGGGAAGGTTCATCCAGTAAATTAGCTGTTCCCCAATCAAAGATCTGATCAATCAGCGCCCTTAGTGATAACCCGGTTTCTGTTAAGCTATAAAAGACTTCCTGGGGATGTTTGCTTACCCTTACATCCCGGTTAATAAGGCCCTGTTTCTCCAAATCGCGCAGCTGTTCTGTCAGCACTTTTCTGCTGATCTTCGGCATCTTCTTTTGCAGCGATCCAAACCGGTTAATACCGTGCTGGATCAGGTACAGGATAATAGGCTTCCATCTGCCGCTGATCAGCTCAATGGTTCTTCCAACAGGACAGGAATAAGTATCGTATCCATTTGTTTCCATAGTCATGAAAGATTATAAGTTGATAGTTACTGTCTGGTAACTTATTGACCGTGTTATCCCGGCAATATAATTTTACTCCACAAACATAGAATTATTATGCCGGATCTATTAAACCATACGCTAAAAAAGGTAACACTATTCAGTGTTATATTAATGTGCTTAACCTCCGTTCATCACGTGTATGGTGCAATCGCCTACCACACATCCTGGCGTTTGCATGTACTGCTGTTCAGCATTCCCGTACTTGTGGTATCACTTATTCTGAACCGCCCGGCTGCCACCAGACCTTGGGCATTCCGGCTATACTGGATCATTACCTTACTGGCCGCCATTATCCTGATCGGCATCTTTGAAGGATTATATAACCATGTGCTGAAAAATATACTCTTCTTTAGTGGTTTTCCCAAAAGCAGCATGGAAAAGTTGTATCCGCAGGGAACTTATGAAATGCCCGACAATTTTTTCTTTGAGATAACCGGGATACTGCAGGGGATTCTTACAATACCATTGATCATTTACTTTGTAAGGTTAACAAGTCAAAAATATAAGTCATGAAAACACATCTCCTACTACGCATCCTGCTGGCATTTCATTTAACCGGGCTGACAATTATGGCAGGTACAACTATAATAGACTTTTTCACCTTTAAAACGTTCTGCCGGCTGATAGACCACAACGACAACAAAGCTTTCAACCTGCTTCCGTTAATGTCCGGTTATGGGAGCTTTGTCAGGGCCGGTGCGGCAATATTAATCCTCACGGGAGCCGGCATGTTCTTAATGATGAAGGGCATTTGGTGGGACCAGTTATGGTTTAAGGTAAAAATAGCCCTAGTGCTGTTACTAGTCTTAAATGGAATGCTGGTGGGCAATAAGCAAGGTACCCGGTTAAGAAACATGGCCTATGAGGGTTTTACTGGCTTTGTTCAACGTGCCGTGCACGTAAGGGCCAACCTGGATAGGTTTTATATCATTCAGCTGCTGCTCTTTTTTCTGATCATTTTAGTAAGTGCTGTCAAATTTGAAAAATGAAGGCGTTCTCTTATGGCGTTCGTGATAATTCATTCATCGTAAACCGTAAGTCTGTGATCTTTCCCTGGTACGTCTGAAGCTTGCCTTTAAGCTCCTCTCCCTGTATCTTACCAGCCGTTACATATCCGTTTTTAATTTTTGTGAGATCGCCCTTCAGCTGCTGCTTTAAAATAGTTTGCTGATCAAACCGCAGCTCCAGGGCGCCTTTTGCCGACAAGGTAAAAACCAGCTGTCCCTTGTTCACCGAAATTTGCTTGCTCGCTATTTCAGTGCTATCAGCCAGTACCAGGCCTATTTTGTTCTGATAGGCGTATAATTTGAAATTGGAAAAATAGTCGCACACAACACCACCCTGGTTAATTCCATCTAAATAAGCTGTTATGATCAGTGTGTCGGGGTTCCAGCGCTTTTTATTAAAGGAAAGATCAGCAGCGCCACTCCCCTGCCGGATGGTGTAACTCTGATCAGAAAATGCAGGCAATGGCCCTTCCAGGATCATTTCATCCGTTTCACCCTGCCGCTTCAGCTCTTTATCAAGCAGCTGTTCCAGCTCATGCAGCTTACTGTGATAAGCAGGATCGGTTACCAGGTTCTTAAACTCATCACGGTCCGTATCCAGGTTAAAAAGCTCCTCCGGCGGGTGATAGCTGTAGCGGTCCAGCAGGAACTTAATTTGGGGATCCGTTTGTGCAGCTGCAGTCCAGCTGTCAAAATAAAATTCGTTCTGTTCTACCTTATCTATATGCGTAACAAAACGCACACCGGGATGATAGTTTTTGATATAATGGAAACCATCATCGGTAATGATAGCACGTGAAGGCGTATAATTATACCAGAAATGCGGCTCCATAGATGTTTCTGCAAAAATGTACTGATGGTGGCTTTTCTTTTTATTGAGCAATACATTCTTAAAGGATTCACCATCCAGCTCATTATGCTCCGCTCCGCCCCCAAGATCGATTAAGGTAGGTGTAAGATCAACCAGTGACACCAGCGCATCTGAAACGGAGCCTGGCGTAACTTTTCCAGGCCATCTCACAATCAGCGGCACTCTTAAACCCTGATCATACACAGACCATTTCGCTGAGGGGAACTGCGCGCCCTGGTCTGATATGAACATCACAGCAGTACTGTTCTTCTGACCGGCTTTGTCAATGGCCTGCAGCACCTCTCCTAACATTTTATCGGCCTCCACGACGCTTTGATAATAGGCGGCCAGCGCTTTGCGGGTGGCTTTGGTGTCAGCAAGGTAGTGCGGGATCTTTAATTTCCCCGGATCAAAGTCCCGGTTCGGAAACCATGGCACATGGGGCACCCAGGGCGCAACGATCAGGCAGATGGGCTGTTCCGGGCGGCTATTAAAATGATCCCCGATCATTTGAACGGTTTCTTTCCTGCGGTCCAGCCGGTTTTCGATCGGCAGGTATCTCCCGAACTCCTCCCCAATTCTTTCAAACGGAAAATTATGTAACGGAAAGATATCTGTTTTACCGGAGATCACCACGCGGTAGCCCAGCTGCTGCAGGAACTGGGGTAAGTTTGCCGTATTGGGCCTTACTGTAAAATGATTCATTTGCGAGCCATTGCGGAATGGATAAAGGCCGGTGAACATAGCGCTCCTGGAAGGTGTGCAAATGGGCGATGCTGCATATGCACGGTTAAACCGCATCCCTTCAGCAGCCAGCCGGTCCATGTTGGGTGTCTTCACATCGGTATTACCATAACATCCCACATCCTGCTGATTCAGATCATCAGCAATGAAGACCACCATGTTGGGCTTTTTTTGCGCAACAACAGGCGATAATGCGCAACAAACCCATACTATAATTATAATACTCCTTAAGCGATGTACTAATTGGTTATTCAATGGAGATATAAGCATAGCTAATTACTTCAGGATCCGCAAAAGATATAAAAGATCAGGCAGCAATGCAAATGGCTTATCTGTTGGTTTTTTATCAGCAGCAGCCTTTCCCGGGGCGGATTGTATTTAAACGGCCATCAAAAGGTATGGCATAAAAGATAAATGAATTGCATTTTTATAATATATTTACCAACAGTCCAAGTCAGATCTGATCCCACAAGATCATTTGAAAAGCTTAAGCCTTATTTAGAGGAAAGTTTTACAGGAATGCGACTTATGAGAGGCATAGATGCAGCCATCGTTGCAACAGCTTTTGGACAGCTATACCTGGAAGGTACAATAGGAAGTGATATTAAAGAGCTGGCTAAACTCTCTATCGAAAGAGAACTTTTACCGGAGGTCCTGAAACATGGGAAGAGCATGCAGATGTTCGTAAAATAAAATTAAATAAACTGTTGAAAGTGCTTAATGAGGTTAAATAAATAGCTTGGAAAATATATGAGTGTTTGGAGAAGAAAGGCCATAGAATGCCTGCCTGATATGAAAAAAGAATTTGAGAGAAAGTCTCTTTCAATATATGAGGTCTTCTCTGAAGTCCTGGCTGAAACTATTAAGGCACACAAAGAGAACGATAAGATAAGGCTCAAAAAATATTACGACTTTGCGGAGTGGTGCTTCCAGCAAAAGGAGAAAGATCTATGGAATGCTGCCTGCGTTTCCTTTTATGAGCATTTGGGCGATCAGACAGAAACGCTGCTTACAATGCCATTATGGGTAAAAAAGCATATTTACATTCAAATAAGAGATCTTCTTAAATTGCGTCTTCACGAAGAAGAATTAAAAAAAATTGATACGCTCTATAATATTTAATTTACAGCTAACGGTTATAATATGAACGATCCAGACGAAATGGCAAGGCTTCATTCAGCAGGTGCAACTGTCAGACATAGTTCGCCTTTTAATGATCTGCCAGCGCATAAAAATGAAACAGAATTATCTGACGGTTTCATAAGAAAGTGGGCAGTCCCATTCTATATGAAAATCGGTTCTTATGGCGACAAAAAATGGATTGAGGAAATAAAAGAAATTAAAAATGAAATAACGCCAGACATATGCCTTTCTTTATTAGGCGATCTTAACTGGCGGACAAGGCTGGTGGGCGCATATTTCGCCGCAGTAAAAGGTTATGAAGACCTGATAGACATCATTGGAATTCATCTTTTAAAAAGTGAGGTTTGCTGCGTTGGCCATATATATGCAGTAACACTTGCTTTCTTTAATACCGGTAAGAGTGTGGAATTTTTCAATAAGTACCTGGACTACTACCTCACAACACCCGCTTTGTACTTTGACCAGAAGCAGGTAATGGAAGCTATTCTTTATTTAGATAAGATCAACAATACGGACAATTTTAAAAGACATTCAGACAATTGGAGGATTCTGGGAGAAAAAAGAGAACCGATAGAAAAGCAGTCAGCATTAACAGTCGCAAAAATATTGGAAGAACAACAAGGCAAAGGCGCCGCTGCCGAATACTTACATTCATTATCAGCTAACACAAAAAAGGCTGAGAAATTTACAACAGATTATTTTGACGAACAGGTATTGATACTTCGTGACCTGAATCAATACGGCCGCTAACTGGGTGACAGGACAGCTAAATTCAGTTGACAAATGGGACAAAGAATAACTTATTTTAAAAGCAATTCCGGCAAAGGACTTAAAGAAACAATCTTCGACAACTACCCATCCTTCCGGCAGTGGTATTTAGAGACTGACCACTCATCAGTAGAAGAATTTCACGAACCATTTGGCAACGAAAATCTTAAAAACTATCTCAAAAAAAATACAGCGTTTAAACTTGACTTTGATAACCTTGAAAAAAATTTAATTGACGAATTAACTGCTGAGTTTATTGGGAGCTACTGTGATCTGACGGACCGGGATAATCATTTATTCAGGCTCTTTGGACCTGCAATGAACAAATGGCGATATGCGGAAAGTAGTGAAATGGTATTAGCGACAAAAGACGAAGACCTCATCAGACTTTGGAACTACATAATAAAAGGCCGTTCTTTAAAGGATAATACTGACTTTGACAGCTATACAAACGATTATAAAATTGGCTTCCTGGCATTTACTGAATACATGTTATTAAAAGAAAAAATTGAAACTTACTTTGGTAACATTGAGACAATAAAGAAAAAATCTAACCCTGGAAGTTCAGGACTTGAATTTGTATCACAAGAAATAGACGAAATAGCTGATAGCAAGAATGAATTAATAACGGGAATTGAATAAAGGAACAGCAGCGCGCCTAAACAACAAACCTCCTATCCATAACTCATAAATAATACAAAATGAGCAACCAGGTACAATACATCAATCCGGACGGGCTTTCAAAAAACCCGGCATTTTCACAGCTTGTGACCACACATGGGAAAGGAAAGACCATTTATATTGGCGGTCAGGATGCTGTAAATGCGCTGGGAGAAATAGTTGGTAAGGGCGACATTGCCGAACAAACAGAGCAGGTAATGAAGAATTTGCAAACAGCACTTTCAGCCTGTGAAGCAACTTTTGACAACCTTATAAAATTATCCATCCACATTGTTCAGGGACAAGATCTCTATCGTGCCTTTCAGGCTTCCCAGAAGTTTTTGGGTCATTTAGCAAATCCGCCGGCCATTACCGGTTTTTTTGTTGCAGCCCTGGCAAATCCTAACTATTTGATCGAAATAGATGCCATCGCATTTATTCCGGAAGAATAAAAATCACCACCCAATTATGAAACGTACCAACTGGTTTGACCGCAAATTTTCTCCTATTGAGGACAATGGCATACTTCCCTGCATTATTGAAAGGCTGGAAGGCACCCCTGCCAGGCTGACTGAAAAAATGAAACAGGCTAACCAAACCATCCTCTCCGTTTCAAAAGACCATAAATGGAGCATTAAGCGGGAAATCGGCCACCTGATCGATCTTGAACCGCTTTGGCTGGAAAGGGCAAAAGAAATTATTGCCGGACAGCCGGATCTTAAAAAGGCAGACCTTACGAATACCAAAACCCATGAAGCAGATCATAATGAAAGGGAGCTTACTGCATTGATAGCAGACTTCAGCACCCATCGCCAATATTTAGTACAGCTCTTAAAGGCCCTGAAAGATACGGACCTGGACAAAGCAGCCAAACACCCCAGGCTGGGCACGCCTATGAAGATCATTGACCTGGCCTACTTTGTGGCAGAACATGACGATCATCACCTGGCACAGATCACTTATTTACAGAACAGTATCTTATAAGCTTGCCAGGTATTTCAATGCCTCCATGCCCGGCATAAAAAAATAAGCGCCGCCACGCACAAACACAAACTGGGGTATATCATTTATTTTCTTTCTCACCGGGCAGCCCTGAATGGTAAAGGCGCTGTTCCTGAAAACCGTCTCCCTGAAAGGGAATCCAATAATAGGATCTATATCATCATTCAAACCATCAAACTTATTATTATTACACCAGGCATTTTGAATAAACTCAAACTGCCGGTTGATCTGTGCATTAAAGCAAATAAAATACAATCCTCTTTTATCATTATTTTCTGATGCACGCATCGTTGCTGGATCGAAGTCCGGCGATAAGGGCGCGCCAAATGCCCGGCCCCTTCTGAGTATTTTATGCTTCTTCACCATCTTCACAGATAATCCGGGATCATCATCTATCCCATCCCGTGGATTTGACTTTCGGATATGTGATCCAATAGGGCAATGATAGCCATCCTTATCATTTGCGGCAAAAAAGAAATTCTTAAGGTCTCCATCAGCGGCTGGCGCCAATGGCTCACCATTCAGGCGCCGGCCCATTATTTTAGCGGCTATTAATTCCGGGGTCATGCCTTGCAGATGCGGATCATTTTCGGATAAGCGAAAAATAAACTCCCAGAACACCTTTACATCCTGCTCCAGCTGCCGGAACACCATATAGCTGCCGTTCCTGCCTATATCAAAAACGCCCTTCTCCCTTGTCTTTACCTTAGGGCTTAAAGGAAATTTTTCATATTCATTCGGATACCCCAATATAAATTCACCGGGCATCACTACGTTCTGCTCCTCCTCCGCTTTATAGCGTGCATTACTGCCACCAACACCGGCAACCAATGGGTTCATGATCCCGTCTTCAAAGCCGAAATGTTCTTTGCTGCCAATATTCATTGTATTTAAGCGGATCACTTCGGTGATGTTATACCGCTTTAATTTCTCTGCGGAATCCTGGTACTTGTTTTCCAATGCGGCGCTGTCCTTTGCAAAGATCATCAGCACAGCATCTACCTGCGGGTTATGATCACCTCCCCAATACCATTTCTCCGGTGCATTGGTATCAAAATCTCCCAGGATCCTGCTCCGCGTCTTCGTGTTTAATCCCTCTGTAAATTCCGGGGCAAAGCCGGTGATCAACTGTTCCTGCGGTATCAGCCGGGCGATCCCTGTATTTGTAAATGCTATATGAAAAGCAAGGTCCGGCCGTTTATGGCTGGCACGTGTAATATCCGGTAACAGATCCGCCAGAAAGGCCCGCACCTGCGCCTGCTCAGTGAACTGCAGCATTACATAACAGGCTTCCGGCAGAAAGCTATACGACCTGATAAGCAGGCCCTGTATATCGTTAAACGCTATTTTGGGGTATTGCATAACTATAAAAGGTTTAGCCATTGTTTTATTTGCATGTCATTCATTTCCTGGTTCAATCCAAGCGCAATGCGATGATTCCTCCATATATTCTTAACCGTTAGCTCTTCAAAAGCGCTGTACCAGACCTGTGTGTGTACCTGGTATTTCCGGGTCCAGTTCTTAAAACGTTCTTCATCAGCCGCTCCCTTAAAAACCAGCCAGCTGGTTCGGGGAAAATTGATGGTATTGCTCCATACGCCGGTGAGCCCAACCGCTGCACGATCAACAAAATCACTCAGGTAATTTTCCCAGCTGCCATCGAAATTGCTGAAGAACAACAAGGTGCGCTCCTTTTCCAGGATAGACCAGCCTGCGAAATGAATAGTGGAGATGCCGCCTAATGCCCCTTTATTAAAGCTGTATTTCGCTAACAGGTTAATCAACCAAAGCACGGTTCTTAATACGCCCAGCCTGAATCCGCCCGGGCTGATGGCAACCAGGTGCGACAATTGATTCTGCGCATAAAAATCCTCATCTTTTGTAAGAGAAGGCACCGCCGCTACTTCCTGTTCTGTATCCGGCAATTCGGGCGCTGTTTGTTCAAGCCGTCTTAAATAAAATATAATACCAGCAATCAGCACCAGGAATGCTGCCAGAAGATAAAGATGTACGATATATGCAAGCGCCAGCACCCCTATTAATAAAAGCCCTATCAGTAACCCGGCATATACCGGCTTTATATAAGGCAGCGGAACCGCCTTAATATCGTTATAACCGGGCGCCTGTTGATGAAGGTATTGTACTATTTCCTGTTTTATAAATTGAGGATCATCGGTAGCAGCGAATGTTCTTTCCCGGAGAAATTGCTGTATAAGGGTATAGATCTCCGCTTCTTTACCGATAATATCAGTTGATAATCCCCGGTACCCGGAATAGTAGGCATCCACCCGCTGTATATGTCCTTTTATAAAAGTGGTGATAGCGGTTGCAGGAGGCATAGCAGGATCATAATCCTTACAGCAGGAGAAAATTTTTTGAAAGGGAGAGATGGTTTCCCCGGCTGTCATTGCCTGTAAATAAGCATCCAGCTGTCCATCATAGGTGCCGGAATACACCAGCCTGAAAAGCTGTCCCGGAGGCTGTGCACTCAGTGGGTCGGGGAAAATAACAAACCGGGCAAAGTGAATGCCTTTAATTTTCCTGAAGGGATGATCTGCTTTATTAATAATAGCGGTATGGAGCAGATGCAGCTCATTGCAAAGGATGCTGAGCTTATTTGCATCAATATCGGCAATGACAATCAGGCCGTTTTGATCGGTGATATTTTTCATTTATTTGGGGTTACTTTAAAGATACTTATTTTTTCACATTTTTGCTTAGCTCATAAACAAGGATGGTTACAGGTCCCAGCTGATCCGAAATTCCTTCAGCCGATTCTTTATTTGCATTATATTCCCCCAGGTAGCTGTTGGCCAGCACGTACAATCTATTTTCCAGGATCGCGGCAGTAGTGGGGTCGTGAAACAATTCATTTCCCTGGTCAATGATCTTTTCGCCTGTAATTTCATCTCCGCTGCTATTCAGCGAATATTGCACAACCGCATTGCCCTTATTGGTTTTAGCGCCATTATACACGCCAATGATGTTGTTGTTCCAAAATACCAGGCCATCCAGATTGTATGCCTTTGTGGAATCTGTATATCCTTTTAAGGGGCTGAGTTTTTTTGACGGAAGATCCAGCTGCATTAACCCATGACTGTATGTGGCAATGTACACTTTACCATTTGTATTGTAAGTAATCCCATTGGGCCAGGCTATAAGCGGATCCTTCACAAACACACTTAATTTTTGCTTTACCGGATCCACTTCATAAAGGGAGGAATCATAGGTATCCGTTACATATAGATTGCCGTCCGGGTGAAGGATCAGGTCATTGAACAAATGCCGTGCGGTATCTTTAAGGAGATACTTTTGCTTCACCGTTCCAGTCTTCAGATCAAAAGCATGCACGCAGGACAGATACTCATTGTTTTGTTTTTTATTTGACACTACCCATAACCATTGCGCTTTAGCATCTATCTTCATTCCAAGTCCCTCCAGAAATCCATCCTGGCCGCTTTTGATGAGATCTTTGTGCGATCCGTCATTATCAACAGCAATGATCTTCTTTAAAGCAATGCTGCTTACATAGATGGTTCCATTAGCCGGGTTTATCGTGATCCCTTCAGGTATCACCTCTTTCTCCGTATGGGTAGTGATGATCTGCGGCCCGGATTGCGCTGCCACATCCAGCACCGCCAGCACGATCATAAGACTGAACAGGAATTTTTTCATATTGTGGGAAAATGCCGTTATCCCTAATTACGAATTTACCGCCATCTTTCCAAATCCGCGGTTCCGGGGAAGCGATGGTAAATATCCCGCGTAAAATGTATCTTGTCTTTCCAGAGCAACATCATATGAAGATTTTTAAAAATAGGACACTTATATCCCTGATCTTTTCCTTTACTACATTTCAGCTTGCAGCACAGCAAAAGACATACAATATAACAGCCTATGGCGCCAAAGCCGATGGCAAAACCAACAACACCACTGCCATACAAAGCGCAATAGATAAAGCCAGCGCAAATGGCGGCGGGCGGGTATTGGTGCCTGCCGGTAAGTTTGTTACAGGAGTAATTGAAATTAAAACCGGCGTTGAGCTCCACCTTGCCGCCAATGCTGTACTGCTGGCCACTCCAAAACGGATCGACTATGGCCCGGAAAAAGCCTCTGCCCTGATCATTGCCGACGGGCAGCAAAATATCGGGATCACCGGCCCGGGCACCATTGACGGACAGGCGGAGCTGCTGATAAAAGATATTTACGTAATGCTGCGGAACGGCAGCCTTAAAGACAAGGAATGGCAGCAATACAATGAATGGGGACAAATGAGGCCGGAAGAGAACAACAGGCCCCAGCTGATCCTGTTCAGGAACTGCAGCGATATCACCATAAAAAAAGTAACCATAAAAAACGGCCTGTGCTGGATCCAGAATTACCAGAGCTGTACCAATATGGTCATTGACAGTATCAATGTACAAAGCAATACCTTTCTGAATAATGATGGCATTGACCTGGTTGACTGCAAAAACGTAAAGCTCACCAACAGCAATTTCAACGTAGCCGATGATGGCATCTGCCTGAAATCACATGATCCCAAAGGGCTTTGTGAAAATATCTACATCGCTAATTGCAAGATACGTTCCAGCGCAAGCGCGTTCAAAATGGGCACTGCTTCGTTCGGAGGCTTTAAGAAGATCACCGTCCGGGATCTTTACGTGTACAATACTTTCAGGTCTGCCATTGCCCTTGAAACGGTGGATGGCGGCATCTTAGAGGACATAGACATCCGGGGCGTTACTGCAAAAAATACCGGCAACGCCATCTTCATCCGCCTGGGCAAACGCCGGAAGAATCTGCCGCCCGGTCACATCAAAGGCGTTTATATTGGCAATGTTAAAGTACAGGTACCTGCAGGCAAACCGGATGCCGGTTACCAGATGGAAGGTCCCCGTGAGCTGTTTGAGCATAACATTTTCCCCGCATCCATTACCGGTATCCCGGGATATCCTGTGTCAGACATCACGCTGGAGAACATAGAAATAGCGTATAATGGCAATGCGAAAGAATATATTGCCTTTTCCAATATTGATTCCCTGGAAAATATACCGGAGAAGGCCGGGGATTACCCGGAGTTCTCCATGTTCGGAGAGCTGCCTGCATGGGGCTTTTATGTAAGACATGCCAATAACGTTAAAATGAAGAATGTAAAGTTGATCGCTACCGGCGATGAGTACCGTGCCGCCTGCGTATTTGACGATATGGATGGCCTGGAGCTGGATGGTGTAAAAATTTCAAAAGCAGCCGCTCTTCCGGTGCTGCTGCTAAACAAGGTAAAGCGCTCATCTTTCCGTGATATGCAGCTGCCGGATAAAAGCAAGGAAGCGATACTGGTTAAATAGGGCTACATTTAAACCTAAATAAACAGCGTTATGGAAGATCATACCACCGCTTTAGCGCCCATGTTATACCTCAAAAACCTGGCTGCTGCTATTGATTTCTATAAAAATGTATTGGGCGCCGTCGAGCAATGGCGCGTAAGTAATCCGGATGGCAGCGTACATGTTGCAGAAATGATCATTGGCCGTGCATTATTCCGCATGCATGAAGAAGTAAGCAATGATAATAATTTCAGCCCGGAAACCGTGGGTGGCACTACCGTTGTGATGGGACTGCTGGTTCCGGACCCGGATACAATAGCAGCCAAAGTTGCTGCTGCCGGCGGTACTGTATTAAGCCCGGTAAAGGATTATGAATATGGTTACCGGCAGGGTACCGTAAAGGATCCTTTCGGGCATCACTGGATGGTTGAAAAGAAAACAGCGGAACCGCCATTAGGGTCAGAATAGCATTGCGTTAACCTTTCAAAACCTGCCCAAAAAATCGCCTTTCCTCCGCTGTGCAATTTCCAGCCGGGCGCCATTGGCCATGATCACATAACCGTTTTTCCCTTTAATATAACTTTTGATAAAACGAAGGTTGATGATAGACATATTATGTATGCGGCAAAAATTATTGGCGCAGAGCAGCTCTTCATAAAACCCCAGGTGGCGCGAGGAAATGAGCTTTACATTATTGGCAAGATGAAAGGCCGTATAGGTGCCCTCTGCATTGCACCAGACGATCTCTTTGAGATCTATAAATTCACAGCCGTTCAGCGTGGCAATACACAGTTTCCGGTCCTGCCCGCCCTGCAACGCCAGGTTATACAAAAGCGTATCCATATGCTGCTGTTTATTCTTTTCAAGGATCCTTTTCCGTGCCCGGTCAACCGCTTCTTTAAATTCAGGAATGCCGATGGGTTTCAGTAAATAATCGATGGCAGCAAACCGGAACGCCTCTACCGCATAGTTATCATAGGCAGTTATGCAGATCAGCTCAAAATTCCTGGATGATAATTTCCGCAGCACATCAAAACCGGTTCCATCTGCAATCTGTATGTCCAGGATAACCAGCTGCGGCGCCTGGCTTTCGATCAGCTGCACGCTTTTTTCAACACTATCCGATGTTCCGCTTAACGCCAGGTCAGCAGCAAACTGCTGCATCAGGTCGCAGATCACATGCATGCTTTTTTCTTCGTCCTCAATAACAATGGTCTGTATAGTCATAATCAGTTATTTGACATAGGGAAACATAAACGTACAACGGTGCCCTGTTCGGCAAACCCCTGCTGTTTTTTATCAATTACTTCCAGTAGTATTTTTTCTTTCTGAATGGCATTCATGATATTGATCCTGCTTTCAGTGATGCCCGTACCTAATGAGCGGTAACCGGGAAAGCTGGCTTGCTTCTTTTGCGTGGCTATGTGAATGCCTATACCGTTATCGTCAATCGTGCATACCAGGTAATTGCCCAGGCGCCTGAAATCAATACGTACCATGCCGGGTTTATCCAGCAGTGCGGAAATACCATGCTTAATGGCATTCTCCACATGCGGCTGTATGATCATGGAAGGAATATAAAGATCTGTCCGGGCCAGGCCCTCCTCCACGGCTATGCTATAATCCATGCGCTCGCCCAGGCGCAGCTTTTCCAGCTCCAGGTACAGCTCCAGCACTTTTAATTCTTCAGCCAGGGTAATATCGGAAGCAGTGCTGTACTGCAATATTTTCCTTATGAGCATGGAAAATTTATGCAGGTATAAGTTGGCGTTAATAATATCGGAGCGGAGTATATAATGTTGTATAGAGCTTAAACAGTTAAAAATAAAATGCGGGTTCATTTGCGCCCTTAAAGCCATCATTTCCAGGTCAGCCATCTTTTTCCTGAGCAGGTATGCTGCATCCCTTTGCCGGTGCTGCCGCCTGAAAGCAGCATACACGCCCCACCCTGCCAGCAGCGCCACCAGTAAATAGGCAACCAGCATAAACCAGGCGGTTTTCCACAAAGGCGGCGGTACTGTAATAACAAGTTTTTTTGTTTGCCTGCTTTTAACGCCCCAGCGGTCTATAGCCCTTACTTCAAAGGTATGGATGCCAAAAGGCAGGGTAGAAAATTCCAGTAGGCTGTTGGCGGTACTGGTCCAGTTACTGTCCAGATCCTTTAAACGGTATTGATAGCGGATATATTTACCACTGCGGAAAGAAATGCCGGACAACCCGATCAGCAGCTTGTTCTTTTTATAATCTATAGCCACCGTATCGCTCCCCGTCATTTCCTTATTTCCGCTTACTATGGTGCTGATATTGATCAGCGGGCTTTGCATGGAGTGCGGGGTGTAATCCTCCGGGAAAAAACATATACCCCTGGCCGTAGCCGCCCAGATATATTTTCCGCTAATAGCAGTCTGGTTTACATCAGCAGCAATAAGGCCGTCCATTTCCGTGATGCCTGCAACCGTATAAATAAGCAGATCGTGGTCCCAGTGATAAGCTACCCTGGATATTCCTTTATCGGTAGAGATCCAGGCAGTATGCCCATTCAGCAGCACATGCTTGCACATGCTGCTCAGCAGTCCCTGCTGCCTGCCTATGCCGGTGATGCGCCCATTTTTCAATACTACCACGCCCTGCTGCGTGGATACCCATATCGCGGAATCCGGCGCTACATCAATATGGTTAATGATCCTGCTTAATGCCGGGTAGCGTGCTCCCAGGTATTGGATGGAATCATCTGCAAAGGTGTACATCCCATTGAAGGTGCCCCAGTAATAGCGGTTACCTATCCCATCTACACAGGTAATCCTTTGCCTGAAGATAGTTTTAACACGTTTGCTGCGGGGATCCATCATATACAATCCCAGGCCGCTTGCCAGCACAATGGAGCTGTCGCCCATAAGAAACATTCCTTTTATACTGCTGCAATGGCCAATGTTCCTGTAGCTGTTATCAGCAGCAAATAAATAAAACCCATAGTCGCTTGCTACCAGCATTTGACGGCCGGTATAAGGCCGTATATCCAATACGCGGTTGTTCTCATTATTCTTTTCCCACTGTGGGAACAGCTTCCCCTGCAAAGTGCGGTTATCTATTGAAAAAATGTTACCGTCCGTAAAGCCGGCCACCATGTGCTGCGGGTCCAGTGTACGGATGCATCTTACATCCTGTGCTGCCAGCTTGCCCTGGCCGGATATATAATGCGAGCCAGGGTCGGGCAGGTAAAATACGCCCTCGTTTAGGGTAGTTACCCAATAGCCGGCTTCCCGGTCTTTTAGAATAGATGAGCAGCAGGCTTTTGAAAAAAAGAGCTGGATGCTACGGGCCGGGCTCAGGAAGTTGCGTACCCGGATCAGCCCTTTATTCCGTGTGCACATCCATAGGGTGCTGTCATTTTCGTGGTAAAGGGCATTCAGGTCATAGTATTTCAGGTGCAGCTCTTTCAGGGAAGGTATAGGGGTTAAGCGTGCAGTATCTGCCAGGTAAATATCACCTGTATAAAATAATACCCCTTTTCTGTTTGCAGTTAAAGTAACCAGTGGTCTTTTATAAAAGGGAAGATACATGCTGTGATGATAGGGAAAAGTATACCGGGTAGTATGGTACCTGCTTTTTATAACCAGTGCATAGGTATGGGGATCTGCGAGTGAAAAATGAAAATTGATCTGCTTTTCAGAAGAGGCTTTCAGTACAGGCCAGGAATAGATCTCTTCTTTAACAGGTTTTACCTGTTCTTTAAAACGCCATTCCCCGGGCCGGTTTGCAGCCCCGTAGTATCCCTGGTAATCTTTTATGTCCTGGGTATAGTTGGTGAACAGTAATATGGAATCCGTGATAAGATCCTCACTGATGGCATACACGCCCTTACAGCCATCTATTTGCCGGAAAGCGCCTTTGTAAAAAACAGATGGGATCCCCGACAAAGATATAAACCACATATTATTGTGCCGGTCCAGGTATAACCTCAGGATCTCGTTGTCGGGCAAGCCGTCCTCTTTGGAAAAATTTCTGAATGTTTTGCCATCAAAGCGGCTTACGCCCTGGTTAGTAGCAAACCATATAAAGCCATTGCTATCCTGCAGGGCATGATATACCGTGGATCCCGCCAAACCGTCCTTAACGGTATATTGGGTGTAGGAAGGGTCCTGGGCGCCGGCCTGCCACCAGGAGATTAACAATATCAATGTAAATAGCCTGCACATTGAAGGAGCTACCTGTTAATGGTTATTTAATAAATAAAGGCACCTGAATATAAAATGTACTGCTTGCGGTATTTTGACAGATACTAAATTTTATCAATTCATAGGCAACAATAATATCTTGTCCTATGAATAAATATACTAAGAAAAACGGGAACCCGGTAGCGGATATTGCTTCCGGCTCAAAGCAAAAAACAGCCGTTTGGCTGCAGCTATTGCCGGAACAATGCAGCTATTAAATGGTCTTTTTTCCATCAGCAAAGTATCTATAACTTCCTGTTATTAAATCTTGCTATGGACCCTGCTTTAGAAAATACAGTCTATAACTGGCTAAGATTGTTACATATTCCCGTGTCTGAAAAATACCTGAAGGAAAAGATTGCCACCCACCCTGAATACCCTTCCCTCTTAAGCATTACAGATACGTTAACCGGTCTGGGAATAGAGAATGGAGCTTTGGTGATCGGTAAGGACAAGATCCGGGAAGTACAGGAGCCGGTGCTTGCTTTCGTATCTACCAACAACGGTGAATTTGTGCTGATCCGGAATTTACAGCAGCATGCAAAAGTGCATCCGGATTTTTTGAAGTCATGGGATGGAATAATAGTGGTTGCCGAAAGCGCAGCGCCACCTAACGATAAAGAAAACGCACAGCGGTTAAGAAAAGAGAAAAAAGATCAGCGCCTGAAAACCGGCTTTGCGGCAGGCTTTGTACTCATTTCTTTATTACCGTTCCTGCACCCTTTTCAATATTCCTGGTTCCTTTTTTCACTCAGCACTTTAACCGGTATTGGAATTGCTGTTCTGATCGTTCAAAAAGAGCTGGGTTACAGTAACAGCATTACTGAGCAGCTGTGCAGCGCAGGCAATAAAACAGACTGTAACGCCGTTATGCGCTTCGGGGCCTCCCGCCCTTTTAACCAGCTGAGCTGGGCCGATACCGGGATCATTTATTTCACAGCGCTCTGGTTTTTGCAAACATTTTTCAGCGCCGGCATGGCAAAGGCTATTCCCTTTATTACGCTTGCGCCCATTCCCTTCACGTTTTTCTCCATCTACTACCAATGGCAGCAGGTAAAAAAATGGTGCACGCTTTGTTTGCTAACTGTTGCCGTGCTGTGGATCCAGGTTTTAATAACGGTGCCAATGCTTATACAAACAGGCTGGCAGCTGCCTTCCGTGGATGTGCTTTTATCTGTCCTGTTCGTATTTCTTTTCCTGTTTGCTGCATGGCTGCTTTTCATAAAACCGCTCTTTGTGAAGCTGAATGATACCCAGGATAAAAACCTGCCCCTTATGCGTTTTAAAAGGGATCCGCAAGTGTTTTTAGCAGTTTTGGAAAAAGAACGGCAGGTTGATATAACCGCATTTGACTATGATCTTCAATTGGGCAACCCGTTTGCACCCCTGCAAATAATGATGGCCTGTAATCCTTATTGCATGCCCTGCGCAAAAGCGCATGAGCAATTAGATGAGATCCTTTCGGCTAATGGAGATGGCATTGGCATTACCATACGGTTTCTGGCTGATGCAGATGAGCCCTCAGATGCAAGAACCATCGCAGTCCGGCACATATTTCAATACTGGCTGGAAAAAGCAGCTCACTTAAATGATCCTGAAAAAAGCATCCTGGCCAAAACATTGCTGCATGATTGGTTTGCGCAGATGGACTACGAAACCTTTGCAAAAAAATATCCGGCATCGTCCCTGCCGCAGGCAGATGTGCTATTAGCGCAGCATGCCTTCTGGTGCAGCATCAGTGAAATTGAGGCCACCCCCACTATATTCCTGCAGGGCTATGCGCTGCCGAAACACTACAATCTAACAGACCTGAAAAAATTGATACCTCCCTTATCAGAAAATATTACACCGGCAGCAACCATACTGCAAACCGTGTAGTATCCCGGCTGGCCAGCCAAAAGGTAATTCCGCTTTGTACCTGTATAAAACCAAAGCACTTAATCCTTTCTAAATTTTAGAAAATGAAAAAACTTGAAAATTTAGGCGCTAAAAAGCTCACGAAGGAGCAGCAGAAAAAAATTGCCGGGGGAACAGGATTAACCTGTGCGTGCGGCAATGGCACTGCATACATCTGTGTGGGCAGCATTGCGAACTGCGCTACAGGCGCCATCAAGGCATGCGGAGGCAGCGGGGCGCTTTGTTACCCCAATGAACAATGAGAACGTCCATAACGTCAGCCAAAGGTAATTGCGCTTTGTACCTGTATAAAACAAAGCATTTAACCCTTTCTAAATTTAAAAAACATGAAACGATTCGAAAATTTAGGCGCTAAAATGCTCACGAAGGAGCAACAGAAAAAGGTTGCAGGTGGAACCGGGGCAACCTGCTTATGTGGCAATGGTACCATATACGTTTGCCACGGTGATTTAGGGAACTGTGTCAAAGGCGCCATAGGAGCATGCGGGGGCACAGGAGCAAAATGTTTACCGGCAGAACAGTAACACCCATCCCACTATGGTGATGCCCTTGGCATCGCCATAGTGGTTGCAACAATAAGTCTAAATAAGTATATATGTCGTTCCCCTTTATAAGGCAATATGATCTGATGGATTGCGGCCCCACCTGCCTGATGATGATCTGCAAATACTACAAACGCAGCTTCACCCTGCAGGCATTAAGAGAGAAAACCGGCATCGGCAAAGAAGGCGTTAATTTATTAGGCATCAGCGAAGCGGCAGAAAGTATCGGGTTCAGAACACAGGCCGTAAAGCTTTCCAGCACCCTGCTGCTTAACGAAGTCTTACGCCCGGCCATACTGTACTGGGACCAAAATCATTTCGTGGTGTTAACGCCCTCCCCCCTATCCCTGAAAAACAGGCTGCTGCCCTGGCTCCGTTCCGAGCCGGCAACGCAGATCTCAATTGCAGATCCTGCAAAAGGCCTGATCACCTATACCCCTGAAGAATTTAAAAGCCATTGGTTAACTGAAAAACAGGGGAACAATGACGAAGGCATTGCCTTAATTTTAGAGCCCACCCCTCAATTTTATGAACACCAGGACGGCCGCCTTTCTGCAGCAGAAGAAGCGGAGGAACGATCAGGATTTAAAAACATTTTCAGCTACCTGTTCCCCTACAAAAAACTGGTACTGCAGCTGCTGCTGGGTTTGGGAATAGCCAGCATGCTGCAGCTGATCTTACCTTTTCTTACGCAAAGTGTGGTGGATGTTGGCGTAAATGCCTCCAACATGCATTTTATTTACCTGGTATTGCTGGCGCAGCTAGTGCTGGTTATTGGCAGGCTCTCCGTGGATTTTGTCCGTAGCTGGATCCTGCTGTACATCAGCAGCCGGATCAACATTTCCATCCTTACCGATTTTCTGATTAAGCTGATGAAGCTCCCCATTCCTTTTTTTGACAGCAAAAAAACAGGCGACATTATGCAAAGGATGGATGACTATCAAAGAATAGAATCCTTCCTCACAGGTTCCTCCATCAATGTATTATTCTCATTGCTTAACCTGCTCATTTTTTCCATAGTGCTGGCAGTATACAATGCACAAATTTTTTTCGTATTCATTATTGCAGTAGTGTTATACTCTTCCTGGGTGCTTCTTTTTTTAAAGAAAAGGAAGGTCCTGGATTATAAACGTTTTGATATTGCATCCAAAGAACAAAGCCTTACTATTCAGCTGGTGCAGGGCATGCAGGAAATTAAACTAAACGGGGTTGAAAAACCCATGCGCTGGGACTGGGAGCGGCTGCAGGCACAGTTGTTCAGGCTGAATATGAAAGGGCTTGCCTTAAACCAGTGGCAGCAATCCGGGGCTTTCCTGATCAATGAAGGAAAAAATATCCTGATCACTTTTTTATCTGCCATGGCAGTAATAAACGGGCAAATGACATTAGGGGCCATGCTGGCGGTGCAATATATCATCGGCCAGCTAAACAGCCCTATTGAGCAAATGATCAACTTTGTGCAAAGCTGGCAAAATGCAAAGATCAGCGTTGACCGCTTAAACGAGATCCATACCCTGGAAGAAGAAGAACCTTCGCATAAACAGCTGCTGAAAGAATTACCCGTCGCATTTAAAAAACAGCTGGTAGGCGGAAAAGATGTATTCACCATCCCTGCCTACAACCCGGAAGAAAACGGGGAAAACCTGCTGTACACCGATTTTCCCGACGGCCTGCCTATAATATTCCCGGCAGAAATACCTATAGAAAAAGGCATTGTTTTTCAGAATGTTTCTTTTACCTACCCGGGTGCAGGGAATGATCCTGTTCTGAAGAACATTGATCTTACTATTCCCGAAGGCAAAACCACGGCTATTGTAGGTGTTAGCGGAAGCGGCAAAACTACTTTGTTGAAATTATTGCTGAAATTTTATATCCCTCAAAAAGGAGAGATCCGGTTAAATAATACCTCCCTTTCAATGATCAGCCATAAAACATGGCGAAGCCATTGCAGCACCGTTATGCAGGAAAGCTTTATTTTCTCCGATACCATTGCCGGCAACATTGCAGTAGGCGCAGGCCGGCCGGATATGGACCGGCTGCACTATGCCGCCACCATTGCCAACATACAGGGGTTTATAGAAAGCCTTCCCCTGGGCTTTAACACCAGGATCGGAGCAGAAGGTATTGGCATAAGCATGGGGCAAAAACAGCGTATACTCATTGCAAGGGCCGTATACCGCAACCCTGATTTTATTTTCCTGGATGAAGCCACCAATAGCCTGGACGCCAATAATGAAAGCATGATCATCCGCAACCTGGCCGCTTTTTTACATGGCAAAACAGTGGTGGTGGTAGCGCATCGTTTAAGCACGGTAACACATGCCGACCATATTGTAGTGCTGAAGAACGGTATGATAGCGGAAAGGGGTACACACCGCGAGCTGGTGGATCTGAAAGGAGAATATTTTACCCTGGTAAAAAATCAGCTGGAATTAGGAGCCTGACAAAATATAATCTATCATGCACACTACCGCTTTACAACATCAGCCGCCCGAAGCAGTAAGTCCTGAAGTACAGGAGCTGATCAGCTACCGCCCGCACTGGATCATACGAAAAGGGAACACCGCCTTTTTCCTGATCGTTTTTATATTACTGGCGCTCACCTGGCTGGTGAAATACCCGGACATTTCAAAAGGCACGGTGAAATTAGTAGCCACCAATGCTCCCAGCCTGCTGGTTGCCCGGACAGAAGGGAAATTGCAAAAGCTGCTGGTAACAAACGAACAGCAGGTTACACAAGGGCAGCCGCTTGCCTTTTTGCAGAGCACTGCCTCCTATGAGCAGGTACTTTCACTGCAGTCCTGGATCAAACAGGTGGAACCTTTTATTATTAAAGACAGCCTGGAAATACTGCTCATAAAACCAGTACCCCTGTTCAACGAGCTGGGAGAATTACAAACGCCTTACCAGGACTTCCAGACTACCTTGCAGGAAACCATGCACATTCTTTCCCATGGATATTATAAACAAAAGAAACGCGCCCTGCAGGAAGATATGTCTTACCTCACCGCTATACAGGCCAATGCCCGGCAACAGCAGGCACTGTTACAGCAGGACTATACCCTGCAGCAGAATGAATACAAAGTGAATGAGCTGCTGGCAAAAGACAGGGTTATTGCGCCCCTGGAATTAAACCAGCAGAAAAGTAAAGTGATCGGTAAGGAGCAAAGCCTGGAACAAATGTCGGCGCAGCTGATCAACAATGAAATATCGGTACATAACAAAAATAAAGAGCTGCTTGACCTGCAGAAATATATCACGGATCAGCAGCAAAAATTCCGCGCTGCATTACTGGGCATGAAAAGCAGGATCCAGGACTGGCTGCGGCAATATGCCATTACCGCTACAGAAGATGGGAAAGTATTATTTGTTTCCTTTTTACAGGAAAACGAATTGATCGTGAACGGGCAGGAGCTCTTCTATATACAACCCGCCACCAGCCAGTATTACGGGCAGCTGACCGTTTCCCAGAACGGCCTGGGAAAAATAAAGGCCGGGCAAAAAGTGCTGATCAGGGTAGCCAGCTATCCCAGTAATGAATTTGGTTATTTAAAAGGGATCGTTAATTACATCCCGGCTATTCCCGGGGTAAAGGACAGCTTTCTTATTAAAGTTGATCTGCCCGAAGGGCTAAGAACCAATTATAATAAATCCATTCTTTTCCGCAATAACCTGCTGGCGCAGGGTGAGATCATTACAGATGACCGCCGCCTGCTGAACCGGTTTGCAGGGCAATTGAGCGACATTTTGCGCCGCTAAAAAAATGCCAGGCATCCGGAGACGCCTGGCATTAAAGATTATAAATTAAAGATCAAAGTGCTCCAATGAACTCCATGCAATAATCGGAACCACAGGCGCTGCTGATGTGAAAATACGTACCTGAAATGGAGGTTTGTGCTTTCATTCCCCCAGCCAGGTAATTGTTCGGTGAGGTCTGGGTAAAACCATAAGTGCCCAGTGATGTGCCGCTCAGCGTAGAGAACGTGATACTGGACGGCGTAGTGCCACTACCGTTCACCGTATAGGCGATGGTGCCTGACGGCTGGCCCGCTCCCGGCGTGCCAGAAGTAGTACCGGTGATCGGAAAGGAGTACACACGCACACTCTTCATGATCACAGGGGCGCTACGGTGTGCCGGGGCAAAGCTGGAAAAAGAAAAAACGAGGCCTAGCATTAATAAAACAGGGAACATCTTTCTCATAGATAATGGACTTTAGGGTGAGGGTTAAAAAATATCCTGACGAATATAGCTTTTTTTGACATGGCCATCACTGCTAAAAATTTGCTAATGTTAAATAAAATTTTTCTGCGTAAGCAACGGGATCCCAAGCCCTCCCCTGGTGCTGTTTATTCTTTACCAGCCGCAGCCCCGTATAGTTTTCCAACAATCGCCTGTATCCCATCAGCAGGGTTATTTTGAAAAGTGATCACCCCTGTCTTATTTGCAGGATTAAAGAACAGGAAAGTTTGAATACCGGGATCCAGGCCGGAATGTCCCCATAACTTCACCTTACCATACGGCGTTTCAAATTCGGAGGTACGCCAGGTTAAACCCTGGGCAGTGTAGTCCTTAAGCTGCGGGCTAAACATTTTTTCAATGGTTGCCTGCTTCAGGATCCGTTTGCCGTTTAGCTCACCGCCATTCAGAAGCGCAGCCAGGTAAAACGATATTTCCCGCACACTGGTTCTTACAAGTCCGTCAGGATAATTGGGAAAACTATACAAGCATACCGGAATAAAGGTACCCACCTTAAACGCAGTTTCATTGGGGAACAGCCGCGCATAGGTCATATACTCTTTTCTATTTTCTTCCGTGATGTAGGCATAGGGCCTGATGTAATTGCCGGTATCCACCTCGCTTAACATCCACCCGGTATGTTTCATGCCCAGGGGCTGAAAAATATGCTCCCTGCAATATAGGTTAAAGGGTTGTTTGGCCACCTTTTCAACGATCAGCCCAAGCAATCCAAAAGCAACATTTGAATACGTGCGTTTATCACCCGGCGCCCAGTTGCCAAAGCTATTGCCGTCATTATAGAACGTACCGCCGGGTGTCAGGGCGCCACGGATCCAGTCGTTCAGCGACAGGCCGGGATCACCGCAGGCATAGCTTTCTGAATAGGCCTTGCCGTCAATAATTGAGGAAGTATGTGTCAAGATCTGAAAAACGGTGACCGGTATATCCGGGTACTTTGGATTGCGGATCTTAAAATCCAGGTAGGTGTTCACATCGGCATCCAGGTCAATAAGCCCTTTTTCCCAAAGCTGCATGGCCGCCGTTGTTGTAAATGTTTTGGATACGGAGCCAATGTTCATGATCCCATCTATGCTCATGGCTTTGTTATGGGCAATATCAGCCTGGCCGTACCCTTTGGACCAGGCTAATTTTCCATCTTTTACAATGGCGGCAGCAAAGCCCGGGATGTGCTGATCGTCTATAAATTTTTTGACGGCTATATCAACCGAATCATAGGCCGGCTGTGCATTTGCCTGTGTTACATAACAGGTCAGTAACAACAGGTGAATAAAGATCCTTCTCATGCGTGATAGCTATTTTTTGTGGCGTATATGAATGGCTGTTAGCCCAGGTCAAACGTTATGCCAGGGATGTAAGTTGCTTTATTTCAAGGCATTGTTATATTTCTCCAATCGCCAGATCGTTCGATTATGAACAAGGGATGTGCGTATAAGCGCATCATCCCCGCCCCCACCCTCTTCATAATCAGCCGGTTCCCTGCGCCGCTAAAATTTAACACAAGCCGGGCCTGAATATTTTATTAAACAGACAACTTATCTTGTATCTTCAACGTACCATATACTTATCTAATCAAAACTGTTGAAAGCACCTATGAAGATCAAAAACCTAAACCTACGCACACTGGCCTGTGTGCTTTTAATTTCATTTACAAGCGCTTGTAAAAAAGACGGAAACGATTCCTCCGCAGAAAAAACAGCACTAAACGATCATGACACTGCTTTTGTACATCCCGGTTTGCTGCACAAGCAAACAGATTTTGACCGTATGAAAGCCAAAGTAAATGCAGGCGCCCAGCCCTGGCTCTCCGGCTGGGATAAGCTAACGGCCAATGCACATGCATCGCTTAACTGGCAGCCCAACCCTTCAGAAGTTGTTTACAGGGGCAGCGATGGCGTACATGCGGAAAATTACGGCCAGCTGTATAATGATGTTGCAGCTGCCTATGCTACTGCCTTAAGATGGAAGATCTCCGGCGACAAAGCCTATGCCGATAAGTCCATTGCCATTATGAACGCATGGTCAGCCAAACTAACGGCCTTGGGAGGAAACAATGATGTGAACCTGGCCGCCGGCTTATACGGATACCAGTTTGCCAATGCAGCAGAGATCATGCGCAGCTACAAGGGATGGCTGGCAGCGGATTTCAAACGCTTCCAGCAAATGATGTTTAACATCTTTTACCCGCTCAATCACAGCTTTCTTACCAGGAGGGAAAAATGCATGAGCCACTTCTATGCTAACTGGGACCTGTGTGTAATGAATTCCATATTAGCCATAGGTGTGCTGTGCGATAACCGTGACCTTTATAATGAAGCGGTTGCCTATTTCAAACACGGGGCCGGCAACGGTTGTATTATGAACGCCGTATGGTACATCCATCCCGGTGGACTGGGCCAATGGCAGGAAAGCGGCCGCGATCAGGGCCATAACACATTAGGTATTGGCCTGATGGGTGCTTTTTGTGAAATGGCCTGGAACCAGGGCAATGACCTGTACGGCTATGATGATAGCCGTTTTCTGAAAGGGGCTGAATATGTAGCCAAATACAATCTTGGTGATTCTGTGCCATATGTTGCTTACACCAATTGTTTAGGTGTTAATCAGACAATTATTAGTGAAGCGTCACGCGGTTCGGTACGCCCTATCTGGGAGCTGGTGTATAATCATTATGCAAAACGTAAAGGTTTGGCAGCTCCCTACAGTAAGCTGTTTGCCGAAAAAGTAAGGCCGGAAGGCGGTGGCGGGAATTATGGCGGCACCAGCGGTGGATTTGATCAGCTGGGTTATGGAACGCTCACCTGCACACTGGATCCGGTACAATAATAATCGCCATACTATATCCGCTGCGTTACAGCCCCCATGCTGTAATGCAGCGGATATAAACATTCATTAGCTACCTGCTGGCAAATGATGTTGAATGTTTCTGACAGGAATAACTTTATATTCAAAATATCTTTGTAAATTAGGTTACAGAATAGCCAACGATACCCGTGTGAACCCGGTAAACCGCCCAAAATTGTTCCAGATCATAGTTATGTTTATTTGCAGGCCTTAGCGCCCTGAGATTGCATTATAACCTTGTAAACCCACGTTCCATGTTAAGAAAAACAATACTGGAGATAATTTGTCTCCTATTCATTCTACTATTCGTGTATACAGCCGTTAGTAAGCTCCTTGATTATGAAAATTTCCGGGTCGTCATAGGGCAATCGCCGCTCCTTACGCGGTTTGCTCCTGTGCTGGCAATCGTAGTTCCCCTTGCTGAGATCATCATCGCCTTGCTGCTGGTTATTCCACGTTACCGGCGCCTGGGCCTCTACGCATCTTTTGCCATGATGGTGCTTTTCACTACTTACATTATTGTGCTGGTAACATTATCTGAAAGAATCCCCTGTTCATGCGGAGGCGTTATTTCCCGCATGACCTGGAAACAGCATTTGTACTTTAATATTGGCTTTGTATTGCTGGCGCTGCTGGGTATGTGGCTGCACACGAAACAGCCTACGGATCCTCCCCGCCAAACCAAACTTGCTCACGCTTAACCCATCAATAATGATGCAGCAACCTTTCCGTTTTGCCGCGCTCTGTGTAGCCGCCTGCCTTGTCCTTGTGCTTATCCTGTATGCTTTTGCAGACAAGCCTAACGATTATAAGAATGGTTTTAACCGTAAGCTGCAGCCGCAAATAGCTGTGCTGGAAAACTCGCTGGAATTAAAATATCCGGCCTATTATATTGCAGGATATACTAATCAGCATATTTACCTCGGCAACTATTCCGCCTCGCTGCATCTGCTGTCAATAGATCAGCAGCTAAAAGATACACAGCAGCTCACACTTAAAATTTCCCCGGAAGAGCGCTATGCGTGGAAGCTGGCGCGCATAATGGTAGATTCCCCTGCCGTATATATGGCAGAAGGCAACACCCCTACCCTTTACAGGGGAAAGCTGGATGACCTGCACATGAGCCGGTTCCTCCCGCAAAGCTGCTTTTTTAATATGCTGCAAAATGTATCCCCGGCTTCTTTTATATCGCGCAGCATTCATATAGACTCTTCAGGTAACCGGCAAAACATCCTTGCAAAGATCAGTACAGATCCGCCTTATGTAATCTTAGGGAAAGGTATCATTACAAAGCAGGTGGATGGTATCTTTTGCACAGATGGAACACTGGACTATGATAAGCAAACCGGCAGGCTGGTATACCTCTACCACTACCGCAATGCATTTGTAACGCTGGATACCAACCTGCAGGTGATCTATACCGCACATACCCTGGATACCAATACCACGGCCAAGATCCAGGTGGCTCATATGTCTACCGGCGACAGCAAATTCTCAGCGCCGCCGGCCTATGTGAACAGCAGGGCCAGGATTGCCGGCAACAGGATCTATGTACTTTCTACCCTGCTGGCTGATAATGAAAACAGGCAGGCCAGACAGCACCAGGAGATCATCGACGTGTATACATTGGATAAAGGAACCTATCTCCACACCTTATACATTCCATTTAAAGGAAAGGAGCGCATGTCGGATTTTATTGTAAAAGACCGCCGGCTGTTTGCGCTGTATGATCAAACATTGAATGCATATTCCATTAAAGCAGATTAACATTATTCTATTGCAATAGAACAGGCGAAGCCGAAAACCTGTAGAAAATAGTAGGCGCGTTCCGAATTAAAATTTCACTGTCATGAACTTTAAAAAGATTGGACTGTCAGTAACCGTATTTGCACTTGCCATTGCCGGCGCTTTTGCTACAGCCGGCAGGTCCGGAGGAGATGGATATACGAACCTTCAGCAGGTTCCCAGCCAGGGCTCCCCGTGTGTATACAGGCAAACCTGCGCAGGCGGCTTCAACACCTGCAGGGTTACCATATCAGGATCAACGCTCCAGCTTTTAAAGCTGGAATCAAACGGCACCTGCAGCAGCACTGTGCTCTCACAACCTTAATCACTCATGTGTGCTACACCTTTGAGGTGTGGCACACTTACACCCCTCTCTTCAGCGAGGCCCCTCTTATGCCCCGGGCGGTGCTAAATGGAATTTATGGTTCAGGGATGATTATGGCAATATTCCTTTTGATTCAGGACAGGTGGCAATTTTACATTTTACATTCTTTTGGTTCCTCTCTTTGTTTAAAGCACTTCTCAATGTTGCGTCAACAACCCCGCCCGGAAACGGTTAGGCGTTTCACCGGTCATCTTCCTGAAAAAAATATTAAAGTTGGAGGCATGCCCGAAACCAAGGCAATACCCGATCTCCACCACATCCCAGCTAGTATGCTGCAGCAGCGCCCTGGCTTCTTTAACCACATGCGCGGCAATCAGCTCAGTGGTGGTTTTGCCGGTTACTGTTTTTACGGATTTATTCAGGTAGTTTACGTGTACGGATAGCTGTGCTGCAAATGCCGCCGCTGTTTTAATACGGATCCGGTCATGTGTAGCCGTGATGGGAAACTGGCGGGCCAGCAGCTCCAGGAACAATTCTGTAATGCGGTCAGCAGAAGAGGTATGGCTATACGAATCCACCGGGGGAGCAATTTTAAGCGCCTCATGTATCAGCAGCTGTACATGGTTCCGCAGCACATCATACTTGTACTTGTAATGCCCCTCCGCCTCCTGCAGCATCATTTCAAAAATGCCGGCTATCCTTTCCTTTGCAGGTTCATCTGCAAACAATACATGATCACCCTGTACCTTAAAGAGTGAAGATTCCGCAGGACTTTCACGCTTAAGCTGGTTGCTTACAAATTCCCCGGTGAACAGGCAAAAGTAGTAGCGCTGCTTTTCCGAAACACGCTGCCAGGCATAGGGGATCATGGGATTGCTGAAAATAACAGCCCCGCTTTTAACCGGAATGCTGCGGTCAGCGTAGGTTACAAGGGCTTCCCCTTCCAGCAGCAGTGCGATCTTATAATAATCCCGCCGGGTGAATGGTGACGGATGGGCGGGATGAGTATCGTCCACCCGGTACACGTAAAAACCGCCAACATCATTAAAGGCTCTTCCATGCCTTCTGAAAAATTGCTCAATATGCTCATGGGGATCCATAGCCCTAAATTATGAAATTCAAATGTATCAGGGCCACCTTACCCCGGTGGCTGTTTCGCTGAGCTGCCATAAGGCGGCTGCTTTATCCGGGTCAACAGCAAAGGAACGAACGCCGTAACCGGTGGTCAGGGAATCATCCGGCAAAAGCTCCGCAAGGTCGCAATCCTCGCAATAAACGCCCCCCATGCCATTCAGCTGATCGCTCAGCGCACACCATATAGCAGTGGCAGCGCCCTGCTGCAGGGTTTTAAAGTGTGTGATCTGCTGCTCCCAGGCTTGCAGCTCTTCCCCGCTCATATAACGGAAGATATCTGTGCGGATGGCTCCGGGGTGCACGGCAAATGCCCTTACACCATGTTCCTGGCCCCTGCGGTCCAGCTCCACTGCAAAAAGCGAGTTAGCGGTTTTAGACTGCCCATAGGCTTTCATCTTGTCAAAAGCCTGCTTTTCAAAGTTCAGGTCGTCCAGCTGCACGCCCATACGCCGGTGGCCTACGGATGATAGCGCTATTACCCGCGCCCCGCCCGCATTTTTTAAGGCCGGCCATAAGCGCCCGCTTAGCTGAAAGTGGCCAAGGTGGTTTATGCCAAACTGGATCTCATACCCCCGTTTATCTTTCAGGAATTGTGGCGGCCGGAAGATCCCTGCATTGTTAAAGAGTAAATGCAGGCTGTTATACTCCGCCAGGAAGCGTGCTGCAAAAGCATCTACAGAAGCAGGATCTGCCAGGTCAAGGGGAATAAAGGCTGCCTGTTTAAGATCAGCGGGCCGTTCCTCCCACTTGCCCGCATCCCTGGCGCCCACTACCACCTGCGCCCCTGCAGCGGCCAGGGTTTTCACGGTCTCATAACCAATACCGGAATTTCCGCCCGTCACCAAAGCTACCTTTCCTGTGAGGTCATGTCCGGCAGCTATTTCCGCAGCAGTGCTTGCTGCATTCCATCCTGAATGGATGGGCTGTTGTACTGTTCTCATATCAAATAATAAATTAACAGTACAAAATTAGGCCGGCGCTTTTTTAAAAAGTTATGCGGATCAAATCAATGATTATGCTTAAGATAACCGGCAGCCCCGTTTGCCCGGTTCTGTGAACTTTTATTGTGTAATGAAACCAGCCCCCAAATTATTCCGTATATGTTTAATGAACAGGGGCCGGGCAAGTTTCAGATCAAAGAAAGATTTTCCATGGAAGAACATTTTGAACCTGGCAATTGCTATTGTAAAAATTAGTAATTAATCCCATAACATATACCAGATAACCGGATAGATCATCATCACCGAATACATTTATAACACTAATTAAACCACACCGAACGGAGAACACCGTACACCTATGTACATCCTTTCTTGTATTAAAATCCAAACTATGAAAAGTACAGCAATTTTCTACACACTTACGTTAGGGCTTATAGCACTCGGGATCAGCGCCAAAGCCCAGGAAACGGCAAGCGCCACGGCAACGGCAACCATTGTAACGCCTATTGCTATTACCAAAACCGTTGACATGAACTTTGGGATTATATCCGTACAATCCACCACCGGCGGTACGGTTGTATTATCCCCTGCAGGCGTGCGCACACCCAGCGGCGGTGTAACCCTGCCTGCCGGTGGCGGAACTTCAACCGCCGCTGCATCTTTCACCGTAACAGGAGTAGCCGGCTACAGCTACAATGTTACCTTACCCTCTTCAGCCCTCACCATTACCAGCGGTTCAAACACAATGACCGTTACCGATTTCACGAGTAATCCTGCGGGCAACGCCGGCTTATTAACCGGTGGCACACAAACGCTGAAAGTAGGCGCCACCCTGAATGTAACCGCCGCACAACCTGCAGGCACCTATGTATCCGGCACGCCTTTTAACGTAACGGTTAACTATAACTGATCCTTTATTAAAGCTCCATATCCTATTCTGGCAATGGTCCGCCGTACATACGGCCGGATCCATTTCCGTATTATGAACACATAAGAGAATGTCACGTACACTGAAATGTTATTCCCCCTCTCCCCTCTTCATGCTGGTGATTGCTTTGGCAAGCGGGCTTTTTATAAACGCCCGGACATTTGCACAGGGCAACCTGCTGGTAACACCTATGCGGGTGATCTTTGACGGTAAAAAAGGACTGCAGGAGCTGAATATCGCTAATACCGGGAAAGATACAGCCCGGTACCTGGTGTCCTTCATTGAGATCAGAATGAACGAAGACGGCACTTTTGAAAAGATCAGCGAACCGGATTCCGGTCAGCATTTCGCCAGCAGCTTTATCCGCTTTTTCCCGCGCAGTGTGGTATTACCACCCAATGAAGCACAGGTAGTGAAGCTGCAGCTCATAAATACCAGCCAGCTGGATTCCGGTGAATACCGCTCGCATATTTACCTGCGGGCCGAGCCGGATGAAAAGGCCCTGGGGGAAGATGAGCCGGCATCCGCTAAGGAAGGTGAAGGTATCTCTGTCAGGCTAACGCCGGTATTTGGTATATCCATTCCCGTTATTATCCGCTATGGCCCGAAAACAGGCGCCGTAAGCCTTTCAGACCTCAACCTGGTTACAGGGAACAATGGGCAGCCCACATTGCAGATGGTATTTAACCGTAGCGGTAATACCTCCGTATATGGCAACATTACAGTAGATCATATTTCTTCCGGGGGGAAAACCACCCGGGTGGCTGATGTAAAAGGGATGGCTGTTTATACGCCAACCCGCCTGCGGCATATGCAGGTGTTACTGGCCGCAAAACCCGGCATTAACTATCATAGCGGCAAGCTGGTAGTGGTATATGAAACAACCGCAGAAGATGGCGCCTCCATACTGGCGCAGGCAGCGCTGGTATTGAAATAACGGCTGCAGGCAGTCAGGCCGCCTGCAACCTTCTGTATGCAAAATGAATAGAAAGAACTATACATTATCGTTTTCAGCTGTCATTATACAGGCTGCGCTCCTGTTCTTACCCCTGCTGTCTTTTAGCCAAACCAGCTGGAAGGGAACAGTCAGCACCTCATGGAATAACTCCGCCAACTGGACGGCAGGCGTTCCCACTGCCACCGTAGACGCTATTATTGGTGATGCCAGCTTCACAGGATCTTTTCAGCCCAATATAAGTACAACTGCAGCTGCCAATAATCTTACCATAAGCGCCACACACACACCGGTGCTAACAGTGTCCAGAAATCTAACGGTAGCAGGAAATATCACGATACAGGCCGGAGGTACGCTTACCCAAAAGGGGGTAACCATTACCGTAAAAGGGAACTGGGACAACGCAGGTACCTATACCACCACTCAAAGCACTGCCAAGGTAACTTTTGGAGGAGTTACACAGTCTATAAGCGGCGCAGTGAGCACTTCTTTCAGAAGATTGGCGGTGAATGCGGGCAGCACGGTTACCCTGAATACGAACATCAGTGTTTCCAATACTTTTACGGTAAGCGGCACATTTATTCCTGCTGAAAATGCTACTCCCCGCCTGGTATCAGGAGCCGCTAACCTTACGGTAGCCAGCACCGGCATATTAAATGTGACTGCCGCCGGCTTTACGAACAATTACGGTCTTTCGGGATCTGTTACATTAAGCGCAGGATCTGTTGTTGCCTACAGCGCAACCCTCATCAATCAAACCATTTTGCCTACCCTTACCTATTCTACCTTACGTATAAGCGGGGCAGGCACCGTTAAAACACCTTCAGCAAACCTGAATGCGCTAAACGCAACTACTGCAGCTGCAGGGCGCATTGAGGTGCTTTCGGGAACACTTAACCTTTCCACTTTCACCGCTAACAGGGGCACCACTGTTAGCGGGGGCACGCTCAGTGTATCCAACGGGGCAAGCCTTCAGATTGGCGGCGCCAGTAACTTCCCGGCCAACTTTAGCACCAATACGCTAAGCCTTACCAGCACCGTGGAGTATAATGGCGGCAGCCAAACTGTTTCTACACAAACCTACGGCAACCTGCTGCTTAACGGCTCAACAGGAGCAGTGGTGAAAACAATGCCCGCTACCGCATTTACCATAGAAGGTAATTTAACCAGCACCCTGGGCAGCGCCACTGCTGTTAGTTTTACGGCCGCAGCTAATATTACGGTGAATGGAAGCGTAAGTATTGGCGCCGGCACTACCTTTAACGGAGGCAGCTTTATACATAATATCGCTGGCGGCTGGGCCATAGCAGGCACTTTCAGCGGGGGTACCAGCACGGTTCGATTGACAGGGGCCGGCGCCGTGATCAGCGGCGCAGGCACACATGGTTTTTATAACCTGACCATTGCCGGCAACAAGATCACTGCTACCGCTGCAGCTATAACCATTGCTGGCGACCTGGCCGACATAGAGCCCGGATCGTTCACACACGCAGCAGGCGGCACCATAACCATGACCGGCACTGCCAAAACAATATCAGGGCCGGATTTCATTTTCGAGAACCTCGTTATCAGCGGTTCAGTAAGCGCAGCCACCACTATCACATTGAACGGCAATCTCACTGTAAGTGGCACTTTCAATGGTACGGGTGGAAGAGTAAATATGCTTGGCGCCGGCAAAACCATTTCCGGGGCAGGCAGCATTACGTTCGGCACCCTGTCAGCCCAGGGCACGATTACCACAGCCATTTCCTTTTCCATTAACACCTTTCTGGATGTAAGCGGCAGCTTTACAGCTACTGCCGGCACCATTACCTTTACAGGCAGCAGCAGCTTAAACGGCACAGCCAACCTTTTTAATGTTACTATTGCCGGTACCTCCCTGCAGCTTTCATCCAACGCTGTTATGGGCATTGCCGGCGCTTTCACCGTTAGCAGCGGCGTACTGGATGTTACTACTTCCACACCCAATACCATCAGCTATAATGGTACTGCACCGCAAACTATTTATGCCGGCACGTATCATCACCTTCTGCTATCCAATACTGGCGCCAAAACCGCCGGCGGCGCTATCACTGTTAACGGTGATCTTAATATAGCAGCCGGCTGCACATTCAACGGATCTACCTTTACGCATAACCTGCTGGGCAGCTGGGTAAATGCCGGCACCTTCACTGCCGGCACCAGCACAATGGTAATGGGAGGCACAGCCGGTACTACTATCAGCGGGGCAACTACTTTTAATGCGTTAACGGTTAATAAAACCGCAGCTTCTCTGAATGTAACCTTATTGGCCAATGTAACGGCGGCAGTAGTGAATATGACAACCGGCGGCCTCAGAACAGGCGCCAATACGCTAACCATTACCACTACCCGGAACGGCAATGGTATTATACTGGGAACTATCCGGCGGCAGCACGGTTTTACACTTGGCACAGCATACGCATTTGAAAGCCCGGACAATACCATTACAATGACCGGCGTAAACACCCTCACCGCCATCACCGTAACAGTAACATCCGCGGCGGTGAGCGATTTCCCCTCAAAAGCCAGTATTAACCGGGAATACTCCATTACCACAGAGGGCCTGCTTAATCTGTCGCTGATCACACTCCGGCTGCATTATGAGGATAATGAGCTGAATGGTAATTCGGAATCCAGCATGGGACTATGGCGCAACACCGGAAGCAGCTGGAGCACGGCAGGAAAAACGGCTAACAGCACCACTGCCAATTATGTGGAGCAGGGCGGCTTGCTGGATATAAACGGCAGATGGACACTTTCCGATAATGCTAATGTGGTAAGGTGGAATGGTTCTGTAAGCAGCAGCTGGGCAACAGCCGCCAACTGGACCACCGTGCAGGGAGCACCCACCACCCCTCCGGGTATAAATGATATTGTGGAGATAGGTACCGCAGCTTTTACCAACCAGCCTGTTATCAGCACCAGCGTTACCGTTAAAAGCATTAACCTGGGCAGCACACAGGCCGTTACCCTGGGGCTGGCAGCCGGCGGCACTTTAACAACACAGGGTAATATCACCGGCACCTGGACAGCTAACGCTACGCATACGATTAACGTTAACGGCCAAACGATGACGGTTAATGGCAGCCTGGCATTGAGCGATGGTACAAGCGGCCATGCCATCAACCTGAATATAGGGTCAGGTACGGTAAATATAACAGGTTCGCTCACACAATCCGGCGGAGCCAATGTTACCTTCACGGGCGCCGGCGCATTAAATATAGCAGGTGATTATACCTACACCAGCGGCAGCTTTACTGCCGGCAGCAGCACAGTTACCTATAACGGCGCTGCCGCACAGAACGTGGCAGGCCTTACCTACAACAACCTGGTAGTTCAAAAAACCGCCGGTATAGCAACTACCGCTGCCGCTGCAACCATTAATGGCCAGCTCTCTGTAACAGGCGGTACCCTTGCGCTAACTGCCGCTACCGGCATCACAGGCAATGTAACCATTGCCTCCGGCGCCGTGCTGAATGGTAACAGCGCCGTCATTACTGTTGGCGGTAACTGGGCTAACAGCGGTACTTTTACACCCGGAGGGAGCACCGTTAATTTTACCGGCGCCAGTGCGCAAACCATATCAGCCTCCGCTTTCAGTAACCTGAATATTAATAAATCATCAGGTACCGCTACCCTAACAGGCAACCTGGTTATAAACGGCAGTGTATCCGTTGCCTCAGGCACCTTAGACCTGTCTGCTTTCACGGCCAGCCGCAACACATTAGGCGGAAGCATGTCCCTTGCCGCAGGAACCGTGCTGCTGGCAGGCGGTGCAAACAATTTCCCCGCTAACTACTCCGTATATACGCTGAATAGCAGCAGTACGGTACATTACAATGGCACAGCCGCACAAACAGTAGCAGGCGGGCAAACCTATGGGAACCTTATGTTCAGCAACGGTGGCGGAAATGCAAAAACCCTTAACGCTGTTACAACTGTGAACGGCGACCTAACCATCAACAGCGGCGCTACCTTTAACGGAGGCGGGTTCACCTTTAACCTGTACGGTAACTGGGCCAACAGCGGTACCTATACCGCTGCCGGCAGCACCGTAACCCTGAACGGATCGGGTAAGACCATTACCGGCAATACCACATTTAACAGGGTAACTGTATTCGGCAGCTATACGGTAGCCGGCAGTGACATTAACTATAACGGGTTATTGCTGATTACCACAGGAGGCTCCTATGACGGTGGCAGCGGCCTGGCCACGGTGAACGGCGACCTTACCAACAACGGTTCGCTGGTAAGCAATGGCACCACTACCTTTAGCGGCACCAGCCTGCAAACCATCCGCTTTGTGAATGCCGTTGTATCCAACTCCAGCGGTATTATTAATTTCAATGGCAATATTTCACCTGTATTAAACTCCACCAGCTCCCCTAATTATGCCACTCTCAATATCAACAATACAGCCGGGGTTACAGCCAGTGTGGGATGGAATGTATTTATTGCATTCAACATCAGCAGTGGGGCAACTTTTAATGGCGGCGCCAGCACACATACCATTTTCGGAAGCTTTACAAATAACGGAACGGTTACCAGCAGCGGAACGCTTTTCTTCAGTCCCTCTTCCCCAAAAACCATCCAGCTGTCCGGTACAGGTTTTACCAGCACAGGCACAGTATTATTCGGCGGCACAGGCGCCATTACTGTTACCGGCACACCTACTGCTCTAAATAACGTGGTTATTACCAACAGCGCCGGTGTAACACCTGCTGCCGGCTGGAATATAGGTGCAGATTTCCAGATAGGCAGCACCGGCATTTTTAACGCAGGCAGCTTTTCCTATACCGTTGGGGAAGATCTTGAAAGCAATGGCACCCTTAACGGCGGCACCTCCACCTTTACTATGAGCGCAGCCGCCGGAAGCCTTACAGGCAGCCCGGGTACTACTTTTTATGACTTCATTATTACCGGTAATGTCACCGCGGAATCGGATTTCAATGTTAGCAGGAATTTCAGCAACAACAGCAACAGCACCGCCTTTACGGCAACACCCGGCACCCTGATCATGACCGGTGCAGCAGCAGCTGTGATCAATGGCACACAAACCTCCTTTGCGCTGGCCCAGCTGCTGGTAGCAAAAAATGCAGGAGCAACGGTTACGCTGGCTAAAGACCTTACCGCTGTTACATCCCTGGAGGTCAGCAGCGGCACGCTGGACCTTTCTTCTTTCACACTTACGCAGAATGTGGGCGACCTTACAGTTGACAATAACGCCCGGCTTATCATCCGCGGAAACAATACGCTGCCCGCCTTCACTACCTATACCCTGGATACGCTCAGCACCGTTGAATATGCCGGTGTAACACAAGCCGTTTCGTCGGCAGCAGCTTACGGCAACCTTACCATTTCAGCAGCCGGCGCCAAAACAGCTTCCGCTGTGCTGAAGGTGCTGAATGACTTTTCCTTATCCAACGGAACATTTGTTCCGGGCAGCTTTGCAGATACCATCGGTGGTAACTGGAACATGACCAGCGGCGCCTTTACCAGCACCGGCTCTACCATGGTATTTGCCGGTACCGGTACGCAGCAGGTGTTTTCCACCGGCGCTTTCCAGAACTTTACCACCAATAAAACAGCCGGCCTGGTTAACTTATCATCCAACATTACCATTAACGGCACGCTGAACTTTATACAAAAGAACATCCGTACAGGCAGTAACGCAGTAATACTGGCAACAGGCGGCAGCGTTACCAATGCAGCGCAGGCAACCGGGTGGGTGTACGGCAGCCTGCAAAAGCAGGTAGCCACCGGCTCAGGCGTTAGCAGAACATTTGAGATAGGCGACAGCTTAAACTATACACCTGCCACTGCCCTGTTTGCGGCGGTATCAACCGGCGGCAGCCTGCAGGCAGTAACAGTATCATCAGACCATCCTGCTATTGCTTCTTCCGGCCTTGATGCGCTTAAAAGCATTAACCGCTATTGGACATTCACCAACACCGGTACTGTTTTCACTACTGCTTCCGTAACCCTGAACTGGGTGGTGGCAGATGTGGATGCAGGCGTGGTAACTGCCAACCTTAAAGCCGGTAATTACAATGGCGCAACCTGGTCGCTCCCGGCCACTAACCCTGCTACTGCAACTTCCATTACAGCCACCGGACTAACTGCTATCGGAAGCATGGCTGTAGCGCAGCTCTCAACAGCCGCCACCTGGACCGGCGCTGTCAGCACCAGCTGGTTTGTGAACGGCAACTGGTCTGCCGGGGCTATACCTACTGCCGCCGCCAATGTGCTCATACCCTCCGGCCTTACTAATTACCCGCTGGTTAACACCGGTACGGCCATTGCTAAAGACCTTACCATACAAACCGGTGCATCCGTTACCGTTAGCGGCGCATTATTACAGGTAGGCGGCAGCATTAGCAGCAGTGGAACATTCACGGCCAGCAACGGCAGCATTGAGCTGAATGGCGCTGCTGCGCAAACCGTTCCTGCAAATACCTGGGCCGGCAACACGATCCTTAACCTTAACATTAATAATACAGCAGGCGTTACGCTGGCAGGCACGCTTAATATCAGCGGCATACTAAAAGTTACGGCAGGGCAGCTGAACAGCAACGGTTACCTCATACTCACCTCTACGGCCACACGCACTGCATTGATCGATGGCTCCGGCAGCGGCCAGGTGCTGGGAAATGTTACCATGCAGCGCTACCTGCCATCCCGTTTCGGCTATAAATATTTCAGCTCTCCCTTCCAGAGTGCAACGGTGAACGAGTTTGCCAATGAAATTAACCTGGCTGCAACTTTCCCTCTCTTTTACCGTTATGAGGAAAACCAGGCTTCTTCCGGCTGGACCGCCTATACGAATGCAGCATCCCCGCTTGTGCCCTTACGGGGATATGCGGCCAACTTTGGCGCCGCTACCACTCCGTTAACTGTGGATATGACAGGTGTGGTAAATAACAGTACCGTAAGCCTTACACTGGTTAACCACAACCAGCCCTATACACTTGGCTTCCAGCTTGCAGGCAACCCCTATCCCTCACCCATTGACTGGACCGCTGCCGGCGGCTGGACACGCACCAACATCGACAATGCTATTTATTATTTTGATGCAGGCAGCACGGATCAATACACCGGCACATACAGCTCCTACATCAATGGTGTATCCAGCAACGGGATAGCCACCTACATTATCCCGGCCATGCAGGGATTCTTTGTGCATGTGAGCAATGGCGCCTACCCGGTGTCCGGCGCCTTATCCGTCAATAATAATGCACGTGTGACCGATCCTGCGCCGGTGTTCCACCGGGAAAAGCCGAACACTTCTCCTTTGCTGCGGCTAAGCGCCGGTTTTTCAGATGAGGGCTTTCCCGCAGACCCGGTGGTGATCTATTTTGAAACAGGCGCCACCAAAGCGTTTGACGCGGACAGAGATGCATTAAAAATACTGAACACCAATTCACGCGTACCCAACCTTTTTGTGCAGGGAGCTGCAGACCAGGCCATCTCCATTTGTGCATGGCCGGCACAACCGGACAGTACAGATATTATACCGCTGCGCCTGCGCACCGATCGCGCAGGCATGGTAACCTTCCATACCACCAGCCTGGAAAGGATCCCGCCGGGATGGCATATTTACCTGCGCGATTCCATATCCGGCACAACAGAGGAGCTATACAGCCAGTCCCGGTACCGGCTGTACCTGGAAGCAGGCGACTATAATAACCGGTTTTCCCTGGTATTCAAAAAAGAAGGTGTTACACCAACGCCGGTCGGTAGCAGCGCCATCTTCCAGGCCTATAGTATAAACGGGCAGCTCTTCGGTTACTTTGATAAAGTGCCCGATGAACGTTGTACCATTAACGTTATAAACCTGCAGGGACAGGTGCTGTTCAGGAAAGAGCTGTACAGCAACGGGCGGCACCTGCTGGGATCACAGTACAGCAATGGTATGTACATCGTGAATTTCCATACAAAGCAACAGGTAGTTTCAAAAAAAGTATTTATTCATAACTGATCTGATGAGCGGAGCAAGCGGCAAAAAAATATGTTACAGACCAGGCTTTAAAAAAGGCCTGTACCTGACGTTTTGCCTGTTTTGCCTGCAGTTGACGGCGCTGGCGCAGGAGCCGCCCCCGCGTCCAATAGCGATCTATGTAAACCCCGCGCAGGGGCTCATATTCGGCGCATTTTTCCAGGGTGCTTCCGGTGGCACGGTGATCATATACCCGGATGGCTCCCGCTCTGTAACAGGCAGCATTGTACAGGCTAACCTTGGCTATCCCTTCTCTTCAGCGGTTTTTGAAGTGGAAGCCAATCCCGGTACGCTCATCTCAATAATGAATGGCCCCAATGCAACCCTTAGCGGCAGCAACGGCGGCACACTCACCCTGCAGATAGGCGCTTCCAGCACCGGCAGCCCGTTCATTGCCACCGCCACCCCACCAGGGCGTACGCAGGTGCGCATAGGCGGAACACTGATCGTTGGCAGCCCGCTGGCCAACCCGGTAGGGAATTACAGCGGTACGTTCAATGTAACATTCATACAGGAATAAAATATGATAAGCAGCATCCACAACATCATACGCAACAGGTATAACAGCATAAAAATGCTGTACCTGCTGTTGCCATTATGCTGTTGCCGGATGTTGTTGTATGCGGCGGATAATAAGGAGCCTGAGCCAGAACCCATTCTCTTTGAAACCTCTGTATTCCTGGTAGTACAGGGCATTGGAGGGTTGGAAGTACCGGCAATGATCAACGGTGATTCTGCCTATCTTTCTGTTACAGATGTATTTGATTTTATAAAGGTCAGGAACAACCGCTCAGCTACCGGCGATTCCATATCAGGGTATTTCCTGGGCGAGAAAGATGTTTACCTGATAGACCGCGCAAAAAATGAGATACACTACCGTGATCATGTTTACCGGCTGCACAAAGAGGACCTGACCGTATCAGGCACCTCCATTTTTCTAAGGCTGGAATACTTCGGAAAAATATTCGGGCTGCCCTGCAAATTTAACTTCCGCAACCTTTCCGTGAATATGAGCACCAGGCTGGAGCTGCCCGCTGTAAGGGAAATGCGGCTGGCGCTGATGCGGCAGAACATAAACCGCCTGAATGGAAAGCTGAAAGCAGATACGGTGATCAAACGCGATTACCCGCTTTTCCGGTTTGGAATGGCCGATTGGTCGGTAGTAGCAAACCAGCGCACGCAGGCCAGCGATGTGTGGGTGAACCTGGGATTAGGCGCCACCATTGCAGGTGGCGAGGCCACTGCTTCGCTCAACTATAATAATTACGTACAGCAGCAGGTAGCACCTGAAAAAGGCGTAAAAGAGATCCGGCCTTTTGATCAGCGGCAGCAGTATTACCGCTGGCGGTATGTGGATAATGACCAGCGTGCGCTGCGGCAGATCACTGCCGGCAAGATCTTCACACAATCCACGGCTTCCATCTTTGATCCCGTAGTGGGCGTACAGCTCACCAATGCACCTACTACCTACCGCCGCTCCTTTGGCACTTATGCCTTAAGCAACATTACTGAACCCGGATGGACGGTAGAGCTGTATGTGAACAATGCTTTGGTGGATTACACGGTAGCTGATGCCGCCGGTTTTTACACTTTTGATGTGCCGCTGGTATATGGCAATTCACAGATCCGGCTGCGTTTTTACGGACCCTTTGGGGAAGAGCGGATCCAGGAACAGAATGTCAGCATCCCGTTTAACTTTTTGCCTAAGAATGAGTTTGAATACACGGCCAGCGCCGGTTTTGTAGAAGATAGCCTGAACAGCCTGTTCTCCCGCGCACAAATGAACTACGGGGCCTCCCATCATATAACAATAGGCGCAGGAGCGGAATACCTATCCTCTATTCCCTCAGACAAAGCCATGCCTTTTGTAACCACCTCCATCCGTATGACCACTAACCTGCTGTTTAACGGGGAATACACACATAATGTAAGAACACAGGGTATTCTTACCTACCGCACGCGCTCCAACCTGCAGGTAGACCTGCAGTATACCCGTTATAAAAAAGGACAGCAGGCTATTATCTATAATTTCCTGGAAGAACGGAAAATAATGCTGGCCAAACCTTTCTTCGGACAGCACTTTTCCATGTTCACACGTTTAACACTGAACCAGCTTGTTTCCCAGGGTCTGAAATATACTACTTCGGAATTGCTGTTATCCGGCGCTATATTAAGGGTAGGCACCAACCTTACCACCTATGCAGTATTGGTGGGCGAGGATCAGCCTTTCATTTACAGTAACCTGGGCCTCTCTTTCCGGATCCCGGGGCAATTCCTGGTAATGCCGCAGGTACAATATGCATACACTGATAACAGGCTTATATCTGCCCGCTGTGAAATAGGGAAATACCTTTTCCGTAATGGGTACCTGAATGCATCTTATGAAAAAAACTACAGGAGCCGCATCAGTAATTTCCAGCTGGGCTTACGGTATGATTTTTCGTTCGGGCAAATAGGCGCCTCCATCCTGCGCAGCAACCACACCACAACCGTAGTGGAAGCTGCCAGGGGAAGCCTGGTACATGATGGTAAAACCGGTTATACCGGTGTAAGCAACCGCAGCATGGTAGGCACAGGCGGCATTATTCTGCAGGCCTTCCTGGACCTGAACGGGAACGGGGTACACGATAAAGGCGAACCAAAAGCGCAGGGGCTCAGGCTATCCATTAATAGCGGGCGCGTATACCAGGACCACCAGGATACCACACTGCGTATACAGGACATGGAGCCTTACACCACCTATTACCTGGACCTGAGCCGCAGCAATTTTGATAATATTGCGTGGCGGGCAAAAAATCAGGTGATCAGCGTGGTGGTAGTACCCAACCAGCTAAAGCTGATTGAAGTGCCGGTGGTGGTGGTGGGAGAAGTATCGGGCCAGGTGCTTTTGCATGAAAGCGAAACCTCAAAAGGACTGGGCCGCATCAGGGTTTGCTTTTACCGGCCCGATTCCAGCATGGTGGCCAGCACCTTAACAGAAACAGATGGTTTCTTTAACTATATGGGATTACCCCCCGGAGCATACACCGCACGGATAGATCCGGAGCAATTGCAAAAGCTGGGCCTGCGCTCCACCCCTCCTTCCCTTCCATTTCATATTTCTGCAAACAGGGAAGGCGATGTAATAGACGGGCTGCGGTTTATAGTGGAGCGTGAAGCCGGGGCTATCGGGAAAGCCTGGTAGTTTTAATGTATAACCACCATCACCAGGCTAAATAAAATATGCCCGCTGCCAATAACAGGAAGGTAAGAAGATAACTGAACGCCGGGCGGTTTATAACGCAGGGCAAAAGTGAGCCGCCACACCAGCATCGCTAAAACACCAATAGCAATGCCGTACAAAGCCCCACCGGCCAATGAATAGCTGGTAATACCCGCATCAACCAGCTTCCGGTACGCTATGGCAAATAAGATTCCTATTGCATAATGGACAATACCTGCTGCTATCAATCCTCCGCGTGTATAAGGCAAGGGCTGCACCCCTAACCGTGGGCCGCTGAGCACCGCTGCCAGCACATGGATCACCCGCCAGTTCCTGTGCGCCAGCAAAGACAATAAATAAACAAAACCAGTCATAACCGCAGTACCGGCAATACCAGCTAAAACAGTCCTCATTTTACGATTGTTTTAATTTCAACCAACCAACATTCATGCCTTTCCTGGATAAAATTTTCACATTTTATTAGCAAATGGTTTGAAATTTAACCATAAATTTGGCGCTGTTTAAAAAAACATTTCTACTGTAGGAAATAAATAGCTGTTATTTCATAAAGGACATAATTATTATTTATTAATTCTATGATAGCAATTTTAACTACCGGAAAACTGCATCGGCGGCACATTCAGCTGCGTCCACGTATCCTTCTTTCAGGCTTCTTTTTACTAATGTTATGCGGCCTCCACGCCGCCGCACAAACAGCCAGCCGTTCAGCGCCACCCTTTACCGCAAGGCTTATGAACCTGGAAGCCGCAACCAACACCACCTTCACCTACAACGCACAATTACGCAATGCGGCCCCTGTACCGCGTATCTTCCGCCTTTCAGGCAAGGTGCCTGAGGGCTGGGGCATTTCCTTCAAGGTAGAAGGCATGCAGGTAACGTCCATCAACATCGATTCCGGGCGAACGCAGGACATACAGGTAGAGATCAGTCCCACACCGGAAGCCAAGCCCGCGAAGTACGACATTCCCGTGGTGGCCGTAACCGGCATGGACACATCCAAACTGGCCCTGGAAGCCGTAGTAAAGGGCACCTACAATGTGCAGCTTACCACACCAACCGGCAGGCTGAGTGATGATGTAACGGAGGGCAGCCGTAAAGAGATCCGCCTGGTGGTAAAGAACCAGGGCACCATCCCGTTAGACAATCTAACCCTTTCATCCCAAACACCCAGCCAGTGGCAGGCCTCCTTTGAACCGGCCACCATTGCGCAGCTGGCCCCGGGTAAGGAAGTGGAGGTGGTAACAACCCTGCAGGTGCCTGATAAAACCATTGCAGGCGATTATGTAACCAACTTCACCGTTAAAAATAATTACGCCACCGCTACTGCATCCTTCCGTATGACGGTAAAAACTTCCCTGCTTACCGGGTGGATAGGCATACTGGTGATATTACTGGCGCTGGGAGCCGTTTATTACCTTATCCGTAAATATGGCAGGAGGTAAAGGCTATGGAACAACCAATCATTGAGATCCATGGGCTAACCAAACACTATGGCTCTCTGAAAGCGGTCGATGATCTGCACCTGGCTATTCATAAAGGAGAGATTTTCGGTTTGCTGGGCCCTAACGGCGCCGGCAAATCCACCACTATCCTGATGCTGCTGGGGTTAACGGAACCTACTGCCGGCGAGGCGCGCATCTGCGGGGTAAATGCTTCCCGCAATCCTATCTATGTAAAAAAGAAGGTAGGCTATATGCCCGACAATGTTGGCTTTTACAATGACCTTACCGCGCTGGAAAACCTGGTGTATATAGGACGGCTGAACGGCATCCCCGAAAAGGAGGTGAAAGCGCGCGCCGGCGATATGCTGCAGCAGGTAGGACTGGAAGATGCGCTCCATAAAAAGGCAGGCACATTTTCCCGTGGTATGAAACAGCGTTTAGGCCTGGCCGATGTGCTGATCCGCCAGCCGGAAGTGATCATCCTGGACGAGCCTACCCTGGGCATAGATCCCGCCGGGGTAAAGGATTTCCTGGAGCTTATCCGGCAGCTGAACCAGCAGCAGGGAATGACGGTGCTGCTATCATCCCACCATCTTCACCAGGTACAGCAGATCTGTAACCGTGTAGGCATTTTCGTGGGTGGCCAGCTGCTGGCAGAAGGTAATATTGAAACGCTGGCCGCTAACCTGTTCCGGTCAGCGCCCTATGAGGTACGGATCACGGTTAAAACGCTGCCGGAACAAACGGCGCTGCTGCAGGAGCAGCTGCTGGCGCTGCCCGCCGTAAAACAGGTAAGCTTATCCGCCAACAGCGCACAAATTGCAGGAGAGGAAAATATTACGCCTGAAATTGTGCGCTTCTTCGTCCACAACGGGTATGATGTAACCGGCGTACAGGAGCGCACTTACGGCCTCGATGAGATCTATCAACGTTATTTTGAAAATAATTTAAAGGAAAATATTCCCAATGCAAAGTCAACCGGCTTTTTTAAAAGGTCTTTTACGGGCAAATGGGGAAAGCAATAATGCCAGCCCTTTTTCTGTAATGGTACGGAAGGAAGTGGCAGACCAGGTACGCAGCTGGCGGTTCATTATACTGGCCGGCCTAATACTGGTTACCTTCCTTGGCTCGCTATATGTATCGCTTACCAACATTGGCAGGGCCGTTGCCAACCCGCAGGATCCGGACCACTTATTCCTTTACCTGAAGCTGCTGACCATCACCGACGGATCGTTACCACCCTTCCACGTATTTATCGGTTTTCTGGGGCCTTTGCTGGGCATTGCCCTGGGCTTTGATGCCATTAATTCGGAACAGTCCAATGGTACGCTCATCCGCCTGATGGCGCAGCCCATTTACCGGGATTCCCTGCTGAATGCAAAGTTTACGGCCTCCCTCATTGTGGTTAGCATTTTATTCTTTTCACTTAGTCTTTTAATGATAGGCGGCGGGTTGATTACAACCGGTGTTAAAATGGAGCCTTCGGAGTTTATAAGGATCATGTGCTTCACTGCCCTCAGCGTGATCTATATTGCTTTCTGGCTGAATCTTTCCATTCTTTTATCCGTAAAGTTCCGGCAAACAGCCACTTCCGCGCTAACCGCCATTGCTATCTGGTTATTCTTTACTGTTTTTTACCAGATCCTTTTACGGATTGCCGTAAGCGCGTTCCTGCCCGATCCCAGTACTTTGAGCCAGGAACAGGTAGCATCTTACAACAGCACCATCATTACCATTATGCGGCTGGTACCCAGCCAGCTGTATACCGATGCCACTACTACCCTGCTCATGCCTTCCGTGCGCAGCCTGGGACCATTAACAATGGAACAGATGGCAGGCGCCATCCCTTCGCCCTTATCAATACGGGAAAGCCTGCTGGTGGTATGGCCGCAGGTAAGCGGGCTGATAGCAGCAACAGTAGTGTGTTTTGCGCTTTCCTATTATTTATTCATGAGAAGGGAGATCAGAACCTGAGGGAATGTAAAATGTAAAATTTTAAATGATAAACCGACGAAGGAGGTTCATAGAGACCATTGAAAAGACTTTATGAACGAGATAAATGTAAAAGTAAAATGCAGCGTAGATGGCATAACACCAGGCATTGCTGCATTTTACTTTTACATTTAAAATTTTACATTTATGATTTTACATTACATTTAGCCGGCAAACTCCCTTTCCACCGATGGTTGAGATCTTCGACAATATCAGGAAGCTGTACAACTTTAGCGGCCCTTGCCCGGAGCTGGCAGATTACATTGAGTTTTTCTCCGAATCCTCTCCTGCAGCCACCAGCCTGCATGCTGCCAATGAATGTTTTACCGTAAAAATGTTCCCCAGCTGGACGCCCACCATCTGGATCAACCTGGGCGCACCTTATCATTTGCTTACCGGTAAAGATTGTCATATCATCCACCCTGCAGATGATGTACTTGTTTTAAGGGATTCCATTGTAACCCGCTATAACCAGCCCTCTGATCATATTTTCACAGTGAAGTTCTTCCCCGGAGGCCTGGAGCGTATTTTAGGCATCCCACAAACAAAATTCATCAGCCAGGTGGTAGCATTAAAGAGCATTATACCCCAGGCGCTTATTCAACAGGTTAAAACAGCCGGCGCTTTTGAGCAGCGGATGCAGCTGCTGCAGCAATACTTGCTGCTGAATTATACCCGTAAAAAAAGAAAGGATCATTATATACAGCTGGTAAAGGATAGCATTGATCTTTACCACAATGGCAGCATGCAATATAATACCGGTGAAACAGCCGAAAAAATGTTTGTGACCTCTAAAACCATCAACCGCTATTTTAATAATATCATTGGCATCAGCCCTAAAAAATACTTTTCCATACTCCGGGCAAGAATGGCTTTAACAGCTTATGTGGCCAATAAAAAAGCCTTTGTACCCTGCGACTATGGCTATTATGATATGAGCCACTTTTACAGGGAAATGATCCGGTTCACCGGTCAAAGTATGAGCGGTGTTCTTTAAAAATGTCCGTTTTTTACCTTTCATATTCTTTCCCTCCTTTCTACTTTTGATTAAAACAGCTCCCGGATGAAACCTGTACTCCTGATGTTTATAGCTTTTTGCTGCTGCGTACCAGCCGCCCGCTCCCAGCAAAAAGCAGTGTATACGCCGGCCATTGTACCCTGTGCCTGCCCTGTTAAAATAGACAGCAGCTTTAAAACCCGCTGCGGTTACCTGGTAGTGCCGGAGAACAGGAAAAAGAATAATGGAAAAACAATCCAGCTCCCCTTTATTGTAGTGGAAAGTAAAAACCCGCATAAAAAGAAAGACCCGCTGCTGTTCACTACCGGAGGCCCCGGTGGCAGCTCACTGGGTTGGGCAGCAGGGGCTGCCAGGAGTAACATTATCAATGACCGGGATTGTATTGCCTTTGAACAAAGAGGCACCAATTATGCGCAGCCCAATCTTAACAGCCCTGCGTTAGCGAATGCTATTAAAACCGCTTACCGGAAAAACCTTAATAAAGACAGCATGGTGATTGAAGGCGTAAAACAGTACCGGAAAGATCTGGAAGCCAGGGGCATTGACCTTTCGGGTTATAATACCGATGAAACAGTGGCCGACATGCACGACCTGTTCACCAGCTTACGCATTGATTCCGTTAACCTCTGGGGCATTTCTTACAGCGGCGGTCTTATGCTGGCGGTGCTGCAGCATGATCCTTCCCGCATCCGCTCTTTGATACTGGATTCCCCGCTGCCTACCTTTGTGCATATTGATGAAGATGAACCGGCTAATTTTAATGAGGCGCTTACCCTGCTGTTTGCACGTTGTGAAAAAGATTCAGCAGATAAGGTTTTATATGGCAACCTGATGGAAAAGTTCCGGCAATATTTCACCTCCATTGCAGGAAAAACATTTTCCATTCCCTACCTGGAAAAGGGCGCCACAGATACCACCAACATTCAATACACCCGGAACGATCTGCTGGATATTGTACAGAACTATCTTTCAGGTGACCGGAAGGAATTGGCTTTTGTTGTTACAGAGCTCATTAAAGGAAACCACTACGGCTATGTGAAACAGCTGCTGGACGATCTGTTCCAGTATGGCCGGGGGCCTTCAGGTATGCGGATCTCCGTGTACTGTGCAGACCAGGCAGCCTATAACCATGAAAGCGTAATGCATCAGCTGTATCCTGCCTACCCTTACATGGAGGGTTATCATATTAATGATGTTTACAACGCCATGTGCGATTGCTGGGCATCGTCACCTATTAAGGCCAGCACCAAGCAGCCTTTTTATTCCAATAAGCCGGCATTGCTGGCTGATGGAGAGCTGGACAATGCCTGCAGGCCGCTTTATATTGATATGATCCATCACTACATGCCTAACAGCCAGCGGCTGCTGTTCACTAACCGCGGGCATGGCGTAGGCGGCCGGGATTTTCAGCAGTTCCTGCAGCAGTTCCTCAACGATCCGTATAAAAAATTGCAGTCTGCAAAAAGCGATATTGTTGTTTACTGAATAACATGCCTAACGCTACTGCATTTCAAGCCGCTGTGTTCTTTCAACAATTTCCTTTATAACGTTATCCAGCTCATGACCTGAAGCAGACAGGTACTCAATAAACTTATGAAAATCTTCACGGGAAAGGTCCTTATCCTTTAACACATCAATTAACGCCATTATACGGGCAAGGGGAGCGCGCACAACATGCGACTGGACCCAGGCAATTTCCCGCAGCCGTGCATTTTGTTCTTCAATGGCGTTCATATAGGCCAGCTGGGAGCTAACATCAATAGCAAGCACCAGCCTTGCTTCCAGCCCGTCAAAGTCAATTACATTTCCCTGCACCCTCACATCAATTACTTCTCCGTTCTTCTTACAATGTTTAAAGGTCCCTTCATGAAAGTCCTCGGTTCCCCTGATCTTATTCAGCTCTGCTTCCAGCCTTTCTATCTCGCTGGCAGGTCTTATATCCTTAATGGTCATGGAAAGGAACTCCGCCCTGGTATACCCGTAATGGCGGATGGCGGCATTATTCACGTTCAGGAACCTATAGGTTCCCGTATCATACACCCACATTGGAAGCGGGCTTGAATTAAACAGATTGCGGTATTTCCTTTCACTTCTTTTAACCAGGAGTACTGCTTTCTTTTTTTCAGTAATATCCTGCAGTATCCCATAGATCCTGTCTACATTCCCATGTTCATCCAGCTCATAGCGTCCTTCTGAATACATATGTCTTACCTGTCCATCTTTTCTTATGATCCTGAAGCTGATGGATTTGCCCTGTCTTTTTTCTTCAGCTTCTTTCAGCTGCTGCAATACGCTGTCTTTATCTTCCGGATGCACAAACGAAAGAAAGCTTTCAAGGGAAGGGGTTATCTCATTTACGGAAAGGCCAAAGATCCGGAACATTTCATCTGACCAGCTGGATAAGCCTTCCCGGATAGAAGCCTGCCAGTTACCAATATGCGCAAGCATCTGCGCTTCCTTTAGCCGGGTTTCACTGCCAATAAGCTTCTGGGTGGCAATTTTTTTCTGGATAACATTTTCCAGCAGCATCCTGGACTTGCCAAGGGTAATGGCCTCCATCCTGTTAAGGCCACGGGCTTCTTTAAAGTAAACTGCAAAAGTGCCAAGCACGTTATGCTCCTCATCATAAAAGGGCAGGGAAAAACAGGCCTGCAACCCGTGCTCTTTTGCCAATTGACGGAATTCGGCGCATAGAGGTCCCGCCTGCACGTCGGTTACATTAATATCCTGTTTTAAATAAGCAGCGGTTCCGCAGCAGCCCTGTCCATAACCTATTGGCGTACCCTCAACAACATTATTATAGGATGCCGGCAAATGGGGTGATGACCAATTGAACAATTTGCCGTTATGCACTTTTAATACGGAGCAGAACATGCCGGGATGAATGCTGTGGATCCCGTTAAGCAGGTTGGTTATTACTTCGGTCAACGGCGTATGTGTTCCCGCAATAGCCTTCAGCACCTGCTTTTCCAGCTCATTATACTTCCGGTGAAGTTTACTTTCGGTAATATCGCGGAAAATGATCTGGATGCCGCTTTTTATGGGATATACATAAATGCCCACCCATATATTGATAACCGGGATGAATTCTTCAAAATTCCCGATTTTTTTCTCCGTCATTGTTTTTTGATAAACATCCATGATAGCAGGTGTCAGCTCACGGCTGAATGCTTCAAAGAGGTTCTTACCAATCAGCTCACTGCGCTTTTTACCAACAATTCCCTCCGCTGCTTTGTTCCACCCTGTTATTGTCCAGGATTCATCTACCGTGCATAACCCGTCCGTTATGCTCTCTATGATCCGGCCCATCTGATCATGCGGTGGATTACCTGTTCCCTCAGCCGGATCTCCTTCCAGAGTTCTGGCCACACCATAAAAAACCTGCTGTTCCGGCTGCCATTTTAATGTCCATTCAACCGTGATTGCTTCATTATTGTTGGCCAGTAACCGGCATTCAAATTTTACCGGTGCCGACAGAGATAATTGCTCAAAAAAGTCCTGCTCATCCTGCTCATCCGGTTTTGTAACACGGTTTACCAGGTAAGGCAGCGGCCTGCCTGTGAGCCATGCAGGCTCATATCCCCAGGGCATGCCTGCAGCACCCGTTACTTCAACAAACTTAAGGTTACGGTCAAAAATGCAAAATACATCGGCGGATAACATTAGTAGGTTGTTCAATTGAACATTACCCATCATAGCAAATTCCTGCATTCAAATAGCAGTTTTCGGATAGTTAGAAATTCTTGTATCGGTTAAACGTTTATAGCCGACCAGCGCCCGGGCCTATTGTTTGCCTGCCTGCAATGTCAGTGGTACTTCGGATCATGCTCATATTTTTCATACGCAGCCTTTCAGGAACGCGTAAATAGTTTATCCTAAAATAAACATTCCGGTTTAATTTTTAACTAAAATAACCGGGCCAGAACCTGCTCATCCTTAAAAAGAATAGCGGATGAAATATAACATCCCATCCGCTATCCATCCTTTTTTATCCTTGTGCTTTATCCCTTCTCCTTTCCGCTTTCTGCTTTACCCTTTATAATCGCCATCCCTGCTGCCGGTATGTTCCGTAACCATATCCCGTTCTGCCCGCGAAGCGGCGTGCGTGGTTTCGGTGCGGCCATCTTCCTTGTCACTGATCTCATTCAGCTTGCGGGCATTGCTGGCAGCGCCTTTAGTGCCCACAAGGTCGGACATGAAAACATGCATTTTAGTTTTGGCGCCTGAAATAATTTTGCTCTCTCCCTTCATCAATGCATCATAACCATCCCTGGCCACTTCTTCCGGCGGCGCCAGCTTGGATTCGCGGTAAGTAACTGTATCTTCCTGCTGTGCTTTATGGAAAAAGTCGGTATCCGTGGCGCCCGGCAATAAAACAGTAAGGGTTACACCGGTATCCTTTAGCTCATTGGCCAGCGCTGCGCTGAACGAGAGCACAAAGGCTTTGGTAGCTGCATATACCGATAGCAACGGCATGGGTGTAGTGCCTGCTTCGGACCCCAGCTGCAGGATCTTACCTTCATTACGCACCACCATATCCCTTACAAAATACTTGGTAAGGGAAAGCAGGGCTATAATATTCAGCTGTATAATATCTATATCCCGCTCCAGGTCTGTTTCCAGGAAAGGCCCCCACTGGCCCTGTCCCGCATCGTTCACCAATACATCTACCATAATTCCCATTGCCTTTACTTCATTATAGATCTCCTTGGCAGCCCCTGGCTGAAAAAGATCTTTCACCTTAGGCGTTACTTCCACACTATAGGCGCTTTTTAATTCATCGGTTACCTGTTGCAGGCGGTCCTGGTTACGGGCAACAAGGATCAGGTTAAAACCATCCTGCGCAAACAGCTTCGCAAGCTCATATCCAATCCCGCTGGTGGCGCCGGTTATCAGCGCATATTGGTTACGGTGGTCTGTATTTAAAGGTTCCATATTTAATTGCTTTTTCTTTTGGTCACAAAAACAGGGCCATGGCCATTCCCTTGAAACGCTTTACTATAAAGAGTCCTGTTCATCACCAGCCTCAACTGAAATTACAATGCACATTACGTGGAACATTGTGCTCAATTACAGCAAAGCGTGTTCAGCGATCAGGATATTTGTAAAGCGCTTCGCTGCTGCTGTAAGTAACAGCCGTGCTCACCATGGCATACAAATTGGATGAGCCCCTTTATTAAACGCAGCAGTATGAAAGAACCTGGTATTACGGAAAAAATAGCCCGTTTTGCTTTGCAATCGGCCTATTCCCAACTCAGCGCCGATATACGCGACCAGCTCAAAAAACATTTATTGGATTCCATTGGCTCCATGCTTTATTCCTTGCAGGCGCCTACTGTACAAAAGCTGCTAAGGCAAACCGCAGGCTTGCAGCAGGATGGCGCCTGCCAGGTACCGGTAATTGGCCACACGGCTGTAGACAGGGCCGCACAATTATATACACTGCTCATACGCTATCCTGATTTTATGGACAACTTCCTGGGCAAGGAAGCTACCTGCCACCCCAGCGATAATATCGGCGCCGTATTGGCCGCCGCACAGCTGGCAGGCGCAAGCGGCCGCGATTTTTTAACTACCCTGGCAGTTGCCTACCAGCTGGAATGTACGCTGGTAGAACAAATGCCATTAATGGCCAAAGGCATTGACCATACGGCACTACTGGCTATGTCAGTAACCGCAGCGCTCGGCAAAATGTTTTCGCTAACAGAGGAGCAAACAGCCCATGCCATTGGTATTACAGGCAGCACCTTTAACACTACCGTTACTACACGCGCTTCATATACCTATGAATGGAAGGGCTTTGCATCTTCATTAGTAGCCTTGGGCTGCACGAATGTAGTTTTGCTGGCAAAGGAAGGCGTTACCGGCCCTGTAGACTATTTTGAAGGCCCCAAGGGATTCAAGGATGAATTTGGAATGGATCCGGCCTTTGATTGCGCCACCGGCGATTTTTCACTCATTAAAAAGTGCATCTTAAAAAGCTATAACGCAGAAGTACATACGCAGCCTGCGGTGGAAGCTGTGCTGGAGCTGCGGCAACAATATAATATAGTACCTGCAGAGGTTGAAAAGATAGACGTAACCACTTTTCTTACAGCTTACAACATTGTTGGCGGAGGCAAGTATGGCACCCGTAAGCTGGTACAAACCAAAGAGCAGGCCGATCACAGTTTGCCCTACCTGCTGGCAGTAGCGCTGCTGGATGGCGAAGTATGGCCGCAGCAATTTTTGCCGGAGCGTATTCGCCGGGCAGATGTGCAGGCCTTGCTGCAGAAGGTGGAAGTGGGCACCAGCCTGCCCTTACATTCACCCCGTAAGCTCGTAGAAAAAATAGATCCGTATACGGCTCCATATCCTGAGAAAATGGACACCAAAGTTTGCATAAAGTTAAAAAGCGGCGAAGAGCACTGTATAAAAAAGGAAGATTTCAAAGGCTTCCACACCCGCCCGCTTAGCTGGGATGAGGTGATCGCAAAATTTCATAGGCTGGGCGCCGGCAGCCTGGACGAAGCCACCCGGGAGCAGATCATAAGAACGGTACAGAACCTGGAAAACGAAGATATATCCACTTTAACAAATGAGCTGGCGGGCTCACATGCGCTGGTATAAAGCACCAATTGGGGCAGGAAGTGTTTGCATCGTTCCCCGGATTGTTTATAGCAGCATAGCGCAGGTATAGCCGCAAAAGCCCGGAATACTCTTTGATTATAGTTTAAGGTTCACAAGTATAATCACTGTTCAAATAAGAATATATGAAAAGTATACTGGGACTAATAGCGGCGCTATGCCTGCTAACAGCCTGTGGCACCTCTGCACGCATTGATAAAAGCTGGCGCGATCCTGAAGTAAGCGTAGACGTATCTAAACTGAATAAGGTGCTGGTGGTGGCACTATTAAACTCAGAAGCAAACCGCCGCACCACGGAAGATAAGCTGGTAGCTATGCTGGGCAACAAAGCTGTTCCCTCGTATAATATTCTCACAAAGGATGTAACAAAGGAAGATGAAGCCACCATCCGGGAGAAAATTAAGAACGATGGATTTGATGGTATTGTTATAATGCGGCTGGCAGATGTTGAAAAGGACCGGGAGTATGTAAGGGACGGTGCCTACCCCTACCCATTCTACTACCGCCGGTTCTGGGGATATTACTGGAATGCCTGGAATGCTTATTACAACCCCGGCTATTACAGAACTACCAAAACCTATACAGTAGAAACAAATGTATATTCTCTGATCCGGGATAAGCTGATCTGGAGCAGCACCACTAAATCTGTTGACCCATCTAACCTGAATAAGCTAATGGATGCATCGGCAAAAGTGGTATTCCAGGAAATGAAAAAGCAGGGTTTTATTACAGGAGTTTAAAAACAATTAATAAAATTAAGAATGAATAATTAATAATAAAGAGAACAGCTTGTGCGTGAAGTACAGGCACAACGATTATTAATTATTAATTCCTCATTATTAATTATAAACGGAGGCCGGCGGCAATTCATCAGCATTGGCAAAAGCCAGCTTAAATGCTGCCTGGTATTTACGCGCGGCCGCTGTTTTATGCTGCATCATCAGGCTTTGATATAAGCCCAGCAACGACCAGCCATTACCGGGGTTAAGCGCCAGATCCTGCCGGTATACTTTCTCTGCTGCGGATGCCTGTTTCATTTTCAATAAATAAGCGCCTAAAAAATGACGCGCAGGTATGGGCCAGTCCTTGGGTTCCCGGTATATCAGCTGATCCTCATACACCACGGCTGTTTTCAGCAATTGCTTCGCAGCATTAATCTTTCCCTGTGCAGCAAGCAGCTCAGCTTCCAGTATAGCAGCGGCAATTTTTGCGCAGTCCAGCGCCGCATTAAAAGGAAGGTTCCTTACCGGCAGAGAGCTATCTTTTAATAAGCCCTTCAGCCCCTGTAAATGGCGGCCTGCAGCAGCCGTATCATGCAGCTTAATGAATGCCAGCCCTTTCCCGAAATGATCCAGCAGCACGGCGTAATGCAGGTCTGCCCCCGGTTCCGGCATAGCGGCAACCGTTTCCCATTTGCCGGATCTTATGGCGGCGAACATAGGTAGCATGTATAAATATTGAAAAAAGGTATTGGACAAACGCGCCCTGTAATCTTTTGCTAAAATATCGTGCAGCTGCCCGGCCATCTCGCTGCCCTTTTTGTACATGTTTGCATTCATCGCACAAAAAGATCCCACCGCATTAAAATGGGTTAAGCTGAATACGCCCAGCTTCAGGTTCGGCGCCATCCCGTCATACTCCGTTTGTAATGCACCGGCAGCCTGGTTTACATCAACACCCTTTGCATACAAACCATTGCGTTGGTACATATGGCTGGCCATATGTACCATATGTGATACCCCTGGCATAGCCGCTTTCAACACATCTGCATTATGCAGCGCTTTTTCAGGATGCAGGGATGCTTCTACCAGGTGTATCTGGTAATGCAGGGCTGCCGGGTGCTCCGGATGCGCCTTCAGGATCTCATCACAATCCTTCACCAGCTCCATGGTCCATGCTTTGGGAGTACCGTCGTTGTTCCAGAAATCCCAGGTATGTTCCAGCATTACAGCATCCACATACAAAGCTTTTATATCTGCATCAGCGGGGTATTTTTTCACCAGGGCAGCCAGGGCCACAGCATAAGCGCGGTTTAGCCCACTGCGTTTACCGTCGGCAGTATCGGTTGAATATCTTTTATTAATAGCATCCACCAGGTCTTTTTCCTTTTCCGTACTGTTGGCGGCTGCCTGGTTCATTTGCGCCAGCACCGGCAAAACAGCGGCCGGCATTTTATAAACGTAGCTGTTATAGTAAGGCCCCATTGATAAGGCCTGTCCCCAGTAGGCCATTGCACAGGAAGCATCATGCCGGGCAGCCTCCTTAAAGGAAGCAAGTGCTTCGGTAAGGTGATAGCTGTAGTACATATTCAGCCCCTGGTTAAAAAAAAGCCGGGCGCTATCGCTGCTGGTATGCACCGGGTAGCTGTATGTACCCCAGCCGGGAAAAACCGGTGCGTATTTCCCGCTTGCATCCGGCCGCAGATCCAGGCGGGCGGGCAGCGCACAGCCAATGAAGGTCCGGTTATCAGGTAATACTACCGGGTTGTTTTGATGATCAGCAATGAACCGGAAGGAAAGCATTCCTAAAAGCAAAAAAGCTGATCCCACAAGTAAGAAGTGAACTTTCATAATAACCAGTGTTATTAAGTTAGCGGTTGGCTGATGCCTGCACAGGCAAATATTTGAGGTTAGTTGTTTTACCAGCTGTTATTGTAAGTTAAGCTGTTTTTGCCATATGATGTTACCTTAACATTAATTCTGTTCCGGAAAGGCCTCCCGCATGTGCAGGAGGCCTTTTTATCATGTGAAAAATTGGTTATATTGCAATACTGCTATTCTGATCCAATTAAGAAAAACCGTCCTTCACCCCACAACCCTGTAAGGACCATTGTAATCGCTAAAAGCAACTCATTATGCTGGTTAGTAACAAGCATTTTACGCCGGTGATTGGTCTTGATATTCACATTGTGCTGATCCTTGGCGTTCCTGTTCCTTTGCCGCACCCCTACATAGGCCTGGTGGTAGACCCGATGGATTACATTCCGTTCATAGGCGCCACAACTAAGATCAACCATGTGCCCCGCGGTAAAAGCGACACCAGCGGCATGCTGATCATCCTTTTTCACATTCCCATGGGCGGCCCTTTCCTGCTGGCGCCCATGATAGGCCACGATTCCGTGAATTTTTTCGGCAGCCAGAAAACAAAGGTGGAAGGCAATCTTATGAGCCCCTCCGGCTACATGATGATGACCTGTAACGATATAGGCATGCCGCTCTCCATAAAACCGGGCAAAAAGTTCAAGCCCATTCCCAGCATGTACCTGCCTACCTCCTATTCCATACCGGTTTCTTTTGGTAAGCCGGTAAATGTAGGCGGGCCCTATGTGCCGGATTGGGCGGGCGCTTTGTTGAACATCATCATGTCTTTTGGATTTGGCGCATTAATGAAAGGCCTGGGAGCAGCCGGTAAAAGGCTGGCCACCAAATTTAACCACGCCTTAAAAGGAAAAATAGGCAGCAATAAGCTCAGCAGGTTCCTGTGTAAAAAAGGCCTTGAACCGGTTGACCTGGTGCAGGGCATTGTAATATACGACGGTACTGATTTTGAGCTGCCCGGCCCCATTCCCCTGAAATGGACCCGCTCCTGGAACAGCGACAGCTCATTCACCGGTGTATTAGGCCATGGCACGCACCAGGGCTATGACATGCGCATCCATGAATTTGCCGCGGAAAATGCTACCGTAGTGCTGCTGGGAGATGGCCGCAGCGCTGTGTTTGAACCGCTGCCCTACACAGGAAATACGGATTACAACCGGCATGAAAAACTAACCCTTACCCGCACCGACCTTGAAGAATACCAGCTGCTGGATCATACGGAAAGATTGTCTTACCATTTCCGCAAATTGCATTCTACGGATAATGAGTACCGCCTGTATGCCATCCGCAACCAGGCCGGTTTCATGATCAGCTTCCACCACAACAGCAAAGGCAGCCTGGTGCAGGTAATAGACAGCGCAGGGCGCCACCTGCAGGTAAGCAATGATGCGCAGGGCCGCATTACCAGCGTAACCGCACAGCACCGCGGCGCACAGCAGCTCATGGTTCGCTATGCCTATAACGAAGCCGGCGACCTGGCGGAGATCACCGATGCGCTGAACCAAACTACCCACATGCGGTATCACAACCACCTGATGGTAGAAAAAACAGACCGTAACGGGCAATCCTTTTACTGGGAATATGATCATAAGGGCCGCTGTACCCATAGCTGGGGCCAGGGCGGTGTGGCAGAAGGCTGGCTGGAATACCATCCGGAAAAAGGCTATAACTTATTTACCAATTCACAGGGCCATACTACCACTTACTACTATACGCCGGACTTTGTAGTAAGCCAGATCAAAGACCCGATGGGTAATTCAAAATTCTTTGAATACACGGATGATTTTGAAATATACCGGGAGATAGATGAGGAAGCTAACGTTACCGGCTATACTTATGATGAACGCGGTAACCGCACCGGCATTGTACAGCCGGATGGCAGCACCTCCACCTTCAGCTACGATGCTGCAGGCAGGCTGGTATTAGCCACCAATGCGCAGGGCGCCGCCCGCACTTACATTTACTATAAAACAGGCAGCCACACCGGCCTGCTGCATACCCTTACAGAAGCAGATGGCAGCATCCAGATCTTCCGCTACAATGAGCACAACCTGCTGAAGAAAGTGGAGAATGAACGCGGGCAGCAAACCCTGTTGGAGTACGATCAGGATCATAACCTGGCCGCATTTACTCTGCCTGATGGCAACCGTACTTTATGGGAATATGATGCCTGGGGTAAATGCACCTGCACGGAAAATCCCCTGCATGAGCAGCAATACCTCCACTATGATGCGCTGGGCCGTATCACAGCCATGGAGCTGGCAGATGGCAACCAGGTTACTTTCCGCTATAATGCTTACGGGAAAATACTGGAAGCCACAGACCGTAATCAGCATGTAAAATTCACCTATACCCCGCTGGGTAATATTAAGATCCGTGAAGAGAACGGAACCAAAGTACATTTCCTGTACGATAAGGAGGAGCTGCTCACCGGCGTAGTGAATGAGCATGGGGAAACCTATCGTTTCACCAGGAACCAGCGCGGCGATATTATCCGGGAAACCGGCTTTGACGGCGCCACCCGACAGTATGAACGGGATGCTGCCGGCAGGATCACCAAAATACTGCGGCCCGGCAACCGCTGGACCACCCATGAATATGACTACAACGGCAACCTTACCCGCACAGAGCACAGTGACGGCAGCTGGGAAACCTTCAGCTACAACCGCAGCGGCCAGGTTATAGAGGCCGCCAATGAGCACAGCACCGTTAAGCTGCAGCGGGATATCATGGGCCGCGTAACGGAAGAAGAGCAGAACGGTTACAAGGTATCCGGCACATATGATCTCAATGGCCGCCGCAAACAGGTACAAAGCACATTAGGCGCGCTGCTGCAATTTGAGCGGGATGATAACGGCAGCATAAGCGGCATACAAACAAATACCCCGTGGACCTTAAACATACAACGTAACCAGCTGGGCCTGGAAACAGCATACACATTTCCCGGGCAGGTACAAAGTATTTGGAACTACGGGAAAGCAAGCCTGCCGGAAAGCCATACTGTTAAGGTAACAGATCACGACACGCTGCGCCTGCATTACCGCTGGGGGCCGGATCAGCACCTGAAGCAGGTCATTAACGGGCTTACCCATGGCGCCACCCAATACCGGCACGATGATGCCGGCAACCTGGTATGGGCGCAGTATGAAAATGGTAAGGAAGATCACCGCACAGCAGATAAAGCAGGTAACATTTATAACAGCACGGATCGTAAAGACCGGCATTATGGCCCGGGTGGCAGATTGCAGGAAGACAATAACAGCAAATATCATTACGATGAAGAAGGTAATTTAATTAGAAAAATCACCTGCAACCCTTCCGGCCTCAATGAGGTGTGGGAATATGAATGGTACGGCAATGGCCTGTTAAAGCAGGTAACACGCCCGGATGGCAAAAAGGTAAGCTTCCGTTATGATCCCTTTGGCCGCCGTATTGAAAAGGAATTTCATGGCCAGCTAACCCGCTTTGTATGGGATGGCAATGTGCTGCTGCATGAGTGGAAATATAAGTCAGCCGAAAGGCCGGTTGTTACCATCAATGAGCTGGGCGAACTGCAGCAGGATCATCCCGAACCCATACCAGCGGAAACGCTTATTACCTGGGTATTTGAAGAAAAGAACCTGGCGCCGGTAGCTAAAATTCAGAATGGCCGGCAATACTCCATTGTCCGGGATCACCTGGGCACACCGGCAGCAGCCTATAATGAAGCAGGTGAAAAAGTATGGGAATGCCGGCTTACTATTTACGGCAAGCCGCAAACATCAACCGGCTCACAGGAATTTATACCTTTCCGGTACCCCGGCCAGTATGAGGATGAGGAAACCGGCCTGCACTACAACCGGTTCAGGTATTACGATCCTGAAAGAGGCGGCTATATTTCCCAGGATCCTATAAAACTCTACAGCAACACCTTAAACCTGTATGGTTATGTGCAGGACCCGCTATCCTGGATGGATCCCTTTGGCCTCATAGGCTTCCTTACCGGCCTGGCAAAAGATATCGCCGATTCCGGCGATCACTTCTTTTCACAAAAGCTGCGTACCGTAGCAGTGGGCCAGGATGCAAACGGCAACCTGTTTGCGGCATCCAGTAATGGTTTGGATGCAGGGCAGCGCGCTAAGGCCATTGAGCTGGGCGTAACGCCGTTAAACAGCTCCACCGTAATGGTTGATGGTAAGAACCTGCATGCGGAAGAAGTGCTGCTTAAGGAAGTGGATGACCTGAAAGCAGTAGGCACCTGGAAACGGGCCCCCTGTGGCGCCGATGAACATAACTGCCTGCAGCAGCTGATTGATAAAGGTGTTAAAATTGAATGCAATTAATTAACTTTCAGCATGATCTATAATGAATTAAAGAGCAGCCTTATTAATGCTACCTCCGGCCTGTCGGCGCAGCAGCAGGCACTTTTCTGCATCTATTCCACGGAAAAGATCATTGACCTGTACCGGCCGTTGGTAGATAAGTTCAATTTCGGGAACTACCAGCTGATCCGGAAAATGGGCGATTTTGTGTGGAGTAACCTGACAGCCTATACGCCGGAAAATATGCAGCGGGCCGGCCAGCTCAGGGAGCAGTTGGAACCCGTTGTACCGGATGGCGATGAATACCCCGGCCTGGAAAGCACGCTTGCCATGAATGCCTGTATATGCCTGGATACCTCACTCAACACATTCTCCGGCGAAATGAATGTTGCACACATAGCAGGCCTGTATGTGTATGATACCATTACACAGATCCTGTTCAGTAAGCTCACTGAGGAAAAGGCGCTGACCGAGGAAGTGCTTACCCGGGTAGATAATATGACGGCTGTGAAAAATGAGATCGCTGACCAGGAAAGCGTGCTGCAGCTGATTGCTGCATCCGCATTTGATCAATCACTGGTAGATAATTTAAGGCAGCAGTCAGTAGTGAAAAAATATACCGTTGAAAATGTAGCTTTGAACTAACGGGCCGAAACGTGTGCCACACCTTAAAAGTGTGGCACACATAAACATATAGAATGGACTTATCCTTACTAACCACCCACATATCCGCATACATTACCCCAAACACAACAGAGCTCGACTTCCTCAGCTCCATCCTCATACAACGCCCTTTCAAACAGGGAGAAGTGCTTATACACGCCGGCGAACCTGCCCGCTACATGGTATTTGTAAACAGCGGCCATGTAATGACCTATTTTACAGACGATGACGCCAACGAGCATGTAATGCAGTTTGCAGCTGCCGGCTGGTGGGCCGGTGATATTTATTCCATCAGCCACCACGCCACCACTAAATATTCCACGCGCGGGCTGGGTAATGGCGAAGTGCTGCTGCTGCCACGCATAGCCCATCAGCAGCTCCTGGAAAAGTTCCCGGCCATGGAGCGCTATTTCCGCATGCATTTCCAGAATGCCTTGATCCGGCAGCAGCTCCGCTTTATGGAAAGCCATACCACTACCTCCGAAGAGCGGTACCAGAAGTTTGTGGACACCTATCCTACGCTGGAACGCTTTGTAGCACAGAAACATATCGCCTCCTACCTGGGCATTACCCCGCAGTTCCTGAGCAGGATCCGTAAGCGGATCGCTGAAAAATAGATGAAACTGGTTTCATATTTCAGACAGCAGATCATCACCTTGTTTCATTTTTTTGCAGCAGGCCCGCTATAGCTTTGCATGCATAAAATCAACAAGCAAATGCAGGAACAATCAACAAATAGCTGGATAGTAGACATGAACCACTCCGAAGTACGTTTTAAGGTACGGCACCTGGCACTTTCAAATGTAGCCGGCGTGTTCCGGATTTTTAGAGGCCAGGTGGTATCTAACCATGAAAATTTTGAGGAGGCCAAAGTAACCTTTGAAATTGAAACAGCCAGCATTGATACCAACAATCCGGAAAGGGATAAACATTTAAAGTCACCGGACTTCCTGGACACCGAACATTTTCCGCTGATGAAATTTAGCGGCGTTATAAAAGGTGATACGCTGTTGGGCGATCTTACCATCCGCAACACCACAAAACCAGTGCAGCTGGCCCTTGAATACGGCGGCACAGGCAAAGGCCGCTTTGGCGATGTACGGGCAGGGTTTGAAGTAAATGGTAATATTAACCGTAAAGATTATGGCCTTACCTGGAACCTTTTAACAGAAGTGGGCAGCCTGGTGGTGGGCGAGGATATTAAACTGCAGTTTGATGTGGAGCTGATTAAGCGTGCATAACATGCAGCGGCAGGGCCGGAAGATAAGATCAATATTAAAACCCTTACAAACCAGGTTGAAAACAACCTGGTTTTTTGTATTTTTAACCTAACCCTGCAAGGCCAACTTACCTTGTATTCCTCATCACTAAAATCCACGTTAAAAAAAACACTTTATGTCAAACCAGGATCGTAATTCCCGCAGAAGATTTTTACGGCAAATAGGGGCCACCAGCTTACTGGCAGTAGCCTCACCGCTCAGCAGCTTAGCCGCAAAAGAAAAAGCAGAAGAAAGAATGCTGTTCTATGAAAAGAAAATATCAACCGGCGATAAGATACGCCTGGGGGTTATTGGCTTTGGTATCCAGGGCCACTATGATCTGCAAACAGCATTAAAAGTACCCGGTGTGGAGCTGGCAGGCATCTGCGACCTGTATACCGGCAGGCTGGAGAATGCAAAGGAATTATTTGGCAAAGAATTGTTCACCACCCGCAACTATAAAGAGCTGCTGGATAAAAAGGATATTGACGCAGTGATCATTGCCACCACCGACTGCTGGCACGCACGCATCACTAAAGATGCGCTGGCAAAAGGCAAGGCCGTGTATTGCGAAAAACCTATGGTATACAAAATAAGCGAAGGCCCGGAAGTAATAGCAGCACAACGCAAATCGGGTAAGGTATTACAGGTGGGCAGCCAGCGGGTAAGCAGCATTGGCCTCGCAAAAGCAAAGGAGATGCTGGCAGCAGGTGAAATAGGAAAGCTGAATATGGTAAATGCTGTGTACGACCGGCAAAGCTCCATTGGCGCCTGGCAGTATACCATCCCTAAAGATGCAAACGCAGCAACAACAGACTGGGACCGCTTTATAGAAGTAACAGAAAAAATGGCCTACGATTCCAAAAAGTTTTTCTGGTGGCGGGCATTTAAAGAAGTAGGCACCGGTGTGGCCGGCGACCTGTTCATACACCTGTTAAGCGGTACACATTTTATTACCAACTCTAAAGGCCCGCACACTATTTACAGCACCGGGCAGTTCAGCTATTGGAAAGATGGCCGCAATATGCCCGATGTAATGTCAGGCGTAATGCAGTATGAAGATACTCCCGAGCATCCCGCATTCCAGTTAACCCTGCAGGTGAATTTTGTGAGCGGTACCGGCGGACAGGAGATCATACGCTTTGTAGGCTCAGAAGGTGTAATGGAGGTGCATGGAAACAATCTTGCCATCCGCCACAGCATTATGCCCGAAGCGCCCGGCTTTGGCGGCTATGATTCTGTATTCACATTTTCCAAAGCTATGCAGCAGGAAATGCAAAAGGAATACAATGCTAAATGGACGGAAGCACAAAGACGAAGCCCCCATAAAGAGGATGTTAATTTTAAAGCCCCTGATGGGTACGATGAGCACCTTGATCATTTCACCCACTTCTTTGACGCCATCAGAACAGGCAAGCCGGTGGTGGAAGATGCCGTGTTCGGCTTCCGGGCAGCCGCGCCCGCCCTTTCGTGCAATGAAAGTTACTTTCAGAAAAAGGTCATTACCTGGGATCCCCTTAATATGAAATTGGTATAACTAATAACTAACAATGCGCACACTAAACACCACACTACCGTTTAGTGTGCGCTCACCTTCCTAACCGCAAACTGACAACCGCCAACTGCCAACTGCAAACCGCAAACTGCAAACTGCAAACTGCCAACTGCAAACTGCCCACTGCCAACTACTCCTCCCCGCCAAACTCCGCTGTAACACTGCATTGTACAATCATATACACTGCGTGGAACATTGTTCTCAATTCATCAACTTGTGGACAATGATTGCGATTAATTATTTTATTGTTCCTAAAACATTTATCTGATTTTCACACAATCACTTATAGAAGCGCTTCTACAAAGCGTTTCAGACGCTTCTTTTTTTTGCAGCAACACCGCTCCCTCACAACCCGCTCTACGCGCAATTATAAAAGATTAGCACGCTCAAAACGTTTGGTTTGTTTCTTGAACGATTTGTTTTAGAAAGCAATTCTATATCAGTAAACAGAGCAGTATGCAAACACAGCGGAAGCCAGCTTTGAAAATATTCACATGGCATATACACGGCAGCTATCTCTACTATCTTTCACAGGGCGATTATGAACTTTACATCCCGGTAAATGAAAACCGCTCTGAAGGCTATTATGGAAGAGGCGCAACTTTTCCTTTCGGCAATAATGTGCATGAAGTACCAGCAGCAGAAGTAAAGAACATGCAGTTTGATTGCATCCTTTTTCAGTCGGAGCGTAATTACCAGCATGATCAGTATGAGGTGTTATCCGAAGCGCAGCGGCAGCTGCCCCGTATTTACCTGGAGCATAACACACCCGCCGGCAGCGCCTGTAATACACGGCATGTAGTGAATGATCCCTCCGTTTTATTAGTGCATGTTACTTATTATAATCAGCTCATGTGGAACAGCGGGCATACACCCACCACAGTAATTGAGCATGGTGTTACAGATGCAGCAGTGCCTTACAACGGTGATCTGGCAAGGGGCCTGGTGGTAGTGAACCACTTACCGGACAGGGGCCGCACACTGGGCTGGGACATTTATCAGCAGGTTAGCAAATACCTGCCGCTCGACCTGGTTGGTATGGGTAATGGTGATCATGGTTTGGGAGAGGTGCTGCACCCGCAGCTGCCTGAATTCCGCAGCCGCTACCGTTTTTATTTTCACCCCGTAAGGCACACCAGCCTGGGCCTGGCCGTATGCGAAGCCATGATGCAGGGCGTACCTGTAGTAGGTTTGGCAACAACGGAATTACCCACAGTGATCGTTAACGGAGAAAATGGATATGTACATACGGACATCAACTACCTCATACAAAAAATGCAGGGGTTGCTGGACAATCATGGCCTGGCTAACTGCATCGGCAGGGCCGGGCAGGAAACAGCGCAGCGCCGCTTTAACATTCACCGTTTTACTACAGATTGGTTACACACTTTTCATAAAGCTATAGCACAGCAGCAACAACCTTCGAGAACTGTAGCAGCATTACAAGCAGCTGTTTCTGAATAAAGGGGGCGATGGGCACATCTGCCGGAAACCTCATCATTTATCTTTTAACTGTTAGTTATGAAATCACGGATCGCATTTATTAGTGAGCACGCCTCTCCCCTTTCCACTATCGGTGGTGTAGATGCCGGCGGGCAAAATGTTTATGTGGGAGAGCTGGCCAGGCAGCTGGTTAAAAAAGGATATGAAGTAGATATCTTTACCCGTCGTGAAGATGCGCAGCTGCCGCAATGCCTGCAATGGGCAAGCGGCGTAAGGATCGTGCATGTGGATGCAGGCCCCGCTCAGATCATTCCCAAAGAGCAGCTGCTCCCCTACATGGAAGCATTCCGGAATAATATGATCCGGTTCATAGAACAGCATGGCATTAGCTACAAGCTGGTACACGCCAACTTTTTCATGTCGGCAAAGGTAGCGGTTGATCTGAAACAGATGCTGAACATTCCCTTCGTAGTAACCTTTCATGCGCTGGGGCACATACGCCGTTTGCACCAGGGCGAGCAGGATAAATTTCCTGCAGAGCGCATTACAATCGAAGAAGAAGCCATTCGCCAGGCGGACTGCATTATTGCAGAATGCCCGCAGGATAAAGAAGATCTGATGCAGTATTACCACGCGCCCGCCAATAAGATCAGCATTATTCCCGGCGGTGTGAACCCTGATGAAATGTATCAGGTAGATAAACAGATCGCACGTATGCGCTTAAAGTTGGCCCCGCAGGAAATAGTGCTGCTGCAGCTGGGCCGGATGGTACCGCGCAAGGGCGTGGATAATGTAATAGCCGCTTTACCTAAATTAAAATATACCGGCGCTAAGGTGCGCCTGATCATTGTTGGCGGGGAAGATGGATCCCGTGATCCGGAAATAGCCCGCTTAAAACAATTGGCTAAAGACCTGGGAGTAGCTACCTGTGTAACCTTTGCAGGCCAGCGTACCCGCGATGAGCTGAAATATTATTACGCAGCTGCAGACCTGTTCATTACCACGCCCTGGTATGAGCCCTTTGGTATTACGCCACTGGAAGCTATGGCCTGCGGCACACCGGTTATTGGCGCTAACGTAGGCGGTATTAAATACAGCGTGCTGGATGGTAAAACCGGCTTGCTGGTGCCCCCGCAAAATCCGGATGCGCTGGCCGAAAAGATCAGTGAGCTGCTGCTGAACAGAACGCGGCTGCAGGAAATGAGCGTGAACGCAGTTAAACGTGTGCAAACCTTATTCACCTGGCAGCGTGTAGCGCACCTCATGAATAATGTATATGAAAAAGTGATCACCAACCATAGCATTGCAGTGAATAGCACGCTGCCGGAAGATCTCTCGCTCATAGACAATGCTTTTGAAAACCTGGTAACTACCATTAACGTTTGCAAACAGCAGCTGCGGGCGCCTTTGCAGGAAGCTGCACGCCAGCTGTACCGCTGCCTGCTGCATGGTAAAAAGATATTGGTATGCGGCAACGGCGGCTCCGCCTCGCAAAGCCAGCATTTTGCAGCCGAGCTGGTAGGCCGGTTTGAGATCCCCGACCGCCCGGGCATGCCGGCCATTGCGCTCACCGCCGATTCTGCCGTGCTTACCGCATGGTCCAATGACTATAGCTACGACCAGGTATTCTCCCGCCAGGTGCAGGCCTTAGGCCGTAAGGGCGATATACTGCTTTGCCTCAGCACCAGCGGTAATTCAAACAACATTTTGCTGGCCATGGAAGCAGCGCATCAGCAGCAAATGACCTGTATTGCATTGTTAGGTAAGGATGGCGGCCCCGCCGCAGACTATGCTGATGTTAGCCTGATAGTACCTTCCGGTAATACCGCCCGCATACAGGAGCTGCACATGCATATGCTGCATGTATTATGCACGCTGGTTGAGCGTAAGATCGCCGGCCTGTATGCAAATAATGAGGCGCCTGCACCTAAAACCGCAGCGCTGGCTATTCCTGTAATGAACGGATGATCATGAAAAAAGCAGTATTCCTGGATAAGGATGGTACGCTGGTAACAGATGTGCCTTACAATGTAGACCCTGCGCTGGTGCAATGGGAGCCGGATGCCATAGCAGCCTTACAGCTGCTGCGTGCCCATGGATATGCGCTCATTGTAGTATCCAACCAGTCGGGAATAGCCAGGGGTTACTTTGATGAAACGCAGCTGCAAAAGCTCATCACCGGTATGCATAGTGTATTACATTATAATGGCCTGCATCTGGATGGTTTTTACTATTGCCCGCACCACCCGGAAGGAGCGGTAAAGGCATACGCCATTCATTGCAGCTGCCGCAAACCTTTACCCGGTATGCTGCAGCAGGCAGCCAGGGAGCTGGATATCAGCTTACCATCCTCCTGGATGGTGGGCGATATACTGAACGATGTGGAAGCAGGCAACCGTGCCGGCTGCCGTACGGTGCTGATAGATAACGGCAATGAAACAGAGTGGATCATGGCAGATTACAGAACGCCCGCTTATAAAGCCCGTAACCTGGCAGATGCTGCCGCGTATATTATTTCTTCAACAACCGCTAAAAATTAACAAGGCATGTATACCCATATTACAGAGCAGTTTGGAAGTTTAAAGGTCCTTTGCATCGGAGATCTGATGATGGATGTGTACCTGCGCGGCGCCAGCACGCGGCTTTCACCGGAAGCGCCGGTGCCGGTAGTAAATGTTACTTCCACTACAGTAGCCTTAGGCGGCGGCGCCAATACAGCCGCTAACCTCAGCCACCTTGGCGCTAACGTTACTTACTGCAGCGTAACCGGGGCCGATGCGGAAGGCGACCGCGCCTGCACCTTATTGGAAAATGCAGGCGTAAGCTGTAAGATCATACAGCACAGCAGCCGTAACACCATTGTAAAAACAAGGGTTATGGCCGGCTCGCAAATGCTTACCCGCTACGATGCAGGTTCCGAGCATGCTATTTTACCGGAAGTGGAAACCGCATTTATACAGCTGCTGCAGGAGCAGTACCCGCAGCACCAGGCACTTGTGATTGCAGATTATTGCAAGGGGCTGCTAACACCCGCTGTAATAGATGCCCTGGTGCAATTAAAACAGGCGCATCCCATTTTCATTGCAGTGGATTCAAAACGGCTTGAATATTTTGTGCCGCTTCGCCCCACGCTGGTAAAGCCCAATTATAAAGAAGCCATTGCCATGCTGCAGCTGGAAGAGCAGCCTTACAACAGGCCGCAGCAGCTGGAAAGCGAAGGCAGCACCCTCTTTGAAAGAACGGGCGCCGCTATTACGGCTTTAACGCTGGATGATGCAGGTGCGCTGGTATTTGAAGGCGATAAACCTGTGTACCGCGCTTTTGCAAAACAGGTGCCCAACCCGAATGTTTCCGGCGCAGGCGATACCTACATCAGCGCATTTACGCTGGCTTACCTGGCAGGCGCCAATATACCGGCAGCCGCTGAAATTGCCGGCGCTGCAGCTGCAGTGGCCATCAGCAAACCGGAAACCGCGCATTGTTTGCAGCAGGAGCTGGATGCATTTTTTGCAGTGAACGAAAAGTATGTAACCGATCTGCAGCAGCTGCACCATATCTGCAACATCTATAAAGCACAGGGCAAAAAAGTAGTGTTCACCAATGGCTGCTTTGATATTTTGCACAGCGGCCATGTGAGCTATCTGAACCGCGCGCGTGAGCTGGGCGATGTGCTGCTGGTAGGCATCAACAACGATGACAGCATTCGCCGTTTAAAAGGCAGCGCAAGACCGGTGAATAAGCTGTATGACCGTATGCAGGTATTAGCCGGGCTGGAAGCCGTACAGCATATCATTCCTTTTGGCAGCCTGGAAAATGATACGCCTGCCCCGCTCATAGAAATTATTCAGCCCCATGTTTTTGCAAAAGGGGGCGATTATACAAAGGAAAAACTGCCGGAAGCTGCGGTGGTAGAGCAGTATGGCGGGGAAATAGTTTTACTGCCCCTGGTGCCCGACCAGTCTACCACGCACATTATACGGCGCATAAATATGCCCACTGCCTTAAAGGTGGCTAAGTGAAATGAATGATAGTACAACAAGAAACAACTACAAGCTGGCAGCACTGTAAGCGGATACTCTGTGTACGCCTGGATAATATGGGCGACCTGTTAATGAGCGCGCCCGCCATGCGCGCGCTGAAAACAACGCTGGGCTGCCACCTGACCTTACTCACCTCCACCATGGCGCAGCCATTGGTAAAAAGCCTTCCGGAAATAGATGATGTGCTGCTGTTTGATGCGCCCTGGGTAAAAACAGCCACTGCCGCTAACAGCGAAGGCTTTGATCTTTTGGTACAACAGCTGCGCAGCGGCAACTTTGATGGAGCGGTAATATTTACCGTATATAGCCAAAATCCCATGCCCGCCATTATGCTTACCTACCTGGCCGGTATTCCTTTACGGCTGGCCTATTGCAGGGAAAATCCCTACGGCCTGCTTACGCACTGGGTACCGGAAAAAGAGCCTTACACATTTATACGCCACCAGGTGCAGCGTGATCTGGAGCTGGTGCGGGAAATTGGCGCAGCTGCTACCGATGAAAAATTATACCTGCAGGCAGATGATAGCCTGTGGCCAAACATTATCCAACAGCTGAAAAGCGCGGGTGCTGATCCGCAGCAACCCTGGTTGTTACTGCATCCCGGTGTAAGTGAGGCTAAACGCCGGTACCCCACAGAACAGTGGATCCGGCTGGGGCGCCTGCTACGGCAGCTGTTGCCCGGTTACCAGCTGGTATTCACCGGTGTGCAGGAAGAGCAAACCCTGATCAACGAAATACAGGAAGGTATAGGTGCCGGTACGTTTTCACTGGCCGGCCGGCTGCAGCTTGCAGATTTTATTACCCTCATAAAACACAGCCCCCTGCTGCTGTCTGTAAACACCAGCGCAGCCCATTTTGCGGCAGCTACCGGCACGCCGGTGGTAGTGCTGTATGCAAAAACAAATCCCCAGCATACCCCCTGGCAGGCCCGGGGAAGGGTATTGTATTTTGATGTTCCTGCCCCGCTGCAAAGCAGCAATGAAATAATACGGTATGCTTACCGTGAATTTGAAAAAGAGGAGCTGCCACCGGCTTCGGTGCCCAAGATAGTACAGGCCGTGCTACAGGTATTAGAAGAAACGGGTCAGCGGCTGAGTGGGGAGCACTCCCAGGCGCTCGGCTAATAACGATTGTGCCGCCGCTGTTACAGCGGCTATATCCTGTTCTTTTGTCCAGTCAAAGGTGCGGTGCAGCTCTGTATCCAGCGCAGCCCAGCGCGGGGCTTCCCCATCCATGCTAATGATCACGCTGGGTGTTTGCAGCGCATCTGCCATATGTGCTACACCCGTGCAGTTTGCAAGCAGCATGGCTGCGCCTTTTAACAGCACGCCCATAGCGCCCAGGTTAGTTTTCCCTGCTGCATTAAGGCTTGGGTTCTGCATGTGATCTGCTACGGCTCCCACTAATGGCTGCTCATCTGCGGTGCCTGTAAGCACCACCTGGTAGCCCATTTCCGCTATCTTATCTGCCACTGCTGCAAATGCAGCCGGTGGCCATTGCCGCCATGCGCCCCTGGATCCGGGATGCACACAAACATAAGGGTACTTTAATTTCAGGTGAGCTGCCTGCAGGTCTTTCTGATCCTGCGGGGTTAAGGGAAATTCCAGCTGCTCGCCCTGCGGCTTTATGCCTAAATGTTCCATCAGCATCAGGTGCCGTATAACTTCCGGTACATGATCCGGGTATTCAAGATAGTGATCCTGATCAGGGCAATAATCTTCCTTTCGCCAGAACCCCGCTGTATGGCGGGCGCCCATCAGCGCTACCATAGGGTTTACAATGCAGCCATTGCCCTGCATTTGCAGCACCAGGCTAAATTCCTGCTGCTGCATAGCGTTAAAAAATGCGGGCAGCTGGCGCACATCCACCTCCTGCTCCGGCAGTCCCGGAAAGCCGGGGAAGGGAATAAATGCATCAAAGTACTGGTTAAACCGCTGTACCAGGTCTTTTGCCCAGGGCAATCCCAGCAACGTAATATGTGCTTTGGGGTGTGCGATCCGCAGGGATCGTATAGCGGGTATAGCGCAAAGCATATCCCCCAGCTGCAATGCGCGGAAAACCGCAATCTTTCTCATCATGTTGGCAAAGTTTAAAGAAATAGCACCTTATACCTGAAAGCGCCATACAAGGTCCAGTACACGGAAAGGAATGGGATGAGCATAGAGGTCACCACCATTTCCATTACATGCGGCCATGCATGCGTAGTATAGGTAAGGCGCTTTTTAATAAAAGCTGTAAGCAAAACCAACCATACCATAAAAGCCGTTATAGTAAGCCAGGCAGCATGCAGCAGCAACCCTGCTATTACAGCTGCCAGCGCCAGCACCATCACATAATAATTCCAGGGGGGCTGCTGCTGTATCTTACGCCGGTACAGCTGCGGGTATTTTTTATATAACAAAGCGTTAAACATGCTCTTGCGCTGCTCCTTCAGGCTTACCCCCCAGTCTGCCTTCCTTACAGGATGTACTACCAGTGCATGTTGCAGGTGTATAATAGGAACGTTGTGCTGCAGCAGCTTAAATTCAAGATCACTGTCTTCCCGCCAGGCTATTTCAAAACGCTCATCAAAACCACCGGTCTTTTCCAGCGCCAGGCGTGTGCAGGCGCAGTTGGCGGTAATAAACTCCGCTTTTTCCAGCTGCGCGGTATTCCATTCATAATCGGTAGGTTTTTCCGGTGCAGGCACCATCACACGGCCGGTAAAGGCAACGTATGGTTGCGATGCATAGCTTTCCCAGATGTTGCACAGCCATCCCTTATCCGGTATGGTATCATCATCCGTAAAGGCTATGACCTGGCCCAGCGCAGCTTTCCAGCCGGCGTTTCGCGCAGCAGCAGGGCCTTTTTTTGCAGGCAGCGGAATGTAGCGTATATCCAGCAGGCCGGTATGTTTCCACGTCACCACCATTTTTTTGGTAACATTATCCGGCCCGTCGCTCACTACGATCACTTCAAAATCATCCCGCATAAAATCCTGCCGGGCCAGCGCTGCTATGCATTCCATCAGCAGCTGCGGGCGCCGGTAAGTAGGTATCACTACAGAGATCTTTTTTTCCATATTACTTTTCAATTAAGAAAGAACCCATAACCAATGCATCAAAAGGCGATGACCAGAAGCATTCCAGCGCATCCCGCGGCGTACATACAATAGGCTTGCCCAGCGTGTTAAAGGAAGTATTGATCAGTACCGGCACGCCCGTCTTTTTCTCAAAAGCGTTAAGCAGATCGTAATAGCGCGGGTGCTGCTGCCGGTTAATGGTTTGTATGCGCGCAGTGCCATCCACATGGGTTACAGCCGGAATTTTATCACGCTTATCCTCTTTTACCTTGTGCACAAACAACATGAAGGGCGAATAACCGGCCTGCTCAAACCATTCCGCCGCATGTTCCTCCATTACTACCGGCGCTACCGGGCGAAAATCTTCCCGGTCCTTTACCTCGTTCAGCCTTGCCTGCATATCTGCATGTATGGGCGATGCCAGTATGGAACGGCTTCCCAGCGCACGCGGACCAAACTCCATACGGCCCTGGTACCAGCCTATGATCTTGTCCTGCGCCAGCAGCCCGGCAGCTGCTTCCGCTACATTATCCAGCTGGCGGTAGGGTGTTTTTGTCCAGTCCAGGAAAGCCTTAATTTCTTCATCCTTATACTCAGGCCCCCAGTAAGCATGCTCCATTACAAAAGAGCGGCTGCTTGCTTTCCGCTCCTGCGCATCGATCCACATAGCGGCGCCCAGCGCAGTGCCCGCATCGCCGGAGGCAGGCTGTACCCATATATTCCTGAAAATGCCTGCATCCCGTAAAGTAGCGTTTAATACACAGTTCAGCGCCACACCGCCTGCAAAGCAAAGATTCTCCTGGTTAGTGCTGCGCTGTAACGACTGTGCAAGGTCCAGCACAGATTCCTGCAGCACGGCCTGTAATGAGTGTGCAATGTTAAAGTGATGTGCGGTGAACTCAGCATTACGCGTTCTTACCGGGCCAAACCTCTCAGTCAAACGTTCGTTATCGATCGTATAGCTTCCGTTTTCATGCATATGGATCATTTCCCGGAAGTCCTTTACAAACACAGGTTTGCCGTAAGAGGCCAGCGCCATTACCTTGTATTCATCAGATGAGCGCAGGAAACCCAGGTAGCTGGTAACCTCCTCATACAGCAGCCCTAATGAATGTGGCATGTTCACCTGCGCAATACGCTGCAGGTCGTTTTCAATACCCACATTAAAAGTAGTAGTGGCTTTTTCGCCACGGCCATCCACGGTTAGCACCGCAGCTTCCCGGAAAGGGGAAGGTAAAAATGCGCTGGCAGCATGCGCCAGGTGATGCTCTACAAAATGCCATTGCTCCGGCTGCAGGTTGGCGCCGCTGAAACGTTGCTGCAAATGATGCGGATAACCATCTACAAGCTGCCCCGGCGCATTCACAATGGATGACAGGAATAAGGGATCCCAGGGCGACATCCACTTTTCCGGAACCCGCTGCCCTGCCGGCTTTAAAGGCAGGTTAATATTATGCTGGTCTTTTACCTGCTCTCCCAATAATATAAAAGGATCAAAGGAATAAGCTACATGATCTACATCGGAAAGATGTATGCCGGCTGTTTTAAGGCAATAATCAATAGCGTGAAACGGCAGCTCGTAAGCGGAAAAAGGAATAGGTCTTTTACCATGTTTGATATGCGTAAATCTTTCGTCTTCCGCGGCTGCCAGCAGCTGCCCATCTTTCATGAGGCACGCGGAGGAGTCGTGAAACGCTGCATTAATGCCCAGTGTGTACATGTAATGAATTTAAAGAGTAATTAAAAAAGGTTAAAGCAGTATACAATGCCCGTTGTAAATGGCTAACACAAATTGTTCCAGAAGTATATGCCGGTTTCATCCTTTCTGCTTTCACCATTTCACTCAAACGCTTTACTGCAGAGCATTCCAGAGAAGCTACAACTAAAGTTATGGGGAGCAACGCTTCTTTTTTGTAATAAACCGGGTAATTTTGTACAACGATTTTATTGACACCACCACAACATTATTTTTAATACCACAACATTATGTACCTGCATGTTATTACATGCCTTAAAGAAGAACGTGTGAACCTATGAAATTGATTCCTTCGGAAGATCTGTCTGAGGCCCAGGTGCAGCGGGGCCTGCATTTAGTGATACGTGACGGGCTGGCTGCAGAAACAATGATCGTTTTAACAGGCGGCGCTTTCTTAACCGCGCTGGCGCTACAGCTGGGCGCATCCAATTTCCAGATAGGTGTGCTGGCTGCGTTGCCCACATTCACCAATATTTTTCAGCTGCTGGCCATCTGGCTGGTACAGCGCTACCGCAACCGCCGCGCCATAGCTGTAATAGGCGGTGTGCTGGCCCGCTTTCCGCTTATTATGATAGGCCTGCTGCCCTGGCTGTTCTCTGGCGGCGCCAGCCTGTATGCACTTATTAGTTTTTTGTGCTTCCATTATTTTTTCAGCTCTATAGCGGGCGCCAGCTGGAATTCGTGGATGAAAGACCTGATCCCCGACCGTATACTGGGCACTTACTTTTCACGCCGTACCCGGCTTTGCCAAACCTTAAATGTTACACTCAGCCTTTTATCGGCATTAGCGGTTGACTACCTGAAATCACATTACCCGGGCTCAGAGGTGATCACTTATACCGCCATGTTCCTGCTGGCCGGCCTGGCCGGTATGCTGGGCGTATGGGCGCTGGCCCGTGTGCCGGAACCTAAGCTGCAGGCGGTTGATGAAAATGTTTTCAGGCAGCTGCGCCAGCCCTTGCAGGATAATAATTTCCGCAACATGCTGCTGTTTAATGCCTGCTGGATCTTTGCGCTGAACCTGGCTACACCCTTCTTTAATGTGTACATGATCCAGTCGCTTCGCCTGCCGCTGTCCGGCATTATTGCGCTGGGTATTCTTTCGCAGGTTAGCAGCATTTGTGCAGTAAGCATCTGGGGGCGGTATATTGACCGCTACAGCAATAAGAATGTATTATACATCTGTGCGCCGGTTTATATCTGCTGCTTGCTGGCATGGGCGCTCACCGCGCTGATCCCTTCCTTTACAGGAATAATAGCCTTGCTTATCCTTATTAATATCGGCACCGGCGTATCCAATGCCGGCATCACACTTTCGCTGAATAACATAGGTATTAAGCTGGCCGCTAAAGAGCAGGCCATGGTATATCTTACCGCCAAAAATATGATCATTGCATTTGCATCTGCCGCAGCGCCGCTGCTGGGTGGCTTGCTGGCCGATTCATTTACCTCCTGGCAGCAAACGCTTACAGGGCCTTTACAGCACCTGCAAACCTGGAACTTCTTTTTTGTGTTCAGCGCTTTGTTTGCCATACTGGCTATGCGCATGCTGCGGAGTGTAAAGGAAACCGGTGAGGTAAGCCGCAACATCATTACGCTGCGAATGATAGCTGGCCTCCGCTTCCGTATAAGGGACGTGCATTCCGGCCAGGTGCTGCGCCGCATCATTTATACACCGGCAAAATGGAAACAGCCTGCTGAGCGTAAAAAGCGCGCCTGATGCGGGTCAGGGTTTCAGCACCACCTTTACGCAGCCGTCTTCCTTTTTATTGAAAATGGCATACATGTTCGCAGCTTCCGTTAAGGGAACTTTATGTGTAATAATATCGTCCAGGGTAACCTTTTCCTGCACCACCAGCTCAATAAGCTCATCCAGCCAGCGCTGCACCCAGGCCTGCCCGCCCATCAGGCGAATACTTTTTTCAAACCACTGGTATAAGGGAAAGTTATCGTAAGGCGATCCATACACCCCTACTACTGATACGCGCCCGCCTCTGCGTACCGTATCAAAACATTGCTTTAATGCATTTATGCTGCCCTTTTCCATTTGCAGCACATTCACGGCTTTTTCAAGCACGCTTCTGTGCGCTTCCATCCCTACTGCATCTATGCACACATCAGCGCCATAGCCACCGGTCATATCCCGCACGGCTTCTGCAATATCCACCTCAGTATAGTTCAGCACTTCCGATTGTGCGGTATTTCTTGCTTTATCCAAACGGTAAGGCAAACGGTCTACCCCTATCACTCTTTTAGCGCCATGCAGCCAGGCCGCCTTTTGCGCCATAATGCCTACCGGGCCGCATCCAAACACCACCACTACATCTCCGTTCGTTACCTCCGCCCATTCACAGGCAGCCCAGCCGGTGGAGAAAATATCCGTAAGGAAAAGTATCTTTTCATCCGGAATACCCTCGGGCACAACCCGGGGATTATAATCAGCATATAATACCCTGGCATATTCCGCCTGCCCTCCGTTAATAGCGCCGTAAATATCGGTGTAGCCGTATAAGGCAGCGCCCGCGCCTTTCATTTTAACGATCTCGCCGGAAGGCCCGTACATGGATGGATTGGAGTTTTCACAATGGGTAGGCAGCTCCATATCACAGAAATGGCAATGCCCGCAGGCAATTGGAAAAGGTACAATAACACGGTCCCCGCGTTTTAGTTTGCTAACACCGGAGCCTACCTCCTCTACTATACCCATAAATTCATGCCCCAGCACCATGTCATGCGGCTGCGGTATCATACCATTATAGATATGGAGGTCGGAACCACAGATAGCCGTTGACGTTACACGGATAATAGCATCGGTAGGCGCCTGTATCACAGGATCATCAACCGTATCAACACTTACATCTTTAGGTTTGTGGAATACTAATGCTTTCATAAATTGAACGTTAAATGGTTTCTTAACCATTCCTCAATTATGAAACCCTTTTCCCGCAACAGCTGTAACGCTGAAACCGCCTCCTTCCTAACCGTTTCAAAAAATGCGGCAAATATTCGCCTGCGCTGGAATGCAAAAGGAGCATGCCTGTGGAGTTTGGGTATATTTTTCCTGACACTGTGGTAACGGCGTCAGCCGGAATTACAGGATCTCCCGGGTATGTTGGATGGCCTCAGCGCTGTTAATGAATTGCAACGTATGTACGCCGCAGGCAGCGATCTGTTTTAGCGCCTGCTCCGTTTTAAAGGAATGGCCGGCATATACATTCCGGATATAAACGGCAAAGATGCGGCCGGCATATTTTTCAGCAATGGTTTTATAGATAGCCGGATCGCTTTGAGAATTATCGCCCAACAAAATAAACTGCTGGTTGGGAAAGCTTTCCAGTATACGCACAATGCGCAGCAGCTTGCCTTCATGTTTTGTTTTACCCGTTTTCCATATCTCAAACCATCGTTTTATCTGGTTAAGCAGGAAAGTGCCTTCCGGCATGCTGTTTTGCTTAAATACGCTTCGCAGGTAATCATACAGGTTCCATTCGCTGCTGGAAACATAAAAAAAGGGATTGGGCATGCCCGCAGTTGTTTGCGCCAGCGCCAGCAGCTGGTAATGCTCACGAATGTCCTTAAATACCTCCCGGGTACCGGGGTGCCGGGTAAATAATACTTTTAAGCGTTTTAAAATAGTAGCGGAGTGCGATACCATAATGGTATCGTCAATATCCGATATAATGCCGTACTGCGTAATGTGCGGCACCTGTATCACTCCCTGGCCCCATGTAATGGGCTGCCCCTGTTCACTCATACATTGTACTGTTACCGTATGGCGGCCTGCGGGCACGCTCTCGATGCTTTGCCACTCAAAATGGAAAAATCCGTCAGCCTCCGTGGTGCCATCTATTTGCTGCTGCTCCCACAACAGCCGCACCCGAACGCCGCCAAGCGGCTGCACAAAAAAAAGGCGCAGCAGGTTGTAGAGGTTAGCCAACAGGTTGTGGCCGGTACGCAGGCCGGGCGGCTGCTTTTTAAATACATGCCCGAAAACATGAAGGTCGTGCGCATGCCCAAAACCATGATACACCTTTACAAAAGGGGCTTGCTTATTTTTTGGATACAATTTTGCCATAAATATTGACTATAAAAAAATGCTATGCCCGATCAGTCATTAAAGCTTCTGTTCATCATTAACCCGGCTTCCGGCAGCAATGATACTGACTGGCAAAAGGAAATAGACAACTATTTTGCCAGCTTGCCGCATCAGGCCACTTATTATCAGCTTCCTGAACAGCCCAATGTGAATGAGCTAAAGGAAGTAATAAGGTCCGGCGCTGCAAACAGGGTAATAGCAGCCGGGGGCGATGGTACCGTAAAGCTGGTAGCAGAAGCGCTCATGGGCACGCAAATACCAATGGCTATACTGCCCGCTGGCTCCGCAAACGGCATGGCCACTGAGCTGGGCATCCCCACCACTCCGGAATTAGCGCTGGATATAGTTGTAAATGGCGCCGGCAAAAAAATACACCTCGTAAAAGTCAATAATGAGCTTTGCATACACCTCAGCGATATTGGCTTTAACGCATTTGTAATAAAAAAGTTTGAAGCAGAAAATACCCGCGGCATGTGGGGCTATGTTAAAGCAGCCTGGAAAGTGCTCTGGAGCCATGCTTACATGAAGGTAGAGATCATGATCGATGGCCGCTATATTCAGAGAGAGGCAGCCATGGTAGTAATTGCCAATGCCACCCAATACGGTAATAAGGTTAAGATAAACCCCGAAGGCAATATAGAAGATGATCTTTTTGAAGTGGTGATCATTAAAAAGATCTCAATGGCCGAAATGTTTAAGATGCGTTTTACGCATGGCGCTTTTCATCCCGCAAAAACAGAGTTGTTACAAACAAGATCCCTTAAAATAAATTCACATCAGAAAGTTCATTTCCAGGTTGATGGTGAGTACCTGGGTAAGGTAAATACGGTGCAGGCTAACATTATTCCCGATGCGCTGGAAATAATAATGCCGGTAGAAAAATGATAAGCCCTCTCCCACTTTCATGTTTTATTTTATATATAAAACCTTTGCAGCAATCAAAGTATATCGGGCCCTGCCTTTTTATTGGTCCATGGCACAACCTTTGCTTCTAGGGGTTGTTATTTCTTTATATTAAACAGCAGTTATATGAAAATATATTTGTTATCATCAGCAATGCTGGCGGTGGTTATGTTAGGCACCGGTTGCGTGAGCAATAAGAAATTTGCCCAGCTGCAATCCAACTATAACAGCCTGCAAAACCAGAACAGGGATCTTGACGGCAAATACCAGTCCTCTCAAAGGGATCTTTCCGTCGCTAATTCAAGGGTACAAAGTCTGGAAGAACAAATTGCAGCGCAACGTACCGGCCTGGCCGCCTTACAGGCTGCGCTGGACAAATGTTTAAACTCCACCAGCCAGGGTAATGTTAACATCTCAAAACTGGTGGATGAGATCAATGCCTCCAATAAATACATTCAGCACCTGGTGAACACCAAGAACAAAAGCGATTCACTTAACATGGTGCTCACTAATAACCTTACACGCTCTTTAAGCAGGGAAGAAATGAGGGATGTGGATGTACAGGTTTTAAAAGGCGTTGTATACATATCACTGTCCGATAACATGCTGTATAAATCCGGCAGCTACGAGATCTCTGCGGCCGCAGGCGAAACACTCAGCAAGATCGCAAAGATCATCAAGGATTATAAGGACTATGATGTGCTGATCGAAGGTAATACGGACAATGTGCCCATTTCCCAGAAGAACATTCGTAACAACTGGGACCTGAGCGCGCTCAGGGCATCTTCCGTTGTGCAGTCATTACAGAACGATCATGGTGTAGATCCCAAGCGGTTAACAGCCGGAGGCCGGGGTGAATACAATCCCATCGCCTCTAATGATACAGATGCCGGCAGAACCAAGAACAGGCGCACCCAGATCATTATCACCCCCAAGCTTGACCAGTTTATGGAGCTGATAGATAAGGCGCCGGAAGGTGATAGTACTAAGGCTAATCAATAAGTTTGCATAACTTCAGCACTAAATAAAAAAGCCGTCCTTAAATTAATAAGGACGGTTTTTTTATTGCAGGCCATTCCGGCTATAATTTTAAACAGATGTATGATTTAATCATCTTACTTCATACCTCCTATATCCTGTTTTCGTTTATTTTAATATCTTCATAGTCAACAACCCAAAAACAATACAAACATGCACGTTATGAACTACCCGCTGTTTTTTACCACCACAGCCATCATCACAGGCCTGCTATCTGCCTGCAACCAAACCGGAACAGATCATAAGGCAGCTGAAAAAGACACTACCACTGTTGCCGTTACTGAAAAAACATACCTTTCGCAGCCCCTGGTTACGAATATTTATACAGCCGATCCTTCGGCCCATGTCTTTAACGGCAGGATCTATGTTTATCCCTCGCACGATACCGCTACCGGCATCCCCGAAGATGATCTGGGCAGCCATTTCGATATGCAGGATTATCACATTCTTTCCATGGACAGTGTAGGCGCTAAGGTTACCGATCATGGCGCAGCGCTTAAGATAGCAGATATTCCCTGGGCAAGCCGCCAGCTATGGGCGCCGGATGCTGCATTTGCCAATAACAAATATTACCTCTACTTCCCCGCCAAAGACAGCAAAGGCGTATTTCACATTGGTGTAGCCACCGGCACCAAGCCGGAAGGCCCTTTCACAGCAGCCAAAACACCCATCAAAGGCAGCTATAGCATTGATCCCTGCGTTTTCAGGGATGATGATGGTAAATATTACATGTACTTTGGCGGCATCTGGGGCGGACAGCTGCAGCGCTGGAATAATAACCAGTATGATTCTGCGAAAACAAACCGCACGCCGGAGGAGCAGGCCATACTGCCCCGCGTGGCCCGCTTAACGCCGGATATGATGAGCTTTGCAGAGCCGGTAAAAGAAGTAAAGCTGCTCAATGAAAAAGGTGAGCTGTATAAAGAAAAAGATAACAGCCAGCGCTTTTTTGAAGCAGCCTGGATGCATAAATACAACGGCAAATATTACTTCTCCTATTCCACCGGCGATACGCACAACCTCTGCTACGCCATTGGCGATAATCCTTACGGGCCCTTCACCTATAAAGGCGTTATTTTAAAACCCGTTGAAGGCTGGACCTCACACCACTCCATTATTGAAAACAACGGGAAATGGTACCTCTTTTATCATGATGTGCAGCTTTCCGGTAAAACATATCTCCGTAATGTAAAAGTTACTGAGCTGCATTATAACCCGGATGGCAGCATACAAACCATTGATCCTGCCGGTAAGCAATAAGCGGTTAGCTATTTTGAAAATTTTTCGCCATTTTTACCGGTCATGTTTTTAACCAAACGTTCCCGCTGTTTTTCCCTTTACTGCCTGCTAATAATGCTGCTGTCCGCTGCTGCGGCCACTGCGCAGCAATTCAATGTTGCCCAGGTGCCCGATCCTATGCGGCAGGGCCACCATGTAAGCAACCCGGATCAGCTGATCTCGCCCGCTGCAGAGGAGGCGCTGAACCAGCTGCTGGATAGTCTTGACCATTCCGGCCGCGCGCAGGTAGCAGTAGTGCTGCTTAAAACCATTGGTAATAATGTGCCGAAGGATGTGGCGCATGAGATCTTCAGCACCTGGAAGCCCGGCGCCGTTGAAAAGAACAACGGCCTGGTGATCTTACTGGTTGATGATCAGCACCGTATTGAATTTGAAACAGGCTACGGGCTGGAAGGCGATCTTCCTGATGTGGTCTGTTTCCGCATCCAGCAGCAGGTAATGCTGCCTCATTTCAAACAGCAGGATTATGATGCCGGCATGCTGGAAGGCATGCAGGCGGTAGTAAGCGTATTACAGCAGCAGAATGGCAACGGAACCGCTCCCTATCCTGTTACATTATTTGCTCAGCCGGAACAAAATACCCGCCGGTTACCCGGCAAATTCAGCGTGTTCCTGGTTATAGGCTGCTTTCTGCTTGGCAATGGCGCCTTTTTGGGGATGTTTCACCGGAGGAGATCGCCGGCAGTAATAGCCGGCATTACCAAAGTACCGGACCTGTACCGCCCCGGCTGGCTGTCCTGGATCTGGCTGTTCGTAGTACCGTTGGTGTTAATATTTTACCTGGTGAACTATACCTCCTGGTCTTTTAGCTTTCCCACAGTAGCGCTGATCCTTTATTGCGACTGGGTATTGTTCTTTTGTGCCTATGCTGTCATCATACACCTGGTAGCAGCCCGCAGGCTTAAGAACAGCAACCGGCATCAAAGCTATCTTACCTGGAAAACAGCTGAAAGAAGCCTGCTTTTAAGCGTGCTTTTTCCGGTGCCTATGTTCTTCTACTCCCGCAGGCTGCAGCGGCGCTTATACCAGCTGCGCTCCGCCCCTTATCAATGCACAAAATGTAATAAGGATATGAAGCGGCTGAGTGAAAAAGCAGATGACCAGTTCCTGGAAAAATACCAGGTGATAGAAGAAAAGCTTCATTCCGTTGATTATGATGTATGGCAGTGTAAAGACTGCCATACACAGCAGGTGTTCGCATACGATATCGAAACCGCCAAAGCCATGGTCTGCCCGCAATGCCATCATAAAACCCTGATGGCAGGAAAAAAGGAAGTGCAGCAGGCTGCCACCATCAACAACGCAGGTTGGGGCTGGCAGCTTTTTGCATGCGATGCTTGTGGTTATAAGAACAAGGAAAAGTACAATATCGCAGCCATCAGCACTTCCAGCAGCTCCTCATCGTCTTCCGGTTTTTCATTCGGCTCTTCATCGTCCGATTCTTCCTCGTCCTCTTCAGGCAGCTGGGGTGGCGGTTCTTCCGGTGGCGGCGGCGCAGGCAGCAGCTGGTAAGGGACAATGCTTTAAGGAATGATCTGCCATAGCTCCGCATCGTACTGGTTCTCATACCACTGTTCCAGCTTGGTGCCCGGCGTTTGGTTGCTGTAGGGAACATTTAACGCCATCAGGCTTCTGCGGTTTATGAGCTTAAAGTAGCCATTGCCCATATCCTGCACCCGCCAATGCTGCGCTATATTGTTATTATCCGTCCACTGGATCAGGATATTCCCCGCGTTTAACGATCCACCTGCATCATCAAGACATAAATTAGAAGCAACAGATTTGATCTTATAATACCCGTTACCCAGGCTTATAAAGTTCCATTGCTGCGCAGTATTGCCATAGTCTGTCCATTGCTGTATCTGTACACCCGCAGTGGTGGTGCCGCTGGGCACATCTACACATTGGCTGGTAACCTTCGACTTAATTTTATAAACCCCATTGGCAATAGGCATGGCATAGCTGCTGCCAATGGAAGGTGAAGGTATGGGGATGCCTTTTTCAATCGGGTATCCGAAATAAGGAATGTCTCCATCCCAGGAAAACTGCTGCGTCATCACTCTCCTGTCCCATCCTGAGCCATCGCTGTTGGCGGAATGGTATACGATCCAGGATTGAATACCATCCGGCGATTTTACAAAAGAAGCATGCCCCGGACCATACACATTGCCAAACCTGGCAAATGCAGCTGTATTGGGTTTGTTCCAGGATGCTTTTGACATCAGATCGCCATTGGTGCAGGTAATACGGCCCAGGCAATAATCATTTGTCCAGCTGCCGCTTGCAGAGTAAATAATGTTTACCGTATTGCCGCTTATAAGCGGCGTAGGGCCTTCATTCACCGTGGGTGAGCCTACTTTTTCCCAGGCATAATCCGGTCTTGAAATTTCCACCCTTTCGCCGGAAATAGTGTATGGGTTGCTCATACGGGCAATGTACAGCAGCTGCGAAACATTATTGGTGCCTTCCCAGCCCGACCATACAAAGTATTGCTGGCCGTTAAAATCAAAAGGTGATCCGTCTATAGCCCAGCGGTCGGTGGTGGCGCTTAATTTGGCTTTAAAATTATAAGCGCCGTCTAAGGGGTCATTGGCGTTAGTGCCGCCTTCCAGTACATACATCCGGTGATTGGCATTATTACCATCATCCGCAGCAAAATACACATACCATCTTCCGCTGCGGTAATGCAGCTCCGGTGCCCACAGATTACCGGAATACATGGTGCCGCCGGGCGGCGTGAAAATGTATGTTTTTGCAGGCAGCAGAATATCCTGCAACGTAGCGGATCTCGTGATCCATAAACGCCCGCCGTCAGATCCGCAATAGTAATAATAGCCGCCTGCCCTGATCACCCAGGGATCGTAATAGCTGCCATTATCTATGGAAGGCAATGCATTGGTAAAAATGGGCGAGGCGCTAAAGGCCACCGCACCGCTTTCCATGGCTGGGGAGCCGGATAGTTTTTCCAATGCCGGGTTAGATGTTTTTTCACAACGCTGGAATAATACGATAACGGGTAAAGCGCATAGGACTAACAACTGAGTAGTTTTCATAGCGTGGGTTTTGTTGGGTTATAAAGATTGGGTTTTCAGTACTGGTAATTTACATAACAACGCCTAAACATTTGCTCGTATTTTCCTGCAGTCATTTTCAGGCAACCCCGCACAACATATTAAAAATCTACTAAATGTGTTATTTTTGATTAAATGAATGCAAAACGCCAACCAACACCCGAAGAATTCATGCCTGTGCTGCAGATGCTAAATTCATTTCATCCTGTAGGTAAAGGAGTTGCGCAATACCTGTTGAAAAATGCTTATTGTCAAAATCTTCCAAAGGGTAAGTATTTGTTACGGGATGGTGAGATCTGCGAAAATATTTATTTTATCAAAAAGGGATTATTAAGGGGTTTTATCCAGGAAGAAGACCGGGAAACCACGATCTGGTTTGCCGCGGAAAATGAGATGGCAGCAACCATCCGTAGCTTTTTGCTGCAAATAGCTACGGTAGAGAATATTCAGGCGGTTGAAGATTGTGAGCTGCTGACCATTAGTTTTTCTGCTTTAAATAAATTGTATCAGAAGTACCCATCGTTTAATAGGACCGGCAGAAAAATAACGGAGTATCACTATATATCTGCTGATAACAGGGCCTATATTACCCGGCTGCAGAACGCAGAAAAAAAATACGGGCTTTTCCTGGAGCTCTATTCCAATCTTGCCAACCGGCTGCAGGTTACCTATGTAGCCTCTTTTTTAGGTATTACCATAGAAACATTAAGCCGCATACGCACCAGATCTTCCACACGAAAAAGATCAAAATAGTTTTTGACATATGTCAAAAAAAGCTTTTTTACTTCCCTGTAAAGGCTCCGGCTAAAGCCATTCTGTATCAGCTTTATAGATTTGAGGCCCTCATATATAAATATGAAAAGCGCCTCTGTATACTACCTCCGAAGCGTGTAACATTCCGTTAATTCTTTCTATTTTTCGCCCTGATAGCCATATGATAACACCTGTAAGCATTGTCATGAAAGATAAAACCAAACATTTAACCTTTGATCACTATCCTATGCCTTAACCTGCAATAAGCTACCAAATGGGAACAAGGCGCCGGAATTCCCTCTTCGGTGTCTTTTCCCCGGGTAGGGCTATTCCAATCTATTAAGACATCACCACGTCTCCCCTATACATAAATCAATGGCTTCACTTTTTTCAATAAGGGCCTTGCATTCCATCCTTAAGCCATCCCCCTGTTTCTCCCGCGATGTTTAAACAAAATCCTCCCCGCTGCTGTTATTGTTAGACCTAATCGGCAACAGAGTACTATGCGTTCATTTCACCCCAACTTTAATCTACCTTCCAACAAATTAGGTTTAATTGTTTTCTATAATATATGTTTTTTACTAATTACAAACATTGCCTGCGCACAAGCGCCCACAATAACATCCTTCTCGCCCAATCCCGTTTGCCAGGGCCAGCCGGTTACTATTACCGGAACCAACTTCACCGGCGCCACCCAGGTACAATTCGGCAATACTAATGCAGTTAATTTTACGGTAAACAGTGCTACCAGTATAACCGCTACCCTTTCAGACCAGGTTACCAGCGGTACAATAAACGTAACCATAACCACACCCAACGGCCCCGTTACCAATACTGGCACCTTAAACGTACTACCCGCTCCCAAACCGGTTTTGATTGATCAAAGCACCGTTGATGGCCCCTTTACCAATTGCGATGGTAATACCACCTACAAGCTTACCGTAAGTAATAATTCTGTTGTTACTGCCCCGGGCAACACTTATGAAATTAACTGGGGCGATAACACGCCGGTTTTCACACAAACAGACTGGCCTGCAGCTGCACAGGTTTCCCATACCTACACCACACAAGGCTACTTCCCCTTAACGCTTACCATCACACCGGCAAATGGCTGCGCCAAAAGTGCTGTTTACCAGTTCTATAATGGCAAAAATCCCTTAGCCAGCTTTACCACCACCTCCTCTACCACCGGCTTATGTGCGCCGGCCGATGTGGAATTTCAGATCGGCAACTGGTTTAATAATACACCCGGCACTACCTACGATATTGATTTTGGCGACGGCACAGCGCATGCTATTTTAACGCATCCATTGGAACCCACAAACATTACGCATTTATTAACGCATAGGTACAATACATCCTCCTGCCCTTCTCCTGATTTTACAGCAACGCTCAAAGCCATCAACGGGTGCTTTACCACTACCTATACGCTCAACCAGATCATTATAAGGCTAAAGCCTGTTGCGGACTTTGATGCCCCGCCTTCACCCGTATGTATTAATACGCCTGTTTGTTTTACCAATAAAACAGTGGGTGGCTATAACGGTAACGGCTGTAGCAGAATAAGCACTTTTCTGTGGGATTTTGGAGATAATACCACCTCCACTTTAGAAGATCCGCCCTGCCATACCTACGCCTCCCCTGGCACTTATACTGTTAAGCTAACGGCAGCCAATACCGGCTGTGGCGCCAGCACTAAAATAAGAACCGTAACCATAAGCCCCATTTCCCCACCGCCTACCGTGGCCGCTCCCTCCCCGGCTTACTGCCAGGGCCAGCCCGCAGCGCAGCTTACAGCCACCGGTACCGGCCTGTTATGGTACACCAGCGCCACCGGTGGTACAGGCTCCGCTACCGCACCTACACCATCCACAAATATTCCGGGCACGCAAACCTGGTACGTAAGCCAAACACTTCCTGCCCATTGTGAAAGCACACGCGTACCTGTTTCTGTGGTTGTAAATGCCATACCCGCCGCACCGGCTGTAACTACACCTGTACAGCTTTGCCTGAATCAAGCCACTACCCCGCTTACAGCCACAGGCACCGGCTTATTATGGTACACTGCCGCTACCGGCGGCACAGGCTCACCCACTGCGCCCACGCCATCAACAGCTGCAGTAGGCAGCACCACTTACTATGTAAGCCAAACCATCAATAGCTGCGAAGGTCCGCGTGCAGCCATTACCGTTACTGTTAACGCATTAGCCACAGCGCCGGGTGTTACTACACCTGTTACTTATTGCCAGCACCAGACAGCTGTTCCTTTAACTGCAAACGGAACCGGCTTGTTATGGTATACCACTGCTACCGGCGGTGTAGGTTCACCTGTTGCGCCCACACCTTCAACAACCACTCCCGGCAGCACCACCTGGTATGTAAGCCAGGTCACCGGCTGCGGTGAGGGGCCCAGGGCATCCATCACGGTAGTAGTGAATGTAAGCCCTACAGCAGCTATTGCTTACACCCCATCCATTTTCTGTAACATCAATACACCACCGGTTGCAGTAACCCGCACCGGTGCATCCGGGGGTACGTATTCAGCAACGCCTGCAGGGTTAACAATAGATCCGAACACAGGCGCCATCAGCCCCACCGGTGCTACCCCTGGCGTATATACGATCAGGTATACCATTCCCGGCACAGGAGGCTGCACGGATTATATTACCACGGCAACGGTTACGGTGAATGGCGCACCGGCAGCCACTATCAGCTATCCGCCCATTTGTACGGCAGATGCAGCTACCCCTGTAACTCTTACCGGCAGTGCCGGTGGTACTTTCACCTCCACCGCAGGCTTAACCATTAATGCAGCAACAGGTGTTATTACACCTGGTACCAGTACGCCCGGCAATTATACCGTAACCTATACCATTGCAGCAGCAGCGCCATGTCCGGGGCTTACAACAACGGCGCAGGTTACGGTTACCCGCGCGCCGGCAGCCACCATTTCCTATACGCCGGCCATCCTGTGTAATGTGGCTAATACGCCCGCCACACCCAACTTACCCGTAGCAGTAATACTTACCGGAACGCAGGGCGGTACATTCTCCATTACACCGGCAATAGGTTTACCCATCATTTCAACATCAGGTATTATTAATCCCGCAGGCGCTATCGCCGGCGTATATACGATAAAATATACTGTAGCAGGTACCGGCGGCTGTGCAGACTACAGCACCACAACAACCGTTACCGTAAACAATACGCCAACAGCTGCTATCAGCTATGCAGGCTCCTCGTATTGCGGCAGCAATGCTGTTCCACAACCCGTTTCATTATCAGGTACTGCAGGCGGCGTCTTTAGCTCCACCGCAGGCCTGTCTGTTAATGCAGCCACCGGCGCTATTGATCCATCCCTTAGCACAGCAGGCACTTATACGGTAACGTATACCATTGCAGCCTCCCCGCCCTGCCCGGGTTATGTTACCACCACCACGGTGCAGATAGAGGAAAGCCCCCTGATAACATTCCCAACACCGGCACAATCCATTTGCTCCGGTGAAACCGCCGTGTTTACACCTGCTTCCACGGTTACCGGCACTACCTATACATGGGCTGTGGTAGGGCCCTTGCCTGCAAACGTGGCTGGTATCAGCGCAGGCGCTGCATCCGGTCCCAATGCTGCTATTGCTTTATCTTTTACAAATACCGGTGCTGCCGGCCAGGTACTCACCGTGCGGGTAATACCTGCCAACCCTGCGCAAAAACCTTGTGCCGGCGCGCCTTACGATCTGCTGCTAACCGTAAAGCCGGCCACACCTGCACCCCTTACGGATACTGCGCATTTTTGCATGGCAGCCCCACCGGCCGCTTTGCACGTAAATGCCTTACCCGGTACCACGCTTAAATGGTATGATCAAAATGGAGGGCTGTTAAATGCAGCGCCGGTAATCGGTACCGCTGCTCCCGCACAGCTCACTTATTATGTAAGCCAAACCAACAGCTATGGCTGCGAAAGCCCCAGGTCAAAGATCATAGCTATTGTGCATCCCACAGTTAAAATTGTAAGTTCATCCTTTACCAATCCCACTGCCTGCGGCGTACCATCAGGCGCGGTGGTATTAACTGTGAAGGACCTGAATAACGGCGCAGTACCCAATATTCCCGTAGTGGTGCATTACAACAAATTCCAGCTGGCGCAAACATTTACCGGCAGCACAGATGCCGCCGGCAACATTACCATACCGCTAACAGCAGGTACTTATACTAACATGTATGTGGAAACAACCGGCAGCTGCAACTCGCAAAAAATACCGGATGTATTTATTCTAAGGGATCCCTCCCCGCCCGCAGCGCCCGTGGCAGGCTATAACCCGCCCTTGTGTACGGAAATGCCTTTAACATTTACTGCGCTCACCGCTACCAGTGAGCAGACAGGCCCTATTGATTATGTTTGGGCAGGGCCGGCCTTTGGCCCTTATGCCGATACGGTACGCAATACCGTGATCACCTTTCCCTCCGCCACGCAGGCAGATGCCGGAACCTATGTAGTGTATGCCATGCAAAACAATTGTATCTCCCTGCCGGCAAGCTTTGAGGTGCTTATTAAGCAATCACCTTCCAAACCAATCATTACTACCAGAACACCCTTGTGTGTGGGCGATGACCTGGTGCTGCAGGCTTCCAGCTCCATCCCGGGTAATGCCGCCATCAATTATGTATGGAAAGGCCCGGGGCGCGGGTTCCCGGTTAACGGTCCCAATGCCGGCATTAACAGTGTAAAGGTGGAGGACGCAGGCATCTATACAATAACAGTTACATCGCCGGAAACAGGCTGCAGCGCAAGTACCGATACGCTGATACAAATAGGCGCTTATCCTATCGTAAAATTTGCGCAGGATACGCTTACGCTGCCTACCGGCTACCGCCTGCCACTGGATCCGGTAATTACCAACGCTGCCGATCCGGGCATCCTGCCCATAAAAACTTACACCTGGAAGCCCCTGCAGGACCTGGATTGTAATGATGCCGCCTGTTCCGCACCTATAGCCAATATAAAGAATGATGTTTGTTATAACGTAACGGTTACTAACGTATACGGCTGTACCGGCAGCGATGAGCTGTGTGTAAAAGTATTTTGCCAAAGCTCGCAGGTGTTTATTCCCAATGCATTTGCGCCCAATGGCAATGTGCCGGAAAACAGAAAGCTCATGGTAAGGGCCAGCGGCATTAATGCGGTTAAATCATTCAGGATTTTTAACCGCTGGGGAAAGATGCTCTTTGAACGAAGCAATTTTGCGCCCAACAGTCCTGACTTTGGCTGGGATGGCCGGGTGAACGGAAAGCTGGCAGATACCGGTGTATACATCTACACCGTAGAGGTGATCTGCGAAAACGGCGTGCCCTATACGTTCAAAGGCAATGTTACATTACTCTAAAACAACTTATTTATGAAACGCTATTATAAAACAGGTTGTTTACTCCTTATTAGTTGCCGGCTTATTTTAACAGCAGCTGCGCAGGATGTGGGTTTTTCCCAGTTCTATGACCAGCCCTTGCTGCGCAACCCCGCATTAGCCGGCATCTTTGAAGGCGATGTAAGAATTACAGCATCCTACCGTAACCAGTGGCAAAGCGTTACCATTCCCTACCGCACGTTTGCATTAAGCTCGGAGGTTAAGTTCACGCCCGGTTTTATGAGCGATGATAACCTTACCATTGGCCTGCAGCTTATGCGCGACGTGGCAGGCACTTCAGAGTTCAGCACCACGCAAATGCTGCCGGCAGTTAACTACAGCTTCCCGCTTAGCAGGGAACATAATTCCTATTTATCCGTAGCTTTCATGGGCGGTTTAATGCAGCAGCGCTTTGATCCCAGTAAGCTGGTAATGAACGATCAGTTTGTGGCAGGCAGCAACGGTACTTTTAGTATCCTGCCTTCCTCCCGCCAGATCTTTAACAATACCAGCGTTAATTATTTCGATTTCTCCACCGGCATTAGCTATAACGGCGTTATAAAAGAGCAAACAGATTATTTTGCCGGCATCGGCTTATTCCATCTTAAAAGGCCACAGGTAGGCTTTTACGACGGCCACACTATTACCCTGAACCGGAAGCTGGCCTTCAATGCCGGGCTATCAACCCCCACCAGCGAAAAAGACCGCTTCATTATTTACGCAGATTATTTCAAACAGTTTGGAGAACGTTTTACACCCGTAGGCATCAGCTCCATGCAGGCAGGTGTAATGTTAAGTCATGATTTTTTTGGAGATGAGCAGCAGATCATTACCGGCGGTGTGCTTTATCGTATGAGCGATGCCGTTATACCGGTCATCCAGCTGCAGCTGTTTAATTTTATGGTAGGTATGAGCTACGATGTGAATATCGATAAGCTGGCCACCGCATCAAAATACCGCGGTGGCCTGGAGCTGGTATTATCTTACCGCGGTTTCTTAAACACCCGGCAAAGCGAGCGCCGGCAAACCCTCTGTCCTAACTTCCGCCGGTAAAAAAGGAAGCGCATCACCTTGCAGTAATGCGCTTTTTTATTGCAGGATGCTATGCATCATTTTTTCAGGAACTCCACGATCATAGCCGTTACCAGGGCTGGTATGGTACTGTTGGCGTCCGGTGAGCAGATCTCTCCGATATACTCCCCATGCCCGCCCGGCAGTATGGCCAGCTGCGCATGCGGCAGTAAACGGTATAGTGCCAGCGCAGATTCAGGAAGTATTACATCAGCATCCGCATTCAGCACTAACGTTGGCGGCTGTATGGCTTTTATATCCGCATCGCTGATATCTTTAAAGTTCAGCATCCGGTCACGGTCTCTCTCAAACATGGCCTGTAATCCTTTAGGGTCGGGGTTGGCTTTCAGGTAAGCATCTTTCAGCAAAGGAGGCATATTATCCAGCGTAGCATGCTGCATACCGTCAAAAAAGCCGGGCACCAAACCGGCGCGGTTATATGCGGCAGAAGCCAGCACCAGCTTGTTCACTACTTCCGGGTGGCGTATGGCCAGCTGCAGGGCCGATGTGCCGCCGTTGCTAAAGCCCATAACATCTGCTTTGGGTATCTGCAGCTGTTTCAGTAACACTGCTACATCATCCGCATCTTCTGCAAAACCAAACGGGCGGTCGGCATCCAATGTATGCCCATGCGCCTGCAGCTCAATCGCAATTACCTGCTGTGTTTTAGCCAGCTCCGGCAATATCCTGCCAAAGGTTGATTCAATGGTAGATCCGCCGCCATGCAATAAAACCAGCGGCTTGCCGCTGCCATGGATCTCGTAATACATCTGTAACCCGTTCACTGCTGCGTAACGGCCTGTAGGTTGCTGCTGTGCATTCATTTGTAAATGTGTTATGATCAGTAAAAATAGCGTTATTATTCTTCGCATGTTATAGCGTTTCCTATAGCACAAACTTACACCGCGGTGCTTAATAATGCAGGCCGCAGGTACGTCAATTTACCGGGTGAATTGCGTCAGTACATGCGTTAAAAACTGTTAATGTTCATCTTCCCTTAACAATAAATAACACTCCCAAAGCCGGTCTGGCACAGTTTTGTCATTTACTATAGCGAAACCAAAAAGTAGAAACCGCCTGCAGACGTTCCACTTTGAGCTATTCATCACATTCAAAACTTATAAGCATGAAACCATTAAAATATTTCATCATCGCCGTAGCACTTATTGCAGGATTCAGCAGCTGCATGGTTGAAAGCAGGGGACCTGGTTATTATCATCCCCGTCCGCATTATCATCACCATCATCACGGGTATGGATATTACCGGTAAGCACTCTTAATAAAAAAGCCGGGATGCAATCAGCATTCCGGCTTTTTACATACATCCGTTCACGTAATACCATATATCCGGCACATTCCTTGCTGATTCCATCCCTCACTTTCATCAGCAGGCAGGGGCGGCGCCCGCGCCTAAATACCCACAGTGCATTACTTACCGCTAATTGCAATTGGTAATCACCATTTTTTACCTTTCTTTGCACTTAGTTTTGAGTAAACCCCGGCCTGGCCAGGGAAAAGCAGGGAATTATAAGAACAGGAATACGGATTGATTGTACATGTCCATTATCACGCTCACATCAGACATCGGTTATCAGGATTACCTCGTAGGTGCCATCAAAGGGCAGCTGTGGCAGGACTGTCCGGGTTGTCACGTGGCGGATATCACCCATCACATCTCCCCCTTTAACTTACCGCAGGCCACCTATATCTGCAAAAGCGCCTTTGCCTGGTACCCGCCCGCCACCTTTCATATTGTGCTCATTAACCTGTTTGACCGTAAGGCAGATCATGTGCTGCTGGCCGAATGGAATGGCCAATACATTGGTTGCGCGGATAATGGCCTGATCTCCATGATCACCGGCGGCCAGGCCATAAAAGTGCTGAAGCTGCAGCTGGACAGCGCCAAACCAAAGAACACCTTTACCATTATACAGCGTTTTACCCAGGCATTAAAAGGTATTCAGAACGGGCTGCCCTGGGAGCAGCTGGGCACCCCCGCTACGGATATTGCCATTAAGAACAACCTGCAGCCCCTTACCGGCGACGATTATATTGAAGGACAGATCATCCATATCGACAACTTCGAGAACGTAGTAGTGAATATTACCCGCCAGCAGTTTGATGAACATCGCGGGCAGCGCAAGTTCAAGATATTCTTCCGCCGGGATGAGGTGATCACCCAGCTCTCCGAAACCTATGCCGATGTAGCGGAAGGCCAGAAGCTGGCCCTGTTCAATGCCGCCGGCTACCTGGAAATTGCCATCAACAAAGGCAATGCCGCCGGCCTGTTTGGCCTGCAAAGCTTTGGCCGTGACCAGCTTACGCAGTCCGGCGGTTACCAGCACCTCTCTTTTTACCAAACGGTTCGTATTATTTTTGAATGATCCGGCACTTCCCCCCTAAAACAGCCACTTTCACCGCTAACCACTGATTACCAACCATTTCCCGGCATTTAAAATCCCGTAATGGCGCCGCAACCCGTATGCAACCCGTGCGCAATTCGGGTGCAACTAGGGTCCCTCCCTCCTAAAACAGCCCTTTTTTCCTACTAACATCCCTGTGCAACTCTACCCCCCTACATAAAACCCTACATCACCCTACCCCCTCTTTCCTTCAAACACTCATCACCCTCCTCCCTAACCGCTAACTGCTAACTGCCAACCGCTAACTCCTAACTGCTAACCTCCCCTCTCCGTTCGTCGACTATTTTTCATACATAAAAAGATATTATATAAAAAGTTAAATCTGTTTCGCTAAATACCATAATTTGCTACTTTTTCTATTTTTGTCGGAATTTAAACCCAACGTAATGAATTTTAAACGGACGAATAACATTGTAGGCTGGGTAATTTGTATAATAGCCTGCACTGTGTACATCATGACAATGGAAGCTACCGGCAGTTTATGGGACTGCGGTGAGTTCATTTCCAGCGCTTACAAAGTGCAGGTGCCTCACCCTCCCGGAGCCCCCTTGTTCGTGTTGCTGGGAAGATTGTTCACTATGTTCCTGAAACCCTCTGAAGCTGCCCTGGGCGTAAACCTCATGTCGGCCCTTTCCAGCGGTTTCACTATCCTTTTCCTTTTCTGGACTATCACCCACTTTGCCCGCCGTTTAATGGTAGCCCCCGGTGAAGTGATCAGCAGTGAAAAAATGATCGCTATCATGGGCGCCGGTGTCGTTGGCGCTTTAGCTTATACCTTTTCAGATTCTTTCTGGTTCTCCGCCGTTGAAGGCGAAGTATATGCCATGTCATCTCTGTTCACCGCCCTGGTATTCTGGGCCATCCTGAAATGGGAGCATGAGGCAGATGAACCCTATGCCGATCGCTGGATCGTGTTCATAGCCTTTATGATGGGCCTTTCCATTGGCGTACACTTACTGAACCTGTTAACCATTCCGGCCATCGTAATGGTATACTACTTTAAACGTTACAAAGTAACCGCCTGGGGCACTTTCTGGGCCTTCATAGTAGGTTGCGCCGTAACCGGCCTGGTACAAAAGTTCATTATCCAGGATACCATCAAGGCATCCGGCTACATGGATGTATTCTTTGTAAACAGCCTGGGCATGCCCTTCTTCACCGGTTTTGCCTTTTATTTTATAGCGCTGGTAATTGTGCTGCTGTTAGGTTACCGCAATGCAAAGCTGGGCCTCTACGCCCCGCTTATCCTGGTAGCCTCCGTGATCATCATCCCCGCATTTAATACAACCGATGGTGGTGGCGTTATCGTGGTAAAGCTGCTGATAGCCGCTGCTGTGCTGCTGATCCCTTACTTCCTGAAGCTGGCAGGCATAAAAACCAATTCCCCGGCTACCCTGCATTTCAATAAGCTCACAATTTCGTGTATCCTGTTCCTGTTACTGGGTTACTCTACATATATTACTACAATGGTGCGCTCAACCGCCAACCCGTCTGTAGATATGTATAACGTGGATAATCCCATATCCCTGGTAGGTTACCTGGGCCGCGAGCAGTATGGCGATTTTCCGCTGGTATATGGACAGGTGTTCACCGCCCGCCCCACCGAGTACAAAGAAACCGGTAATGTATATGCCCGTGGAAAAGATAAATATGAAATAGCCGGCAAAAAGGTAGAACCTGTATATGCCGCTGAAGATAAAATGCTGTTCCCCCGCGTATGGGACGGCAGCAACGACCAGGGTCACGCGGATTACTACCGCACCTACCTGGGCCTGCAGCAGGGTGAAAAACCCTCCTTTGCAGATAACATCAAGTTCTTCCTGGGATACCAGGTGAATTTCATGTACTTCCGCTACTTCATGTGGAACTTTGTTGGAAAACAGAACGATACCCAGGGCTATGGCAACGTACGCGATGGTAACTGGATCTCCGGTATTCCCTTCCTGGATAATTTCCTGTATGGCGATCAGTCCAACATGCCCGACAGCTTAAAGGATAACAAGGCCCACAACCGCCTGTTCTTCCTGCCGCTGATCCTGGGCATTATCGGTTTATTATATCATTATAAGAAACACCGCAGGGATAGCCTCATTGTAGGCCTGCTGTTTTTCTTTACCGGTTTTGCAATTGTTATTTACCTGAACCAGGCCGGTAACCAGCCCCGCGAACGTGATTACGCTTATGTAGGCTCCTTCTATGCCTTTGCCATCTGGATAGGGCTGGGCGTATTATCAGTATATGAGTTCTTTAAGGAAAAGCTCAGGCAGCCTAAGATCTCCGCACCGCTGGCATCAGCCCTGTGTATACTGGCCGTACCGGTATTAATGGGCAGCCAGGAATGGAATGATCACGACCGCTCTACCAAAACTGTAGCCCGCGACGTAGCCAAAGATTACCTGGAATCCTGCGCACCCAACGCCATCCTGTTCACCGTAGGTGATAACGATACTTATCCTTTATGGTATGCCCAGGAAGTGGAAAACATCCGTCCGGATGTACGCGTGATCAACCTGAGCCTGTTGGGTGTAGACTGGTATATTGATCAGCAGCGCCAGAAAGTGAACCAGAGCGATCCCGTGCCCATGACCTGGAGCGCCGACAAATACCGCGGCGAGAACCGTAACTACATCCGCTTCTATGATGCAGGCGTGTTCCCGCAGGATAAATTCTACAATCTGAAAGAAGTAATGGCCTTCATGGCATCCGACGATCCACGCGCTAAGCTCAGCACCACAGATGGCAGCCAGGAGAACTTCCTGCCCACTCAAAAGCTGTTCATACCGGTGAACGTAGCCGCTGTGATCAAATCCGGTGTAGTGGATATTAAGGATAGCGCCAAAGTACAGCCGCAGCTGCCCTTCCAGGTATCTAAAAGCTACCTGCTGAAGAACGACCTGGCTGTATACGATATCATTGCCGCCAATGACTGGAAACGCCCCATCTATTTCACCAGCCCCACAGACCTGGGCCTGAATGATTATTTGCAGATGGATGGCTTAACCTATCGCCTGGTGCCTATGCATAAAGAGCCTAACAACGATATGCTGGGAGCGGATTTCAACGTGAATTCACCGGTGATGTACAAGAACCTGATGACGAAGTTCGACTTTGGCGGCGCCAACATCAACACCACTTACTTCGATGAGCCTAACCGCAAGCTGCTGCAGTACCTCCGTAACGCCTATACGCGTTTAGGAACCGTGCTGGCGCAGGATGGTGCAAAAGATTCTGCGCTCACCGTGCTGAATAAGGCTGATAAGAACCTGCTGGAAAGCACTTTCCCGTATGCCATGACAGCCCCCAACAACATGCATAACTATAGCTCTCTGCAAACAGCATATGCATATTACCTGGCCGGCGACGCGAAGAAAGCCAATGAAATTGCAGCCAAGATCACCCGCGACTGCCAGCAGCAGCTGCAGTACTACCGCTCCCTGCCCTCCGGCAAGTTAAGCAACGATCTGCAGCACGATGGCCAGCTCGCCGAACAGTTCATTTCCCTGCTGCAACGCATGAAAAATGATTTCGGTGACAGCACCAAACAACGCGAGCTACCCGGCAACATCAATACTGTTCCCGATAGTGGCAAATAGTTAATTACGAATTATTCAATTACGAATTACGAATGCTTGGAAATACTGTACAGCGTTCGTAATTCGTAACAATCACAAATAAAAGCGGAAGGTTTGAAGCAGGCATCAATTGCCTTTAACTTCAAACCTTCCGCTTTTTATCTAATTACCAACTATTTATCTTACCAGATTACAACCCGATCAATCCCTCCGTTCCAATCTCCGCTGCATTTCAATTCGTAATTCGTAATTGATAATTCGTAATTCTACAACCTCGCTACCTGCGCTCTCCAATACTCCGCGCTCGCCTTCACCTCCGGCACACTGTTCTCCCAATGATATTCATACTCCGCAGACATATTCCCTTTAAAATGCTGTTTTTTCAGCTCCTTCAGCACACCGGCAATATTGCTGTGTCCCTGTCCCCAGATCACATCATGGGCTTTGGGTGATTTTTCGCTCATATCTTTCAGGTGCAGGCTCAGTACATGGCCCTGCAGCTTTTTAATGCACTCAACCGGGTCCAGGCCGGAACGTACCCAGTGGCCAACATCCGCACAGGCGCCAAACAGCGGGCTTCTGCCCTGTATAGCTGCCAGCACGCTGTCGGGGCTCCAGTAATGGGATGGTCTCGGGTGGTCGTGGATGGCTACTTTGATCTTGTATTGATCGCACAGCCTGGAGATCAGGTCCCAGTGCTCATTCTTAGGTTCAGCAGTGATCACCTTTATGCCCATATCTTTGGCAAAGTCAAACATCTGCTGCCATTCTGCTTCATTCTGGGGCGATACCACACCGTATGCCACCAGGGTTTTATGTTTCTTTTTAAATAATGCTTTCAGTTGCTCGCGGCGGGAAGCCGGCATTTTAAAATCCGTGGTACCTTCTATACCATCGCCGATCTGCTGGCCTGAGTAACATTCTACATACTGTATACCGCAGCTGTCCATTTTGTCCAGCGCTTCTGCCAGGGTAAAACGGTTAAAGGTATAGGCCTGTGCGCTCAGCTGCCATCCCATATCATCTGCTTTGGCCTGTGCATGGGCCGCCTGCCAGGCTGCTCCCGTGGTGGTGAGGGCCCCCGCCAGCAGGAACACGTTCATCAGTTTTTTCATGCTTTTTAAATATTTGTTTAGTTAGATAGTTGAAAAATAATGGCTTTTGCCCAACAATGCAAGGGAATTAGTGGTTAACGGCATTCATCCCTCTCCGTTCCCGTCTCCGCTGCATTTAATATGTGCCATACATCCTCAAACTGCCAACTGCCAACTGCTAACTGCCAACTGCTAACTCCTGACTCCCACCTCAGTAGGCGGATACCCAAAATGCTTCTTAAAAGCAAACGAAAAGTGCGACAGGTTTTCAAATCCTGCTTCCAGGTAAATATCCGCCGGTTTGCGGTTCTTTTCGCTCAGCTGATAGTGGGCCAGCTCCAGCCGTTTTTGTGTTAGCCAGCGCTGCGGGCTTACAGCAAACGCTTTTTTGAAATCCGTTTTAAAAGTGGTGAGGCTGCGGCCGGTAAAGTAAGCGAACTTCTGCAACGGCATATTAAACATAAAGTTCTTCTCCATAAAATCAACCAGGTCTATCTTACCCGGCAGGGAAAAATTTGCCAGGCAGCGGTCTATAGTGGCGTCGAGCGTACGCAGAATGGTGATCGCCTCTTCCAGCTTTACGGAAACGATGGCCGGCGGAATACCTTCTTCCAGCTCAAAGTATGGCAGCAGCGAGCCGAAAAAGCTTTCCAGCAAAGGATGGGTCTCATAGCGCCTGATACCATGGCCCTGGCAAGCCGTTAGCACAGGCTCATGTCGGGTATAATAGGCTTTCAGGCGCTCCTCCCGGAGGCTGATAGTGATCGATTTGTAAGGCTTGCCGTCTTTAGAATATTTGATGAACGTTGCCAGCTGGTTACGCGGACCAAACCAGGTATCCCCCGGCTTTAAAATATAGGTTTGATCGGCAATAATAACCTTCACCTCACCGGATATAAGGTGGCCGAACGAGTGATCCCCCGAAAGCAGGTCTACCTTGAGATACTTATCCTGGATACAGGGCAGCATGATCTCTTCTGAAGCAGTCCAGTATATAGACATGATCTGTAGCTTTTGATATTACAAAGGAACGCATCATTCCTTATTGAAAGATGCGTTCCTTAAAGTAGTTTATTCAACGGCGAATTTAATGCCGGTTAATTGCTCGCTCAGCGCCCATAGCTTTTGGGCATTTTCCTTATCAACGGCTTCCGGTGTTACGCCTTTGGTCATTACAAATGCTTCGGGATTGAAGCCTTTCCATTCCGTATCCAGCGGCGCCACTTCGGTATCTTCACAATAAACGCCGCCAATGTTCGCAAGCTTGGGACTGGTGGCGCACCAAACAGTGGTAGAGGCGCCCTCTTCCAGGTTTTTGTAACCGTTATAAGGATCGTGCCGGAAGCTGCCGTCTTCATTATAGATCCCGAAATTGCTTAATGTTTCCTGGGATAGGTCCCGGCCCAGGTCAGTGCCTGCTATGGCGCCCGGGTGCAGGCTGTAGGACCTTATTCCATAGGCCTGCGCACGCTTATCCAGTTCTACCGTAAAAAGGATATTCGCTGTTTTTGCACGGGCATAGGCAGCTGACTGGTCGTAAGGCTGATGCTCAAAATTAGGATCATCCAGGTCAAGGGGCGCCATATGATGTCCCCAGGATGAAACATTCACCACCCGGGCGCCGTTTGCATTCTTTAAGGCCGGCCACAAGCGGGCTGTGAGCTGAAAATGCCCCAGGTGATTGGTAGAGAACTGTGATTCATAACCCCGGGCATCACGGCGCAAAGGCGACCACATGATGCCTGCATTATTGATCAGCAGCTGCAAGGGTTTTTGCAGCGCCAGGAACTGATCCGCAAACGCATCGATCGATGCCGGATCCATCAGGTCCATTTCCAGTACGGTCACATTAGGTATTCCGGCAAGGTTCTTTTTGGCCTTTTCAGGAGTTCTGGCCGGTACATACACTGCTGCCCCCGCCGCAGCCAGCGCCTTTACGGTTGCTACGCCAATACCCGCATAACCGCCTGTTACAATAGCTGTTTTTCCGCTCAGGTCTATGCCCTGTATAACTTCCATAGCCGTTGATGCCGCGTCGAATCCTGAACCTATAGGCTGCTGTAAAGCGCCGTAATAGTTATTTGCTTTAGTTTCCATCAGTTTAATGATTTTATTAAAAGCAAAGTTCAGGCATTTGCCTGCCAGGCTGGTTTGTTCAAAAGGCGAAATATGCTTTGTTCAAAAGGCGGCCGCTGCATTCAATGTCCTCCAATCTCCCCCAACCGCCCACCGCCCACCGCCAACTGCCCACTGCCCACCGCCCACCGCCAACTGCTATCTGCCAACTGACTTTTTTTTTCGTAATTTTAGAAAATGAAAACGGAGATGCATTAAAAACGGAAAAAAGACACTACACGGAGGCAACCAAAGCGCCTTCTCTTTCGAAATCATTAAAAACTCAATTTACACAACCGTCTTCACGCTTAAAAAGAAAGGAACCCATAGATCTCACGAAAGCACTTCGATCTATGGATGTCCCTGAAGACCAATCATTACGGTGCGTTAATCATAGGATGAAATCAAAATTCAGATGAGAGGATTACAATTTTCCAGGTTTGTGCCTGGTGAAGATGACAAATCGCCCTTTGAGAAGCTCCTGAACCTTTTTACACAGTTGCTTACTTATACCAGCGGCGATGTTACGGAAGCCCTGCAATGGCTTACAGAGCTGGATAAAGAATATAACCTGACCAACGAAGAATACGGTATAGGCGATTTTATACAGGAGCTGAAAGACAAAGGCTATATCCGTGAAAATGAAGAGAGCGGCCAGATCAGCATTACGGCAAAAACCGAGCAGGATATCCGCAAAAAAGCCCTGGAAGAGATCTTCGGCAAGCTGAAGAAATCTACCATCGGGGATCACAATATCCGCAAATCCGGCCAGGGCGATGAGCTGAATGCCGACACCCGCTCCTACCAGTTCGGCGATCCGCTGGAACAGATAGATGTAACGGACTCCCTCCGCAATGCGCAGATCAACCACGGCATTGAAGCCTTTTCCATTAACCAGGACGACCTGGTGATCAAGGAAACCGACTTCAAAACACAAACCAGCACCGCGCTCATGATCGATATCTCCCACTCCATGATCCTGTACGGCGAGGACCGCATTACCCCCGCCAAAAAGGTAGCCATGGCGCTGAGTGAGCTTATCACCACCCGCTATCCCAAGGATACGCTGGATATTATTGTGTTTGGGAATGATGCCTGGCAAATAGAGATCAAAGACCTGCCTTACCTGCAGGTAGGCCCTTACCATACCAATACAGTAGCCGGCCTGGAGCTGGCCATGGACATCCTGCGCCGCCGCCGTAACCCCAACAAGCAGATCTTTATGATCACAGATGGGAAACCAACCTGCCTTAAGAACGGGAAGCAGTACTATAAGAACAGCTTTGGCCTGGACCGCAAGATCCTGAACCGTACGCTGAACCTGGCCGCACAATGTAAAAAGCTGAAAATACCCATCACCACCTTCATGGTAGCCTCCGATCCCTGGCTCCAGAAATTTGTGACGGAATTTACAGAAACCAACAATGGTAAGGCCTTTTTCTCCGGCCTCGATAAACTGGGACAGTTCCTGTTCTACGACTTTGAAAGCGGGAAAAAGAAAATGCTGTAATTAACACACATCAATTTTAACACACCATTAATACCGGGATACACTATTATTGTAGCAGTACCCGACTATTAATTATTAATTCTTCATTATTAATTATTGTATGAATACGAACATAAGAACGCTGGGAGAACTGAAAAAGAGCGGCTATAAACCTAAAACAGTAAAGGAAGAGATCAGGCAAAACCTCATTCGTAAACTGCAACAGAAAGAAAATACCTTCCCCGGCATCATCGGTTATGATGATACGGTGATACCCGATACGGAAAGAGCCCTGCTGTCACGCCACAACATTTTATTCCTAGGGCTGCGCGGCCAGGCCAAAACACGCATGGCCCGCCAGATGATAGAATTGCTGGATGAATACATTCCCGTCATAGCAGGATCAGAAGTGAACGATAATCCTTTTGAGCCCCTGTCACGCTACGGCCGCGACCAGGTAGCCGAAAAAGGCGATCAAACGCCCATTGAATGGCTTTCCCGCGATGCCCGCTACGGCGAAAAGCTGGCCACACCGGATGTATCCGTAGCAGACCTTATCGGCGATATAGATCCCATTAAAGCAGCGAACCTGAAGCTAAGCTATGCAGATGAGCGCGTGATCCACTTCGGCATCATTCCCCGCTCCAACCGCGGCATTTTTGTAATTAACGAGCTGCCCGATCTGCAGGCCCGCATACAGGTAGCGCTGTTCAACATCCTCCAGGAAGGCGATATACAGATCAGGGGTTTCAAAGTGCGCATGCCGCTGGATATCCTGTTCGTGTTCACCGCTAACCCGGAAGATTATACGAACCGCGGCGCCATCGTAACGCCGCTGAAAGACCGTATAGAAAGCCAGATCGTAACCCACTATCCAAAAACAGTGGAGAACTCCCTGCTGATCACAGAACAGGAAGCTGATGTGCACGACGAGCAGAAAGGGAAAATACATTTATCCGACCTGGTAAAACGCCTCATAGAGCAGGTAGCCTTTGAAGCCCGCAACAGCGAGTACGTAGATAAGAAGAGCGGCGTATCCGCCCGCTTAACCATTGCCGCATATGAAAATGCAGTAAGTGCCGGCGAACGCAGGGCCATCATCAATAAAGAAAAGGAGACGTACGTTCGTATAGCCGACCTGCAGGGCATTGTACCCGCCATTACCGGTAAAATAGAGCTGGTGTATGAGGGCGAGCAGGAAGGCCCGCTGCAGGTAGCATTTAACCTGCTGGATAAAGCCATGCGTACCCTGTTCGCCAACTACTTCCCGAACCCGGATTCATTTAAAAAGCGCAGCAAACAGGCCGCCGCAGCCCAGGAAAACCCTTACCGCACCGTTATTCAATGGTTTGATAAGGGAAATACCGTGAACCTGCTGCAGGATGTAAGCGATAAGCAATATGAAACCGCGCTCCAGAAAGTAGATGGCCTGAAAGATCTTATCAAGACCAAGTTCCCGCACACCAATGGCAAAGAGCAGCTGCTGCTCATGGAATTTGTGCTGCATGGCCTGGCCGCCTACTCCCTCATCAGCAAAAAGATGGTGGAGAACGAAACCCGCTTCAGCGACCTGCTCGGTACCATGATGAACTTCACCATGGGCAACGAAGAACAGGAAGAAGATACCTTCTAACGTGTGCCACGCTTTAAAGGTGTGGCTCACATAAATCAAATGTCCTGCACTCACCCTGCAGGACATTTTTTTACCCCTCCGCTTTACCCCCCGCCCTTAAAGAAGGTGTTCATTTGTTTCATTCAGGTTCTTATTTTTTGCATTTTTACTTTTTACTTTCTCCCTTTTTGCTTTTTGCTGCTGCATTTGCTATCTTGTCTTGCTAACCTTTCCACGAACTAATACAACACACAGTTATGAACAATTCCCGAAGAGATTTCATCCGCTCCGCCTCCACCATGGTGGCAGCGGCAGCCATGCCTTCCGCATTAAATGCATTTCCAAAATTAGTAGCCCCCAGCGACCGCCTGAATGTAGCCGCCATCGGCATCAACGGCATGGGCTGGGCCGACCTTACTGCCATGCTCAAGAATCCGGCAGCACAGTGCGTAGCCCTCTGCGATGTAGATAAGAATGTGCTGGAAAAACGCGCCGCTGAGCTGGCGCAGAAAGGCATTAAGGTAAAAACGTATAGTGATTACCGTAAGCTGCTGGAAAGTAAGGATATTGATGCCGTTATCATTGGCACACCGGACCATTGGCATGCCCTGCAAATGACCGAAGCCTGCGCCGCCGGCAAAGATGTGTATGTGGAAAAACCCATTGGCAACTCCATAGCCGAATGTAATGCAATGGTAGCCGCACAGGAGCGCCACCAGCGCGCAGTGCAGGTAGGCCAGTGGCAACGCAGCCAGCAGCATTTTAAAGACGCTATTGACTTTGTATACTCCGGCAAGCTGGGCCAGGTACGCCTGGTAAAAGCCTGGGCATATATGGGCTGGATGAAGTCCATCCCTAAAAAACCAGATGGTACCCCGCCCGCCGGCGTAGACTATGACATGTGGCTGGGCCCTGCGCTGAAACGGCCTTTTAACCCTAACCGCTTTCACTTTAACTTCCGCTGGTACTGGGATTATGCCGGTGGCCTCATGACCGACTGGGGCGTGCACCTGCTGGATTATGCATTCTTAGGTATGAAAGCACAGCGTCCGAAATCCATCATGGCCGCAGGCGGTAAGTTCGCTTACCCGGATGATGCAGCCGAAACACCGGATACCCTCACTACCGTATATGAATTTGATGGGTTCAATATTCAGTGGGAACACGCCATTGGCATTGATGGCGGTCCCTATGGCCGTGATCATGGTATAGCCTTCATTGGTAATAACGGTACCCTGGTGCTGGACCGCGGCGGCTGGGAAGTGATCCCCGAAAAGGATAAGATGGAAGCCGTGCCCCGCAAGCTCAAGGTAGATGATGGTTTGGACCTCCACACCAAGAACTTTGTAGAGGTAGTGAAGTCGCGCAAGTTCAGCGACCTGCACACGCCTATACAGGCAGGCGCCAACGTGGCCATTAATGCCCAGATGGGTAACATTGCCTTTAAAACCGGCAAAAAGATCTATTGGGATGCCGCCAATAACCGCTTCAAAGATGAAGAAGCCAACAAGTTCCTGGCCGCCCAGTATCACAACGGTTATAAGATTCCGAAATAACTTGTTTAACGTGCTGATGTGCTAATATGCTGATGTGCTGGTTCTTGCCACCATGTTAGCATATTGGCACATTACGCTATCAGCACATTCATCAACATATACCAGCACATTAGCATATTAGCACATTAAAAAATTGATTCCATGTTTCTCCGCAACACAACCCTTTTACTTTTATTTGCTCTCAGCGCACACGCACAAAACAATACGCAAATGAAGCCAGAAGAAACCGAAGTATGGGAGCCCGTGCCCAAAGTAGTTACACCCGGTACTTCCACCAACACAGCTCCCAGTGATGCTATCATCCTGTTCGATGGTAAAAGCCTGGATCAATGGACAAACGATAAAGGCGGCCCGGCCGGCTGGGAATTAAAGAACGGTATAGTAACCGTGGTAAAAGGTACCGGCACCATTCAAACCAAAGAAAAGTTCGAGGATTTTCAGCTGCACATAGAATGGCGTACACCCGCCGAAGTGGTAGGCGAAAGCCAGGGCCGCGGCAACAGCGGCATTTTTATGCAGGGCTTATATGAGCTGCAGGTATTGGATAACTATAACAACCGTACCTACTCCAACGGGCAGGCCGGCAGCTTTTATAAACAAAAAATTCCTTTGGTAAATGTGTGTAAGAAACCCGGTGAATGGCAAACCTACGACGTAATATGGACAGCACCACGCTTTAACAGCGATGGCTCATTGAAATCGCCTGCACGTGCTACCGTATTGCAGAATGGAGTATTGGTACAGAATAATGTGGAGCTGGAGGGAGGAACATTATATATCGGGAAGCCGGCTTATAAACAACATGGTCCCGGCCCCATCATCCTGCAGGATCATGGTAACCCGGTAAGCTACCGGAATATCTGGATCAGAACCTTATAATGCCGCGGTATCCCCTTCCAGCGGCATAGACAGGTACACGGCGTTGCTGATGGGGTTATCGTAATAAGCGGCAATAGGCTGAAATCCCAGGGACGTATACAGGTCAATAGCAGGCCGCATATGCGCCAGTGTGTCAAGCAGCATACGGTGGTAACCCAGCGCTTTACCTGCTTCCACCGCTTTTGCGGCCAGCTGTTTACCAATACCGCGTCCTTTATAGGCATCGCGTACGAATAAACGCTTCATTTCGCAGGTGGTGTTGTCAAAACGGCGTACCGCTACACAACCCGCTGCATGGCCGTCAACCTTGGCCATAAACAAAGCCCCGATAGGTGCGGCGTAATTATCAGGAAGCGCCAGCAATTCCTCCTCAAAACGCTGAAAGCTCAGGTCCACGCTTAACCACGATGCATACTCGCGGAAAAGGGATTTCACCTGCTCCAGTTCTTCAGCGCTGCTTTTCTCAGTTATTTGAATAATTTCCAGCATACTGATTTTTAAGTTTGTAATATTCCGTAAACGCAAAAAGCCTCCTGAGTTTCAGAAGGCTTTTTATCCGGAGTGAGGTACCGAGCAGATTCGAACTGCTGTAAAAGGTTTTGCAGACCTCTGCCTAGCCACTCGGCCACGGTACCATTTTCCTTTTATCTTAGTCCTCTCCGCCTCAGGCGAACACGGAACCGTCGATTTTTGTAGGACTGCAAAGGTAGTGTTTTTTATATATAAATCAAATAAAAATTGACAAATATGAACGCAACCTCTCACTTCCTCAACTAGCAGCAGATCACTTACATTTGCAGCATAATTCAGCAACCAATGCAAGATCGTATAGCAGAATCAGAGTTTATCCTCAACAGCCGCGGCGCCGTGTATCACCTGGATGTAAGGCCCGAAGAACTGGCCGCCACCATCATTACCGTAGGAGACCCCGACCGGGTGCAGCAGGTAAGCCAGCACTTTGATAAGGTAGAGCACAGGTCTAATCACCGCGAGTTTGTAACCCATACCGGCTATATTGGCAGCAAACGCCTCAGCGTAGTCTCCACCGGTATTGGCACGGATAATATTGATATTGTGCTCAATGAGCTGGATGCGCTGGCCAACATCGACTTTAACACCCGCTTTATAAAACAAACACCGGTACGCCTGCAGATCATTCGCCTGGGCACCTCCGGCGCATTAAATGAGCATATCCCGGTAGATGCTTATGTGGTATCCTCTTTTGGTTTAGGGCTCGATAATCTGCTGCCCTGGTATGAGCTGGAAAATACGGAAGATGAAAAGGCCATGCTGGCCGCTTTCAGCCGGCAGGTAACTTTACGGCCCGGCAGCGCAAATCCCTACCTGGCAGCAGCATCTGCTGACCTGTCCAAACATTTCCAGGAAGGTTATCATACAGGCATTACCGTTACCTGCCCGGGATTTTATGCACCCCAGGGCCGTGCGCTCAGGGGCCGCCTCTCCCACCCGCAGCTGCTGGAACAGCTTACCGCTTTTGAATTTGAATCACACCGCGTTACCAACTTTGAAATGGAAACCGCCGGCATCTATGGCCTGGGCCGTGTTTTCGGGCATGATTGTTTATCCATCAGCACCATCGTAGCCAACCGGATCCGCCAGGAGTTCAGCAAAGACGGCGCCGCAGCAGTACAGCGCATGATTGAAAAGTCAGTGGAGATCATAGCGGAGATACGCTGAACGCCGAACGCATAATGCTAAACGCTGATTATGTTATGCTTAAGCGCGGACATACCTCCGCTACATTAGCGTTTAGCATTAAGCATTCAATTCTAATTCGTAATTTTGCCTCGCTATGACACTCCACTTCTACAAATACCAGGGCACCGGCAATGATTTCGTGATCATGGATAACCGCGACGGCCGTTATGATGCGCTCACTAACCAGCAGGTTCACGACCTGTGCCACCGGCGTTTTGGTATTGGCGCCGATGGCCTGATGCTGCTCAACACCCAGCCCGGCTACGACTTTGGCATGAAGTATTACAATGCCGACGGTAATGAAAGCAGCATGTGCGGCAACGGTGGCCGCTGCCTCACCGCATTTGCCCGCAAAATGGGCCTAACGCAGGAAAAGCTGCGCTTCCTGGCCGTGGATGGCCCGCATGAAGCCACTATGAACGGCGATAGCTGGGTAAACCTGAAAATGCAGGACGTGGATGCCGTAGAACATGGCCCCCTTTATTTTTACCTCAATACCGGCTCCCCGCACTTTGTAAAGTTCGTGAACGATGTACAGTCCCTGGACGTATTTACAGAAGGCCGCCAGATCCGGTATAACGACCGCTTTGCCGCGGAAGGCACCAATGTAAACTTTGTACAGGAGCAGGATAATGGCATTTTTGTACGCACCTACGAACGCGGGGTGGAAGATGAAACCTACTCCTGCGGCACCGGGGTTACCGCCGCCGCCCTTACTGCGGCCGGCCCCGAAACAAAAGAATACCGCATACCCGTACAAACCCTGGGCGGCAGCCTGGAAGTACGGTTCACCAAAACCGGCGAACGCACTTTTACAGATATCTGGCTCTGCGGCCCCGCTACCCTCGTATTTGAAGGCCAGGTAACAATTAATTAATAATGAATCGTTAATAATTAATAATTCCGGAGGCTGGCTTTTCGACCGAAGTACAAGCCCATGGCTATTATAATGGAGGCCGGTTGCTCATTTGAAGTACATGCCCCACGATTATTCATTATTCATTCTTAATTATTAATTATAACTACCTTTGCGCCCGGATGATCCAATACTTCATAAATAAGGACGGTAAAACTATCGAGATCAATGATGCTGAGAACGGCGCCTGGGTGAATATTGCCCCGCCTTTGAAGCAGGCCGAGTTTGAGCAGCTGTCTGAAGAGCTGGATATTCCGCTGGACTTCCTCACGGATTCACTGGATATAGATGAAAAGTCCCGCTTTGAGCTGGAGGACGATGTAAAGCTGATCGTGATCAAAACCCCTACGGAAAATAATTCCATCAACGAAAGCGATGCCTATTACATCACCATCCCCATTGTGATCATCCTTACCCACAACCAGATCCTTACCGTAAACTCATTCGATAACGCCGCCATTAAAAAGTTCCTGAACACCTTCCATAACCGCCATCCTGAAAAGCGGAACATGATGGTGTTAAAGATCTTTGAAAAAGTGGTAATGAACTTTCTCGATTACCTGAAAGAGATTAACCAGCGCCGCAACCAGCTGGAACAAAAGCTGTACGACAGTAACCGTAATGAGGAGCTGCTGTACCTGATGCGGATCCAGAAAAGCCTGGTATACTTTGTAACAGCCCTGCGCAGCAATGAGCTGGTATTAATGAAGCTGGAACGTACCAACTTCCTGGGCCTCAATGATGATGAGAAGGAATTTCTGAATGACCTGATCGTAGATACCTCCCAGGCATTGGAAATGGCCAACGTGTACACCAACATCTTAAGCAGCACCATGGATGCTTTTGCCAGCATCATTTCCAATAACCTGAACCTGGTAATGAAACGTTTAACCTCCATTACCATTGTGCTTACATTTCCAGTACTGGTATCCAGCATTTATGGTATGAACGTGGATATCCCCTACCAGCACTCCCCGCATGCATTCTACATTCCAGTAATACTCTCCATCGTGATCTCCGTGATCATGAGCTGGTATTTCATGAAGAAGAAGTGGTTCTGAATTAATTCTTCATTGTTAATTATATTTACCGCTGCAAAACACAAGCATTAATTATGAGCTGCTTCAACGTACGCGTATACGGTATTATGATCAATGAACAAAAGCAGGTGCTGGTAAGCGATGAGTACATCCGCGGCGGCTACTACACCAAGTTTCCCGGCGGCGGGCTTGAGTTTGGCGAAGGTACGCTGGAATGCATCATCCGCGAATGGCAGGAAGAGCTGAGCCAGCAGGTAGAGGTAGTAGAACATATCTACACCACAGATTTTTTCCAGATCTCCGCATTCGACGGCACCACGCAGATCATCTCCATCTATTATCTTGTAAAACCCATCTCCCCCTTTACCGCGCCTATTTTAAAACAACCCTTTGATTTTGAGATCCCCGAAGGCGTTACCGAGGTAGAAGGCGTACGCTGGATAAATTGGGATGAGTTTAATGCCGCCACTGTAACCCTGCCCATTGATAAAGTAGTGGCAGACCTGGTAAAAGTTAAATATTAATATAGGCATTCCCGTACTCCCCCTTTTATTCCCCATAACTTTATCCGGTATTTCGTGTAATGCTAACAGTTACCCCATATCTTTTCCTAACCCTTTTCTATCTCCCTTTTAACATATTATTAAAAACAATATTAATTCGTTAGTTAATAAATTACTATTTTTCAATAGAAGACACACAAGAAAAGAATATTCTCGTAAACCGTTAGATGCCAATCTTAATCAACCAAAATCCAACTAAAATCCTATCACATGTTGAAAACTCTAATGTTATCCGTTTTAGCGGTATTGTGTGGTGGAATTAACTCTTTTGGACAAAAAACCACCATTTCCGGAAAAGTTATCGACGAATCAGGAGCCGCAGTTATTGGGGCTACCATCGTCGAAAAAGGTACCAAAACAGGTACCATCACCATGCCCGATGGCACATTTAAAATTTCCGCCAGGCCAGCCACAAAACTAATCGTATCCGCTATCGGTTTTACCTCCCGGGAGGTAACCGCTACCGGCAATCTCACCGTGCAGCTGCAGCTGGACACTAAATCCCTGGGTGAGATTGTAGTCACCGGCGTAGGTGTAGCCACCAGCAAAAAAAAGCTGGCCTTTGCCGTGGAATCTGTAACAGCCGACAAGCTGCCCCAGGCCCCTACCGCATCGGTAGATCAGGCCCTGGTAGGTAAGATCGCCGGCGCTCAAATTTCCAGCACCAGCGGGGTGCCCGGCGCGCAAACCAACATCCTGCTGCGCGGTATCAACACCATTAATGCGCTGGGCCGCGGCACCACCCCAATGATCCTGCTGGATGGTATTCAGCTGAGCGCCACCAGCTTAAACAGCATTGACCTCAACGCCATTGAGCGGGTGGAAGTAGTGCAGGGCGCCGCCGCCGCCACCATTTACGGCGCACAGGGCGCCAACGGCGTAATACAGCTGTTCTCTAAAAAGGGCAAGGCCGGAAAAATGAACGTGGATGTATCTTCCAGCGTAGCCCGTAACGAAGTGCTGAACATTGGCGATCTGCGTAAATCCAGGTTCAATAACTTTAAAGCCAATGCAGCCGGCGAAGTAGTAGGCTCCTCCGGCGCGCCGCTTAGCTGGGATCCCACCACCGGCATTTATAAGGAGAACATCATCTACAACTCACTGGACCCTAACGGTAAGGCCGATAAACCTTATGACAAGAACCTGAAGTATTACGATCATTTCAAAATGTTCTTCAAGCCCACCACAACCTACAACACCTCCATAGTAGTATCCGGCGGCAGTGAAAAAATGGATTACGCCTTTGCCGTATCCAACAATCACCAGGAAAGTATTTTCAAAAATAACGGCGCCTACGACCGCAGTAATTTTTCCGTGAACGTAGGCACAGAGCTGTATAAGGGACTAAAGTTCCGCAGCGTTACCCAGCTCATTTACACAAAGAACACCATCGAGAACCAGAACGTGATCTATGCCATCAACAATGCCCGTCCCTTTGCTAATTATGACGATGTAATGAGCGATGGCAACTACTCCTATTATTATGGAGATGCTGTTGGCGTAAATGCCAACAACCCCAATTACAACGCCCAGTACACAGATGCTACCGGCAATAAGGTAGACATTGTGCAAACATTTAACCTGAACTATAAGCTGCCGAAATTCCTGGAGCTGGATGCCAAATACGGCATCAACTACCAGCGTAACGATTCAACCTTTATTTACGGCGATCAGTCGGATAACCTGAACGTGATCAATCAGCGGGGCTGGTTATCCAACTATAATAATACCGATGCCACCGGCGAAATGTCGAAATATAATGTAAGCGTATTCTTCCAGCATTTCACCGGCACCGCTACTTTTAACACCGACTTCCAGAAGGATTTTAACCTGGGCCTTCCCATAAGAACCTCTACTACAGCGGCTTTTGACTGGCGTTATAATACTTTCAAACAATACATCACGCACGGGGAAGGCACCCCCTCCTTTGCACCGCATACCTTAAAAGATTATGCCACCCGTAATATTGATATGGACCTGAAAGAACCCTTTGTAACCTTCGGCTACCTGGTGAACCAGCGTATTGAATGGGCCGACATTGCCGGTATTTCCGGGGGCTTCAGAAGCGATTATTCCTCCGCCTTCGGTAAAGGCTCCAAACCATTTACCTTTCCCCGTGGCGATGCTTATGTAAGATTATCGTCCCTGAACTTCTGGCAGGATGGCGGCGTAGGCGGCATTATCACCGAGTTTAAGCTGCGCGCTGCCTATGGCGAAGCCGGCATACAACCCGGGCCTTTTCAGCGCTATACAGTGCTAACACCCCGCAGTGTGGGCGCCGGCAGCGTGCTGTACCCCGGTACCGCACAGCGCAATCCTAACCTGGATGTAGAAGTATCCAAAGAGTTTGAAGCCGGTACCGACCTCTCTTTCAACATCCTGAAAGGCAGCTGGCTGCAGAATGCAGGTCTTTCCGTTACTTACTGGAAACGCAGCACCAATAACGCCATTTATGATACCGATGCACCGGCATCATCCGGTACCGGTACATTGGTAGATAATGCCTTTTCCCTGGAATCCAAAGGCTGGCAGGCATCCCTGAACATAGGTGTATTATCCACACAAAATTTCTCCTGGGATTTCACCACCAATTTCAGCCGGCAGTCGTCTGAAATAACAGCAGTAAGCGGCAACCCGGTAGTGATCATTTCCTCCGCAGGCAGCACTAACTACGTGCTGGCGCCGGGTTTAAAGGTGGGACAGATCTTTGGTAATAAAGCCCTGCACTCTCTGGAAGACAGGGATGCCAGCGGCAACCTGTATATAGCTGAAGCAGATAAAGGCAGCTATGAAGTAGCCAGCAACGGATATGTAGTGAACAAGGCCACCAAGCAGCCCATTTTTTCACCGGAAAAGGTAAGCTTTGGTGACCCTAATCCTAAGTTCAACGCATCATTCATCAACTACTTTTCCTTTAAAGACTTTGTAACCTTCTCTATGCAATGGGACTGGATCAATGGCAGCCACCTGTATAACCAAACCAAGGAATGGATGTACCGCGATGGTATTCACAGCGATTACGAAAAACCCATTACCATTAATGGTGAAACCGGCGCCTGGACAGCCTTTTACCGTGGCGTATACCAGGCCCAGGGAAACAATGGCACCAAGGATTATTTCTATGAAGATGCCTCTTTTATGCGTTTACGGAACCTGTCCGTAGGCTTTGACTTTGCCCGCTTCTTTAAAATAAAAGGGATCCGGAAAATACAGCTGGTACTAACCGGCCGCAACCTGGTTACCTTCACCAGGTACACGGGTATGGATCCGGAGATCAGCTCCGGCAACGCCAACTCGCCCTGGGACCGCGGTACAGACCACAACACCATGCCTAACTATAAGTCTTACCAGGTAGGCCTGAATCTTGGTTTCTAACGTCAACACCTAAACGCAACAATTATGACTATCAATAAACAAACAAAATATATACCGCTGGTAATATCCCTGTTCTGCATGCTGGCCTGTAAAAGTCAGCTGGATATCAACGATCCTAACCAGCCATCACCCGAAAGCGCCGCCACAGAAAAAGGTATTGTAGCCCTGGGCCAGGGCATTTATGTAAGCGGGTTTTATGATCTTAAGTATTATGATGCGGTAATTGGCCGCTTCTGGTCAGGCGCCATTGGCTTTCAGGAGCAGATGGGCGATGTAATAGGTATGGAAGCCGCCAACGAATATATGAACCAGTTAGGCTGCCCCGATAAGGTTACGCTGGATGATGGCACCGTAGTGCCCAGCCCGGGCTTTCCCTCCAAACAGTTGCTGCTTATACGCGCCATTAACAGTAATGCCGAAGCAGGCGCCAACCCGCTCTTTTACGAATGGGCCTACATGTATCAGCTCAATAAGAACTGTAACCTGGTGCTGGCCGCGCTGGATAAGGTACAGTTCAGCGGCGATGCAGCCACCAAAAAGAATGTGGTAAAAGCCTGGGCCTACTGGTGGAAAGGCTACGTGTATTCCCGCATTGGTTCCCTGTATTATGCCGGCATTATTAACGACGACCTGGCGGTTGCAGATGATCCTAAAACCACTAACAACAACTATGTATCCAAAGAAACCATGATAGCCGCAGCCAATGCTAAGCTGGATACGGCCGCACAATTACTCACCGGCCTTTCCGCCGGGGCAGATTATAATGCCGTGCTCAGTAAGCTGATCCCTGCTTTTTACCAGGTAGGTAAAGGCGGCGTGCTTACCCCGGATATGTGGATCCGTAACATCAATACCCTCAAAGCCCGCAACCTGCTGGTAAATACCACGGTAGATGCTATGCCCGCCACCCGCTGGGACAGCATCCTTACCCTTACAAACAATGGCATACAGCAGAACGATTTTGTATTCACCGGCCGCTCAGACCAGCTGGGCGATATTATTGCCGCATCAAACGGCACCGTAGCAGCCAGGGTTACCAGCACAGATCCGGGTGGCAATGGATACAGCATCAGCGAGCGCCTGATACAGGATTTTAAACCCGGCGACAAACGCCTGGCTAACAATTTTGAAACCGGCACTACCTGGATCGGTAATGCGGACCGTGGTAACTCCTTTAACACCAACCACGCGCTGATAGACGGTGGTAAAAAATTAAGCGGCGTAATTGTATATAGCAATACCGGCGTAGGTGCAACGGAAATGTACCTGGCCGGCAGCTGGGAAGAAAATGAGCTGATGAAAGCAGAAGCCACTATGTATAAGGATAATTTCAGCCCTGCGGCTATCCTATCAGGCATGGCGCTGATCGATGAAGTGCGGAATGCGCAGGGGGCCGGCTTAGCGCCCACTGTGGCCGCTACCGCAGCTGCCGCCAAAGAAGAGCTGCGTAAGGAAAGAAGGATAGGCCTGTTGTTCCGCGCCCTCTCCTTCTACGATGCCCGCCGCTGGAGAGTGATCGACCCCGTATCCAAAGGCGGCGGCCGTACCGGCTGTGTGGTAATAGACCGCGCCGGCAATATTAACACCAATGCAACTATTGATTACAGCTTCCTGGATTACTGGGATGTTCCCGATAATGAAGTGGCTAACAACCCGCCCGGCGCCGGCGCTGCACCGGTGAAAAATCCGCGGACAGAGTAAGGAATGTAAAATTTTAAATGATAAACCGACGAAGGAGGTTCATAGAGACCATTGAAAAAACTTTATGAACGAGATAAATGTAAAAGTGGAATGCAGTCCCTAATTCGCTGCATTCCACTTTTACATTTAAGATTTTACATTTGAAATTTTACATTCTTTTCTGCGCCACCGTGATCAAATGAAACGGTGCTCCATCCTGCTGGTACAGCGTAGTAAAGCCGCACGCCTCCAGCATTTGTTTCATTAATTCAAGGCTGAATACATGATGATGCGCGCGGCGGTACAGCGTATTTTGCTGTATCTGGCTAACCAGCTCTTCGCGCGTGCCTTCCTTTTCATCCATTACATGCAGGCGTATGATCTCCTCAAAATGCGTGGTATCATCTTCGCCTACATTGTTCTTATAATCCTGCTGCAAATGTTCCAGCGTGGTATAAGGCCGGTTAATATCAAAGGTATGGCGCTTATCCGGCAGCACCAGAACCAGCTGCCCGCCGGGTTTTAATACCCGTTTCCATTCATACAACGCTTTCAGCGGGTTAGCCACATGCTCCAGGCAGTGGCAGGATAGTACAAAGTCGTAGCTGTTATCTGCAATGCCCTGCAGGTCAGTAGCCTCGCGTATGAACTGGTAGCCTGTTTTGTTATAATAGTGAAAATTGTTGCCCTCCTGTATCTGTCCCTCCCAGATGGTGTTGGTGCTGAAGTTGGCGCCGTCTATCTGTTCTGCAAACAGGTACACCGGAAAATATCCCTTTACTGCAAACAGCGCGCTGGGTCCTCCAATTTCAATCCCCTTCTTACCGCGCAGCTGCGCGCTGTAATTGATCAGCTTTCGCTTGGCCGGTCTTCTGATGTAAGATCCCCAGGTGGTGATTGCATCTTTTAATTGCATATGGTTGTGTTATGATCTGAAGTATATATTGCATGCGCTGCAAAAACTATTCCTTACTCCTGGCTAAGCCCCATGGCGCTGGCTTTCATCTTGGCGGTGGTTTCCTTGCCCAGGTAATGTTCTATACGTTTTTCCAGTAAATAGATCAGGGGGGTGAGGATAATAGCCATAGTAAATTTGTACATATAGTTCACCAGGCAAATGGCCAGCACCTGCTGCCATGTCCAGTTATTCCCCAGTTTAAACGCAATGTACAGCACAATAAAGCTATCCACCAGTTGCGATACAACGGTAGATCCGGTGGCCCGCAGCCAGATATGTTTATCGCCCGTACGTTTTTTAATACGGTGAAATACGGTAACATCAACTATCTGGCTTACCAGAAAGGCAATAACGCTGCCCGCAATGATCCACATGCCCTGCCCGAAGATGCCGGTAAAGGCCGTTTGCATATTAGGCAGGCCATCAGCCGTTTTACTGCCTATCCAGAAATCGGCCGGCGGCACTTCAATAGCCAGGAAAAACATCAGAAAAGCATACAGGATCAGCGCTACGGCCGTATAGGAAATGCGGCGCACCGCTTTGGGACCGTAATATTCATTCACTACATCCGTCATCACAAACTCCAGCGGCCATAACAATACCCCACAGGTAAGGTTAAACGATAACCCGCTTTGCCCGAAAATGGTAAAAGTATGTACCGGCAGGCCCAGTAAGCGTTCCAGGGAAAATATCTTACCGCCTATACATTCGGCTATCAGCGCGTTGGCCACAAAAAAACAGGAGAAGATGACAAACAGCTTGGTGGGCCGGTCTTTCAGAAGATGATTGATCATACCAGTATTTGAACTAATAATATTGACAGGTTAAGGATCAGCAGGTAACCGGGTAGCTCCGCCCAGCTTACCTTGCGCAGCAGCAGCAATACAATGGCCAGCACACTGCTCAGCATATTGGCCCAGGGCGCCACCAAAATTCCCAGTACGATCACGGAATTGAAAAGCCACGAAAAGCGCTCCCCATGCTCAGTAATACGCAACAGCCACACTGCGAGGTAACAAAGATTGCATATAAAAACGAATTTCAACAAAATTTTAACGAAGCGCATGCAGCGAAAATAGTAATATTAGTGAATAGTGGATAGTCCCTTGACTACTAACAACTATGAACTTTAAATAATATATTTGCTACTTATCTGTTTTAAAAGCTTACCATAAATATGAAGAATAACTGGCTTAAAACGCTTTTGCCGCACATTATAGTAGTGGTGGCATTTCTGGTACTGGCAGTGCTGTACTGCAAACCCGCCCTGGATGGCAAAGTATTAGGCCAAAGCGATGTAATTCAATGGAAAGGCATGGCCAAAGAATCATTGGATTACAAGGAGAAACATGGTATTACCCCCCTGTGGACAACCAGCATGTTCGGTGGTATGCCCACTTACCAGATCTCTTCAGAAAGCCCGTACAACTATGGGCAGATCATTCCTATCATATTAACACTCAACCTGCCTAAACCTATTAACGTATTGTTCCTGGCAGCGTTAACTTTTTATATTCTATGCATTGTGCTGCGGGTAAATCCCTGGATAGGCTTTATTGGCGCAGTAGCGTACGCCTATTCCAGTTATATGCCCATCATCCTCTCAGCAGGGCATGATACCAAGTCCGTGGCCCTGGCGTATTTACCGGGGGTAATAGCAGGTATAATGCTGGTGCTCAGGCGGCAATACCTTTTAGGCGCCGGCCTCACCGCATTATTTTTAGGTTATTTTATAGAAGCCAATCACCTGCAGATCACCTATTACTTCTTTTTACTGCTGGCCGTTATTGCCATCGTATTTGCGGTGATCACCATTCGTGAAAAAGATTATAAGCACCTGTTCATTTCCTCCGCAGTAGTGCTGGCAGCCGTATTGGTAGGTATGAGCTATAACGCCATGCGTTTGTGGACCACCTACGAATATTCCCATGCCAGTAACCGGGGCGGTAAATCAGAGCTGTCGCCGCTGCCCGGGCAGGAAGGGAATAAAACAGCCGGCGGCCTGGATAAAGATTATGCCTTCCAGTGGAGCTATGGCAAGTTTGAAACCTTTACCCTCATGGCGCCTAACATTTATGGCGGCAGCTCCGGCGGTGAATTAAGTACCAGTTCAGCAACTTATAAGCAGCTTACCGGCATTGGCGTACCCGCCGTGCAGGCCGAAAATATGGTCAAACACTACCCTTTATATTGGGGCGATCAGTCGCTTTTGGGCACCAGCGGCCCGGTATACCTGGGTATTATTGTGTGTTTCCTGGCCATACTGGCGCTGTTCCTCATAAAATCATGGCATAAGTGGTGGCTGGTAGCAGTAACCGTGTTCGGTATTTTTCTGGCCTGGGGCAGCAACTTTGCAGCTTTCAACTATTTCCTGTTTGATCATTTACCTTTTTACAGCAAGTTCCGCGCACCTTCACAGGCGCTCATTTTCCCGCAGCTCACCTTTGCAGTGCTGGCGGTAATGGGCTTAAATGAGCTCATCACCAGTCAACTGCCCAAAGCAGAGCTGCTTAAAAAACTGAAGTTCACCGGTATGATCACCGGCGGCATCCTGGTATTATTGCTGCTTGCGTCTACTTCCCTGTCTTACACCAACTTTTCCAATAACCCCGAAACACCCGGTACAGATAACCAGTTCCAGTCACAGCTTACACAAATGGCGCGGGGCGATAATGCGATCGTGGAAAGTATGATGAAAGCCCTGCGTGAAGACCGTGCTACCCTGTACCGCAATGATGTGATCCGCTCCCTGGTGCTCACCGGCCTGATCTTCGGGCTGTTATGGCTTTTCCTGTCCGGTAAGCTGAATAGGAATTTACTCATAGGTGGCGTAGTAGTGTTAGTATTGTTTGACCTGCTGCAGGTAGATAAACGTTACCTGAGCAGCGATGATTTTATGGATGAAGCCAGCTACGGAGATCCATTCCAGCCTACAGCGGCCGATCAGCAGATCCTGCAGGATAAGGATCCCTACTACCGGGTATTTAACCTCACTGCTCCCAATGGTCCGTTTAACGATGCCATGACCTCCTACTTCCACAAAAGCGTAGGCGGTTACCACGCAGCCAAGCTGCAGCTGTATTTAGACCTGATCGAACGCCAGATCAGCAAGAACAATATACAGGTGCTGAACATGCTCAATACCAAGTATGTGATACAACCCGGCCAGAACGGGCAGCCAGCCGTAGCCCGCAACCCGGATGCGCTGGGCAATGCCTGGTTTGTAAAGCATATTCAATGGGTGCCGAATGCAGATGCTGAAATGAGCGCAATGGATCATTTTAATCCAAAAGATACCGTGATCATAGACCAGCGTTATAAAGCAGATGTGAAGAGTGAGCCGGTATATGATTCTGCTGCCAGCATTCATTTAATTGCCAATAACCTGAACACCATCTCTTACGAATACAACGCGGCTACCCCACAGTTTGCCGTGTTCTCTGAAGTGTATTATGAAAAAGGCTGGAATGCCTTTATCGACGGTCAAAAGGTGCCTTATGCCCGTGTGAACTATGCGCTGCGTGGTATGCTGGTGCCTGCCGGTAAGCACACCATTGAGTTTAAGTTTGAACCGGTATCTTATTACGCAGGTATTAAAATATCCCTGTTCAGCTTTGTGGTGATGATGGTGCTTATTATCGGCTCCTTTGCATTGTACATTATACAGCAGCGTAAAAAAGCGGTTCCGGCATGATGCATGTATTGAGTATCGCGCCTTACCCTTACCTGCCAGCCAGGAAAGGGGGCGAGTTATTCATAGCCGGCTATTATGCTGCCCTGGCGCACTATTGCCGGCTTACCGTGGCATCTGTGCAGGCCAACCAGCCGGAAGGACCTTTGCCTTATGCATTGTGGCCGCTGTTTACCAATAGCCGTACCCGTTATCTTAATATTTTCTATGTAAGTAAGCTGGCAAAGGCCATCAGGCAAAAAAATGTGCAGCTGCTGCAAATAGAGCATCCCTACATGGGATGGATGGCCGTATGGCTGCAGGCCCGCACCGGCTGCAGGTTTGTAGTACACTCCCACAATATAGAGGCAGCCCGCTTCCGCAGCATGGGCAAAAAGTGGTGGTCACTGTTACGGGCATATGAAAAATGGGTACACCGTAAAGCAGCCCACAGCTTTTTCATTAGCCGGGAAGATGCAGATACCGCCATTCGTGAATACAGCCTGGATCCACAAAAGGTAAGCGTAGCCCCCTATGGCATTACAGCGCCGCCGGCCGTTACCAACCGTGCTGCCCTGCGCGCACAGGTTTGCACCCGCCATAATATACCATCCAACAGCACTATTTTTTACTTTAACGGGGCGCTGGGCTACCAGCCCAACCAGCAGGCCGTACGCAAAATATTAACGGATATAGATCCTTTGCTGCAAAAAGCAGCAATCTCTCCGTATGTGATACTTATTAGCGGAAAAGGTTTACCACAGGAGCTGGCAGCACAGGTTAAAGCCACCAATGGACGTATTATTTATACCGGTTTTGTAAATGATATCGGGGAATATTTTGCAGCAGCAGATGTGTTCATTAACCCGGTAATGGAAGGTGGTGGCGTAAAAACCAAGGTACTGGAAGCATTGGCGTACCACAAAACCGTGGTATCAACCGCCAGCGGGGCCATAGGCGTAAATACAAATGTATGTGGCAATAAGCTGCTGGTAGCAGCGGATAATAACTGGCAGCAGTTCATAACGCTTATGCTGCAGCAAAATAATACAGCGGAAGCTACTCCCCCTTCTTTCTTTGAATATTACAGCAATACGAATATTGCAAGGGATGCTTCCGCTGTGATGCAGGCCCTTATAGCCCGCCCTTAATAATATACTTAGTGTTTTATAGCTACGAACATGGTACGGTTGTAATACTGCGTATAATTTTCGCGGAACAGGTCACCGGTGTAGTCAAACTGTTCAAATACGCTGTTAAACCCGGCTGCATGCATTGCTTTGGTAAGCTCTTTTTTCGTTAACCAAAAAGAGCGGTGGTTGTTATAGGAAGCCCACAGCAGTTTTTCGATCTTCTCTTTCTTAGCGCCCGGGGTCCATTCTTTAAACCAGCGGCCCTTATAACCTTCATTCTCTGTAATGGGCGACAGGCGGTAATTATACTGGTGTTCAAATAAGCGCGTACGTTTCTGGATAGGCGCTATAAAATATTTATTTAAAGGTCCCAGCCGGTAACGTACATCCCTTTCCGGTGCAAAATGCGTATTTAACAGCAGCATTTTGGTAGTGCACTCGCTGATCAGCTTCAGGAAAGCTGCAGGATCGTTCAGGTGGTACAGCAGGCCATAGCAAAGCGTAATATCAAATTTGCCGTAGTTACCCATGTTCCGCACATCATCCTGCGCAAAGTTTAAGTTGGGAAGGCCCAGGTTGTCCTTTACATAGTTACAGTTCGCAATGTTCTCAGCCCTTGCTTCAATACCCAGGCTGTCAAAACCCATTCTCGCAAATTCAGCAGCATAGCCGCCTTCCAGGCAGCCCAGGTCTACCACGCGCATCTTGCTTCTGTCGCCGGCTGTTGGGGGAATAAAGAGATCAACGGTCTTTTTTATGGATGACCAGACAGCGCTGTCCGACAATAAAATGGAATCATCTCCCATGGTTTTTTGGCCGTTGTTCAGCAAAATGTTGTGTGCGGTGAATTTCATAGATGTTTTAAATGGATTATTGTTGGCTACAAGTAAATATTATTAATAACTACATATAAATCAAAGATACAATATTTACTAAATACTCAATTACAACACTTTATAAAAGTGAGGTTCATTACGAACAATATAGGGGGCAGTGGCCCACAGCCTGCCCACATTCCCTGCCAGCTGCCCTATTTTGGGCCATAGCTTAAACGGGTTACGCAGCCTGGCTATATTGGCTATAAAGCTGCACACAAAGGCCACCGGCACCGCAAAAGTATAATTAAACAGCAGTATAAAGAACCATAGTACACCGTACTGCTTGCGCACCCGCAGGTGGTTGGAAAGCATTAGCTGAAAACCTTTGCGGCTATACAGGTCATAATAACCTTTATCATTGGTTTCAAAAGCAGCATTGGCGCTTTCGCCCTGCAGGTGTATCACATGCAGACCGCCATACACCACCAGCTGCCCTACCTTTTTAATACGGCTGCACCATTCCGTTTCTTCCGCATACAAAAAAAAGTCCTCATCCATTAACCCTGCTTTTTCAACCGTGCTTTTTTTCACCATCAGGTAAGCGCCGTTGATCCAGTCCACCACCTGCTCCGTTTCAGCAACACGTACATTGGGCACTTTGGTTTGCAGCGTATAGCCCAGCCAGCGCAAAAAACCACCCCAGTAAGGCAATGGCAGCAGGTGATTTAGTCCCCCTTTCATAAAGTAATTACCGGTTATCTGCGGGCTGCCGTCAGGGTTTAACAGCTGCACGGCACAGGCGGCGTAGTCAGAGGCGCGGAAGCGGCTTACACAGCCATCCAGCGCATGGTCCAGTACAATGGTATCAGGGTTCAGCAACAGCAGCATCTCGCCATGGGCTATACGTAAACCGGCATTATTGCCACGGGAAAACCCGGCATTGTATCCCATTTGCAGCCAGCGTACCTGCGGGTATTGCTGCAGTATCACCTGCTCGCTGTTATCCTGCGAATCATTATCTACCACAATAATTTCGTAGCTGATAGCGGTGGTTTGCTGTATAATGGATTGTATGCAGTCCAGTATCAGGGCGGCGCTCTTATAATTAACAATAATAATTGAAAGGTCCATACTGGTTATAGCCTTTTACGGAATAAATAGGAGAAGGTCATCAGCAGCTTGGATATAACGCCTATCCGCAGCACCCGCAAGGGAAACTGCCTTTGTAAAGTGATCATTTGCCGCACCGGGGAGGGTATATCCCCTTCCAGGCCGGATGAGCGCAGGTCTGCCACCTGCCTTATTTCCAGGTTGCGCAGCATACGCCAGAAAAAATCATACACGTAAATATTATTCAGCGCTTTTAAAGAGAATTTGCGCAGTAAATAAAAGTTCTCCGGTATCTCCACTTCCCGTACCCGAAAGCAGTCGCGCGTGATCTGCTCCCCGCTGATGCCTACATTCACCAGCACTTCATCTATATACACAAACTTCGGGTTGGCCTGTAATACCTGCATATAAAAATCAATATCCACCACCCAGCGGGTCTTTACATCATACCTGTAAGCAGGTTTGTTGCGGTGCATAATAACGCTGGGCGGTCCTATAAAATTGCGCTGGAACAGGTTTACGGGCGATTGCTGTAACAGCCGCTGGTAAAAAGCATTACAATGCACATCCTCAATATCGCCGGTTTGCAGGTAATGGTTGCTGTAGGCGGTATATACAAGATCGCAGTCAGGGTTGGCATCCAGGGCAGCAGCCATTTTTTCAAGGGCCTGCGGTTGCGCCAGCCAGTCATCATCATGTAATATCTTAATATAGGCGCCGCGGGCTTTATCGTAGCAGGTATTCCAGTTGGCCGGCATACCATGCGCCGGGGTATTCTTATAATACTGTATGGGCAGCTGCTGCTGGAACTGTTGCACCACCTGGTGCACGCTTTCATCCGGGCTATCGTCCGTAATAATTACTTCCCAGCTGCTGCACTGCTGCGTAGCCAGCGATGCCAGCGCCCGCAGCAGGAACTCCGGGTTCTTATACGCCGGTATGCAAACAGATATTTTAATGTTGCTATTGGTCATGATCTCCTTTCCAGTGTTTTTTTAATGGGGTACAGCAGCAGCTTGGCTACATCCGTCCAGCGGCCCGGTTGTTTCCAGGCGCCGGCAGCCAGTATCCACTTGCAGCGTACCGTTTCGCTTATCGGCTCTTTCATTAAACGGTTTAACCAGTAGCTGGTTACTTTTTTTTCCGCGGTGGCTACAGCCGCCTCCCCTGCTGCCCCCGGCGCCAGGGCCGGTAAAGGCACCTGGTTAATATGGCGGTGAAAATGTATGGCATGGTTGATCCAGGCTTCACCAAAGCTGCCCATAGAATCATGCAGCAGGTCTATATCAAACACCACGCCTGTCATATAACGCTGTGATACACGCAGGCTAATGTCCAGGTCATAAAAATGGAAGCCCGGCAGCTTTTCCTCGTTAAAAGGGTACTGCTGCCACACGGTTTTACGCATGCACAGCCACACACCATCCAGGGTACGCACACTTACCAGGTTATCCGGCTGCCCTGCCGGGTGCAGGTATACCCGCTGCGGGGCGCCGCTTTTGCCGGCCTGGAAAATATTGCAGCAGTCAAATGCCGGCTGCCCGGTAGCCCAGCCGGAAATGGCCGCGCTTTTATACCGGCTGCCGGCCAGCCCAATAAGGCCCAGGGCCTCCTGCTGCGCAAAATGTGCGGCCGTTCTTACTCCCCACTCTGGGGTTAAAAAGGTCACATCATCATGCACAAAGCACAAAAGATCATACGCTGCCTCCGCAGCCCCGGTATTATATCCCTTACAAATGCCCCCCAGCTCCTTCGCATTGGTGATCACCAGTATTTCATACGGCACGCCAATGGTGGCCGCTATATTGGCTTTTACCTTTTCAATGCGGCCATTGTCGGCAGAACAGATGATAACAGAGATCATAATAACAGTACAATAAATTCCAAAAAGCTTAAAAATACAAACTTTCCTATAATGCATGATTTTTGCCATCTTTACAACCAAGCAACAGGAAAATGGGCATAATCAGGAAACAAAGCATTACTTCCTCCTTTATCATATACACCGGCTTTTTTATAGGCGCTATTAATACCTGGCTTTTTACAACCGGCCACTATTTTACCGCGGCGGAATATGGCTTAATAGGCATTTTGCTGAATATAGCACAATACTTCTTTGCGCTGGCCAACCTGGGCACCCTTCCTGTATTATACCGCTTTTATCCCTATTACCGGGATAATCTTCCCCTGGAAAAGCGCGACCTGTTTGGCAAAGCTACCATTATAGCACTCCTTGGTTTTGTAGCAGTATGCCTGTGCTCTTTCCTGTTTAAAGACCTGGTAGTAACCAAGTTCGGCACCAACTCTCCCCTGCTCATAAAATATTTTTATACCGTTTATCCCCTCAGCTTATTCCTGTTACTGTTTTCCCTGCTGGAAGCCCAGGCCTGGAACCACTTTTCATCCGTAGCCGCTAACTTTCAGAAAGAGCTGGTGATGCGGCTGTTCACCTCTTTCCTTATTATCCTGTTCCTGTTTAAAGTATTGAACTACGAAGGTTTCATCAACCTGTTCTCTTTTGTATATGCAGTTATTTTCCTGGGGCTGCTCATCTACCTGTACCGCAAAGGACAGATCTCCTTTGCGCTGAAAACAAGCGTGGTTACCCGCCGCCTGCGTAAAAAAATGATCTCCCTGGGCGCTTTTGTTTACATGGTGGCATTGTTTACCATAGTAGCCAAGAACTTCGATAACTTTATTATCAGTAGCGTGCTGGGACTTGCGCAAAACGGCATCTTCACTTTTGCCTCTTACATTACCTCTACCATGGAAGGGCCGCAGCGTGGCCTCATAGCGGTTTCTGTGCCTATTATTGCACAGGCCTGGAAAGATAAGGACATGCAGCGGATAGAAAGCATTTACCGCAAAACCGCGCTGAACATGCTGCTGTTCTCCTGCTTCCTGTTTGGCTTAATATGGCTCAACTATCACAATGCTTTTGAGATATTGAACATTAACCGTTCTTACCTGGAAGGACAAACCGTTTTATTATTACTGGGGCTTACCAAAATAGTGGAGCTGGGTACCGGCGTAAATGCACAGATCATTGTAACCTCCCGCTACTGGAAAGTAGACCTGGTTACTACCGCTGCGCTGCTTTGTATCCTTATACCGCTCAATTACCTGCTCATAAAAAAATATGGTATAAACGGCTCCGCAGCAGCATCGCTCATAGCCTACATCATCTTTAACCTCATACGCTACATATTCATATGGGTGAAGTTTAAGATGCAGCCTTTTACCTGGCGCAATGCAGCAGTGATTGTGATTACGGTAGCGGGTTATTGGGTGGCGCATTCTTTCATAAACATGCATTCTGCCCTGCTGGATGCAATCGTGCAGTCAACCGTGTATATAGTTGTTTGTGCAGCCCTTATTATTCCATTAAGGGTATCAGATGATCTGAACCGCCTGTATGCAATGGGCCTGGAACGTGTGAAAAGGGTATTGGGAAGATAAGCCTACAGCGGCTTACGCGCCACTATAATATAATTCAGTGTGAACACGTCATCAAAATAACGCTTATCCAGCCAGATGAAGAAACGGTTATAGGGCACGATGAGCCTTAAACGGAGGAACAGCAGCTTAATAATGCGTGACCTGAACGTATTGTATTTGCGGGTGGAGAGTAATACGTTTAACCATAGCTGGCTGATGGCCGCCCATTTCCCCCCATTGGATTTGATCTTTACAACCTCAAACCCGTATTTTTCAAAAAGGAATTTAAGACCATGTTTAGAGAACCGGAAAAAATCATACGGCTCTTCATGCAGCTCCCAGTTAAAAGGAGCCGTGAAAATAGCATGCCCGCCCGGTTTTAATACCCGGAAAGATTCCTTTACCATGCCATGATGGTCGGCCACATGCTCTATTACCTGGGTTGAAAACACCGTATCAAAAGCCTGATCCTCATAGCATAATTCATTCGCCGGGCACAGGTTATCTACTACATTTAAGCTGCTTTGCACAATATCACAGCCAATATAGCTGCTTACACTGTTTTTAAAAAGCTCTTCATAGGGTTTGTTACCGCAGCCTATATCCAGCAGCTTACCGCTGGCGAATTGGGTGGCCGCTTCCGCAATATCCTGGCGTATAAAATGAAGCACCAGGTGGTACGGGTTGGTAACGGATGATATACTGGTGCTGGAGAGCCGCTCTATGCCTGCTTCCCGGGAAGTATCAGTCTGCATTTTTCTTCAGATATTTACGTTTGAACATATACCACTTCCAGTTCAGGAATCCCCAGGTGCTGCGCGTTAGGTTTATATGGCGGGTTTTCTTATCCAGTAATGCGGGATGTATACGGGTCAGGTATTGCGGATTCGTATTCTCCGCTGCCTGCTGCAGCGCAGGATAGCGGCTTAACGCTTCCTTTTTTACATACAGCAGGGTGTTTTGCTGGTACCAGTATTCAACACCTTCCTTTTTCCATAATAAGGGGCGCATAATATCAACCGGCACATAGCCCTGTTCTACAAAAAGCTGGGCCCAGTATTCAGGATATTGCTCGTTAATATGATAGGTACCTTCCTGCCCCGGTATGGCTGCGGAGAACAGCACCACATCGCTCAGGGAGGTAAGTGTGGTTACAAACTGCCGCGCGCAGCTATCCGGTAAATGTTCTCCTACTTCCATGGAAATCGCCAGGTCATACCGCCGCCCTAATGATAAGGGCTGCTTCAGGTCTTTGAATAATACCTTATCTGCCGGCACTTTTAGCGTTTCAGGCTTTACATAAGGCCCTTCCACACCCTGGTAATCCTGTATATGCAGCTCCTCGCTCACTACTTTCAGCCATACGCCGCTGCCACAGCCTACATCTATTATGCTCTGCGGGTGAATAAACCCGTTTACGATCGGCAATACACGCTGTGCGGAGGAATAGGAGTTCTTTTCCAGCAGATCAAAAAAACGGTCGTCATATTTTTGTGCCTCAATCATAGAGAAATCCTTTATACATTTTGTTATCCCTCAGTAAGCGGTTATAGTAAGCAGGAAAAAATTTCTGCAAAAAGAACCGTTTTGCATATCTCCAGGGCTTTTTCTTAATGCGGTATAATAACAGCTGCTGGCCAAATGCAAAGTCCAGCTGCTCCGGGTATTTTTTTATGAAATATTCCTCAATAGCATTTTGCTTGGCAATGTTGGCATTCAGCGTTCTTATCATCGACTGCTGGTTCACCCGGTAGTCAAACAGCACTTCCTCTACATAATGAAAACGGTGGCCCTTGAAAGCTATGCGCAGCCACAGGTCCCAATCTTCGCAGCCCATTATCTTCATATTATCATAATAGCCCACTTCCACCACAACAGATTTGCGTACTACAGCACAGGCATCAATAAAATTCCCTAACATTAAGCGCTGCAGGTTAAAAGGCCCCGGCTTCCATATGCCCGTTCTGTCCCCAAAATATTGCGCATCTCCATACACCACCGCCACATCAGGATGCTGATCTAAAATGTTAATGCCATAAGTAAGGTAAGCAGGGTGAATGCAGTTGTCGGCATCCAGTGGTAAAAGGTAGCGGCCTTTTGCAGCGCGGATGCCGGTGTTACGGGCAGCGCCCAGGCCCTGGTTTTCCTGGAATATCACATGGTACCCCTGGTTGCTGAGCTCCCGCAGGTAGGTATTGGTAGCAGCGTCTGTGGATCCGTCGTTGACAATGATCAGCTCATACAGGTCAGCATCACAGGCAGCCAGGCTTTTCAGCGCGTCTTGTAAAAAATGCCCCTGGTTATAACAGGGTATAATAATAGATACTATTGGATTGCCCATGTTTGCTAGCACGGTTTTATACAGCAGTCCCGCTGTTCTGCCACAGTTCCGGATTTCAAAAGTAAAAGTTAAAAGCAGACTATACAAATTTCCGGCCAGTTAGCCCTACTCCACCCTGCCCCCGCCTGTATAATACTTCGTCCAATATGCTTCATTCAGGTCGCTGATCATTACACCCGCGCTGGTAGAAGCATGTACAAAACGGTCATGGTCCAGGTACACGCCTACATGCGATACCCGCTTTTTCTGCCCGATGCTGAAGAACACCAGGTCCCCTTCCTGCAGCTCACTGCGGGAGCGCAGCTTTTTTGTTTGCTCATACATTTGCTGGGAAGTGCCGCTAAAGCTTTCGCGGAAAACAACAGATAACAGCGTACTTACAAAAGCGGAACAATCCACCCCGTCCTTATCCTTACCACCCAGGCGGTACGGCGTGCCCCACCAGTCTTCAATAAAACCATACAGGCGGTAATTATTCACCGTTTCCACCGCCACATCCAGCAGCTGGGCATATTTGAACTGCCAGGCCTGCGCATTTTCAATATAGGTGCTGCCGGCAGTGAAAGCGCTGCTGCTTAAAGTAGCATACCCGCCGCCTTTGGCGTAGGTGGAGCTGCCGCCCCGGTTCATGCTAATGCCATCCAGGAACTGCACATTTTGCTTATTGGCCGTGGTGGTGGATCTGCCACCGGCCGGTTTTCGTAAAGAGGAACAGGAACTCAATACCCCTACACCTATGAACAACATTACCCAAAAAGTTCCTTTGCTAAAACCCATAAGCCTTTATTAAAAATTTTCGCCAAGTTAATGATAAAATCCTAATATGTTAATACCTATGCCATACTGCCGGCAGGCAGCACACATTCTCAACTCCGCTAAACGCAGGTTTGTGGAAAAACATTTCATGCCGTGACAATTTTTTATAGGAATTTTACACCCAGGAGTAACAAAACGGACAGACCAGATTAGCACATGCAATTCTCTCACTTACACGTACATACGCAATATTCCCTGTTGGATGGGGCCGCAGATATTAAATCATTGTATAAGAAAGCAATGGCCGGCAATATGCCCGCCCTGGCTATTACGGACCACGGTAACATGTTTGGCGTATTCCAGTTTGTGGCAGAGGCGTATAACAATAAGCTGAACCCGGGAGACCCAAAGGATAAACGCCTGAAAGTAAAGCCCATTGTGGGTTGCGAGTTTTATGTGGTAGACCATCGCCACAAACGCTCCTTTACCCGGGAGGAAAAAGATATCCGCTACCACCAGGTGCTGCTGGCTAAAAATGAGCAGGGCTACCGAAACCTCATTAAACTATGCTCTCTAGGTTATATTGAAGGGCTGTATGGTAAATACCCCCGTATTGATAAAGAGCTGATCCTGCAGTACCACGAGGGGCTGATAGCCACTACCTGCTGCCTGGGCGCCTCCGTACCTAAAACCATCCTCAAAAAAGGGGAAGAAGCCGGGGAAGAGGAATTTAAATGGTGGCTGAATATTTTCGGAGAGGATTTTTACGTGGAAATGCAGCGCCACGGCATTCCGGAACAGGAGAAAGTGAACGAGGTGCTGCTGCGCTACGCAGCAAAGCACAACGTAAAGATCATTGCCTCCAACGATTCCCATTACGTTGACCAGGAAGATGCCAATGCGCATGACATTCTGCTGTGTATAAACACCGGCGAAAAGAAGGCCACTCCTACCATGAAGGAGTTTGCCGATGACGATGTATCCGTAAAGAACAAACGCTTCGCATTCTATAACGACCAGTTCTACTTCAAGACCACGGAAGAGATGAGTAAGCTCTTTCATGATCTGCCCCAGGCCATTGATAATACCAATGAAATAGTAGATAAGGTGGAGCTGCTGGACCTGAAAAAGGACATCCTGCTGCCTAACTTTCCCATACCCAAGGAATTTTTTACCCAGGACCAGTACCTGCGCCACATTACCATGGAAGGCGCCCGCCAGCGTTACCAGGAGTGGACGCCGGAAATTGAGGAGCGCATCAACTTTGAGCTGCAGGTAATTGAGAACATGGGTTTTGCCGGTTACTTCCTCATCGTATCCGACTTTATTAAAGCCGGCCGCGACCTGGGAGTGTTCATAGGCCCCGGCCGCGGTTCTGCCGCCGGTTCAGCAGTAGCCTATTGCATTGGCATTACCAATATAGATCCCATTAAGTATAACCTCCTGTTCGAACGTTTCCTGAACCCGGAACGTAAGAGCATGCCCGATATTGATACGGACTTTGACGATGAAGGCCGCCAAAAGGTAATTGACTACGTAGTGCAGAAATACGGCCGTAACCAGGTAGCGCAGATCATTACCTACGGTACCATGGCCGCTAAAATGAGTATCAAGGACGTAGCCCGTGTAATGGACCTGCCCCTGCCGGAAAGTAACGCCCTGGCAAAGCTGGTGCCGGACAAACCGGGTATTCAGCTGGACCGTATTTTCAATGCCCCCATTGATGGCAGTGAAAAAAGCCTGTCGGAAAAAGAAGGCCTGGGCGGCGAAGAGCTGGAAAATGTGAAAAAGCTGCGGGAGCTGATCAAAGGCGAGGACCTTGCCGGCGAAGTGCTGCGCGAAGCCTGTGTGCTGGAAGGCTCCGTACGTAACACAGGCATCCACGCCGCCGGTATCATCATTGCCCCTAAAGACCTGTCAGAGCTTATTCCCGTATCCACCGCTAAGGATTCCGACCTGCTGGTAACGCAGTTTGAGGGCAGCATTATTGAAAGCGCCGGTGTAATTAAAATGGACTTCCTGGGTCTGAAAACCCTTACCATTATTAAAGGCGCGCTGGAGCTTATTAAACAGAACCATGGGGTAGAAATTGATATAGATTACATTCCGCTGGACGATGAAAAAACCTACGCGCTGTACCAACGGGGTGAAACCAATGGTACGTTCCAGTTTGAATCGCCCGGCATGCAAAAATACCTCCGCGAGCTAAAGCCCGATAGGTTTGATGACCTGATTGCCATGAACGCCCTGTACCGCCCGGGCCCGCTGGAGTACATTCCTACCTTTATACGCCGTAAGCATGGCCTGGAGCCCGTGCAGTATGATCTGGCGGATATGGAGGAATACCTGAACGATACCTACGGTATTACCGTATACCAGGAACAGGTGATGCTGCTGAGCCAGAAGCTGGCCGGCTTCTCCAAAGGAGATGCGGACATTCTGCGTAAGGCCATGGGTAAAAAGCAAAAGGCCGTGCTGGATAAAATGAAATCCCAGTTTATGACCGGCTGTGCGGAAAGGGGCCACGATCCCAAGATGTGCGACAAGGTATGGACGGACTGGGAAGCATTCGCCTCTTACGCATTCAACAAATCCCACTCCACCTGTTACGCCTTTGTGGCTTACCAGACCGCTTACCTGAAAGCCCACTACCCTGCGGAATATATGGCGGCAGTGCTGAACAACGCCAGCAACATTGAAAAGATCACCTTCTTTATGGAAGAGTGTAAACGTATGGGGCTGGATGTGTTGCCACCGGATGTGAACGAATCTTTCAAAGGTTTTGCAGTAAATAAAAAAGGGCAGGTACGTTTTGGCCTGGCTGGCTTAAAAGGCGTAGGTGAAAATGCTATTGAGAACCTGCTGGAAGAACGCAGGCAGAACGGCCCCTACACCAGCGTATTTGATATGATAAAACGGGTGAACCAGCGGGCTGTGAACAAAAAATCACTGGAAGCCCTGGTCATGTCAGGCGCCCTGGACTGCTTCCCGGCCCTGCACCGTGCGCAATACTTCCATAAGCTGGAAAATGAAACCATGACCGGCCTGGATAAGATCATAAAGTTCGGTAACCAGGTATCTGCAGGCTCATCAAACGCAAACAGCCTGTTTGGTGATGAGGATATGCCGGATGTAGAGCCGCCTAAGATCCCTCCCTGCGATCCCTGGCCACTGATCCTGAAGCTGAATAATGAGCGGGATGTAACCGGCATTTATATTTCCGGCCACCCCCTGGATGATTACCGCTTTGAAAGCAGGTACTACCACATGAATGCCGTATCGGAGCTGGTGGAGTACCAGGCGGAGCTTAATATGCCCGGTGGCGGTGGTAAAGGCAAGGAACGCAATTTCCGCCTGGCAGTATATGTAACCAATGCACAGGAAAGGATCTCCCGTAATAACCGCCAGTTTGGTATTATGACCATTGAGGATTACAGCGGTAAGTTTGAATTTGCCCTGTGGAGCGAGGATTTTATCCGCTTTGCACCTTACCTCAAAAGCGGACTGTGCCTGTATGTGAACGGGGGCTTTAAAGCCAAACGCTTTAACGATGCGGAGTATGAGTTTAAGGTGAACAGCATACAGCTGCTGCAGGAGGTGAAGAAAACGCATACCAAACAGGTATACCTTACTACCATGCCCAAATTCATAACGCGGGAAGTAGTGGATTTCCTGTGCGATAATGCTGCTAAATACCCCGGTAACAGCGAGTTATACCTGCAGCTGATAGACCGGGATAATGAGTGGGCCGTAAAGCTGCACACCTTTAACCGGCATATTGAGATGAATGACGAGTTGGCGCAGTTTTTGGCCAAACAACCTGACATTGAAATCTATATAGAAACACCCGGCAGATAAACTACTGATATTACAACCACTAGTTAATCATCCGGTTAGGAAAGCAGGTAGCTGAAGAACAATACCTGCATAGATACAATCAATAAGTAGGGTGTCAAAAATGCAGTAACTTGCGCCTTGGATTGAAAATTGAAGTAATAGAATATCTTAAAGATGAGGCAATGGAACATGGGAAAGGGAATCATTCAAACACTGAACATTAGACTTCTTGCTTCAATCCTTTAATTTGAAATCATATAACTTTAAATATATCAAATATGGCTTTAGAATTCACTGATTCAAACTTTCAGACAGAAGTACTGACCTCCGATAAATTAAGTGTAGTTGATTTTTGGGCTGAATGGTGTGGTCCTTGTCGCGCTATAGGTCCGGTTATTGAAGATCTGTCTAAAGATTACGCCGGTAAGGTAAATGTAGGTAAGGTAAATGTGGACCACAATCCGCAGTTATCCATCAACTACGGTATTACCAGCATACCTGCCATCCTGTTCATTAAAGACGGTCAGGTAGTAGACAAGCAGGTGGGCGCCGCTCCCCGGTCAGTACTGGAAAAGAAAATTCAGTCACACCTGTAATAGTTTATTACATATAAACGCATAAGGAAAGCGCTCCGGTTATCCGGGGCGCTTTTGTTTTATGCATGGATCAATTTTTGCTGCCCCTCCCCCTGTAAAACTGTCTCCCCATGCAACTCACCCAACATTTCCCCGAACAGGAATTAAAAGACCTGCTGGAACATACCTGCCAGGCCATTCCAAAAGATCAGCTGCACCTTCCCGGCCCGGATGCTGTAGAACGGCTGTTCCTGCCCAGCAACCGCCCCCCGCAGGTATTGCGTAACCTGGCAGCCCTGTACGGCCATGGACGCCTGGCCGGCACCGGCTATGCCTCCATACTCCCGGTTGACCAGGATATTGAGCATAGCGCAGGCAGCGCCTTTGCTCCCAATCCTATATACTTTGACCCGGAAAACATTCTGAAGCTGGCGGTAGAAGGCGGCTGTAATGCCGTAGCCACCACCTTCGGGCACCTCGCCTTATTTTCCCGCACCTATGCGCATAAGATACCCTTTATTGTAAAGCTCAATCATAACGAGCTGCTCTCCTACCCCAATAAATACGACCAGGTATTGTTCGGCAGCGTGAAAGATGCCTGGAACCTGGGCGCTGCAGCTGTAGGCGCTACCATTTACTTTGGCAGCGGGGAATCTACCCGGCAGATCGTGGAAATAGCGCAGGCCTTTGAAGAAGCGCACAGCCTGGGGCTGCCCACTATTTTATGGTGTTACCTGCGTAATAAAGCCTTTGTAAAAGATGGTAAGGACTATCACACTGCCGCCGACCTCACAGGCCAGGCCATTCACATTGGCGCCACCATTCAGGCCGACCTGGTAAAGCAAAAGCTCCCGGACCTGAACGGCGGTTTTACCGCTTTGCAGTTTGGCAAATCACACCCCGCCATGTACGATAAGCTTACTACCAGCCATCCCATTGATCTGTGCCGTTACCAGGTGCTGAACGGGTATGCCGGCCGTATTGGCCTCATTAATTCCGGCGGGGAATCCAAAGGGGAAAAGGATCTTATGGAAGCCCTGCGCTCCGCCATCATTAACAAACGCGCGGGCGGCACAGGGCTTATCTTGGGGCGCAAAGCATTTCAGCGCCCGTTCAAAGAAGGGGTTGAGCTGCTGAACGCCGTGCAGGATGTATATTTGAGTAAGGAGGTTACGGTTGCGTGAGGATCATCGCATAAGCATAAACGTCCCCTTCTGCATCAGCACATTTTTCTCACTCCCATAATACGCATACTGCACTATATACACATACGCGCCCATTGGCTGCAGAACGTCCTTGTAGCGGCCATCCCAGCCGTTTTTCATATCAAGGGTTTCATACAGCAGCTGTCCCCAGCGGTTATAGATCTGCAGGTGATAGCTGCTCACACCTTTTACTTTAGGGCGGAACACATCGTTCTTACCATCCCCGTTCGGGGTAAATGCATTCGGCACGTACAGGGAAAGGTTGTAAGACAATAATACATTCACAGTATCTGCCGGTACACAGTTCTTACCGGTTACCGTACGCACAATATACCGCGTAGGGTGCATGGGCTGTGCAACCGGCGCAGCACAGGTTTCGCAGCTCAGCCCTTCAGTGGGCGTCCATATATAATCCGGCGCATTTACCGCTACCAGCTGTATAGATTCGCCGATGTTAATGGTAATATCCCTATTCAGAATAGTTACCGGCGGCAGGTCCAGGTTATTGATCCGTATAGTTGTATCAGCGGTACAGCCACGGGCATCTGTAACATGCAGCGTATAATCCCCTTCATCCAGGTTACTCATTAAAGTGGTGTTAACCGGCACACTGTTCCAGTACACATCATAAGGCGGTGTACCGCCGCTCAGACGTATATCGGCGCTGCCATTCTGCCGCTTGCACAGCTCATCTTCCTTAGTCACCTGCATAGCCACTGCAACGGGATCAATAAGTGTTACCAGGAAGCTATCTATACAAACCCCGTTATGGGTATACACCGTATAAGCGCCACCAGCTAAGTTGTTAAAGGTATTGCCCGTTTGGTAGGATGATCCGTTAATGGCATATTCGAACGGCGGCACGCCCTGCTGCACCTGCACACTGATCATACCATCTGCCACGCCCGCACAGCTGGGCATCATCATGCTGCCGGTAGTATTTAAGATCCGGTTTTGATCCACACTTACGGTTACCGGTTGGGATACCTCACAGCCCAGCTGGTCCTGCACCTTCACAGTATAATTGCCGGCCTGCAGATTATCAAAAGTATTGCTGCTTACAGGACCGCTTGCATTCAGGTAATAGCTGTACGGCTGCGTACCCCCGGTAGGCGTTAGTACAATGCTGCCGGCAGGCTGGTTACAATCAATAGCTGTTATTACCGGGTTTAATTGCATTACCTGGCTCACGTTCACCACTACATCATCCTGCGCGGTACAGCCGCCGTTATTCACGGTTACACTATAGGTGCCGGATTGGTTAACGGTAATTTTTTGCGTAGTAGCGCCGGTGCTCCATTGGTAGTGTAAACCTGCACCGGCATCCAGCTCTACATCCGTACCATCGCACACGGTGTGGTCAGCACCCAGGTTCACTACCGGCGGCGCCAGCACCACAATGGTTTTACAGAACACCCTTGGGGAAGGCAGCAGCTCATCCGCAACCAGGTTAATGGTATAGGTGCCCGGGGCATTATAGCTCACCGCTGGGGGCTGTTGTAATGTGGATGATGGTATGCTGGCATTATTACAACCGCTGAACACCAGCCTTGAAATAGTATTGTTATCTACATTGGTAATAAAGGCATACAGGCCGTTGCCTTCACGGAACAGGGTAGAAATACTATGCGGAAAGCTCATGCCTCCACTGCTGCCTAATGATACGCCGGATACTGCACCGGTAACACTTCCCTGGAAATCTATCCTCAGCAGGTCACTGGTCACTTCATTTACGGCCAGGGCATAGGTTCTGCCACAATCGTGCAGTACACACAGGTCGCGCGGTTGGTTCAGCACCCCGCCCGGGTTACCGAGGTTCACCGCAGCAGGTGTATTCAGTAACGATGCGCCAAAATCCAGGCGGGTAAGCGAATTATTATTGCGGTTAGTGATCAGCACATACCAGTTACCGTTTTCCTGCAGGGTAAAAATACCGGTGGGAAAATCCAGGTTGCCCAGGTTACCCAGGTTAGTGCCTACCGGCGGGTTCTGGAAGCTGGTGCCAAAATCAAAACGGGTAATAGTATTGTTATAAGCATTCACGGTAAGCCCATACCAGTGGCTGCCTTCCTGGAAAGTGTACAGGTCTGCAGGGTAGTTCAGGTTGCCAATATTGCCCCAGTCAGTGGCCGTGGGCGAAGGGTTAGCCAGCGAAGTGCCAAGGTCCACTTTCACGATCTTCGCATTACTATTTATCCCTCCCAGAATAATAATATGCCAGCCATCTGCATCCTGCACAATCTGCACCCCCTCTGTATTAATAGGGATGATATTACCAAAGTTACCCAGGTTGGTAGGGGTAGGTGTGTTTAACAAACTGGTACCAAAATCAAGTCTGATAAGGTTATTGAGACCATTGTTGGTTACAAAGCCGTAATAGTTATTGCCTTCTTTGGCAGTGGCAATAAATACCGGCCGGTCAAGGTTACCACCCATGCCACCCAGGTTAGTGATCTGCGGCGCATTATACAGGCTGCCCGAGCAAAAGTTCCAGTAATAGGTGCTGGCGCCTGTGGTGGTATTAGTAATATTCACCTGCGCATTTACGCACACCGTATCCGGCGCTGTAAAGCTTGCAGCAGCGGGCGTTACAGGCCGCGATAGCACTTCAATGGTTTTACAGAACGCGCCCTGTGTGGCTAAGCCCTCATCTGTAATAAGATTAATTGTATAGGTGCCCGGGGCGTTGTAAGAATAAGATGGCTGCTGCTGCTGTGTGGACGATGGTATACTGGCATTGGTACAGTTACTGAACTCCACTCTTGCAAGCGTGTTATTATGCGCATTCACAACAAATGCAAACAAACTGTTACTTTCCCTGAAAAGCGTGGAAATGGAGTGGGGAAAGCTTAAGTTGGCGCTGTTACCTAATGATACGCCGGACACATTGCTGGTAATGTTACCACTAAAGTCCAATCGCACAATATCATTGGAGTTGGCATTCACAGCCAGGCCAAATATCTTCCCGCAATCATGCAATATGCTCAGGTCCCTGGGGGCATTCAAAGTATTATCGGGGTTACCCAGGTTTACAGCTGTTGGTGTGTTCAGCAGCGAACTGCCAAAATCCCAGCGGCTAATGGTGTTGGATTGCATATTGGTTATAAATACATGCCAGCTGCCATTATCCTGTGTGGCAAAGATGCCATCCGGGTAATCCAGGTTACCTAAATTCCCTAAGTTTACACCCGTGGGAGGGTTCTGAAATGAAGTTCCAAAATCAAAACGGGTAACCGTATTATTATAGGCATTCACGGTAAAGCCATACCATTGATTATTTTCCTTTGTTATAAAAAGATCATGCGGGTAATCCAGGTTGCCGATATTACCCCAGTTTATACCGGTAGGGCTGTTATTAGCCAGCGAAGGACCAAAATCAACTTTTGATATAGCCGATCCCGGAAGCGGCCCCCCAACAACCAGCACATGCCACCCGTCAGCATCCTCTACTACCTGCAATCCTTCTGTACTCACAGGGATCACACCTCCCACCGTTCCAAGATTGGTAACTACAGGCGTATTCAATAAGCTGTTACCAAAATAAAGCTTCACCAGGATAGGACTGGAAGCGCTGTTATTAGTAAAAAAAGCATAATAATCATTGCCTTCTTTAGCAATAGCTATAAACACCGGCATATCCATGCCAGGTATACTTCCCAGGTTGGTGATCTGCGGCGGATTATACAAGCTGCCGGGGCAAAAGTTCCAGAAATAAGTACTGGCGCCGGTACTGGTATTGGTAATGTTAACAGGGTCGTTTACATAAACCGTATTAGGGGCTGTAAAAGAGGTTTGGGCCTGTACATACGTATGGGTTAATAGGCTGCACATTACAGTGCTAACCATGGCAAGGGATATTCGCATTTCTGATTAAATGACTACATGTACTCTATACTACAAAACTAAGGTTTTAAGTCATACAGCGCAAATATCACATATATCAAATACATTATACCTTCTCCACCAAAGCCAGGTAACGCCTCCGCTGCTCCTCCAGCGTAAATTTAGGATCAGCGTTTATACTGGCCCGTTTCTCCTTCAGCAGATCCGGGTTAGCGGCAATAGCCTTCAGCATACTATGCAGGTCCGGCACCTGGTAAAACAGCGCATGCTGCGCCAGATCGCCCCAGCGGCCAAATGATTGTTCCATTAACAGGGGTATGCCATATCCGAATGAGAGGTTATAGGCGCCGGAAATACGGGTAGTTAAATACTCCTGGAACTTATGCATGCCCGGGTGCAGCAGCGGCAGTATAAGGTCTGTTTGCCGCATCCAGGCATCAAATACCGTCTGCGGTACCAGCTCCGGCCCAAAAGTAACCAGCTGCTCCCGCTGCTGTGGTGGCAGGGCGGCCAGCTGCGCTGCAATGTCCGGGTCGCGCTCGGGGTAAAAGCCGCCCAGGAAAATGATCTTCATATTCGCCGGCAGCCCGTATTGCTTAACCTGTTCCAGCAGGCCGGTATAGTTCCGGCGGCTGCTTTCAATACTGCCCGGCACACTTACCCAGCATTCTCCCGGTTGTTTGGATACAGGCGTGCCCGTATGAGGGAAAAATACCGGGTAAAAACTGCCCACCGTAGTGCCTTTCCTCGCATGTATATGGGGCAGCAGCGCATCGTTCAGCACAAAGAACTTTTTCACTTTCAGGCCCACTATCTGCCGCATGGTAAAGCTGCTATTGAGCTTACGGGCATTATGCACCACACCGGTAATATTAATGCGGGTAAACAATAAGCGCAGCACCAGGTCACGCACCAGGGATATTTCCGTGGTATTGATCACCAGGCTGCTGATATTATGCTCCTTTAAATAGTGTTTAACCCGGGGCACTACCGCTCCGCGGGCATGGGTAGTATCATGCAGCTGGTGCCCGCTAATGCCTTCCATATTCTCCAGCTCCGCCCACAGGTGCCGGTTACAGATCACGTGCACCTCGTAGGCAGGCTGCAGAAAAAGTACCTGCGCATACAGGCATTCTACATGCGATCCGCCCAGTTCCAGTAATACGATCTTCTTTTTTCCCGTTTGTTGGTGCATATGGTCTCCCCTGAATAGTTAGTCCCGCAAAGGTGAAGAAAATATGTAAAAAAACGCCCATACCTACACTTTTATGTAAAAACTTTATCTCCGGCAATAACTTAATTGCTGAAACACGTATTTTCCCTTTTATTTGCTGCTTATTTGCTTAACTCTATCTAAATATGTCTTTTCACTGGTATAACCTGCTGCGCGGCGGCATAGGCATGCTTTTCCTGGTTGTCGTATGTTTTCTGCTCAGCAACAACAAACGGGCTATTGACTGGAAGCTGGTGGGTATGGGCATTTTTGCCCAGGTAATGTTTGCCATGGGCGTGCTCAATACCCGTATTGGCGATCAGCCGGTGTTCTGGCTGGCCTTCGGGATCATTGTGATCTATATGATCGTGAACCGCATCAGGAAGATGAAACAGCCGGTGGAAGCTGAAAATGCCGTAGATGATCATGGAAACCCTGTGGTGGTGAACAGCAAACGCCTGGAGGCCGATGCCATCAGCATTGCACTGTCCCTGGCCTCCCTGGTAGTGTTCTTTGTCGGCATTATCCGTTGCACACAATTCAAGCTGCCTAATTTAGCCATCACAATAAGCATTGGTATTTTGTGGGCGCTCATCTGGCTGCTGTACAAAAAGAATAAGATAGAGCTGATCAAATGGACCATCCTGGCCGTTTGCCTGCTGCTTACCATATCCGTATACACAAAGCTCTGTGCGCCGGATATCTTTAAGATCATCCTGGAAAAAGTATCCGGCTCTTTCGTGGACCTCATTAACCTGAGCCACAAAGGCACGGAATTTATTTTCGGCAACCTGGCCGATCCCAACGGCAGCTGGGCCTACGTATTTGCCGTACAGGTGCTGCCCAACATTATTTTCTTTGCCGCATTATCCTCCATTTTGTATTACCTGGGTGTGTTACAGAAGATCGTATATGTGTTTGCGTACCTGCTCAATAAATTAAAAATTTCCGGGGCAGAAAGCTTATCCACGGCCGCCAATATCTTCCTGGGGCAAACAGAAGCCCCGCTGATGATACGCCCTTACCTGGAAGCCATGAACCGCTCTGAAATACTTTGTATCATGATCGGGGGTATGGCCAACACCGCGGGCAGTGTGCTGGCAGCCTATGTAGGTATGTTAGGCGGTACGGATATTGATCAGCAGCACTACTTTGCCCTGCACATGCTTAGCCAGTCTATCATGAGCGCACCAGCCGCCATTGTAGTATCCAAAATATTATTCCCGCAAACACACGATGATGAAATATCCAAAGAGTTAAAGATCCCTAAGGAAAAGCTGGGCGATAACTTCCTGGATGCCCTTTCACTGGGTACTACCGATGGCCTGAAGCTGGCCGTGAACGTAGGCGCCATGCTGCTGGTATTTACCGCCATGATGTATGTGGCCAATGCCCTTATGGGATGGGTAGGCAATATTACCAGCCTGAATGCGCAGGTAGCCCTTGCAACCCACGGCCGTTACCAGGAGCTGTCCCTCCAAATGATACTGGGTTATGTGTTTGCACCGGTAGCATGGTTAATTGGCGTGGCGCAGCAGGACATGGTTTCTATTGGGCAGCTGCTGGGCGAAAAAACCATTTTGAACGAGTTTGTAGCCTATATATCATTGGGTAACATGAAGGCAGCCAATGCTATTCATGATCCCAAATCCTTGCTCATAGCCACTTATGCGCTATGCGGCTTTGCAAACTTTGCGTCTATAGGTATCCAGATCGGTGGTATTAGCCAGCTGGCGCCTAACCAGCGCAGGAACCTTACGGAGCTGGGTGTGAAATCATTGATAGGCGGTACTATTGCCTGCCTGATGTGTGGTTGTATTGCGGGTGCGTTAATTTAATCTCTGACAACTGACGATTCATCGATTCATACAGTAAGGTTCACATTTAAGATTGTATCTTGCTGTAAAGCAAATCACCAAAAATAGCAACAATTGCGCACGCCGGCCCTCCTACTCCTATGCTTATTAGTGTATCTGTTACCGTTGCAGGCACAACGTACCTGCGCTACGGAAGATGCTATCCGTAATAAGATCCAGCAATATCCTTACCTGCAGCAGCAGCACGATGCTATGGAACAGCGCCTTATTAAGGCAGTGAGCCTGAAAAAACAACAGGCCATCCTGCTCAAAGGCACGGCAGAACCGGTGGTGAACATACCCGTAGTAGTACACGTAGTGCTATCCAACCCTGCCCTGGTTACCGATGCGCAGATAGCTACACAAATACAGGTCTTAAACGAAGATTATACCGGCAGCAACGCAGATACCAGCGCAGTTCCCGCTGCCTGGAAAGCGCTTATCGGCAACTCCGCCATCAATTTTTGCCTGGCGCAGCGCACCCCGGATGGGGATCCCTCCAACGGCATTGTGCGTGTAACCACTACCCATGGCCCCTTTGATGCAGGCACCAACTCAGCCTACGAAGTAAAATACAGTGCCTCCGGCGGCTCCGATGCCTGGGATGCAGACCGTTACCTGAATATATGGGTATGTAATCTGGGCAATGGCTACCTGGGCGTAGCCACCCCGCCGGACAATACCTTCCCGGCAGCAGAACAGGGTGTGGTGGTCTTATACACCGCTTTTGGCACCACTGGCAGCGCTACTGGCACCTTTGCAGGCGGCCGCACCGCCACCCATGAAATAGGTCACTACTTTGGCTTACGCCACATCTGGGGAGATGATGATGGCGATGGCTCCACTGCCCGCTGTACTGTGGATGACGGTATTGATGATACGCCCCTGCAGGGCAAACGTACCTACGGCTGCCCCGGTTTCCCGCAAACAGATATTTGCAGCAGCACCGCACCCGGCTTCATGTTCATGAACTATATGGATTATACGGATGATGCCTGTATGCACCTGTTCACCGCAGACCAGGCTACCCGTATGCGCTATGTGCTGGATAACATCCGTACCTCCCTGCTTACTTCCGACGGCTGTACGCCGGTGAACCTGAAAGGCAACGACGCAGGGATAACAACTATCAAGTCTCCTTTAGGACAAATATGCAGCACCGGCATTGCACCGGCTGTAATGTTGAAGAACAGGGGCTCGCAAACACTTACCAGCGTACAGATCACGTACCGGGTAGATGGTGGCGCCCCGCAAATCTTTAACTGGACCGGCAGCCTGCCCCTGTTGCAACAGGTAGCGGTACAATTACCTGCCGGTACTGCCGGTACAGGTTGGCATGTCATTACCGCCTACACCTCCCGCCCCAACGGCGTGGCAGATGAAGCGCCGGAAAATGATACCGCAGCCGCCAGCTTCCGGTATTTTACACCGGCCGGCCTGCCCTTGTCAGAAGGGTTTGAAACAGCCACCTTCCCTCCCGCCAATGGCTGGGACCTGTGGAACCCGGATAATGGATTTACCTGGGAGCTTACCCGCGATGCGGCAAAGGCTGGCAGTCAATCTATTGTAATGCGTAACCTGGGCTATAATACAAATGGAGCGGTAGATGACCTGTACACACCGGTGATCAATGCGCAGGGTTTTGATTCCGTATTCCTGTTCTTTGACGTAGCCGCAGCCGTACAAACCAGTCTGAATGCAGTGAATAACCCCTGGGATTCCCTGCAGGTGCTGGTAACCACTGATTGCGGACAAACACTGAATAAAATATATAGCAAGTGGGGCCCTAACCTGGTAACCCACACCACGCCTATCTCTACAGAATTTATACCTACAGCCGCAGAGTGGCGCAGGGATTCAGTGAACCTTACCTCCTTTATCCCTGCCGGCCAGTTCCGGGTGGTGTTCCGCAACATTTCCAATTTCGAGAATAATATTTACCTGGATAATATCAACATCGTCACTAAAACCACCAATACCTTCCTGAAGGAACAGGGCTTTACCGTAACCCCCAATCCCTTTAATACACAGGTATTTGTAACATTTCTGGAAGCGCCTGAAGACCTGGATGCCATCGCTATTTACAATACCCAGGGGCAGCTGGTTACCCGGCAGCTGGGTACGGCCATCAATAGCAGCAACCGCTTCACCTTCGATTTGGTAAATGAGCCAAATGGTGTTTATTTTGTAAAATTAATTTACAGGAATAGGACCAAGACCGTTAAAATAATTAAAGTTAGATGACGATGAGAACGACAGAATATCCCGCTGTAAGTACGCTCCTGCAGCAACCCAACCTGGATGCAGACCTGAAGAAGATAGGAGACAAAGTGCTGGCCCAGCAGCGGATCACACCGGAAGAGGGTATTATCCTGTTTGAAAAAGGGGACGTAACATTTTTAGGCGCCCTGGCCAACCAGATGAGGGAACGCCTGCACGGGCACAAAACCTACTTTAACCGCAATTTTCATATAGAGCCTACCAATGTTTGCATTTTCACCTGCAAGTTCTGCGCATACTCCCGCTCCTACAAGCACAAGGAAGAAGGCTGGGAACTGAGCATAGACCAGATGCTGGACATTGTAAAAGGCTATGATGGCAAACCCGTAACAGAAGTACATATTGTAGGCGGGGTACATCCTAAAATGAACCTGGAATTCTTCTGTGACCTGATGCGCAAAATAAAGGCTCACCGCCCGGACCTGCACATTAAAGGTTTTACCGCCGTGGAGCTGGATTATATGTTCCGCAAAGCAAAGGTAAGCGTAGAAGAAGGCATGCGTATTATGAACGAAGCCGGCCTGCAATCCATGCCAGGCGGCGGTGCAGAGATCTTTGCACCGGAGATCCGTTCACAGATCTGCCATGATAAGGTAGATGCAGAAGGCTGGTTAAACATTCACCGCACTGCACACAATTTAGGCATGCACACCAATGCTACTATGCTGTACGGCCATATAGAACAATACCATCACCGCATAGATCATATGGAACGCCTGCGCCAGCTGCAGGATGAGACCCATGGCTTCAACACCTTTATACCGCTGAAGTTCCGTAACAAGGATAATGAAATGTCGCACGTAAAGGAATCCGGTATTATCGAGGACCTGAAGATGTATGCAGTAGCGCGTTTGTATATGGATAACTTCCCCCACCTGAAAGCCTACTGGCCTATGCTGGGCAGAAGCACCTCACAGCTCACCTTATCCTTTGGGGTAAATGATCTGGACGGCACTATTGACGATACTACCAAGATCTATTCTATGGCCGGTGCGGAAGAGCAAAACCCTTCCCTGAACACTGCGCAGCTGGCCATGCTCATTAAACAGGCCGGCCGCCGCCCTGTGGAACGTGATACCGTGTATAACGAGATCAAAGACTACACGGACGAGATATTCACAGAAGAAGAGCTGGCAAAGAATTAATTACGAATTACGAATTATGTACTCCGCATAGAGGTATCACCAGGAAAAGCAAATTATACAAAACGCTTAATGTTAAACACGAATGCATGCACTCCTCGTTCAACATTAAGCGTTTTGCATTCAGCCCAATTCGTAATTCGTAATTCAACCTGGGTATTCCCACTCTCCTCTATACTTCCTCTCCAACAGCTTATTCGCCTCTTCATCATTTTTAATCAGCTGCTGTTCCCCATCCCACTCAATACTACGGCCTAATTTATAAGACAGCATACCCAGCAGGCTCATATTGGTTGAGCGTTGCCCAATAGCAATATCACATACCGGCGAATGGTTTTGCTGAATGGATTGCATAAAGTCAGCCCACAGCTCCGGGATGTTCTGATCATCAGGCTTATGCAGCACCGGCGCTTCATGAATAATGGATTTGTTCTTGTCAGATGGGTAAAACGTCCAGCCATCCAGCCAGCCCATATGAAAGGTGCCCTCGGTGCCGTAAAAGTAACAGCCTACATTGCTCTTTTCCGCTTCATTACCGGCATACATGCGGTGCTCCCAGGTAGCGGTAAAGGATTCGAATTCAAAGATCACGTTCTGCGTATCCGGTGCATCGGTATTATCTTTTTTAATGAAACGGTTGGCAGATGAGAACACCTTGCGCGGGTATTTTTCCTCTGTCCACCACAGGATCTGGTCCATCCAGTGAATACCCCAATCGCCCAGCTGCCCGTTGGCATAATCCAGGTATTGCCGGAAACCTTTCGGGTGAATGGTAGGGTTGTAGGGATGTAAAGGCGCCGGTCCGCACCACATATCCCAGTTCAGGCCCTGCGGCACGCTTTCATCTGCCACCTTCTTACCTTCTCCCCCGCCGTAATGCACAAAAGCCCGTACCATGCCTATTTTCCCGGCTTTGCCCGACTTCAGGAAGTTGATGCCGGAAATATTATGCGGCGATACCCGCCGGTGCGTACCCACCTGTACCACCCGGTTATACTGGCGGGCCGCTTTTACCATGGCCTTACCTTCGTTAATGGTATGGCAGATGGGCTTTTCCACGTATACATGCGCGCCCTGCTGCATGGCAGCAATGGCAATAAGCGGGTGCCAGTGGTCAGGTGTAGCTACGATCACTACTTCCGGTTTTTCTTTATGGAGCAGCTCACGGTAATCCCTATACGTTTTAGGCTTATCCGATGTAAGGGTATTAATAACGGTAAGCGCTGCATTTGCCTGCCGTTCATCTACATCGCAAATGGCTGTGAGCTTGCAGCCGCCGTGCTGCAGGGCGCTGCGTAAAATATTCATGCCCCACCAGCCGGAGCCAATGAGCGCCAGCTTATAGGGCGCCGTACGTTGTAAGGATGATAACAAGGGTAATGCGGAATAAGCAACTCCTGCCTGAGCAGTGTTTTTGAGGAATGATCTGCGATGCATATGTGTGGAATTTTAGGTAACAACGCTGAAGGCTCAATGCGGAACGCTTAACGCTGATTGTGTTATATTGGAATGCCGCCTCCTTCTCTGCATTAAGCGTTCAGCGTTCGGCATTATGCGTTAAGCATTCAGCATTCTTCTAAAAATAAAAAACTTTCCTAACTTCAGGGTCATGAGACCTGTAAAAATGCTGATAACTACTTCTAAATGGATCTTCAACGTGGCTTTTTGCCTGTACATTGCCGGCTGCGGCAACCGTACCGCCAATAACACAGCCACTACTACTACCACCGATACATCGACAGTGGTTGCTCCCACAGATAATGGACCTCAGTTCAAAAAAGAGGGCGAGCTGTATTTTATTGGTAAAAAAAATAACGACACCCTCCGCAAGATAGATATGGAGGTAGCCGAAACAGACGATGAAAGGGCCCAGGGCCTGATGCGCCGCAGATCCATGACAGACGGGCAGGGCATGTTATTCATTTTTACCGAAGCGGCCGAACAATCCTTTTGGATGAAGGATACTTACATTTCCCTGGATATTATTTATGTAGATGATAAAAAGGAGATCGTATCCATCCAGAAATATACCACCCCGCAATCAGAAGAAAGCCTGCCCTCCTTCAAAAAGGCGCAGTATGTAGTAGAGGTAAATGCCGGCTTCTGCGATAAGTACCACATTGGCTTTGGCGATAAGATTGCGTTTAGTAAAAACTAGTTACGAATTAGTATTCCGCATAAAGATATTATCCGGAAAAGCAAATTATACAAAACGCTTAATGTTTAACATGAAGGCATACATTCTTCGTTCAACATTAAGCGTTTTGCATTCGGCCCAATTCGTAATTGACAATTCGTAATTCTACTTCAGCTCCTCCGCTGTAAACCCTTTCTCCCGGCCCTTATACATCTGCCGTACTTTTTGTACATCCTGCGCGGTCAGGGGCGCTGCTTTATTGCTCCAGGCATTACGGATAAAGCTGATCACTTCCGCAATATCACTATCAGAAAATTCATCGTTGCTGCCAATACCGGGCATCTCCCCGCTTACTTCCGGCGCTTTGTACACCTTTCCATTTACGTTCACAGGGCCGCTCAGGCCAAATAATACAATCGCAGCTACTTTATGCTTATCACCCTTCACCCATTGCGATTCATTTAACGGCGGCGCCAGGGATTGAATACCGTTACCATCATCCCCATGGCAGGTTTGACAAACGGTTTTAAAGATCCTGGCCCCCCTGGGATATGCTTTCACCAAGCCTTCATTCAGCTTGGCTTTGCGCCGGTTATCAATATCCTTTAATACCTTTTGAAGGCGTTTCCGTATCAATAAGGTAGTATCTGCATTCCAGCTGCTCACCTGGTCCAGCAGCTGCTGTTCATGGCCGGCATTATTCCCGATCAGCGCATCTGCCACATAGCGGTCATTGGCATAAGCGTGTAATAGCTGTGTTTGCAGCTGACCTGCAGCCGTAGCATTCAGGCGTTGTATGTAAGGCAGCAGCATAGCCACAGAAGGCGCCTGCAATACACTTTGCTGTAAAGGCGTAATAAGCTGTAATACCCGGTTCACCTGTTGCGGTGTAATAACAGCCGGCATAGCAGCCAGCGCCTGTACACGCAGGTATGGGTTCTTATTTTTCAATACTGCAGCAACATCTTCTACCTGCAGCTGGCCCAAGCCTTCCAGGGTCCACATAACATGCAGCAGGCCCCAGGGCTGTTTAATGGTATCCTGCTGTAGGCGGGCCCGCAGCTGCGGTACCAGCGTGGTATAGTGGTGGTCTATGATCATTTGCTGCGCACGGTCACGCACCCAGCCATTCGGATGGTCTAACAGCTCCAGCAGCTTGGACGGATCATCGGGTAACGTTACCGGCTGTACGTTATTGGCCTTTGCAGGCATTACCCGGTAAATACGGCCACAGTTCAGCGGTTGTGTAAGGTTGCGGCTTTTGATCTCGTTCTTCAGGTAAGGCGTAAGGTAAGTTTTGTGCTGTATAATGCCGCGGTACATATCCAGTATATACATAGCCCCATCAGGGCCCGTGTACAGGCTCACCGGCCGGAAACGCTCGTCTGTGCTGGCCAGGAACTCCTTCCCGGCATAGGCCTGCTTACCGGTAACAATATATCCGCTATCCTGCAGCAGGTTACGTTTAATAAGGTTGGCAGAAGGTTCTGCTACAAAGGCGTTGCCATCATAAGCCTCGCCAAACAGCCCGCCGCGGTATACCAGGGGCCCGCAGGCAGCGGTAAAATTCACTAGGCGCAGGCTGTCATCCAGCACACCTTTCATGTAGCCGCGGTTCACACCTGGCGTAGGGCGTATGGGATATACCCGGTTATCCGGTACAATATGTTCATCAAAACCAGCCACTGTACGCTGTGCAGTGTTATTGGCGCCCAGGCCCGGACTAAAATAGTCCCCCAGTAAGTTCTCGGAGTTGTTGTTGTAAAACAAGCGGCCGTAGTTATCCTGTGTAATGCCCCACTGTCCGCGGAAGTGGGTATGCTCTATCAGCCATTTATTACCGGCCTTACGGTAACGCTTATCTGATTTGGCGTTGTAGATCCAGTTGTCCATGGCCCGCAAAAGCCCGTTGGGCTGGTGCTCTACGTTACCGCCCTCAGTATATTTATCATCCACCAGTATTTTTTTACCGGCATGGTCTCCATTGTTCTCAACATACCACAGCCTGGGTGGCTCTGCTATCAATACCCCGTTTTCAATCAAACAAATAGCGCGGGGCAGCACCAGTGAATCCATGAATTCCTTACGGCTGTCTACCACCCCATCTTTATTAGTATCTTCCAGTATCACCACCTTGCCATTACGCATATCTTCGCCGGTGCCTGAGGTGTCCGGCATGTAGCCCATCATTTCCAGCACCCACATACGGCCCTTTTCATCAAAGGTCATGGCCACCGGTACGGATACCTGCGGTTCTGCCGCTACCAGCTGCACTTTAAAGCCCTCTTCCACCTGGATATGTTCCAGCGAAGCCTTGGCATCCAGCACAGGCGATTCCGCAAACTTTTCCCGCATGGCCAGGGAATCCGTTTGGTGTTTGTCTTTTTTTTCTGAAGTGTTGGGCTGACAAGAAATAATACATATTGCTCCAGCGGCTAATAAGCTGTAAGAGAGTAACCAGTTTTTCATTCCGCGCTGCTATTTGTTTACATCGATTGCAAAAAACTAAAATAAGGTACGCCGGAGGAATATGCAAATTTACAGGGTTGGAAAATGATGAGAGGTAAAATGATCGGGGATATAACCGGTTACTTCAACCAGCTTTACCTTATTAAGGTCCGGGTGATTGGCGTTGAGCACATAATTAAATTCCTGGGGTATTACCGCAGAAGGCACTTTCAATACAGGATACTTCGCCTCATCACACCAGCGGTTACCCAGGGGCTGGCATTTTGAATAATCCAGCACATCATTCAGCCTGCGGCTAATCCCGCAGCGTTAATAGTTTGAAGTATGCATGGCGCTGCTTGCTTTCATTACTTTTGCCATAACCTTTTAATTCTCTCCAATACAGGAATTTTTTCCTGTACCTCAAAGAATTTTTTCCACTCCCAAACTAATTCAGGCTTCTAAAATCCACCGGCACCAGCTTACTTACTCCCGGCTCCTGCATGGTTACTCCATAAATAACATCCACTGCCGCCATTGTTTGCTTGTTATGGGTAACAATAATGAACTGTGAGTTATCAGAGAACTTACGGATCATGTTGGTGAACTTACCTACATTGGCATCATCCAGCGGGGCGTCCACCTCATCCAGGATACAGAACGGCGCTGGTTTGATCAGGTAAATGGCAAACAGCAGCGCGGTAGCTGTAAGGGTCTTTTCACCCCCGGAAAGCTGGGTAATAGCGGCCGGGCGTTTACCTTTCGGTTTGGCAATGATCTCAATACCCGTTTCGGCCAGGTTCTCCGGCTCATTCAGGATCAGGTCGCACTGATCTTCTTCGGTGAACAGGGCCTTGAATACGCGGATGAAGTTTTCCTTCACGGTATTAAAAGTATCCAGGAACTTCTGGTTGGCGGTTGATTCTACTTCCTGGATCGTGGCCATCAGGGATTCCTTGGCGGCTACCAGGTCGTTCTTTTGTTCCAGGATGAACTCATAACGTTTTTTCATTTCCTGGAAAGCCTCAATAGCTGTGGGATTTATCTCACCCATATTTTCCAGGCGCTTTTTCAAACGTTCTGCGCTGCCCTGCAGCTCATCTACAGGTAGGGTGCTGCTGCGCGCATCATCCAGGATCTCGTCCAGGTTCACTTTAAACTCCACGCTCAGCCTTTCCTTCATGGAAGCCAGCTGCAGCTTCAGCTCATTCACTTTATCCTTAATGGTGGTCAGCTGCTGCTCCAGCTGTTCCTTGGCACGCTGGCGGGCACGCAGGGAGCTTTCTTTCTCCTGCAGGTGGTTACGGAAGTTGTAGTACTCCTGGTCTTTTTCGTTCAGGGCCTTTTCTTCCTCTTCCTTCTTACGGAACAGCTCTACCAGTCCGTCATCTGCAACACTCAGCTTATCTTCTGCTGCAGCAATGTTAGCCACCGCATCTTCCAGCTGTGATTTATTATTGGTGATCTGCACATGCAGGTCGCTCAATTGTTTGCGTTTAAAGTCCAGCTCCTGTTTCAGCCCCTGCACCTTGCTCTGCTGGCGGGTATGCTGCAGGTTCTGGTTGTTGAACTGTACATTGGCCTGGTTGTACTGTTGCTCTGCTTCCTGGGAAGCCCGGTCTGCAGCTACAATGCTGTCGTGCAGGGCATGCACTCTTTCGTTCAGGCCTTCCAGCTCGTCCTTTACACCGGCAATACTTTGCTGGTTGGTTTCCAGCGACTGCTGCATTTCTGCCAGGCGTTTGTCACCGGATTCTATCAGGTGATGGAAGTTCTCAATACGGTTCTGCAGTCCAAACAGCTGGTTATTCAGCTGGTTGATCTTTTCACGGGCCGCATTAATATTATTTTCATTCAGCTGGCTGTTATAGCCTAATACTTCATTGTGTTTGTCCTGCAGCTGCTGGCGCAGGTTGCTCACTACTATTTCCAGCGCTTTGATCTCCGCATCCAGCTTTTCCAGGTTCTTGGCGCGGCCCAGCTTCTTCCCTTCGAACAAACCTACAGAACCGCCGCTGAAGCTGTATTTACCGCGGTACATACGGCCGCTCTTTTCTACTATCAGCACATCCTGATCCGGCATCTGGCCAAAATCCAGCGCAGCCACATCATCTGCCACAAATACTTTACCCAGCAGGTAATTGCCTAAACCTTTATAGCGTTCGTCTATTTCCACTACTTCCAGCGCCGGTATGGTGCCGGGAGGGGTGAACAGCTGTCCGCCCTGGTGGTGGAACTGGTCCAGTATAAAGAAGTTGGCCTTGCCTTTTTTGTTGAGGTCCAGCAGGCGTATGGCCTGTATGGCTTCCTCTGCGTTGTTCACTACGTAGTAGTTCAGGTAAGGTTCCAGCAGGTTTTCTATACAGGTGCGGTAATCTTCCTTACAGAAAAATATATCACTCAGAATGGGCGCCTTATTATTCCAGTCGCTGTTCTTTTTCAGGAACTTAATACTTTCCGGGTAACCTTCCAGGCTGTCTACCAGTGATTTTAACAGGTCGTATTCGTTCTTCTTGGAATCCAGGGTACGGTTCTCGTCCGTCAGCTTGTCACGCAGGCCTTCAATATCAGACTGGGTGGCCAGGATCTTGCCTTTGGTTTCTTCCTGGAAACGGATCATATCTTCCAGGTTGGCTTTACCATCTTCCAGGGTTTCCTGCAGGCCGCTCTTTTCTTCTTCCAGCTGTTGGATCTGCGTCTGCCGGTTCGTCTTTTCTTCCTGGAGCTGCTGTATGCTGCGTTGCAGGTTCTGTACGGAGGTATCGGCTACGGCTACTTTCTTTTCTGCCTCAAACTGCTGGCGTTGCCATTGCTGCTGGTCGCGGCGCAGGGCTTCCAGACTTTGTTTTTTCTGGTTGAAAAGCTCTTTCTTTTCATCCACCATCTCGTGCAGGGTTTCCAGCTCATCCTGCATAGTATCAAATACTTCCTGCTCTTCTTCCGCCTGCTTTTCCGTACGTTCAATGGATTCTGATAATCCCTGCAGCTGCCCTTCGGCATTGTTCAGGAAATCGCTCAGGTTCTTTTCACGTTCACGCAGGTAGGTCAGCTGCTGGGTGGCCAGGTTCTTATCATTTTCCCGGGTACGCACAGTGGCCAGCACTTCATTAAAGGATTTCTGCAATACCTGCAGCTCCCGCTCTTTGGCTACAAAGTGCAGCTTATCTTCTTCAACGGCAGCTTCCTCGGTAGCAATTTCTGCTTCCAGCGCCATTTTACGGTCTGTTTCTGTTTGCTGTTGTTCTGAAAGGTCTTTGAAGGTGATGTTAAACCCTTCCAGGGCGGCTTTGGCCAGCTCTATGCTAATCTCCCTGTACTCTTTCTTTACCTCGTAATAACGTTCTGCTTTTTTAGCCTGGCTTTCCAGCGTTTTCAGGTTGTTGTTGATCTCAAACAACAGGTCCTCAATACGGTTCAGGTCCCCTTCCGTAGCATCCAGCTTGGTTTTGGCTTCTTTTTTACGGGTTTTGTAGATGGAGATGCCCGCTGCCTGTTCCAGCATGCGGCGGCGGCTGTTTTCCTTGTCCTTAATAATATCATCCACCATGCCCAGCTCAATAATGGCGTAAGAATCGGTGCTTACACCGGTATCCATGAACAGGTTGTGGATGTCTTTTAAACGGCAGGCTACATCATTAAGCCTGTACTCACTATCGCCGTTCTTATAAAATTTACGTGTAATGGTAACCGTGGTAAATTCGGTGGGCAGTACATTTCGTGTATTCTCAAAGGTGAGGCTCACTTCGGCCATACCACTGGCGGAGCGGCTTTTGGAACCGTTAAATACCAGGCCGGCCTGGTTCTCTGAACGCAGGTTGCTGATCTTGTGTTCCCCTATCACCCACCGGATGGAGTCAATGATATTACTTTTGCCGCAGCCGTTCGGTCCTATTACACCTGTGATCCCCTCGTCAAAATTTAAAACGGTTTTGTCGGCAAAACTTTTGAAGCCTTTGATTTCTAATGTTTTTAAACGCACAGTTGCTCCGGGTTTATTTTTTTAAAGCTGTCAAAGATAACTACGATTCACATATTGCCTACACGTAATTTGTGCAAATGAATTAGTAATTTAACAGCGTAAGCCGGATTAAACTGTTTTTTTTATACACAGCTGTGTATAAATCCTTTGAAATTCAATCAAAAACAACTGGTTTACAGCTGATTGTAATGAAATGCTCGACTTTTACTTAAATCCTTGACCAACAGCCAGGCTTCGTAGCCGGTAAACAATTGAACGATTATTTTTAATTTGCCGGTGCTTATACTGTAGAAAGATTGCAGACCCGATGAAAAACCTGAGAGAAACCCTTGCATAACCGAAATCTAAACGGAACATGTACGCCAACATGCAACACCCATCATGAAAAATGGTCTTCTAACCCTGCTGACCGGAATACTGTCATTCCCTTTGCTTGTCCATGCCCAAAAACCTGCATCCCTGCACATTACCGGCCAGGTGGCGGATAGCGCTTCCCGCAAACCCATTGGTTACGCCACCATTACCTTATTAAAAGCTGCCGGCCTGCAGCCGGTACTGAACACCCTTACGGATGAACAGGGACGTTTTACTATGTCCAACCTCAGCGCAGGCCGTTACCAGCTGGGCATCAGCATCACCGGGTATACAGCCCGCATCCTGGAAGCCTTTACGCTGGATTCCCTGCACCCGTATTATGCCCAGCCGCCCCTGTACCTGCCTGCTGCCCCGCAGCAGCTAAAGGCTGTAACAGTAGCCGGGCAAAAACCCTTGCTGGAAGTAAAGGACGACCGGCTGGTATATAACGTGGAAAATGATCTGAACAAAGACCAGCTAACTGCTGCCGAAATGCTGCGCCGCGTGCCTATGGTAACGGTAGACCCGGAAGGCAATGTGCAGCTTAAAGGCAGCAGCAGCTTTAAAATACTGCTCAACGGTAAAAGCACTGCTATGCTGGCCAAAAATCCCAAAGAGGCCCTGCGTGCTTTCCCGGCCGGCGTGATCAAAAGTATAGAGGTGATCACCCAGCCCTCTGCAAAATATGATGCAGAAGGTGCAGCCGGCATCATAAACATTATTACCCGGCATACCATTGATGGCTATAATGGTAACCTGTATGCCAATGAAAACAGCCGCGGGTTTGCAGGCGCAGGCGGCTCCCTGAATGCCCGTATAGGTCAGCTGGGTGTGGCAGCCTACGCAGGCGCCAGCTATTTCCGCAACAAAGGCCGCTCAGAAGGCCTGCGGGAAAACTACCTGCAGGGCAACCAAAGCACGCTTATTCAAAATGGCAACAGCATCTTCGACGGCACCTTTTACTTTGGCAACCTGGAGCTGAGCTATGACCTGGACAGCACCAGCAGCCTGAGTGTGTATGGCAATGTGAACATCAGCTACAACAGCAACAATGCCCCGCAGCAGGTGAAGCTTTACGATGAAAGGCAAAAGCTGGAACAAACCGGCAATTACAGCAGCTATACAGACTATAAAAGCCGGAGCTATGACCTGGGAGTGGATTATCAGAAAAGGTTCCGGCAGCCGGACCAAACCCTTAGCCTGTCCTTAAACCGGAATACCGGCAATAATGACCAGCGATCTGATAATCAACAGCTAAATGAGCCGGGCGGCTATACGGCTTTCAGCAATACCAATGATGAGCATAATACTGAAAACACCCTTCAGCTGGACTATACACAGCCGCTGCCGCATGGTCAAAAACTGGAAACCGGGGTCAAAGCTATTTTACGCACTATTGAAAGCGATTACCGGCAGCAGGGTGAAATGAGCATTACCCGCGACCCTGATAATCCGGACCGGAATAACACCTTCAATTACCGGCAAAATGTGCTGGCGGCGTATACCACCTATGCATTCAAAATAAAGAAGCGGGTGAATGTGCTGCTGGGCGCCCGCCTGGAACACACGCATATTAATGCACATTTTATTGCTAATGATACTGCCTTACGCACTGATTATCTGAATTTTATACCAACAGCTAATATTGCACTTCCTTTGCCCCATATGCAGGCAATCAGCCTTTCCTACAGCCGCCGCCTGCAGCGCCCCTGGGTATGGAACCTGAACCCCTATGTAAATGATAATGACCCGAATAACATTACTTATGGCAACCCCGGCCTGCAGCCGGAGCTGAACCACTCATTTGGATTGAACTACAACATCCTCTTTAAAGGCATACGCCTGCTGGCCGGTATGGATTACACCTTTACCCATAAAGCCATGGAAAGTTTTGTAGCCATAGATACTGCAACCGGTGTTACCGCCGCCACTTATGCCAACATAGGCCGGCGCAGCGCAACGGGTTTTAACCTGAATGTAAGCGTTCAGCCCCTGCCACGCCTGAGCCTGAGCGGCAATATACGCAGCCAGTATACCAGCCTGCAAAGCCGCAATGGTACAGTCCTGCATAATACAGGGTGGAGTGCTAACAGCTTCATTAACCTGGAATATGACCTGGGTAAAGGATTTAAAACAGAAGCCTCTTTTTACCTAAACAGCAGCCAGCCTACTTTGCAGGGCCGTGCACCCGGTTATGTTACCAATAGCTTTACCCTGCGCAAAAGCCTGTTTCACCAGCGGGCAGCCGTAAACCTTACGCTGGACCAACCTTTTCAGAAAGAAATAGCCTGGAAAAATGTGGTCCATGATCCCTCCTTTTACCGTTCCAACACTTTTTACTATCCGGTGCGCGCCATCCGTATTGGCTTTGGCTGGAAATTCGGTCAGCTGAAGGAATCGGTGACACGTAAAAAAGGGGTAAAGAATGATGATGTGAAGCAACAGGAAAGCAAGCCGTAGGAATGCTGAATGCTTAACGCCGAACGCTAAACGCTTAATGCAGCGTATCATGGAAATTGCATCCGGGCTTCGTGATTATATTTTATATCAATTCTTTAATGTTCAATATATTGTGCTCTTCATCGGGCGCTGGTTTGAGCGTTTAGCTTTGAGCCTTTGGCGTTCGGCATTAACTCCTACCTTTGCATATCGAATTAAAATAGGGGACAGCAAATTGCAGTATCCAATTCGGGATTCGTAATTAAATAATCCGTAATTAATGGTCGCCCGTTGGCTTACAGAAATTAAGAGTTTTATATTAAGCTACCATTTCAGCAATGGGCTTCGTACAACCATCAGCGTGGTAGTGCCTTCCCTGGTATGCCTGAGTATGGGTCAGCTGATAATGGGTATTGCCATTTCTACAGGTGCTTTATGCGCGGCCCTGTCAGACCAGCCGGGCACCTTTATCCATAAACGGAATGGTGCATTCATTAGCATTGCCTTAATTTTCCTGACTGCCCTGGGTACTGGACTGGCATCGCCCTACCCTTACTTAATGGCTCCCTGGATCATAGTCTGCTGTTTTTTCTTCAGCATGCTGCTGGTATATGGTAACCGGGGTGGTAATATAGGCATAGCCTGTTTGCTGGTAATGATCATTATGCTGGGCGATCCGCAGGAAAACCTCACGGAAACCCTGCGTTACAGCGGGCTGGTGCTGCTGGGCGGCCTGTGGCACGGGCTGCTGGCGCTGGTGCTTTGGCAGATACGCCCTTACCTGAACGTACAGCAAACATTAGGGGAATGTATACTGGAAACAGCCCGCTACCTGGAGCTGCGCGCCGGTTTTTATGTAAAGGATACAGATCTGGATGAAACCTATAAATACGTACTGGAGCAGCAGGTGCTGGTGAGTGAAAAACAGGAAGCCGTACGGGAGCTGCTGCTCAAAAGGCGCTCCGCGCAGCAGGGTACCAGCAGCATCAGCAAAAGCATGGTGCTCATTTTCCTTGACCTGGTAGACCTGCAGGAGCAGATCATGGCTTCGCAGATCGATTATAAAGCGCTGCAGCAGAACTTCGGGGAACAAAATATCCTGGAAAAATTCCACCACCTGATCCTGGAATATGCACAGGAGCTGAAAGATATAGGTCTGGCCGTTATGGCCGGGCAGCGTTCCATGCCCCGCGCCAACCTGCGGCACGATATTGAAAAGGTACAGCAGGCCGTCGGTGAGATCCGTAAAACCCTGCCTACCCTGCGGGAGCGCACCCGCCTTATTACGCTTACCAACATACTGGGCAACCTGCAGGATATGGCGGAGCGCATGTACAACCTGCACCGCCTTACCCGCCTGGAACGCCTGAAAGATACTACCATTGATCCACGGTTAGAGCTTTCCCGCTTTACCACCAGCAACCGCTACGATTTTGAGACCTTCCGCGATAACCTTACGTTTCAATCGCATATTTTCCGGCACGCCGTACGCGTAAGCCTGGCTACAGTAACAGGCTATATACTGGGGCTGCTGCTGCACCTGGACCGCGTATACTGGATCCTGCTTACCATAGTGGTGATCCTGAAACCAGGTTTTGGATTAACAAAGTCGCGCAGCTACCAGCGTATAATCGGCACCGTTATAGGGGCTTTGTTTGCTATATGTGTATTATTGCTTACCAGCAATCCCACCACCATTTTTATTATTATGCTGGTGTGCATACTGGGCGCTTATACGTTTATGACGTACCAGTACACCGTCAGCGTGATCTTTACCACACCCTTTGTTATTTTCCTGCTGCATTTTCTGCACCCGGCGGACCTGCGGTATGCCACCCAGCGGGTACTGGACACCTTCATTGGCGGCAGCCTGGCATTTGTGGCCAACCTTACCCTGTGGCCCAGCTGGGAGCATAAGTACCTGCCCAGCTATATGGAGAAAATGATAACGGCCAACAAACAATATTTTGAGCAGGTTATAAAGCTTTACACCAGCCTGCAAATGTCTGTTACAGAATACAAGCTGGCCCGTAAAGACACTTATGTACACACGGCCAACCTCATGGCCGCCTTTCAGCGTATGTTGAGCGAACCTAAGAGCCAGCAGAAAAATAATTCCAAACTGTACCATTTTGTGGTATTGAACCACACCCTTACCTCCCGTATTGCTGCGCTGGCTGCCTATGGCCTGGGGCAGGGCGTGCGTTTTCCACGCCCGGAATACCAGCTGATAGCCCACTACCTGCTGCAGTACATGGACCAGATCATACAGCTTACCCAGCAGCCCGGCGCTGCCCTGCCGGAACTACCCGGCAACATTGAAGCTTTTGAAACACTGGATATTCATGTGGAAAGCCTTATCCAGCAACGGCAAACAGAGATCAACCAGGGAAAGGGGGAAACGCCGGTACGGGATGAGATGCTGGAAACCAAACAGGTGCGCGACCAGCTGCACGGCATCCTGGTAGTGCTGAAGGATATGAAGAAAGCTATGAACTAAGCGTTGTCATCCACACCCGCAGGCATTGTATTTGTACACATACAGGTATTCAACAACCTAAAAAGAACTGATCATGCCTGACAATAATGCCACAAGCTTCCAGGACCTTAAGACAATTGATCCGCTGAGGGATGACCATGTTGAGTACCTTTCAGAAGAGCTGAAGGTTACCAAGGAAGAGATCCTGAAAACAATAAACGAGGTAGGTGACAAAAGGGAAGATATTGAGAATGCCATCCGGTCAAGACAATAGCTCCTTATTATCCTGTTCATAAATAATCTGCAGCTGATCCGATAAAGGCTGCATATTAGCCAGTATCCTGTCAAACAGTGCGGGGCCTTCATGAATATACCAGGGCATAAAGTTCTCTTTGCGCTCCTGCAGGGAGTTAGCAGGGAATAATTTATCGCGCAGCTGCCTGATCTGGTCTGTTTGCCAGGCAAACTTTTTCTTTTCTGCCCGCAGGAATTTATGTTCCAGGCGCCCAATGCTTTTAATAGCTTTTTGCCTTTCAGCGCCTACACTGGATACCAGCGTAACATCTATGCTGCGCGCCTTGGCTTCCAGCTCATCAAACAGCTGTTCCAGCGCATCGTATTCCTTTTTCAATACCAGTGCAGCATTCGTGTGTTGCAGCACAAAATTATTTACCAGCTCATTTACATTGCCAAACAGGTCTTTGATACATAAGCCCAGGTTCTGTAACCATTTGCGGGATACCGCATCTACCAGTAAAAAGGAATTGCGCATCACCAGCATAGGGTATGGCACACGGTAATGGGCAAATAAAGCCTGCAGCTCAAGCCAGTAAGCAATTTCACCGCCACCGCCAATAAAGGCAATATTGGGTAAAATGGTTTCCTGTAACATTCCGCGCAGGATCACATTGGGGCTAAAACGCTCGGGGTGGCTATGCAGCTCCTCATCCAGCTCCGTAGCGGTGAATACGATATTGGAGTGTAAAACCTTCCACAGCTCCCCTTCTTTCACGATCCGTTCCCGGCTGTTATCTGTAAGGTAGAACAGGTTTATTTCCCGGGGATTGGCCTGTACTTTATAATGTTGTGATATTTTCTCAATAGTATCGCTTACCAGCTTATAAGAGGTTTGGTGTAACAGCTCATCTTTCATAACCGGTATGTACTGCTTTTTAAACAGCGGGGTATCGGGGATCAGCACTACCAGTCCAAAGCGGCCAAATAGCGCATTTACCAGGTACAGGGTAGCCTCCTGAATGTTATCATACTGGCCATAGGCCTGGCGTAACAGCTGCACCAGCTCTTCTGCATGTTTGCCATAGCCCAGCAGGGATTCTATCTGCACAATCAGCTCTTCCAGCCCATCCGGGCGCATACGCCCTACAGCGCCGGCCTGCGTGGTAGGCCAGGTAAGCGTTTTACCGTTCAGGTAAATGCTGCCCAGCTCATCCAGGTCATTATCCTCACTTCCCATGTAATACACCGGCACAAAATTGTACTGGGGGCGTTGCTGCTTAAAATCAGCCGCCAGCTTTATGGTTTGCAGGATCTTATAAACAAAATAAAGGTAACCAGTAAAAATATTGGGTTGGTGGGCGGTACAAATGCTAAAGGTGCCCGGCTGCTCCAGCAGGCGAATGTTTTCCTTTACTGCGTCATGCACCTCTAAACCGGCATATTGCGCCTCCAGGGCTTTTACCAGCACATCCCTTTGCAGGGGCTGCGCTTTTTTAGCGTGTATCAGCGCATCCAGGTCGGGATGCAGCGGCGGGTGCGTGTAAAAAGATCGGATATGCGGATGTTCTGCCAAAAAATCGAGTACCAGTTGGCTGAAATAGCCGGTTTCACTGTAGGGTACACTGTTGCATACTGATTGATCCATGCTCCTTACTTCCTTTGAAGGCACGAAGGTATAATAAATTACGAATTACAAATTACGAATTACGATGAACGGCGGAGGGCGGGGACAAAATGATGAATAATTGCGCTTATATTGAGAGTTGGTACGAAACGTGCTAAACCCAATTCATATTTTCTTAGTCAATTTCTTACTCGTAGTCCTCATTCGTAATTCGTAATTGAAATCTGTAATTCATGAAAATAGCAATCCTCTCTCCCGTGGCCTGGCGCACACCTCCCCAACATTACGGGCCCTGGGAACAAATGGCTTCTAACCTGGCAGAAGGGTTAGTAGCCCAAGGTCAGGAAGTTACTTTGTTTGCCACCGCCAATTCCGTTACCAGCGGCACCCTGGCTGCTATTTGCCCGCAGGGATATGAAGAGGATAAAACGCTGGATGCCAAAGTACAGGAGTGTATGCATATCAGTTACTTAATGGAGCGGGCCGGGGAATTTGACATTATCCATAACCACTTTGATTTTTTGCCCCTTACCTGGTCGCGGTTAATACCTACGCCCATGGTTACTACCATTCATGGCTTTTCCTCTCCCAGGATCATTCCCGTATATGCCCGCTTTAATGATGTGAACCATTATGTATCCATCAGCTACGCCAACCGCAGCCCGGAGCTGCAATACGCCGCTAATATATATAATGGTATCCGCACAGCGGAGTTTTCACTGGAAACCCAGCCGGAGGATTACCTGCTGTACTTTGGACGCATTCATCCTGATAAAGGCACCTTTGACGCGATACAAATTGCCCTGGCTACCAATCACCGCCTGGTAATTGCCGGTATTATACAGGATGAAGGGTATTACCGCGAAAAAGTGCAGCCGTTCATTGATGGGAAAGATGTGGTTTTTGTAGGCGCTGTGGGCGGGGAGGAACGTAACCGGGTATTAGGCCGCGCCAAAGCCCTGCTGCACCCCATTTATTTTGAGGAGCCTTTTGGCCTCAGCGTGGCGGAAGCTATGTTGTGCGGTACGCCTGTAATTGCCTACCAGCGCGGCTCTATGCCGGAGCTTATCCAGCACGGCAAAACCGGTTTCCTGGTAGATAATATGCAGCAGGCTATTAACAGCATAAAAGCGCTGCATACTATTGACCGAAGCTATTGCCATACCTACGCCAAAGCACAGTTCAGCCAGGAGAAAATGGTGAACAATTATCTGGCACTCTATGAACAGATCCTTAGCGGAAAGACATCAAGCCCACCGGCACATTAGCACATCAGCACGTTACCCATCCTGCTTGATCCTGTCCAGCAAATGTTCAAGGTTTACTGTGGCAAAGCCGGTGGCATAATCAGAAAGACCGTAAGGGATGATCAGCTCCTGGTTATGGATCATAGATCCGCAGGAGTATAATACATTGGGCACATACCCTTCTCTTTCTTCTTTGGTAGGCACCAGCAGCGGTTCTTTCAGGCGGCCTATTTCCTCTTTAGGATCGTTGAGGTCCAGCAGGCTGGCGCCTATACAATAGGTACGCATTGGCCCTACGCCATGGGTAATAAGCAACCACCCTTCCGATGTTTCAATGGGCGATCCGCAGTTGCCGATCTGTACAAACTCCCAGGGATACTTGGGTGTTTGCAGGATCTCCGGGTTTTCCCAGATATTGATCTTATCGGAGTACATGATATAGTTATTGATACCGTCAATCCGGGATAACATCACATACTTACCATTGATCCTGCGGGGGAACAGCGCCAGGTTCTTGTTCTGCGCGCCCTCGCCATACAGCGGCAATATTTTAAAGTTGTAAAAATCTTTTGTTTGCAGCAGCTTGGGCTGAATGGTAATACCATCATATGCCGTATAGGTGGCATAATAGATAATATCGCCATTGTTATCGGCAAACTTTACAAAGCGGGCATCTTCAATGCCCCGCGTTTCAGATTCTGAATAAGGAAATATAATACGGTCAGAGATATCTGTATCCAGTGAAAAGTTCACTTCGTAGTAAGAATCTGCCAGCCATAACAACCGTTCCAATGCCTTCTTGATCAGGTGGTCTACCTGGTAACGCTGCTGCATATCACGGATCACGCGTTTCAGCGACAGGTATTCGAAGGTATCTGACAGGCTGCTCTGCACTTCCCGCATCACGGAATCCGGCAGGCGGATGGATACTGCATTCTGGAAAAAGCCCTGTTTCTGGTAAAGGGAGTTACGGATAATATCTGCTTCCTCCACATAGTTACCCGGCGGCGTCAGAAAGATCTCGTTTTCCCGGTTAATAACCCCATGGCGGAACGCGATGGAGGAAATATGCCCCTCGCCCACTGCGCGGAAGCTGATGATCACACGTTTTTCCCCTTCTTCCAATCCGCTCTGGTCCAGATCTTCGATCAGGGAAGGATTAAAGAACGCAGCCGATTCAATGGAATATTCATTGGTAAAATAAGAGCCGATCAGCAGCCTTTTTTTGTAGTCCACCTCATCATAGTTAATGCCCTGGGAGGTGAACAGGTGTTTTACCCGGTCGCAATGTTTTTCAAAAATGCGGGTTACGTTACGGTGGCGGCGTGAGAACTCACGGAGCAAAGGCGTGAGCGTGGCGGAAACTTCCGCATCCGTCATGCCGCCTACCTGGCTGATGATAGCTTTGGCGCGGGCATCGCCGTTAAAGAAAAAGCGTGCTACTACTCTCTTTAAATCAGGATAGATCTTCGTATTTTGTCGTTCTATGGTCAGTCGCATACTTCGCCTTTTATTCTGCAATTTTTATTAATGTAGGTGTAAAGGTATCATACAAAAATGTGCAAATGAATATGCGCGTGATTATATTATCAATTCCGCGCAAATTCATTTGCACAACACATAAGCAAAGGTGGCCCTATCGGCCGCTTAGATCACAAATCCATCCTCCAATACCATACCCTTTTTTATTACCACGATCCCATCCTTCACGGTATATTTTTCAAACTCGCCATCCGGCAGGCGGTCTCCCACATTGATCTTCACCCCGTTGCCAATGCTGCAGTTCTTATCTATAATAGCGTTATTGATGTGACAATCATCTCCAATGCCCATGGGCGGGTGGCCTTTTGCCTTGGCCCTTTCCAGCTCTTCCAGCGTTTGGTAGTAATCGCTCCCCATTATGTAACAGTTTGTGATCACAGATCCACGCCCTATACGGTTCCGGATACCTACCACACAACGTTCGAGTGTACTATCCAATACGATACAGCCGTCTGAAATAACCGTTTTATTCAGCCTGGCCGAGATCTTGGCCGGCGGCAGCATGCGTGCCCTGGAATAAATAGTATGTGATTCGTCAAACAGGTTAAACTTGGGGATGTCATCCGTTAACCCGATGTTAGCTTCCCAGAAAGAACAGATGTTACCAATATCTGTCCAGTACCCGGTGTATTGATAGCTTACTACTTTATAGTCCGCGTTAATAGCATACGGGATCAGCTCCTTACCAAAGTCGGTGGAGGTTTCCTGCCCGTTCAGCAGATCGTACAGCACCTGCCGGCTGAACAGGTAAATACCCATGCTGGCCAGGTAAATGCGGCCTTCTGATTGCATTTCCTCGCTCACGGGCGATGACCAGGGGCCTAACACATCCTGTTTGGGCTTTTCCGTAAAGGAAGTGATCAATCCCTTGGGGTCTGTTTTTAAGATCCCAAAGTCAGAGGCATCCTTAGCGCTTACCGGTATGGTGGCAATAGTGATCTCTGAACCGGATTCTACGTGAAACTGCAGCATGTCCCGGAAATCCATCTGGTACAGCTGGTCACCGGAGAGGATGAGCACATATTCAAATTCAAAATTATCAATATGGTGCAGGCACTGCCTCACTGCATCTGCCGTACCCTGGTACCAGGTAGGGTTATCAGGGGTTTGCTCTGCGGCCAGTATATCCACAAAAGCCTTGCTGAAATGGCTGAAGTGATAGGTATTTTTGATATGCTTGTTTAAGGAAGCAGAGTTATACTGCGTAAGCACAAAAATACGGTTCATATCCGCGTTCAGGCAGTTGGAAATAGGTATATCCACCAGCCGGTACTTACCGGCCAGGGGTACTGCCGGCTTTGAACGGCGGCGTGTAAGGGGATACAGCCTTGTTCCGGCTCCTCCGCCCAATATCAGGGAAATGATTGCGTTAGACATATATTATGTTCAATTTTTCATTGTAAGCAAGTGGCTGGCGGTCAACGGTTCAAAGGTAATATTTAATGCTGAACGCTGAATACTTAGATAGCTAAAGTGATCAATAAGGTTTAAAAGCATTGGGCATATATCGCTTCAATCAGCGTTAAGCATTAAGCGCCCGGCGCTAAGCTTAAATAAACATCCAGGTATTCCTGTGCTGCGCTGTCCCATGAATGATCCAGCTGCATGCTGTATTGTCGTATATGCTGCAGGGTTATAACCTCCTGATCTTCGTACAAGGATACTGCCCGGCCTATCGCCCTGCATACATCCCATACTGCTGCATGTATAAAACGTATGCCAAAACCGTTTTTATCGCCAATATCCGTAACCGTATCCTTTAATCCGCCTACACTTCTTACAATGGGCACTGTGCCATAACGCAGGGCATAGAGCTGGTTAAGCCCACAGGGCTCTACCCGGGAAGGCATTAGCAGGAAATCACTGCCGGCATAAATACGGTGTGATAAAGCTTCGCTATAACCGATATATACATTAAAGTGATCTTCCACATACTGCCGGGTTTGGTGTAGAGACCATTCCACATGGGGGTCCCCGCTTCCCAGCACCAGGAAATTTACCCGGCCCTTCAGCTCATACAGGGAGCGGCCGATAATATCCGGTAACAGATCGGCGCCCTTTTCCCCCACCAGCCTTCCAATAAAGGATATTAACGGCAAAGCAGGGTCTAATCCAAACTCACGGCACAGGGCCTGCTTATTTTCCTCCTTACCGGTTACCAGCGTAGAGGCGTCATAGTTAGCCGTTAACATAGGGTCTGTTGCAGGGTCCCACACCTTGGTATCAATACCGTTCAAAATACCTATACACTTGCCGCGCTCATAATTAAAGAGGCTTTCCAGCCCGGCTGCAGAATTAAACATCTCCTCCAGGTAGTTAGGCGATACCGTGGTTACCTTCCAGGCGCATTTAATAGCTGCTGCCAGGGGGTTAATGGCGCCGGCCCAATCCAGCAGGCCGCCTCTCCAGGAATCAAAGGAAGGCAGCAGGTACTGCCGGTCCCAGCCAAACTGGCCCTGGTATTGTGCATTATGAATAGTAATAACGGAAGGCACATTTTTTAGCCGGGCATATTTATACCCATTGCTCATTAAAAAGGGGATCAACCCGGTATGGTGGTCGTGGCAATGTATCACATCCGGGCTATGCCGCCACTCATTGATCCAGTCCAGCGTGGCTATCTGAAAAGCTAAAAAACGCTCCGTATCGTTGTAATATCCATATACACTGGCCGTATCCAGCAGGCCTGGGATATCTACCAGGTAAAGGTCAAATCCTAAAGTGTTGTGCTTTTCTTTCCAGACATTAAAGTGGTACCAGTAAGGGCCCAGGTACATGCCGGCCTGGTGTACGATCTCAAATTCGTGGGTTTCAAAAAAACGGGTCCTGTATGCGGGGATCACTACTTTGGCATAACAGCCCGCCTCAAACTGATATTTGGGCAGGGCGCCCACCACATCCCCTAATCCTCCTACCTTGGCTACCGGGTAACATTCCGCGCTAACGTGTATAACTTCCATGCTATTTATTTATTGATACATACTTTTAAGTTACCTTAGAAAAACTATATAAACAAAGAACTCTCAAAATTAATTTATGGACTTTGGACGTGTAGACGAGGCCCTGCTGAACGACCTGGATTTCAAGTTGGCCGCAGAGCCTGTTTTTAATAAAAAAGTACTGAAAGGCCAGCCGGCAAAGAAGCCGCAGATCTATGTAGGCTGCGCCAAATGGGGCCGTAAGGAATGGATCGGGAAGATCTACCCCAAAGGCACCAAGGAAGCCGGCTTCCTGGATGAATACGTACATCACTACAACAGCATTGAGCTGAATGCCACCCATTACAAGATCTATGAGCCGGATGCCATCCGCAAATGGGATGCAAAGGCCGCAGGACATCACTTTAAATTCTGCCCAAAGGTACCACAGGCCATTAGCCATTACAGCCAGCTAACCAATGCCGGCCCGCAAACCACCGCTTTCCTGGAAGGTGTGCTGGCATTTGGAGAGCACCTGGGGCCTATATTTTTGCAGGTAAGCGATAAGTTCTCCCCCAACCGGAAAGACCAGCTTTTTCAATACCTGGCCTCCCTTCCCAAGGACCTGCAATGGTTCGTGGAAGTGCGGCACCCGCAGTGGTTCAGTGATGAAGGCATTTGGCTGGAGCTGCTGCAAACGCTGCAAAAGTTAAAGGTAGGCCTGCTGATCACCGATACCTCCGGCCGCCGAGATTGTGCGCATATGCACCTGACCATCCCCAGCGCATTTATCCGTTTTGTAGGCAACAGCCTGCACCCTACTGATTATACCCGTATTGATGACTGGGTGAACCGCATCCGCTACTGGCTGGATCATGGCCTGAAGGAGCTGTACTTTTTTATGCATATGCATGATGAGGCCTACTCCCCGGAACTGAGCGTATACCTGGCCGATAAAATGAAGGAGGTTTGCGGGATTGAGATTATAAGGCCGAAGTTTGTGAATGATAATACACTGTTTTAATGTGTGCTACACCTTAAAGGTGTGGCACACTTACAATAACATTTAGATATTTTCCATCTAAACCCAACTTCTTTTAAAAAAAATCTATTCCGCTCTCCAACTCCTTCGTAATTCGTAATTGATAATTCGTAATTTCGCGGCGGAATAATGGTCTGATATGCGAGATAAGCTCCGGCAACTGGCCCTGGAACTGGAGGGCGCCCTTTACGATGATAATACCATGCGTACCTTATATGCCACGGATGCTTCGGCATACCGTGAGCTGCCCCTGGCAGTGGCCATCCCGGCGCATGAAAAAGATATCAAACGCCTGATCACCTTTGCCCGTGAAAACAAAACCTCCCTGATACCACGTACAGCCGGTACTTCGCTGGCCGGCCAGGTGGTAGGCAACGGTATTATAGTAGATGTATCCAAACACTTTACCCGCATACTGGAAATAAACCCCGAGGAAAAATGGGTGCGTGTGCAGCCCGGCGTGGTGCGCGATGAGCTGAACATGTTCCTTAAACCTTATGGCTTTTATTTCGGTCCCGAAACCTCTACCGCCAACCGCGCCATGATAGGCGGTATGGTGGGCAATAACTCCTGTGGCTCGAACTCGGTGGTATATGGCAGCACCCGCGAACATTTGCTGGAAGTAAAAGCTTTGCTGAGCGATGGCTCTGAAGCGGTGTTCAACACCATTTCCCCGGATGAATTTCATGCCCGCTGTGAACGGGGTGATGGTTCCCTGGAAACCAAAGTTTACCAGCAGATCCGCTCTATTTTAGGCAATCACGCCAACCAGGAGGAGATCCGCCGGCAGTTCCCCAAGAAAAGCATTACCCGCCGTAATACCGGTTATGCGGTAGACCTGCTGCTGGAAACAGCACCTTTTACCGCCGGCACAGAAGATTTTAACTTTTGCAAGCTCATTGCCGGTTCAGAAGGCACACTGGCCTTTTTAACGGAAATAAAGCTCAACATCTCTCCCCTGCCGCCTAAAGAAACCGGGCTGCTGTGCGTGCATTTTAATACCATCGACGAATCGCTGCGGGCTAATATTATTGCCATGCAATACAAGCCCAGCGCCAGTGAGCTGATCGATCATTATATACTGGAATGTACCAGGGATAATATTGAACAAAGCAAGAACCGCTTTTTTGTGCAGGGTGATCCCGGCGCCATCCTGGTAGTAGAGTTCCTGCGCAACACCCGTGAGGAAATAACGGAAATAGCTACACGCTTACAGCAGGAGCTGCAGGCAGCCGGTTTAGGCTACCACTTTCCGCTGCTGTTCGGAGATGATACCAAAAAGATCTGGACCCTGCGCAAAGCCGGCCTGGGCCTGCTCAGTAACCTGCCCGGCGATGAAAAGGCCGTGCCCGTGATAGAGGATACCGCCATTGCCATTGAGGACCTGCCGGAATACATCCGCCAGTTTAACGACATCTTAAAAAAATACAACCTCTACGCTGTGCACTATGCACATGCCGGCAGCGGGGAAATACATTTACGCCCTATCATTAACCTGAAAACGGAAGAAGGCAACTTACTGTTCCGCAAAATAGCAGAGGAAATTGCCACGCTGGTAAAACAGTTCCAGGGCTCCCTGAGCGGGGAGCATGGGGATGGCCGCCTGCGCGGGGAATTCATCCGCCAGATGATAGGCGATAAGAACTATGAGCTGTTACGCCAGCTGAAATACACCTGGGACCCGGAGAACATTTTTAACCCGCACAAGATCGTAGACACGCCTTCTATGAACAGTATGCTGCGGTATGAGCCGGGCCAGCAGGTACCACCGCTGCAAACCATTTTCCACTTCCCGGATCAAACCATGCTGCAGCATGCGGAGCAATGTAACGGTTCCGGCGACTGCCGTAAAACGCAGCTGAGCGGCGGCACCATGTGCCCCAGCTACATGGCTACCCGTAATGAAAAAGATACCACCCGTGCAAGGGCCAACATCCTGCGCGAGTTCCTCACGCATTCCAATAAGCAGAACCGCTTTGACCATAAAGAGATCTATGATGTGCTGGACCTGTGCCTGGCCTGCAAGGGCTGTAAATCAGAATGCCCCAGCAACGTGGATATGGCTAAGCTGAAAATGGAATTTTTGCAGCACTATCATGATGCCAATGGCGTGCCTTTCCGCGCTAAAATGATCGGCAACTATACCAGCCTGAATGGCCTGGCAGCTATAACCCCCGGCATTTATAACTGGCTGGTGAAAAATAAAGCTACCAGCAGCGTTATTAAAAAGGTATCCGGTTTTGCGTTAGACCGTTCCTTACCCGGCCTGCATAACACTACTTTAAAAAGCTGGTTCAGGCGGCAATGGCCTAAGGAAAGAACAGCCCTGCCGGCCAATGCTCCGGCCGTATACCTCTTCTGCGATGAATTTACCAACTACAATGATACCGCCATTGGCATTAAAACCGTGCAGCTGCTGCATAAGCTGGGTTACGAGGTGCGCATGACAGATCATCCGCAAAGCGCCCGTGCTTTAATGTCAAAAGGGTTGCTGCGTAAAGCGCGTGTGATCGCCGAACAGCAAATACGTATATTCAAAGACGTTATTACGGAAGATACGCCCCTGCTGGGCATAGAACCCTCTGCCATCCTGAGCTTCCGGGATGAGTATCCCGACCTGGTGCAGGAGCAATACCGGGAAGCAGCCAAACAGCTGGCCAAAAATGTGTTCCTGGTAGATGAGTTCCTGTCACAGGCAGCGGAGCGCGGCGCACTACGCCCGGAGCAGTTCACACAGGAAAAAAGGCATATTAAGCTGCATGGGCATTGCCAGCAGAAAGCCTTATCTACTCCCCTGCACAGTAAAAAAATATTATCCCTGCCCGCTAATTACAGCGTGGAAATTATTCCTTCCGGCTGCTGCGGCATGGCGGGTTCTTTCGGGTATGAGAAAGAACACTATGACCTGTCTATGCAAATAGGTGAGCTGGTATTGTTCCCGGCAGTACGTAATGCCACGGATGATACGCTTATTGCCGCTCCCGGCACCAGCTGCCGGCATCAGGTAAAAGATGGTACGGGCAAAATAGCGCTGCACCCGATGGAGATATTGCATGCAGCCCTGGTATAATACTACTGCAATGGTTTTTGCAGCTTGGTATGAAAGCCGTTGAACAGCTCTGTCACATATTCTGCAGCATGTGGCAGCCGCCTCCGTATTTCCTGTTCATCCGCAGCGGCATAAAATTTAGCGAAATATATAAAATACTTAACACCTGCAAATTGCCTGTCTGGGTTACAATCCTTCATATTTTTAATTAAATTGTTATATGATCAGGCTCTATGTCCTCCCTATTGCATTCCTGTTTTTGCTTAGCGGCTGCTTTTTTAAATCAGATAAAACCGGCTCCGCAGATGGTATTATCTGCGAGTACCTGTATGCGGACAGTGCCGGCGAGGTGCTGATAACACACGAAAAAGTATTTCATGCTACTTCCAAAAGCTCCGGCCGCGGTTATACGCGCATAAGCGGTTTTACCAATACCCGTCTTTCCGCCTATGATGTAAAGGATGGGCATTTGCTGGCCCGCACCATTTTTGGCGGAGAATCGGAGGATGCCTGCCTGCTGCTGGCCCTTACGGGCAACCAGCTTTGGTGTGTGAGAAAAAATGAAAATGAGCAGGTAACCCTGCAAACCTATGACCCGCGTACGCTGAAAGTAAAAGCCAGCGCCGACCAGCTGCTGCTGCAGGCCTCTTTCCTGAAAGAGCACCTGGCTAACCCGGAATGGTACCAGCTGCCGCAATTCTATGGTTATGATGCCGGCCGCGGTATTATACTCAGTGATGATCAGGGTTTTCATTATGCGCTGAACCCCGCTACCCTGAAAGTGGAAAAGATCACGGATGTAAGCTACCAGCTGCCCCCGCTGAACGACCCGGATATTACAGGATCGCACACCGCCTATAATGATTCTGTTGTACTGCGCCTGGATGGCAGTCCGCGGAATTACCTTGTAATAGAAAACGGCAGCCGGCGCCTGGAAAATGATCCCGGATTTCTGAAAGGCAGCTTCCTGGTAGATAAGAACCTGAGCCGTTTGCAGCAAATGCAGTCGGGGCAAATGCAGGAGGTAAGATCGCTCATCAGCCAGCAAAAAGGCATGGTAGATTCCCTGCAAATGCTGGCCGACAGCCTGCGGCGTAATAAAACGGGCGCGAATATACGCAGTATGGAAACCGCTATTCGCGATATGCAAAATCGTATAGACAACCTGGTTAGAAGGGCTGCTACCTCTAACAGACTAACCGGCAGTAACGACCGGCTGCTGCTTGCCGGATCTGATAACTTCTTTGTGCTGCAGGCATCCTCTACCAATAAAGACGCAGGCCTGCTGCTTTCTTCCCTGCAATGGGCGCCGGGACACCCCTTACGCCTACACTGGCAAAGCAAGCTTACCGGATTATTTTTTGATGCATCCAATGCCAGAGAAACCAATGCCTTTAAAGAAGTGTTTTCCAGCGGTAACCCGGAGTTCACCTTCCGCTGGGCCGATATTACCCGGCAACAGCTGCTGCTTACCTGGATGCTGCACACTACCTGTATTGATATAAGAACAGGGAAAGTGGTTTGGCAGATAAAACATTAATCCCTACCTTACCTCACATTTTCCCTCAAACCCTTTGGCATATGAGATCTAACCATATAATCCTGGTCAACGAACAAGACGAGGCCCTGGCTACCATGGAGAAGCTGGAGGCACATCAGAAAGGGCTATTACACAGGGCTTTTTCTGTATTTATTGTAAATAGCAAAAATGAAATGCTGCTACAGCAACGCGCCAGCGGCAAGTACCACTCCGGTGGCTTATGGACCAATGCCTGCTGCAGCCATCCTATGCCAGGCGAGGAAGTAGAACAAGCCGCACACCGCCGCCTGCAGGAAGAAATGGGGTTTGATTGCCCGGTTAAAAAACTGTTCACCTTTACTTACCAGGCATCCTTTGATAATGGCTTAACAGAGCATGAATATGATCATGTTTTCCTGGGTACTTTTGATGGCGCCGTAATTCCGGATGCAGAAGAGGTAGCAGCATACGCATTCTATCCGCTGGCTGAAATAGCGCGCCAGATAAGAGATATGCCGGATCGTTTTACCTACTGGTTTAAAGTGGCCTTCCCAATGGTAACGGAGCTATTATAACACCCGTTAATTAAGATCATAAAAAAAGCAGCGGTCAACTGGCCGCTGCTTTTTTAGTATCGTTATATAACCAACCTACAAACGGATAGTAGCCGGCAGGTATTTGGCGATCAGATCTTCGTAATATGCCTTTAACTCGGATACCACAGGCGGTTTCGGGCTTTTGGAATACAGATCGTAAGGGTTAAATTTCTTTACCCATTCAAACATTTCCCGGTCATGATCATCCATCAGGTGCTCATAAGCGCCTTCCCTATGTTGTGAATAAAAGGAGTGATAGCGGATCATATATAAAGCCGGCTCCGGCAAATAGTCTTTAGTGATGTGATACAGGTATTCATCATGCCCCCATGACATATGCACGTTCTTTAAACCGCAATTGGGGGAATATACACCGTACTTGGTATTGTAACGCTCATCGTTAATGTCCGGGTTGTTGGCAAAAAATTCCGGATACACGATCTTATCGGAGAACTGGCAGCCAACGGGGAAAGTATCGCCCACCACAGCCCATTGTGCTTCGCCAAACAGGCATAACACTTTGCCCATGTCGTGGATAAAACCGGTGAGCACAAACCAGTCAGGATGACCATCTGCGCGGATGGCTTCTGCTGTTTGCAGCAGGTGCTGCAGCTGGTCCAGGTCAATATCCGGGTCAGAATCATCTACCAGGGTATTCAAAAATTCCATTGCATTCCAAACCGGCATTTCCTTGCGGTTGAACTGCAGGAACTCTTTTTTCTTTTCCTGTACAAAATCGTATGTCTGGTATTTGTGGTTCAGGCGGTAAAACTCCCGCACGGTGTCCCGTTGGGGATTATCGTAATTGCGGTATTCTTCTTTGGCTTTGGAAGGCTCTACTCCTTCCGGATAACGTTGCAGCACATCGTCTTCCCATTGTTCAATGCTGTTGAGTGGCTGTAGCTCTTTTTCGGAGAATTGATCTTGCACTTTCATACGTGATGATTTAATCTTTTACGGGTCGTATGGAACCTTGCGGTTTCATACGTGAGCGTTTAATTTTTTCATTAGCCGTATGGAATCTCACGATTTCATACGTGATGATTTAATCTTTTTCATTGTTCGTATGAAACCTTGCGATTTCACACCTGAGTAATTACGTGAATTAAGTACCCTAAATTAAACTATTAAATTGGCTTTTCCAGCTTTTTTTGCAATCGATTAGATAATTCATAAGGCATTTATAATGAACTAATTGCAATTAGCGCTAAAATAGCCCGGCCGGCCATTCTCCGGAATGCCTACCAGAAAACAGTGTATAATGCCGTCAGGATCCCCACAATAATAACAGATCCTACAATGAAAGCCGGGTTGGTGCGGAACATTGTCTTATCAATCTGTATAATGCGCGGCAGGTACTTACTGTTACGGTCCATAAGGGTGATCAGGATCATCAGCCCTATCAGCACCACAAATACAATACTCATACGATCCAGGAAAGGGAAGTCCGGGAAAGCACCATTGGTCCATACTGGCAGAAATTTAAGAACAGTGGACAATGGAATGGTAAGCACGGCAGCCACCAGCGCGGCGGTAGAGGTAGTGCGCTTCCATAAAAAACCCATCAGGAAAATGGCCAGCACACCAGGCGCAATAAAGCCTACATACTCCTGGATGAACTGGTAAGCCTGATCCAGTGAACGGAGGGCCGGCGCCACCAGGCAGGCTATTCCCATTGCAATGATCACGGTATAGCGGCCGGCACGTACCAGCTGTTTTTCCGTAGCATCTTTATGGAAGTAACGTTTGTAAATATCCAGGGAAAAAATGGTGGAAATACTATTGGCCTTACCTGCCAGCGATGCTACTATAGCGGCTGTAAGGGCAGCAAAGGCCAGCCCCTTAAGGCCCGGGGGCAACAGGTTCATGAGCGTGGGATAGGCCTGGTCGGGTCTTACCGCCCCGGCAGCATCCGTCATTTCATGGGTAAATACACCATTCTTATACAATACATAAGCTGTAATACCCGGCAGCACGGCAATTACCGGTACCAGCAGCTTTAAGAAGGCGGCAAACAAAATACCTTCCCGCGCCGTTTTCAGATCAGCGCCCAGGGCGCGTTGTATAATATATTGGTTACAGCCCCAGTAGTTCAGGTTATTGATCCACATACCGCCTATAAGCACGGAAAGGCCCGGCAGATCTTTATAATAGGGATGCGACTTATCAAAGATCATGTGAAAATGTGTAGGCGCCTGGTCTTTAATAATGGCCAGCCCTTTCCAGATGTTCTGGCCAAAACCAAAGTGTTCGGATACCAGGTTCAGTGCCAGGTAAGTGGTTACCAGGCCACCCAGTACCAGCACAAACACCTGCACTACATCCGTATACCCGATCACCTTCATACCGCCCAGTGTTACAAAAACCGCAAACACAGCCAGCCCTCCTATGCACCAGAAAAAGTTAATTCCTGAAATAGCATTGATAGCCAATGCCCCCAGGTAAATGATAGACGTAAGGTTCACCAGCACATATACCAGCAGCCAGAAAATAGCCATAACGGTACTTACCGTACCGTTATACCGGTTCAGCAGGAACTGCGGCATGGTATAGATCTTATTTTTCAGGTACACCGGTATAAAGAACACCGCTACAATAATGAGCGTGGCGGCCGACATCCACTCATAGGTAGAAATGGCCAGCCCCAGCGCAAAGCCGGAACCCGACATGCCAATGAAATGCTCCGCAGAAATGTTGGAAGCGATCAGGGAAGCCCCGATGGCCCACCAGGTCAGCGATCCCTCTGCCAGGAAAAAGTCTTTGGTGCTGGTAACATTCGCACGCTTACGGCGGTAAATGTAATAGCCATAACCCGCTACCACAATGAAATAGACCAGGAATACCAAGTAATCGGATAAACGAAGATGATTCATAACGGGTGTGCTAAATGTACAAATGTGCATATTAATGTGCATATATGCAAATGGCCCGGAGAACGGGCCTTATTTTTGAGTACCTTGCCATACATCAGCTTTTATACCTCCTTATGCTGGAATTAGATAAAAGGGAAGCCCGTTTGCTGCAAAAAGCCATTGACCAATGGCAGCAGGATCAGCTTATAAACCCGGAACAGGCGCAGCAAATGCAGCAAAGCTACCAGGTACGGGAAACTAATATTGAATGGCAAACCATTACCCTCTATATTTTTATTGCGGCAGTTTCCTGCGCGCTCATGGCTTTTGGCTCCCTGGTGCTGGATGAAAAGTGGATTGAAGTGATCCGTAAAAAGCTTTCGCTTACAGATGGTATTATTGCATTGCTGTTTGCCCTGCTCACCGTATTCCTGTGCTATAGCGGTTTCCGGCGGCAGCAGAAACAACCCTCCTTTTCCTTTAACCAGGAGCTGTTTTGGCTGCTTCCCATACTCAGTACAGGCGTTACCGTGGTATATTTTGGTAAAAGCCTGCAATACCTGGATGGTAATTATGGTTTGTTCTGGTTGCTGGCTACCCTTACCTATGGCGTGCTTGCATTTATCTTATCCTCCCGCCTGTTATGGACCGCTACCCTGTTATGTTTAATACCGGCTTATGTAAAGCTTACCTACTACGTAAGCCACGATGCCTCGTGGTTCCTGGGCATGAACCTGCCCTGCCGTTTGTTTGTGCTGTCGGTGATTATGCTGTTGCTACACCGGCTGGCGCTGCGCAGTAAAAAATATCACGCCTTACAGCATATTACCTGGGGCGGCGGCTGGCTGCTGTTATTACTCTCTGCCTGGCTGATCTCTGTTTTTGGTAACAGCGGCACCTGGAGTGAGTGGCAGCTGCTGCGCCAATACCAGCTGTTATGGTGGGTGGCCATCTATACCCTGTTATGCGTTGCTGTGATATGGCTGGGCATTAAGCTCCGCGATCCGCTGGTGCGTGACTTTGGCGTGATATTCCTGCTGCTGGATATGTACACCCGCTATTTTGAATATCTGTGGGATCGTACGCACAAAGGTATTTTCTTCAGCATTTTAGCGCTGTCGTTCTGGTGGGTGGGAAAAAGAGTGGAGAAATGGAGCAAAGCCAGGAAGTAATTACGAATTATTTAATTACGAATTACGAATTGGGTAGTACGATGAATTGCTTCTTCATTGAAATGCAGTTCATGATCACTATATAAACTCTTCATAATCCGGCGCCAAATAAATAATCAGAGCTGCCAATCCATCCGCTGCATTCAATTCGTAATTCGTAATTAAATAATTCGTAATTCTCTACTTCGTATCTACCGTTACACTCTCTACCCTATACCTTCCTGTATCCTGCACGCTCCAGTCATAGTTACCGGTCATCCAGGTACGTAATACGGCCACATACTTAGTGAGCTCGCGGTCTGTTACACCATCAAAGGAAGGCAACAGGTTTTCCAGTGCGGCAAACAGCCTTACTTCCTCATTATGCATGCGGTGCGCTTCATCAACAGCAGCCTGGAAAGAAAGGCCGCGTTCCTTTATCAGGGCTAATACCAGGTTGTGCACATCGCCCTGCTCCGCTTCCTTCGCACAGGAAATAATGTCGTTGGTCCAGCATACCACGTTATTGCAGGCCAGGGCTAAACGCTGCACCATGGAGTGCTGCAGCACCTCGTCCGGCAGGTCTGTTTTTTCACTGATAGCAATCAGCTCCAGATCAACAAACAGTGCGCCTGTGTAAGGCCTCATAATCACGTAATCCGCTACCGGCGGGGCTTTGTGACTAGCCCTGTTATTGGCTTCCCAATGGCAGGCCCTGAAATATTCCTGCATGGTGCGTATAAAACGCAGGCGCCAGTCGGGGCGGCTCAGGGGTAATAAACGCTGCCACACGTCTGCCAGGGCCATTGCAAAGGCGCCGCCCTTTTCAGGTTCGGCAATCTGCTGGTGCAGGATCTCTAAAAAATAATCGGTCACTTCCTGCAGGCTGCTGGCTTGTTGCCCCAGCTGTGCCTCATCGCACAGGTCATCATGCAGGAATAACCAGGTGTTAAAGTTGGCAAGAATGCATAGCTCTTCATAACCCGCATTTGGAAACGTGCGGGCTACCAGCCAGGCAAATTTTGACCTTTTAAAGCGCGCCAGCGCTATTTCTGTTTTAAGCAGGCCAAAGGTTTGGGCCCATAGTACATTCTGTTGCTCGGCTAACTCTGCAAATTTGTTTACAAGAGAGGGAAACGGATACGACATCCGAGGGAGATGGATCTGTTGCATAATCAATCAGGGATTTAATGGTTAAGAGAAAAAAATCGGTTTAGTACATATGAATGCAATACCAACGGGCACTCCAAAAGCGGTGGTTTGCGGATAAAGGCTATTTACCCCGGGCAAGCCGGAGGCGCTCCTCCCTGGATAGTGGGAGGGTCAGCAGGTTATCGTCGTGTAGGAAACGCCGTTATAACGGGCACGGTTGGCACAATAAACGTTGAACATAAGATATAGCCATACCGCCTACCCCCGTACTGTTGGCATACAGATATACGGGTATACAGCAGGCGGGCCACTCATGCCCGGGTTGGCACCTGTGGTGTTTCCATATTTTAATGACATAATAATAGCTGTGAAGCCGGGGCGTATTAACAACGAAACAGTATCCTTGAATATTACAGCCGGATAGGTGGCGCATGAATAGGAGGCATATAAGTCGTGTGTCTTTTAAACAATAAAAATAAAAGGGGAAGCTAAAATAGGGTTAATTGCCTTACGGTAGAAGGTGCTTCTGATACTGCTCTAAAAACATTCTTCTGCTAAATCAGACCATTTCCCCCCTGGGCATACGTTATAAATTTACAAAACTTTTAGTTGATTTTAGCTGACAGCCCTAAATTAGCTGTCCATAATCGCTATTTCCAATTTAACTTTGCGGCATGGCAGAAGACCTTCATATAGTAAGCGGCGATAAAACAGAACAGTATCATTCCCTGCTACCGCAGATCAAGGGCCTCCTGGATGGGGAGCCTGACCTGGTGGCTAACCTGGCCAATGTGGCCGCAGCATTGAAAGAGCAATTCGGCTGGTTTTGGGTAGGCTTTTATTTAGTAAAACAAAATGAGCTGGTGTTAGGGCCCTTTCAGGGACCGGTAGCGTGTACCCGTATACAGCACGGGCGCGGCGTATGCGGCAGCAGCTGGGCGCAGGCTAAAACGCTTATTGTGCCGGATGTTGAAAAGTTCCCGGGCCATATTGCCTGCAGCAGTTTATCCCGCTCAGAAATTGTAATACCTATTATACGTAATAATGAAGTTGTTGGCGTGCTGGATGTGGATAGTGAGCACCTGGATCACTTTGATGCCACTGATGCAAAATACCTGGAAGAAATAATTGCCCTGATAAATATATAGGTACTCACGTTTACCGCTATACGAAGCATTAATGCACCAGGGTAACATTCCCCGACATTTGTTGCGGTACGTTGTTCCGGTCGGTGAAGGTGCAGATATACAGGTAACCCTGCGCCTGCTGTAAAATGCCTTTATACATACCATCCCAGCCCTTTTCAGGATCATTGGTCTGGAATATTAATGCACCCCAGCGGTTATATACACGCAGGCTGTAGTTACGTATATCATCGTATATTTTAGGGCGGAAAAGATCATTACTGCCATCTCCGTTAGGACTAAACGCTGTTGGCAGCACCACCATACAATTTTTAAAAGGCGAGGTGATCTCCCCCGAACCGCTTACGCTGCAGCCATTGTGGTCCTGGATCTGATACTGGTAAAAACCCGGCTGCAGCTGCCCTATTAAACTATCCGGCTGCCACATACCGCCATTCACCCGGTAGGCATAAGGCGGCGTACCACCCTGCATTAATGGAATGATCTTACCGTTCTGCGTTTCGCTGCAGCTGCAGGGCTTAATGATCGTTTCCCTGATCTGTAAAGGCGGCGGTTCTGTAAGGGCTATTGGTGGCAGCACAGCCACACAGCCCTGCTCATCTTTCACTATCACCTGGTAGGCGGCCGGCGGCAAATGCTCCAGCACCGGCGTGTAGCTGGCATTGTTATTATTCACATAATAGCGGTAAGGTGGCAGGCCACCGCTGGCATTAATGGCTATTTTGCCGTTCTGCTGCCCATTGCAAAGAGATGGTGTAACCGTAGCATCAGCTGCCAGATCAGATGTTTGTACGGTGGTGCTGCCTTCCCCCGTAATACCTTTGCTGTCCGTAACAGTAACGGTATAGGTACCTGCCGGCAGCTGCCTTAATTGATTATTATCCGGTGCGCCGTGTCCCCAATCATAAGTAAAAGGCGGCGTACCACCGGCCACGGTAAGCAATACCGCGCCGGTATTGCTGTTGGCGCAGGTAGTGGTGGTGCTGAATGAAAGCTTCAGCTGCTCATAAATGAAGTTGGAAATATTATCCAGCAGCACTGCTACGCCGTAATCGCTTTTAGTACAGGGGCTGGCATGGTAAGCGCAAAGGGTAATATAAGTATAGTCGCCGGCAGAGGGACTGAACAAGGGACTGTACCGCTGCCAGGTGGTGTGGACAAACTCCCCTGAGCTCCAAAGCAGTTCGGCCGTGTCGCCAGGTGCATGGCCGCCGTAAATAGCCAGGTTACCGTAACAGGTACTATAGGCGTATAAAGCAGCATAAGCCATGTCAAAGTACATGCTGTAAATGTGATCTTTACGCAATACCCCGTTCAGCTGCTGGGAAATACCTTCCGTATACTGATCGCCACTATGCAGGCCCACATAACTGTTGCCTTCTGCAGCAGCTAAGCGCACGCCGTAAATGCCGGGTTGTATATCTGCGGTATTCATCCCCACCCATCCGGCAGGCGTAGCATTCATTTGCGGCGTACCGCTCAAAGTTGGGTTGGTAACCGGTATATGTTGTGCAAACAGCTGAGTGTGAAGGCATGCGCATACCAGGTACATGCATATAAAGGTTATGCAGTAGCATGTATTCGTAGTTCCTGGCAGCCTCAAAAGCCTTTCAGCCGTCGCACTCATAGGATATTCGTATGGGTCGGTTTTGTAGGATAGCAGCTAATTTCGGGCCATTTAGCCTTTCATTAGCTAGGTGTAATCGGATTCTTTATAAAGATATATATATTTTGATTTTCATAATAATATTATTTTTTTATGAAATCCAGTTAAAAGGAATAAAATTTGCAAATACTTTGGGGTTTAAAACAAGCAGCAAAACAATGTTCTTTTTCAAGAAGCGAGCGTCCGAGGCATCCCATACTGGCATCCTGGAATTTATGGAAACAGATATTCATTCACACCTGGTACCTGGTATAGATGATGGCGTGAAAGATCTGGAAACGTCCCTGACCTTTATTGAGCAGTTACAGGAAATGGGTATTAAAAAAATTATTACTACCCCGCATATTATTCTGGACCGTTATCCTAATTCTGTTGATACTATTACCCCGCCTTTCTCCGGTGTAAAAGCAGCTTTGCGGGAAAAAGGCAACAATATTGCCATTTCCTTTGCAGCTGAGTATTATATGGATGAGCAGTTTGAAGAGCTGATACCTTCCACTCCCCTGCTTACGCTGCAGGATAAGCTGATACTGGTGGAAATGTCGTTCATGCAGGCGCCGCCCCAGCTGCATCAATGGCTGTTTAAGCTGGCCTCCCATGGTTACCAGCCGGTGCTGGCTCACCCGGAACGGTATAACCATTATCATGACCAGTATGATCAATATGAACAGCTGCGGGAATGGGGCTGCCTGTTACAGGTGAACTTACTATCCATAACCGGCTATTACGGCAAACAGATCCAGAAGGTAGCAGAGAAGCTGCTGGCCGATAAAATGATCACCTTTATTGGTACAGACCTGCACCATCACAAACATATGCAGGCCATACAAAGTATTGGCAAGGATAAGAAGCTGATGAAAATGCTGGATCAGTATGGATTCAGGAACCGGGAACTTACACAGTAAGCTAATTGATCTTGTACACAGCCACCTTAGATGACAGGTAAAGCAGCTGGAAATTGCGGGGAATGCGGGGATCGCCCGGCTGCATTAAGAAAGAGAACTGTGGCAGGCACAAGGCTGCTCTTGGATCATAAACCAGGTAATCGGCTTTTACTTCGTTTACATTAATAGTAGAAGGAAAACGGGGAGCCTGTTCTTTTACCTTGCTGCTCATATATTTATAAGTTACTATTCCGTTCAAATCTCCGTTATAATAAAGCGGTAGCATCAGGTACCGGCAGCCCAGGTGATAAGCCCTGCCCGGATGAAAGCACATTAACAGCTTTTCATTGATCTTACTGTCATAGCGCTTTAAAACAGCCATTATTTGCGCATTATCTTCTACACCAACGGTATTGTGCAGGTATGCTCTTAGCTGCCAGGAGGCATAAGCAAGATCAAAACAAACAGCAAACAGCAGGATCATCATCAGCGAGCGTTTACGCGCCGACCTGAATTGGTAAAACAGGGGCCGCAGCTTATAACCGGCGGCTGTTCCGTAAATGATCAGCAGCAACACCCAGCTTAAGAATACCTCGCTAAAAACAAAAGCCTGGCAAACCAATAGCACATAACAGGCAAAAGCTATTACCAGGGGCAGCACCCTGCGGCTGCGCAGCACTAACAGGTTGCGGCTGAAATGCTGCGCCAGGTAAAGCACTATGGCCGCTGCACAAAGCGTACCCGTAACCTGCCCGCGGTAAATGATCAGCCCAAAACTTTTTATTACATTAAAAAAGAAATTACCGATGTATTTACCTGGCGCCTGCAAAAATATCTCCCCAACAGAATTGAAGCGGTTAATGCCAGACCAGCACCATGACCATCTTGTTTCCGAATTTGAAAATACTCCCAGGCCTATATTCATGTATTGCCAGGTGGCAACCGGGGAGCCGTTCCGCAGATAATTGATCCACCACCAGGGGCAGGATACCAATACAAAACCTGCCAGTATACAAGCTGCATATGCTGCTGCCCGCCTGAAGGGGTAAAAGCAGAACATGGTAAGCATAAAAGCCGGCAATAATGAATAGCTGGTATACCTGGTAAGCCCTGCCAGCCCGCAAACAAGGCCGGTGAGAAAGAACCGGTAGCCATTCCCGTTATTCAGATACCGCAGCAGCAAAAGTATAGCCAGCAGGTAAAACAATGAATCCAGCATATGATTTTCCACCTGCACGCTTAGCTGCAGGAACATAAAGTTGGTAACTACCAGCAATTGCGCCAAGCAGGCTACCAGCCTGTTTGCTACCAGCCTGTAAACAAATTGATATACTATCAGCAGCAGCAGCACGGCTGCTACTACGGAAACCAGCCGGCTTACTTCAAATCCCGGGCTTACCTGGGCCAGCAACCCCAGTAACACCGGGTATAACGGCGGCCAGAAGTGGGATGCCCAGCCATTGTAACCATTTCCCCGGAAAATATCAATGCCGGAAAAGTAGTGCATGGTGGCATCACAATCTGCCAGTAAATGATAGCTGCCGGCAATAATGAGCGTGGGCAGCAGGTAAACAGCCGGGATCAGGAAACCGCTGTATAACCAACTTTTTAACCGGCGCCCTAAAGCGTACATGAAAGATGGTTTTAAACTTAATTCCATAATGCGCGGATCAATGCTGTTATACGATGCAGCTGTTCCGGTATAAGGTTAGAGCCACTGGGTAAGCAAAGCCCGCGGTTGAACAGGTTTTCCGATACCCCGTTTACATAAGCCGGGGCATTTGCAAATACCGGTTGTAAATGCATAGGCTTCCATAAAGGCCTTGAATCTATGTTCTCTTTTTCCAGTACCAGCCGTATATCTTCCCGGCTAAGGCCCCCGGTTTCCCCGGGATCAATAAGTATAGTGGTGAGCCAGCGGTTGCTGTAGCTCCCAGCCGGCTCCTGCAGGAACTGTATGCCCGGCAGGCCGGCCAGGGCCTTTACATAATAATCAAATGCAGCACGGCGCTGGCTGATACGGCAGGGCAATACCTGCATTTGCCCGCGGCCTATGCCTGCACATACATTGCTCATACGGTAATTGAAACCAATATGCGTGTGCTGGTAGTGCGGGGCGGGGTCGCGGGCCTGGGTGCCCAGGAAGCGGGCATCCTGTATAAGTGTTTCATCGTCGCTGATAAGGGCGCCGCCGCCACTGGTGGTTATGATCTTGTTACCATTAAAGCTTAAAATACCCAGGGTACCCAGGGTACCACAGGCTTTACTGTTGTAAACAGATCCCAGCGCTTCTGCCGCATCTTCCACTACCGGTATGTTATATCTGGCGGCTATATGCAGGATCTCTTTCATTTTTGCAGGCATACCATATAAGTGTACAGGTATAATAGCTTTCAGCTTTTTGCCTTTGGCCAGCCGTTCTTTAATGGCGGTTTCCAGTAATGCGGGGTCCATGTTCCAGGTATCGGGCTCACTATCTACAAACACCGGTGTAGCGCCCTGGTATACAATAGGGTTGGCTGATGCAGAGAAGGTCATGCTCTGGCAGATCACCTCATCCCCCCTTTCCACTCCCAGTAATATCAGCGCCAGGTGCAGCGCAGCTGTACCGGACGACAATGCGGCCACATGTCCTGCGCCGGTGAACTGTGCCAGGTCTTTCTCAAAACCATCTACCAGCGGGCCCTGGGGCGCTATCCAGTTAGTATCAAATGCTTCTTTAACAAATTCAAATTCCTGCGCTCCCATGTGTGGGGAGGATAACCATATTTTTTCTCGCATACGCATTTGGGATTAGAGCTGCTTACTTTTTAGTATACCTGATTATTTTACCGGGGTTGCCTACTACAACGGCATGGTCCGGCACATCTGTGATCACTACGGTACCTGCACCAATAATGGCCCAGCTGCCAATATTCATACCCTGTATAACGCAGGCGCCTATACCCACATGCGTGCCCTCTCCTATCTTTATATTGCCGGCCAGTGCTGCATTTGGGGATATATGCACAAAATCACCCAGCTCACAGTCATGATCTACAGAGCAGTTGGTATTCAGGATCACATGCTGCCCCATTACCACGCTGCTGTTCACACTTACACCGGCCATTATCACGGTACCTGCGCCTATGCTGCATCTTGCAGATATACTGGCAGCAGGATGTATGGCCGTGCCAAACGAAACCCCTGTTAATTTATCTGCGATCTTTTTCCGTGTGCTGTTGTTGCCAATGGTAATGATCAGCTGCGCATCGTCCGGAAAACTATCCCGGGCAAATGGCCCCGGCACAGGGTAATCCAGCAGGCGGGTACTGGCGGGGTTATCATCAAACACCGCCGGTATGCTGCTGTTATTTTTTTCCAGTATTTCAGCCACCACTTTTCCGTGGCCGCTGGCCCCATATAAATACACTTTGTTCATACAGTAGTTCCTTCAAATTTTTGTGCAGTAGCCTGCCCCTGCTGGCTGATACCTTCTGAGCGGGCCGCTTTTAAAACTGTAAGCCATATAATTTTCAGATCCAGCTGCAGGCTTACATGATCCGCATACCACACATCATACTTAAACTTTTGCTCCCAGGTAATGGCATTACGCCCATTCACCTGCGCCCAGCCGGTAATGCCGGGGCGTACACTGTGCCGCCGTTGCTGCTCCGCATTGTATAAAGGCAAATACTCCACCAGCAAAGGGCGTGGCCCTACCAGGCTCATATCGCCCTTCAGCACATTTATTAACTGCGGTATTTCATCCAGCGATGTTTTGCGCACCAGCTTTCCTACAGCGGTTAAACGTTGTGCATCCGGCAGCAGGCTGCCATTAACATCCCGCTTGTTGTTCATAGTGCGGAACTTAATAATGCAGAATATTTTTCCGTATAGCCCTGGCCGTTGTTGCAGAAAGAACGGGCGCCCGTTGTTGGCTATTCCCAGTAACAGCACCAGCAGCAGCCCAAGGGGCAACAGCAACAGCAGCAGCATAAAAGCTGCTAACCTGTCCAGCAGGGGTTTTATGTTATGCTTATACCCAGGCATTTTCAGGGACCATTACTTTTTGCTGTATATGATCCAGGTAGCGCAGCGCCAGCACCTGCCGGTCAAAATTGGCTTTTGCATACCGGAAACCATTTTCACCTTCCTGCTCCAAACGGGCAGGATCATTCATGTACTGGCGGATGATGCGGCTATACTCCTCCGCATTTTCCGGCTCCACGTAACAGCCTGCGGCAGCGGTTTCCACCAGCTCACGCGAAACCCCATCAATGGCCATTAATATGGGCTTTTTGCAGGCCATATAGTCAAATGTTTTATTGGAGTATACTGTTTTAAAAGTATCTACCTTCTTTAACACTGAAGCCCCCATATCCGACGACAGTATATATTTAAAAACTTCCTGCTTGGGTACCGGATCCAGGAACACCACATTCGTTACCTGGCGTTCTTTAGCCAGCTGCTGCAGGCGGTTCTTTTCCATGCCCTGCCCTATCAGCTGAAAAAGCACAGGCGTATCTTCCAGCAGCTTGCCTGCATCCAGCACCTGCTCCAGGTGGTTAGCCACGCCATGCGCACCTACATAGGTGATCACAAAACGGTCCTCCAGCCCCCGCATACGGCGAAAACGTACGGGGTCAAAGGTGTGCAGCAACTGATCTGACAAAGAGAAATCTGCGGCGTTGGGGATAAATATCAGCTTGTTTTCCGGCACCTGCTTCTGATCACGCAGGGTATTATAGAAGGCCGGTGTTAATACATTAATAAGTACGGCCTTGCGGTAAATGAACTTTTCAAACCAGTAGGCCAGCCGTATAATAAAACGGTTCTTCAGCACACCGGTATCTATAGCCGATTCCGGCCACAGGTCCCGTACCTCAAACACCAGCGGCAGGCGTTTTAAACGGGAAATAAGATAACCCGAAAACCCTACGAACAACGGGGGCGAGGTTACGATCACTACATCAAACTTACCGCTTACTTTGAACAGGCCTGCCCACAGGGAAGCGAACATAAAAGAAAAGTAACCCCATAAGCGGCCTATAAAATTTTTGTTGTATGACTCCGATACATGACAGCGCCATACTGTTACAGATCCCTGTTGCTTTTGTTTAAAATACCGGCCTTTGTACTCTGCTCTTTTTTCCGATGCATTGGCATGTATCATACCTGCAAGCACGGTTACCGAATGGCCGGCTGCTGTCCAGGAGCGGGTGATCTCATTCCAGCGGGAACCGCCCGCATCGTCTTCTTCCAGAAAATACTGGTGCACTAAAAGAATATTCATAGTACCGTTATTTCAGTGATGATCTTATTATTCGGAGTTGTAAATACAATCTCGCTGCTTTCTTCCATGATGCCGTATAAGGCGGCATGGCGGCCGGTTTGCTGCTGCGGCAACAGTATATTCCCTGCACCATCATGCGCCCGCCATTGCAAACGTTGTGGTGAAAGGGTGTGCCAGCGCTGATGCATTTTTAAAGCAGCGGGCTTGCGCCGTACTTCATCCTCAATGATCCATACGGGCCGGCCTTTTTGCTTGCATACGCGGCGGTAATGCTGTATGCCTTTTGCTACGTGGTGAAAGGCTGTTATGAGGCCTTCCCAGATGTATTCATACGTTGATTCATATAAAACGGCATGCTCGCACTGCGTCCAGTTATACCAGATAAAGCGGGGGCCTTTTTCCATCTGGTCATAGTTATCCAGCATTACAGTGTTGTGTGAGGCGGTGCCCATAAAATACCGCAGGGTGTCCTCATCCGTATTATACTTATAGCTGCCTGCATCCAGCAGTATATTCTCACCCTGGTGCCAGATATCCAGGTGCAGGTTATCGGCCTGTGAAGGGCGGTCTTTATGCACACCGCATCTTAAAAAAGTAAGTGTATCCGGCTCCCGGCATATATAATACCCGCCGGCCGGGAACCGGTAGCAGGCATTGCCGGAGCGTAATACCGGTATTTGCTGTGCAGCGGGCGCTTTCCCGTACCAATGCACATCTTCATAAATATCTGTAAAGCCTGCATCCTGCTCCAGGATGGCTGCCAGTGCCTGCAGCTGGGGGCGGTAATCGCGGTAATGCTGCTCATTCAGGCGAAAGAACAGCGCGCCGTCATTAGCGCCGTAATTAGGCAGCCAGCCATTGCTATCGTTCATGCATATACGCAAAAATTGCAGCGAGCGGCTTGCCTGCCCCATTACCCGGCTGCTCCATGTTTCACCGTTCAGTGCAGCCAGCTGCAAGGCCCAGGTAAGCAGCTGTATCACCACCCGGTTATAGTTCATGGAAAATTGCAGAAAGGTGCCATCGCTATATACCTGGTAAGCCATCTCCTGCTCAAACCACTGCCTGCCGGCGGCCTTCCATTGGGCTGCGCCGGGTAAGGATGGATACAGCAGGCCGCCCAGGTACAGAGCCAGGGTTTCTGTAAGCGCATGATTATTGCGTACTGCTATGCGCGAAAAATGTATGTTGTTGTATACATGATGCAGCTGCCAGTAAATGGCATACTGGATCTTATCAAAAACAGCCGGGGTTAATGCAGGTGAGTTGCGGTAATAGAACAGCGCAAAGGTCCAGTTAAGCACCCGCAGGCTTATTTCCTGGCTGCACTTGTAGTGCGGGCCGCAATTCACCTTATTTACATTGATCCAGGAAAGTATTTCTTCCAGCGCATAGGCAGCGCAATCTTCCCCGAAATGATAATCGTAGCGGATAACATCGTACAGGTAGGCAAAGCGCGCCTTTTCCCATATAAACTTAATATCCCCTGCTTCGCTGGAGTAATCGTTCACAATGGTCCAGTGCCGGCTGCCGTCATAAACATGCCCTGAATCGGGGTTCTGCAGCCAGTTAGGGGCAGCGCCCACGTTACGCAGCGGACCGCTGAAAAAAGATAGCTGTCCGTTCCGCAGCTGCCGGTAACGCTCCTGCAGCGCAGGCTGCGGCTGCCGGGGAAATGTGATCTGCTCCCGGCTTTGAAAAAAGAATTGTACCGGCTGCGCCTTCCATTCTTCCAGCGAAAGATATTGCTGAAAAGGGGGCGCCTGCGGAAAACGTTTTTTAAGCCAGCCGCTTTTACGCTGCAGCTCGTAGGCCGAGCGAAAGGCAATGTAACGCCAGCCCATATTACGTGCTACGTGCAGCCCTTTACGTAATGTGTGCAATGTGCTCATGCTACCTGTGCGGGTTGGGTTTGCAGGCTAAGCAGCGCTACAAGCGCATCTGCAATACGTTCTGCCGTATGCCCGTCCCACAAAGGCGGTATGCCGCCCTGCTTCCATTTGCCGGCAAACAGCAGCTCCATAGCCGGGCCCAGTGCAGCAGGATCTGTGCCTAACAACACATTAGTGCCTACCGTACAGGTTTCGGGCCTTTCCGTACTATCCCGCAGGGTCATGCAGGGCACGCCCATTACCGTTGTTTCTTCTGTAATGCCGCCGGAATCAGTGATCACTGCTTTTGCATTCGCTACCAGGTAATTAAATTCCAGGTAGCCCAATGGAGTGGTGAAATATAAATTGGGATGCGCCAGTGCTATACGTTCCAGCTGCTTTGCCGTACGCGGGTGTACCGGGAATATTACCGGCAGCTGGCGGCTGTTATGCATAATTTCATTGATCAGTATTGCCAGGTGATCCTCTTCATCTACATTAGCCGGGCGGTGCAGGGTCATTACCAGGTATTGCTGCGGTTGTAAACCGGCCTGCTCCCAAACAGGAGGCGCATAAAAGCGGGACCGGTTCTTCAGCAAGGTATCTATCATGGTATTGCCTACAAAGAACAGCTGCTCCGCTGTTTTACCTTCCCTGCGCAGGTTTTCATTGGCTATTTCCGAGGTAGTGAAAAAATAATCTGCAATAGCATCTGTTACCATGCGGTTTATTTCTTCCGGCATGGTTATATCACCGGAGCGGATACCCGCTTCCACATGGGCTACTTTTACGTGCATTTTCTTTGCTACGATGGAGCATGCAAGTGTAGAGGTAACATCGCCTACCACTAATACCAGGCTGCTGGGATGCGCCATCAGCTCTTTTTCAAAACGTACCATAATGTTGGCGGTTTGCTCCGCCTGCGTGCCGCCGCCTGCTTCCAGGTTGGCATGTGGCTGCGGTATGCCCAGCTGCTCAAAGAAAGACTGGCTCATGTTGGCATCATAATGCTGACCGGTGTGCACCAGCCGGTAGCTGATGTTATATCCCTGTTGTTGTTTGTTGTGAAGGGCGGCAATAACCGGGGCTATTTTCATAAAATTGGGCCGCGCCCCTGCAATAATAGTGATCTGCATATACACAAACATTTTATATTACATCAATATGGTTTAACACCGCCTGCGGCTGCAGCTCAGGCTGCGGCTGTGGCTGCACCTGTTCCTGCAGGAAGATCCATTTGCCCTGCTGCATACTTTCTATGGCGGCAAAGCTGGCCAGGGTGGTATTTACTATTTCATCAAACGGTATCAATGCCGCGCCGCCTTTACAGATGCGCTCATTGAACAACCGGCATTGGTTGGCATGACCTTTATTCAGCGGTGTTTTTAATTTTGAAAATCCTTTAAAGCCGTATGCACGGGTAATGCGGAAGTTGTCTATGATGGCGGTGCGCTCCTGCGTATACACCTCTATTCTTTCTTTTGCATATGCTTTGGAGCCGTTGGAGAAATAGTTGATCACTCCTGTGGAACCGTTCTCATACTTTAACAGGATGCTGGCATTATCCGTTTGCGCAGTGGGCTGGGTGCCCATGGCATTCATACATACAGCGGTTACCCTGCTGCCGGTTAAATAGGTGATGAGATCAATAAAATGGCAGGCTTCTCCAATAATACGCCCGCCCCCTGTTTTACTGTCGTGTACCCATACATTCAATGGTATAAAACCAGCATTCATGGTAGCAATTACATTCATAGGCGCATCGCCTACCAGCTGTTTTACTTTTTGTGCATGGGGCGAATGCCGGCGGTTAAACCCTACGGTGAGGGTTACACTGCCATCGTAGGCCTGCTGTATAGCATCCAGCTCATCCCGGTTAAGGGCCAAAGGTTTTTCTACAAACACATGCTTGCCTGCCTGCATGGCCTGCAATACCATTGCGGCGTGGGTATTATGCCGGGTGGTGATCAGCACCGCATCCACTTCCGGATCGGTCAGTATTTCCTGGTGGTGGGTAGTGCTGATGGGAATATGGTGCTTACGGGCCAGCGTGGTGCCGGTAACACCGCTGTTGCTGGCAATGTATCTAATGCGGGCGCCGGCTTTTTGTAGAGCAGGCAGCAACGTCATTTTAGTAAAGTTACCGGCTCCTATAATGCCCATTACCCCATTTGCACCTGCAAATGAAGCAACAGGCATTATTTGTACGGAGGACCGGTGTGCGGTATTAAGAGGATAAATAAGTACAGACGCTATAGAACGGCTTTGTCCAATGTGTGCATAGATCTCCTGGTAGTTTTGCAGCGGCACACGTTCCGTAATTAAAGGCAATACCTGCAGGTGGCCGGCGGACATGGCCTGCAGCACGGCTTCAAAGTTGCGCTGCTCCGTCCACCGTACAAACGGTAACGGATAATCGTAACCTTTTTGCTCATATTGCTCATCATACCTGCCTGGGCCATAGGAGCAGGACACCTGGAAGCTGAGCTCTTTTTCATAAAAGGCTGCACGGTTTATCTGCAGGCCCACTACGCCTACCAGTATAATACGGCCACGCTTACGGCTCATATGCGCGGCCTGTGTAATAATCTCATCTGACTTTGCAGAGGCGGTGATAATAACACCATCTGCACCGGTGCCGTTGGTAAGGGAGGTTACATATTTAACCACATCCGTACCTTCTGCGGGGTTAATGCCGGTAATGCCCTGCTGCCGGGCCAGGGCTATTTTTGCGGGGTCAAGGTCCACCCCGATCACGCGGCAGCCATTAGCCTGTAACAATTGCGCGGTCAGTAATCCTATCAGGCCCAAACCTATTACTACAATGGTTTCCCCAAAGGTGGGGTTACAAAGGCGTATACCCTGCAGTCCAATGGCGCCTATTACAGTAAATGCCGCTTCTTCATCCGTTACATTATCTGGCACTAATGCAGCCAGATGTTTAGGCACACATACAAACTCCGCATGCGGCCCGTTGGAGGCAACGCGGTCGCCTATCTTAAATTCGCTTACCCCTTCCCCTACTGCTATTACATTACCTACATTACAATATCCCAACGGTAAGGGCTGTTCCAGCTTATTAAAAACAGCTTCGAGCGTGGGCATTAATCCATCTGTTTTAATTTTGTCCAGCACCTGCCGTACTTTATCCGGCTGCTGCCGGGCCTTTTGCACCAGGTTGGCTTTGCCGAATTCTACCAGCATACGCTCTGTACCCAGGGATACCAGGCTGCGGGTGGTTTGAATAAGGATGCTGCCCCTGCTAACCTGCGGCGCCGGCACTTCTTCCAGGATGGTGGCGCCTGTTTTAAACGATTGAATAAGCTGTTTCATCCGTTAATATTTATCTTCTCTTGTATGTAGAACGATCCCTCATGCCCCGTTTCATGGCATGCTTCTATTATTTTCAGGTAGGCTGCTGCCCGCTCTTTTGCTGATAAGAATTGGTGTAAGCGCTGCCGCCCGTTATGCAGCAGCTGCTCCTTTAACTGCACATCCGTGGCTGCCTTATAAATAGCGTCGCCTATACTTTGGGAGGATAAGGGATCAAAGTACAAAGCAGCATTCCTGCAAATGTTCCTGGCAAATGACAGGTCGGAGGTGAGCACCATGCGGTCCATTTTCATAGCCTCTGCATAGGAAACGGAAAAGCATTCCAGTAAGGTGGGCAGGAACATAGCATCTGCCTGCCGGTACAATGCCGGGCAATCAGCAATATCCACCTTACCTGTAAAATGCAGATACGGCAAATGCATGGCAGTAACGCCCGGCAGCTGCTGCGCATTAAAGGTGAGCACAAAGCGGAATGCAAAACCCGGGTACTGTTTTACCAGGTACTCAATAACCGCGGGTATAATGGAAAGGTTCTTATGAATATAGCAGGCGGAAACAGTTAACAGGGTAAATGCATTGGAGGTAGGCAGCTTTACTGTATAAGACCATTTATTTTCATCGTCAAACACCTGGTGGCAGGTATTGCTTACCGTATGCACCGGCTTACCGGGCAAACGCTGCATCAGCAGCTTTTGTACATCTTCTGTTTCCACTACCAGCACATCACAATCGTTCTTAAAGCTGCTGATATGAAAGTGCTCTTTTAATTTCAATAACAGCGATTGCTTCAGCGTTATTATTTTGAAGAAGGGTGAATCTTTATAGAGGTATTGTGCTTTTGCAAAACCACAGATATGCCTGGCCTGCGGCCGCCAGTAGGGCGGGCCAAAAATGGTGAACACTACATCCGGCCGGATGCGGCGCTCCAGCGCCGATAGTTCCCTGCGCAGTTGGCGGCGGCCCTGCATAGATGCAGAACTGGCCTTTATATTATAGAACATAAAATTTCCCGGGTACAGGGAACGGTCTATCAGCGCCGACATTTTTGCCGACAGGAACACATGAAAGGTATTGCCGCTCAGCACCCTGCACTCGCTTAAAAAGGAGTGCGTGGCCTGCAGCCCGCCACCAATACGCACCGTTGAAGCATTGATCACTACTTTCATTTGACCATTTTTATTTAATAAGCTATAGCATCTGCAAAACCGCTCAGCATTTTTTCCATACTACATTCATGGCTGTAGGTATGCTGCGCTGCCAGCGCTTTTTGCAGCCACTGTTCCCTGTTATTCACTACCTGTAACATTACACACGTCAGCTGCTCAATGGTAGCTGCTTCATCATCCTCATTATGCATATACAGGTAACTATTATCATGGTTACAATAAGCAAACTCCGGCCCATGATTAATGTTAGCGGCCGTAACCACCGGCACTCCATATGCAAAACTTTGTACTACTCCCAGCCCAACAGCCCCCGGCGATACGTAGGCCAATGCCGTGCTATAATACTGCTCAATACAGTCTTCATCAAAAGTTCCGGGCCTGAACTCCACCGTATCGGCCACATCCAGCGCCAGGCTTAGCTGCTGAAGGTCGCGTGTAATAGCAGTGTCACCGCTGCCTACGATCATTAGCTGGCAAGCCTGCCGTTGTGCGGCGCTTAACTGAGCGTATGCCCTTAGCAGCACATCTATCTTTTTTCTTTGCTGCAGGCGGCCCAGGTACAGGAAACAATTCCTTTGCTGCGCCGGCATTTCTCTGGCAATTTGTTTTACCAGCATAGTATTATTGGCAACAAAACACTTGGCATCCTGTATGCCTGTTTTATTTCTAAAAATGGCTTTGGTTTCGTCAGTATAAAAAATAAGGGCTTTGGCCTTTGCTGCTATTAGCCGGCGCAGCAGGGCTGCCACCCTTATACCGTTGGTTCTGCCAATGCCATGCCCCCATAATACAGACCGGGTGCGTTTGCTGTTAAGCTGAAAGGGTAGGATCGCCAGGTTCAGCCACCACAGGTCAAACATTATGACCACACAATCATATTCTTTTGCAATGCGGTATACGCCGGGCGTAAAACGGATCTGTTTTACCCGGTACATTCTGCCATTATATTTTATTTTCTTAAACCCCGTATCGCCGGGATCCCCTGAAAAGAATAATACCGTGATATCATAACAATTACCCAGCGTCTCAAAAAAAGGCACCCGATAAGGCGGGATCTGATTTTGAATGATCAGAATTTTCTGCGTTTTGTCAGTATTACAATTGTTGGCATTACTCATAACAGACCTGCTGAGGATCACTAGAAACCTGTACCTATTTTATCGAAAACATTCCCCCTTGCAGCAGCACTACCAGCTGCGCTGCTTCTTGCCGACAGCTGCCGGTCTTCCGTACCGGCTTTGTCGGGAATAGCTTTTATATTGATACCCGTTAGCTTACTATTCAAATTGTTCAATACACTTTTTGTATAGAAATCGCAATTGCTCCGCAGGCCGGCTGCATCCTGCGCCTGGGCTCCTCCCTGGTCCACCTGGATCTCCAGTTCGGCTGCGCTCTTATCACTGCCTGCCGGTGCAGCTTTCAACCGGTTAACGGCAGCAGGGGCGCTCTTTTTTGCCAGCATAGCTGTAGGGCTGTTATCGGCCTGCTTCATTACATCCCCTTCGCCCAGCTTCATTTCCTGTCCGTCTTTTCCCAGCAGGAAATTGTTCTTGAGCTCAATGTCTTTCGGCACCTCGTTACACTTATTATTATAGTGCTGCAACACTACAAAGCGGGCGTTACTCACAAAATAATTGGAGTCTATTTTTACGTTGCTAACGGGTTGGTAACCGCAATCCTTATCCCTTGATCCCATCATTAAGGCAATGGGGTTTTCCTGTATGCGGTAAAAATAGTTGCCTGTGATCTCGTGATCGGATCCGTTTACCCGAAGGCCGCCCAGGGTGTAATAGAAATAGTTGCCTTTTACTATAATGCCATTGCCGCCCCGCAGGGATACTGATGCATAGCAGCGTACGAAGTAATTATTCAAAATGTAGTTATTGCTGCTTTTGGTTGAAATGATCTCTGAATCGCCATTACATCTTACAAAAAGATTATTCCGGATCGTGGTATTGGATGGAAAGCCTTCTGCCATCCCTACCCTGATGGATTCAAGTGATATGCCGGGCTGCGGCTGGGTATCGGAAAACAGGTTATTCTGAATGATGTGATGGCCCTGCTGTCCGTTCTTGGTTTTAATATCTATAATGGGCAGCCAGTTCTTTTTCCCCTGAAAGGTGCAGCCATCAATGGTATTATTACTGCCATACACATCTACCCAGAAAAAACCATGTGCCCGGTCATTTTGTATTTGCAGGTTTTCATCCTGGATAAACTTACAGCTCTTTAAAATATCGTTCTTACCTTCCTTTGCATCTGTTCTGAATGCAACAATAGCATCATCATGCCGGTAGGCAGGCACTATGTTCTTAAACACAAGGTCCTGCAGCACAATGTAAGCCCCGCCCAATTTAAAGGAGGAGTTGCCGGTTACAATTGTTTTTCCGGGGGTTTGGGCACGTATAGTAATAGGCCTACCGGAGGCGCCGTTATTATCAACAACGATCTCCATATCATTCCAAACGCCCTCCTTTAAAGTTACCACATCCCCCGCTTTCAGGCTGCCCACTATCGACTTTAGCTCAGCTGCATTTGCAGCGGTATATTGCTTTTGCGCCTGCACACTTCCATAACATAAGATGAGCAACAGATAAATTAAGTTTTTCATGATGGTCGTTTTAGTGCATCAATACTTTATGATCTTATATAAGAGGTACCCCACCAGGTATGCAAATGGAATGGATATTAACACATATACCATATACAGATCCAGCCCATAGCCCCTGAAAAAACCTACCAGGTAGGTATAGGCAAATAAGAGTGTGAATACCAGCACATTCCTTTTGCCATGCATACACAAATAGTATAACCTTTTATACAAATGGTTCAATATAGCCATGAGCAGCCCTACGGCCGGTATGCCCAGTATATTGAAGTTCCAGAACATTTCAGCATACATATTCACCGGCAGGGAACCGCCTACCCGGTACAACGCTGGCGCTTCCAGCTTTGTAAAAATGGAGGTCATGCTTAAAGGTTTAAACCCGAACAGGTCTTTGGGAACGGGTACAAAAAACACTTTAGCCAATGTAGAGCCATAGGTGGTGTAATCCGGATGGCGGCTGATCATTTCTATTGCTTTTAGAGAATGATAGCAGGTAGTAGGCGCTTCTGAAGTGGTAAAAATAAACCCGATAAAATTGTCATCTGCCAGCATTGCCGGCACATACTTCACGGCATCAAAAGCAGAGTTTAGCTGGTAACCGCCATACCCGCGTGCAATGGTCATTACAATCAGGGCTATTACCAATACCCCACCTGCCAGCAAAAACGCCAACAGATATTTCCATGAAAGATCCCTGACCTTAATATTACCGGCTACACTTTCCAGGAAAAGAATGGTTACGATCAAAAAGAAGGCTTCCCTTTTTGAATTATAATTGGTTAAAACAAAGATGCCGAAGATAAACAGATAGACCAGCCACCTGTAACGCACCTTACGGTTGGCTAACTCATAAAACAGGATAATGGCAACAATGGTTTTGGGAATGATGGAAAAGTCGCCGTTGCCACCCAGGAAATCCATGTTTATTTCAACAGATGAAAATGCTATAATTAAAACCAGGCCCACCACTACCTTATAAAAAGGCCAGCTCCTGTGCGGTACAAAGCCGCCATTGGCAGTAATTGCAGCAGTAACCGGTTTAATCTTATACCGCACATTAAATAACATGATGGTTACCCAAATGCAGATCAGTGTGTAAGAAACGCCCAGTGCAATACTTTTGATCTTCAGAAATTCCAGTGTGCGGAACTGGTACGCTGCAATATTATAATTGTGATCCATGGCATAAAATCCCAGCGCAAAATTGACCGTAACATAAAATGCCATAATAAAACAAGGGGAAAAAAAGTAGATGTTCTCGAAATTATATTGCTTGCCTACATATATTATTGCGGCCAGCTCAATTAAAAAGAATAACGCTGAATAATGACGTAAAAGGTCATTATCATTAATTACCCATACTATCAGCAGCAAGGCAAGAGTGATGAGCGTAAAAACCATTTTTGGTTTGAGCGTTGCCAATTCAATATCTTTTTTTATTGCAGAACATATTTTTTAAAATACCTTATAAACAGGTAATTAATACCACCCAGCAAAAGCAGCAGTATACAGATCCTTGCCATTATGCTGGGGATATGCGTCCAGAAGGCAATGACAAAGGCAATGAATATTATGCTCCAGATGGCCAGCGATTCGGCAGAGGCAAGGTAGCCCCTGTCACACAAGCCCTTTTTAAGGTATAATGGAATAAATACTACGGTGCTGAATGCAATAGCAATGGCATAACAGCCGGCACGGCCTATGGCGCCATAATCTTTCCATAAATACATAAATGCCAGCGTAGCAGCGCCCATAAGCCCATTCCCCAGAAAGCTCCACCACATATACCCGCTGGCTGAAAAGTTCCTGTTAATACCCTGGCGGTAAGAGGTGATAATGGTGCTAAGCATTACCAATACAATGGTTGCGCGCAGCACCGGTCCGGAAAAATCCTTACCAAAAAGCAGCTCGCCTAGCTCCGGAATGAGCATAAAGGCCAGCGCTATAAATATGCCAATGGCCCAGGGTAATTGATTGTTCAGCATTTCAAACTTGCGGTTCTTTTCCTTAAAGTTTGCTACTGCATAAGGCAGCAATACCTGCCCCAGCATGCCGTTAATTACATTTACCATTACCAGTATGCTTAAGCCGGCGTTGTAAATACCCAGCTCCTTAAACCCCTCCGGCTGCCTAGCCAGTATGGTATTACAGGCCCAGTTAACCGGCAATATCAGTGAGTTGCCCAATACTGCGGGCAGGCTGAAATGAAGCAGCACCCTGGCTTCTGAACGGCTGCCCTTTTCGTAGATGTTCACGCCGAACTTACGGGCCACCCTTCTTACTTCAATAGCGCCCAATACACTGCTGAATAAACCATTCAGCACCAAACCCAGTACGGCGCCTTTTACACCCAGCTGCCAGGCCAGGAATATAGATATAGGGAAATTAATACCGGTAGCCAGCAGGTTAACCCGCGCCATGTTCTTAAACGCCTCAAAGCCTGCGAGGGTGCCATTTTGCGTACCATTAATTGCATTCAGTATAATGGCCAGCGCGCTAAGCTTTAATTCATCGCTTAAATAAGACGCATGTAGTGATTGTTCTGCCAGCTGGTCAGAGAAGAGGAACATAAGTCCTCCCACCGTAATGCCAAAGATCCATGAGAGGCCGGAGGCAAGCTTAATGATCCTGCCGGCCTTTATTTTATCAGTTACTTTATTTTCAGCCACGTAACGGGTAGTAGTAAGTCCCAGGCTAAAACTGGAAAAAATAACAAACATGTCTATTGTAGACCGCACCATTCCCAGCTCACCAAAACCTTCTTTATTCAGAATGCGTGCTACGATAATGGAAGTAAAAAAAATAAGTCCCCTATATACCACGGTGCTGAAAAAGGTCCAGGCAATACCCCTGGATATTTTTTTTGCAAGGTCCGATCTGTAAACTTTTCCAATGATCTCCTGCCAGTTCCTGGGGATAAGTGGGGCCAGTTTATTCCTGATTGCGTTCATATAATACATCTGCCGCTGCTTTGCTTATAACACTCTTTTACTGTTCCTATAACCGGGCATCCACCAGCCGCCGGTCCAGGCAGGCCTTTGTATCAAATATTACCCCATTATTACGTTTCACCTTTTCATAATCAAAATTCAGGAACTCGTTGTGCGCCACGGCTACTACAATGGCATCATATACGGTATTACAATCCAGCTTGCTCAATACATCCAGGCCGTATTCATGTTTTACCTCGGCAGCATCTGCCCAGGGGTCGTAAATATCTACCTGCAGGCCAAACTGCTTCAGCTCATAAAAGATGTCCACTACCCTGGTATTACGCACATCCGGACAGTTTTCCTTAAAGGTGATGCCCATGATCAGCGCCCTGGAACCTTTTATTTTATGATCTTTTTCAATCATCAGCTTTACTACCTTATTGGCTACAAAGTGCCCCACATGGTCATTTACCCTTCTGCCGGAAAGTATTACCTGCGGGTTATAGCCCAGGGCTTCCGCCTTATGCGCCAGGTAATAAGGGTCCACACCTATGCAATGGCCGCCTACCAGGCCGGGTTTGTATTTCAGAAAGTTCCATTTGGTGCCGGCAGCTTCAATCACATCATTGGTATCAATACCAATACGGTCAAAGATCAGCGCCAGCTCATTTACAAAAGAGATATTCAAATCCCGCTGGGCATTTTCAATGGCTTTGGATGCTTCGGCCACTTTTATGCTGGATGCCTTATGCGTACCAGCTTCAATAACGGAAGCATACAGGCCATCCACCCGGCAGGCTATATCCGGCGTGGAGCCGCTGGTTACCTTTTTTATTTTCGTAAGGGTATTGATCTTATCGCCCGGGTTAATGCGCTCCGGGGAGTAGCCCACAAAAAAATCCTTATTGAATTTTAAGCCGGATACTTTTTCCAGCATGGGTATACATTCTTCTTCCGTACACCCGGGGTATACGGTAGATTCATAAATAACAATATCACCTGTTTTAAGGATGGAGCCCAGCATTTCAGATGCCTTTAACAAGGGCCGCAGGTCCGGCGCCTTGAACTGGTCAATGGGTGTAGGCACGGTAACAATAAAGGTATTATAACGGCTAAGATCATTCTTATCAAAAGACAAGGTTAGCCCTAGCTGTTTTTTACCTTCATGCTTTAATGCCAGCACTTTTTTGAGGTCGGTTATGCTGGCTTCCTGTGTGCGGTCTTTTCCCTTCTGCAGCTCTTCTACCCGGTCCTGGTTAATATCAAAACCCAGGGTATCATATTTTTTGGCAAACTCTAAAGCCAGCGGCAGACCAACGTATCCCAGGCCTATAATGGCGATCCTGGCGTTCTCCACCCTGTTTAATTTCCCGTTGTTATTCATATTATAGGAGGTATTTTATCTTTATTTCCGCACCAGCGTATTCCTTATTCTTGTGAATACATTCACGGTGCCCGTTTCCTCGTAACCGTATCCATACCCATAACCATAGCCGTATCCATATCCATAACCATCCTTTGCTTTTATGTCATTCACTACTAAGTTGATCTTAGGCAGCTTCCGCTGCTGGTATAATTCTTTGATCAGCTGCACCTGCTGTTTAAATGTGTAACCCTGCCTTACCAGGTAAAGCGTTGCATCTGCAAAACGCCCCAGGATCTGTGCATCGGTCACCAGGCCGATAGGGGCTGTATCTATGATCACATAATCGAATTGTTCTCTCAGCTCCGCAAAAAGCTGCTCTGTGCGTTCCAACAACAACAGCTCTACCGGGTTAGGCGGAATGGGCCCGGAAGGTATTAACCAGAAATTGTCGTGGATCCCGGAAGGCTTTATCAGCTCATCCAGCGATACCTTTCCAATGGCATAAGTGCTGAACCCAAGCTGGTTGGGAAGCCCCAGCATCTGGGATATTTTAGGCTTGCGCAGGTCCATCTCCATTAACACCACGCTTTTGCCCGACAGGGCCAGCACGGCGGCCAGGTTGGTAGCTACAAAGGACTTACCTTCCCCGCTCATGCTGGAGGTAAGCAATATCACCTTCTCTTTTTTACCGGAGAGTATGAACTGCAGGTTGGTGCGCATAGCCCTGAACTGCTCGGCAACCGGGCTGCGGGAATCTTTTTCCACCACTACTCTTTCATGGTTGGCATTATGCCCTATTTCCGCCAGAATGGGTGCAGGCGTATTTTTAGTAATATCTTCCTTATCAGTAACACGGCGGTTTAAAAGCTCGCGCAAATACAGCCAGGCAGACAGTAACAGGATACCTCCTATAAGGCCCAGCAAGTAGGTTAATGCGCGCCGTGGCTTAAAGGGCAGTGGCTCACTTTTGCCCAGGTCTATGATCCGTGCAATTGCTATGTTGGATGATTTGGAGATGGCGGATTCTTCCCGCTTTTTCAGCAGGAATAGATACAGCTCCTGCTTTACGGTTTGCTGGCGGGAGTAATCCAGGAAAATGCGTTCTTTGCCGGGTACGCTGCGGATCTCACTGCTAACCAGGTTTGCATTATGCTGTAAGCCTGCAAGCCCGGCCTGGATGCCCTGCTTCAGGGATGCCAGGTTATTCTGCAGATCCGTACGCAGCCCTTTCAGCTGCTGGTTTAAATTCTGTACAAATGGGTTGGTTTCCGTGTTGGACAACAGCGCTCTTTCCCGTTCCAGCTGAAGGGAATTATACTTTTCCACCAGGGCTATAAAAGTAGGGTCCTGTATAATTAAGGAAGAGGGCACTACCCGCTTATTATTCTGTTCATCCCTGATATATTGTTCCAGCGTTTCCACTATGCTTAAACGCACCTGCTGTTCTGTAAGCTGTTTGGAAAGGTCGCCGGTGGTAGCTACCAGCAGCTTGGACTGCTCTTCCAGGTTAGCCAGCTGGTTCGATTGTTTGAACTGCTGAATATCTTTTTCCACGCCGGCCAATTCTGCGCTTACTATTACCAGTCGGTTATCTATAAAGGAGATCGTGCTGTCTGCTATACGGTTCTTATCCTCTACGCTGGCCTGCAGGTAGGCATCCAGCAGCTTGTTCAGCACTTTCTCACCCTTATCCGGGATGGTGGCGGTTAATGACAGGTCAATGGTGCTTACCTGTTTGTTGGGTATATCAATATCCAGCAGCAGCTGATAATCGCTCACCGTATTATCTATTGACTGCATTTTTACAAGGTATTCATCATTCAGCAGCGGAAACTGATCGTTCCGGCGGATCCATACAATGCCTTCGGGCAGGTGCAGGGTATCGTTCCAGGCGGCCTTCCGGGAAATATCCTTATAGTTGAGGGTGAACTCTTTTTCATTGAGTGGTTTCAGCACATACTTTACCTCATCCAGCGTGTCCTTCATGGTAAGCCAGTGAAAAGTGAAGGGCAGCTTTACAAACTGCTCTGTTTTTTTTACCCGGCCTTCTACAAAATAGGTGGTGTTCAGCTCCATATCCCTTACTACTTTTTCCATCAGGGTGCGGGATTTCAGGATCTCCACTTCATTATCCACGCTGCTTTTGTTGTTGAACATCTGCAGCTGGCTCAGGATCTCTTCGCCGGGCAGGTCGCTACCCTTCTGATCGTCCTGCACCAATATTTTCCCTTTTATTTTATAGCTGGGTGTTGCGTAGCGCAGGTATAGCCAGGAAAGGAAAAGCCCCAGGATGGCGCAAAGCACAAACCAATACCAATGCCGGATCAGCCGGTCCAGGGTTTTTCTGAGATCGCCTGCAGCGTTCTGTCCTTCATCAGTTTGAAATACGGCATCCATGCCATGCATCCCATTAACCTGTGTTTTCTCATTCATAAACTAAAACTTAACTCTTGATGCAACTACAATTAAGAGGGTTAATACCGTCGCCATAATGGAAATCCTTCTTACCTGAGCTACATCTGTAGATACAACTTTGGATTTATTCGGTTCTACATACACCACATCGCCCTGCCGCAAATAGAAGTAAGGTGAGCTGAATATTTTACTATCGTTCAGATTAAAGCGTATGAACTCCTTTTTACCATTATTATCCCGTATCAGCAATATATTTTCACGCCGTCCGTAAATGGTAAGATCTCCGGCGGCGCCAATGGCATCCAGCAGCGTTATTTTTTCATTTGGCATTATGTAAGAGGCGGGCCGGGTAACCTCACCCAGCACCGTGATCTTAAAGTTTGCAAAACGCACATTCACTACCGGGTCTTTATAAAATTCTGCGGCTTTGGCGCGTACAGAATCCCGTACCTGGTCAGTGGTTTTATCTTTCACCATTACCTTCCCGATCAGGGGAAGTATGACGGATCCCTCCTTATCTACCAGGTAGCCGGCCACCACACCAGCGCCGGTGCTGCCACTGGGGCTGGTTGCCGACACAGACCAGTTGGCGGTGTTCTGCTGGTTTAACAGCGCTGTTGCATTGGGATCTAGGGTTTGTATGGATACCTGTAGTATGTCATCCGGCTGTATAACCGGGGTATTAAAGGCAGCCATGGCCACCATTTTATATTTTGCGGTATCCGGCATATCCTGGAAGTAAGTAATGTTCTTGGGCGCCGAACAGGATGAACAATACAAGTAAAAAATTCCTCCAACTAAACAATGCAGCCATGTTTTTACGCTCATGCATACGCGTTTCTCCGGTCTAATCATGCCTTATTCTAATTAACTTCTTTTGATGGGTTAGTATTATAATTTCATTTTGTCCAGCTGCTCGAAGGTGGAATTGCGGCTTATGAACTCCGGCACCAGCTTTTTCATGAGGGTTACCGTGGGTGTTATATAATGCTCATGTGCAGTATTCAGCAATTCTTTGATCAGCTCCGATACTTCCACAAAATCATATTCCCGTACGCTGGCTATCATTATTTTATCGTGATAGGTAGGCCGGGTACTTTCTGCTGTATTTAACAGCTCTTCGTACAACTTTTCGCCGGGGCGTAAACCGGTGAAAAGTATCTGGATGTCTTTCTCCGGCTCACGTCCGCTCATGCGGATCATTTTTGCGGCCAGGTCGGCTATTTTAACGGGTTTGCCCATATCGAAAACAAAGATCTCCCCGCCCTCTCCCATTGCGCCGGCTTCCAGCACCAGCTGGCAGGCTTCGGGAATGGTCATGAAATAGCGGGTTATTTCCGGGTGAGTAACGGTGAGTGGCCCGCCATTTTCCAGCTGCTTTTTAAAGCGCGGAATAACAGAGCCGTTAGATCCCAGCACGTTTCCAAAGCGCGTAGTAATAAAACGGGTGGGCGGTGTTGCGCCTGAAGCGCCGTTCTTCTGAAAGGTATCGTGCAGGTAGCGGTTGTAGGATTGTATAAAGATCTCCGCTATTCTTTTAGAGGCGCCCATTACATTGGTGGGATTCACTGCTTTGTCTGTAGATACCATGATGAACTTTTCCACTTCATATTCTACAGACAGCTCTGCCAGTATTTTCGTACCTCTTACGTTGTTAGTAACGGCAATGGATGGATTTTTTTCCATCATGGGCACATGCTTGTAGGCGGCGGCGTGGTATACTACGGTAGGGGCATACACTTCAAACAGCTGCTGCATGCGGTTGCGGTCACATACATCTCCAATAAAGGGCACTACCGGTATGTCGGGCGCAGCTTCTGCTACTTCCAGCTCCAGCTCATGCAGGGCTGATTCTGCATTATCGCACATAATAATAGCGGCTGGCGAATTCTTGATCAGCTGGCGAACCAGCTCACTGCCAATAGAGCCTGCGGCGCCGGTCACCAATACGTACCGGCCTTTTAATCCACGGCTAACCTGCTGGTTCTGTATATTAATAACAGAACGTTCCAGCAGATCTTCGATATTAATGTCTTTTAATTGCGTGTTGTTCCAGCGGCCGCTGATCCACTGATCTACCGGTAATACCTTTTGCACGCGTATGTTCAGCGCTGCGCACTGGTCTACCAGCTCATTCAGCAGTGCGGGTTCTATCTGCTCATCTGCTATAATGAGCAGCTTAATACGTTCCTGTGTTACCAGCTTTTGTAAAGAGGCGCTGCAGGCTGCATAAATAGGCAATCCTTCCAGCCGCCTGCCGGTAAGCACGCTGGTATTTTCAAGAAAGGCCACTACCCGGATGCTTGCATCATTATCTTCATTGATCATTTTGCGCACCATTACACCGGAATGGCTGGTGTTATAGATGGCAGCCCTGAGCTTATTTTCATTACGTTCCCGCCAGTAAAACCGGAAGAACCATTTAACGATTAAACGATAAGATAACCAGGTAAAAATGCTGATAAAGAAGTTAATGACAATCACAGACAGGGGGAAGATCATAGCCCCTTCATTCAGGAGCTTAATGTTCTCTATATTATAATACACTAATGAACACACGAAGCTTAAACCGGAGATACGGCCTATATCTGCTATGCTGGTGTAACGCACTACGCCTTTGTAGGTGCGTAACAACAATGAGAAGACGAATGTAACGCCAACGACTATACTGAAAATATCCTTTAAGGGATAGTTCCTGAACGCATCCAGGTCAAAGTTTAATCTTAACAGCAAAGCGAATAACATTGCTACGCCTGCGTACATAAGATCCAATAACAGTATAAGCCATGAAGGGGTAATCCAAGACTTTTTTACCATTTTTAAATTAGATGAGGTTAGAAACTAGATTTTGATCATAGCCATTTCTTATTGATATACATAGGATAATAGTGACATACCCCGTGTTATATCAATAGTATTTCAATAATCAAGATTTAGTTAACGAAACTTTTTTTGCTTGCCAACATTGTAACAGTATATTATCCCTTTTTTCATAACCAGGACCCCATGCTAAACTCTCTTAATGCCCTGTAAACGTGGATTGGGGCCAGTATTCCTATTTGCAATACTACGTATTAAAGTTAAAAGTTTCGTTAATGAAATTGATCACTGATAAATCTTTTAATTTAAAATATCTATTAAAATTAATATTAGTCTTAGAGCAAGAGGCATTCTCTTTACCAAGGTGCATCATTACTCACTTTGCGCATTATGTACACTAAGGCGCAAATTGCCTAATAACCCTTTTAACTTTTTTTGAACAGTAAGTATATCGGTAGGGAATGGGACAATAGATTGCGGGCAGAGGAACGTTATCTTGCTAAAACAACGCCCATCAGCTTTTCACGTGGCATAAATTTGTACTCGGTAGTTAGCTTATTCGGTAGTTATAACAATACTAATTTACTTATTGTTTAAAATAATAACAATAAAAAAAATTTAAGCCATCTTCTTTATAGCTATCCGGAATAATAAGTCTGTTGTAAGGTTCATGATAGTGGCTTTATCAGGCGTTATAACACGGTTACATGACCACACTACTGCTATATAACTGCATTAACCGTTCCTTGTTTGGTTAGCCATTAACAACTGATTAAGATCTTAAGGAATGAACATAGCTTTTACCTGCATCTCCATTATATATGGCAGGCATTCCTGAAAAACAGATCCCGCACCTTTACTGCGAATCATTCAGCAGCTGATCCAAGGTCAAATTGTTATAAATAATTTTAGCTATATTAAGACAATCGAAAACCTGAAAAGTGAAAGGCGGCTTTTCCCCTTTGGCGCTTTTCACTATATTTCAACCATGAAACCGCTGCATATAGATACTAACAGCAAAGTTCCGGTGTACCTGCAAATTGTAGATTCCATTATGGCTGCGGTACGGGACGGCGATCTGCGAAGAAATGAGCAGATCCCCTCCATCAATGAGTTCAGCGAACAATACCTGCTGTCACGGGGTACGGTGGAAAAGGCGTATAAAGAGCTGCGCGATAAAAAAGTGATCCTGTCCGTAAAGGGTAAGGGCTATTTTATATACCGTACGGATGTAAATATGCCCTTACGGGTGCTGCTGCTGTTTAATAAGATCAGCAACTATAAAAAACAGATCTACAATGCTTTTGTAAAAACCCTGGGCGAAGGGGTGTTTGTAGACCTGCACATACACCACAGCAACGTACAGCTGTTTGATAGCCTGATCAGCAACCACCTGGGGGATTATGACCACTATGTGATCATGCCGCATTTTTATGAGCAGCCGGAAAGGGTGCTGCAGATCATCCGGCAGATCCCTGAGCAGCAGCTGGTGCTGCTGGATAAAGACCTGCCGGAGCTGGGCGGCAAGCATGCCGTAGTGTTCCAGAACTTTGAAAAGGATATTTACGAGGCTTTATACGAAGCCCTGCCCTCCCTGAAAAAATATAACAGCCTGGTATTTGTGAACCCCGGCAACATTATGCCTTACCCGCCGGAGATCCGCAAAGGGTTCCAGTACTTTTGCCGCATGCATGATTTCAATTTCTCTGTAATGGAAGATGGCCTGGAAATGAGCGCTCCCGTTAAAGCCGGACAGGCTTTTATTGTGATAGAGGAAACGGACCTGGTGAACCTGGTGAAGATCTGCCGGAACAATGCCTTGGCGATCGGTAAGGATGTAGGGATCGTGTCCTATAACGAAACGCTGCTGAAAGAGGTGCTGCTGGATGGTATTACCGTAATTTCCACCGATCATGAGCAAATGGGGATCACTGCGGCGCAGATGATCCTGGAGAAGGGTACGGAGCGGGTAAAGAACCCGTTTAAGCTGATATTGCGGAATTCTCTTTGAGTGCCCCGTTATATTTTGTAATAATTAATGTCTGATCAGACAATATTAAAATCGAGGTGTAGATATTCCCTTACATTGTTTATTCCAACAATATGGAAAACGAAAAGAAGAATGTTTTTGAAGCATACAATGTGATTGCAGACTGGTTTTCTGAAAACCGGTATCAGGGGTTAATGGAGAGGGCCTACCTCGACAGCCTGATTAAGATCACAGGCAAAGGAGCAAACATACTGGATCTTGGCTGCGGAACCGGGGTGCCTATAATGAATTACCTGTTAAGCCAGGGAATGCAGGTTATGGGAGCTGATGCCAGCTACCGTATGCTGGACATTGCAAAGAGGAATTTTCCATCCGTGGATTTCATCCAGGCAGATATGCGTCAGCTTTCGCTGAGCCGGACATTTGATGCCATTATTGCATGGCACAGCCTCTTTCACCTTCCCCCTGAAGATCAGCCTTCGATGTTCCCAATATTCAAAAGCCACCTGCATACCAATGGAGTATTATTATTCACTTCAGGAAAAGAATATGGTGAGACCTGGGTAATAAATGAGGGAACAAACCTGTTTCACGGCTCGCTGGATACACATCAATACCAGTCACTTCTTGAAACCCATGGGTTCCGTATCCTTCAATACAGGGAAGATGATCCTGAATGCGGCAACGCTAATGTCTGGATGGCACAATTAAAATAAGGCCTATCAGCTGTTGGCGTTCCTAATGGTAACCTTAATCCATATGGAACATTTCTGTTAAAGGAGTACTGATGGGTGAATTATCAGCATGGGTGTCCATAATGTCGGCCATGTAGGCCCACCAGCGTTGTACAATTGGATGGGCGCCCAGGTCCTGGGAAGAGCCGGTACCGGATTGCTGCTGAACGGCGAAGAGCGTATGGGTAGCTTCATCCAGGAAAATGGTGTAATCGTGGATACCGCTGTGTTTTAGCAGCTGCTGCAGCTCCGGCCAGATGGCAGCGTGACGCCTGCGGTATTCCTCCGCAAAGCCGGGTTTAAGGTGCATTTTAAAGGCGGTTTTCATGAACGGGAATTATTAATAATTAAAAAGTGGATTGGCGGGATGGCGGTCGCGTGGCAGTGGAATGGCGCCGGCGCCCGCTTACTATTTCTTTATAATGATCGTCAGGCTTTTGGCGCCGTGTGCGCCCAGCACCAGTGATTGTTCTATATCGGCAGTTTTGGAAGGGCCGGCAATAAATACGCCGAAGCCGGTTTGCGGGCCGCCTATTTTTTCATAGGCATGGTGCATGGTGGGTACAATGGTATTCACATCCAGCACTACGGCCAGGTGCTGCGCAATAAAAGGCAGCACACGCACCTGCAGCTCCTTTTCCGTGAGCCATAAGGCCCCGTTCTCAGCCACACCCAGCTGCGCTCTTACAATGGCCAGGTCGGCCTGCTGCAGCTGGCGGCCATCACCTGTTAGCCAGTCAAAGGTGGCGGCACGTGCATGTAATAAGGGATCGGTGGTGATCACCTGCTCCATATCCGGGTAGTGTTCGTGCAGCAAAGCGGGTATCTCTGCTTCATCTGTAACTTCCAGCAGATGGCTGCCCATGCCTTCCGCTACTTTACGGAAAGCTTCCAGGCTGGCGGGCGCACTGGTTATAAAAGGCGCCAGGTCAGGCAGCTGGCTGGCTGCCGGCTGATTTTGTTTTACGGCGGCCAGGATCTTATCTCTGCTATTGCTCATCGGTTCTTTTTATACCATGTTTCAAATGATTCTGCGGGTGGCGGCGGCAGCTCACGCTGTTTGTACCAGGGATTAAAACGGTTGTTTACCACACCAGGCGCCACACGCATTACCCAGCGCGCCATTTTACCTGCAAACTTATACAGGCCGGGATGGGAAAGCACGGTGTTCATCATTTTCATGCCCGCAGTTTTAGCCGCCTTGGTTTGCCCATCCTGCACCAGTACCTGCCGCCATTTATACAGCTGCTGGTGAATATCTATTTTCACCGGGCATACATTGGAGCAGGAGCCGCATAAGGTAGATGCAAAAGGCAGATCGGCATACTGCTTCATATCCAGGTTGGGCGCCAGTATAGCCCCAATAGGACCGGCAATAGCATTATGGTAGCTATGCCCGCCGCTGCGGCGGTATACCGGGCAGGTGTTCATACAGGCCCCGCAGCGGATGCACTTCAGGGAGTTGCGGAAATCCTCGCGCCCCAGCTGCCGGCTGCGGCCATTATCTACCAATACAATATGTAACTGCTGCCCGGGTTTGGGCGTACGGAAATGACTGCTGTAAGTGGTAATAGGCTGGCCGGTTGCGCTGCGGGCCAGCAGCCGCAGAAATACGCCCAGGTGCTTGCGCTGCGGCACCAGCTTTTCAATACCCATGCAGGCAATATGTACATCGGCCAGGTGAGCGCCCATATCGGCGTTACCTTCATTGGTGCATACTACCATCTCCCCTGTTTCTGCTACTGCAAAATTAACCCCGGTAATTGCCACGCGGGATTGTATAAATTCTGAGCGCAGGTGTAAACGGGCTGCTGCAGTAAGGAACTGCGGATCGGCATTACCAGCCGGCGTGCCCAGGTGAATATGGAACAGGTCCCCTATCTCCTCCTTCTTTTTATGGATACAGGGCAGCACAATATGGCTGGGTGGTTCCTTGGCCAGCTGCACAATACGTTCGCCCAGATCGGTATCAATCACTTCTATGCCATGATCGGCGAGGTAGTGATTCAAATGACATTCTTCCGTAAGCATGGATTTACTTTTCACCATGCGTTTTACACCCTGCTGCTGTAACAGCTCCAGCACAATACGGTTATGCTCCTCTGCATCTGCGGCCCAGTGTACAATGGCGCCGTTCTGCTGCGCATTGCGCTCAAACTCTTCCAGGTAAGCATGCAGGTTGCCCAGCACATTGTGTTTAATGAGGGAAGCGGTTTCCCGCAGGGTTTCCCATTCCGGTATGCTCCAGGCCATTTTGTCGCGCTTCTGGCGTACCCACCACAACGTTTCATCATGCCAGTTCACCCGGGGCTCATTGGCATTAAATGCTTCGGCCAGCTCAGCGTGATCTTTTATAGCGGTGTTCATAATTTGCTAATGTGCTAATATGCTAATGTGCTGAATTTTATTGGTCCCGTAATATGCTATTATGCTGATTGATGATACATTCTTAACAAATACGGCATATCAGCATATCGGCACATCAGCCCATTAAAAAATTATTCATTATTCAGGATCTCTGCAAGGTGTAATACTTTCACCGGGCTTTGCTGCCGGCGTAAAATCCCTTCCAGGTGCATCAGGCAGCTTACATCGTTACCGGTAATGTATTCGGCGCCATGGTGTACGTGATCGGCTACACGATCTTTACCCATCTTTACCGATACCGCCTCTTCAAACACACAAAAGGTGCCGCCAAAACCGCAGCACTCATCCTTACGGCTCAGCTCTATCAGCTCCAGGCCATCTACCATATTTAACAGCTGCAAAGGTTTGGAAAAGGCCGGCCCTACCAGCTCCGTCATTTGCGATACATGCAGCCCGCGCTGCCCGTGGCAGCTTTGGTGCACGCCTACTTTATGCGGGAACTTGGCGCGCAGGCTTTTTACCTGCAATACATCTGTCAGGAACTCAGAGAGCTCGTAAATGTTTTGCCGTATATGCGTGGCAGCGGTTTCATTATCCGCTACATGCAGATGGTCCTTCACGTGCAGCACACAGCTGCCGGAGGGTGCTACAATGTAGTCGTATGATTTGAAATTGTCGGTGAACAGCCGGTTGCAGCCATCAGTAAGGTGCTCATACCCGGAGTTAGCCATGGGCTGCCCGCAGCAGGTTTGCCCGGAAGGGTACCCTACCTCGCATCCCAGCTTTTCCAATAGCTGTAATGTAGCAATGCCCACCTGCGGGTAAAACTGATCTATGTAACAGGGAATGAATAATCCTACTTTCATATTTTATGCTTGACGCTGAATGCTGTTTTATACTGAACGCCGAATGCTAAACGCCGAACGCTTTCTGTGTTTTCCTGTATGCTTTTTATGCTGAACGCTGAAGGCTTCCTGTGTTTTACTTTGTGCTTTATGCGTGCTTTTTACCTTGCGTTCTACGCGTTTAGCGTTAAGCGTTCAGCATTAGGCATTCAGCATTTTCTCCGCCTTAAAATACTTCAGCTCCACCAGGTCGCCGGGTAAATTGCGGGTGTTCCAGTGGCGGTGAATGGCCAGCGCTGCCCCTACGGCCGTAGCCTGTGCTACAGATGCTGCATACACTTCCAGCTCTGGAAATGCTGCGGCCAGCAGATGCATGTATAATGGGTTTTTGCTGAAACCACCGTCTACAAAAATACGCTTCACAGCCGTATTGTCAATAACCAGTTGTGTGGATTGTTGCTGAGCAGCCACCAGATCCAGCATCAGCTGGTGATACGCTGTTTCATAATCAGGAAAAGCGGCCAGGGAACGGCCGGCAAAAGTAGTCAGCACCGGTGCTGCAGGTATTTGCAGGCGGCGTATTAGCAGCGGATCAAATTCCACCTGCCGGTAATAATCCGGCGCTACCTGGAAATGGGTAGCCAGCCGTTGGGTTTGCACTTCATGCTCATTACCGGCAAACAGGCGGGAGGCCTTTACCGGTGCGCCCTGGTAAGCCAGGTAACAGAGACAGTCCTGCTGCAGCTCTTCAGCTGTAAGCGGGCTATCATTGAACGGGTTCAGGGTAATACACCAGGTGCCCGTGGATATTAATGCAAAGGGTTCCGTAAAGCTGGCCAGGTATGGAATAAGCGCGGCGGAGCTGTCGTGCAGGCCCGCTCCCACCTGGTAAGCGCCGCCTTGCAGCTTTACCTCCATTACTTCGTCTGAAGGGCACAGTGGCGGCAGCTTATCCGCAATACCTTCCTGCTGCACCCATTGATGGTACTGCTGCTCCCGGAAGTTCCATAACATAGTATGGCAGCCAATGCTGGTAATATCCGTACAAGCATGGCCGGTTACCAGGAAGCTCACATACTGCGGCAAATGCAGCGCATACCGGATGTTTTTAAACAGCTCCGGCTGTTTATACTTTAGCCGGTACAGCTGCAGGCCTGAATTAAGGCTGCCCAGTACAGGCGATGCCGTTATACCGGGCAGCTCCTGCTGCTGGTTATATTGTGCAAAAAACTTACTTTGCAGATCGTCAGGAAAAGGTTTGAGGTAGTTGTATAAAGGCGCTATTACTTTGCCCTGTTCATTGATCAGCACAAAGCTGGCGCCGTAAGTGGAGAAATTGATGGCCTTTACCCGGTACTGCGGCATGGCCAGCATTTCCTGCAAGCTATTGTGCACCCATTGGCTGAGGGCCTGCACATCTTCACAGGCATCCCCATCTTCATCAGTTATTTCCGGGAAACGGCAGTTATTTTCCCATATAATGCGGTAATGCTCGTCTATAAGGAACAGCTTTTTATTGGTCTTGCCAATGTCTAATATCGCTATTACAGGTACCCTGTCTGGTCCGTTTACCATGCCAATTACATTGAATTACCCTAAGTTGATACGCTTGTTACCCGAATGGAGAACGCTTTTACCTACGCTTTAAGTACGCTTTTACCCCGGGTTTTACCCGAGTGTCTCCTATGTCGCTCCCGTGCCGGTCCCAGGTGAATCCCTAGTTACACCCTGGTTAACCTCTGGTTACAGCCCTGTGGCTACCGTCTTAGCTCCTCTTTCCTTCACCAGCTGCTCACGCACTTTTAAGCTGCGGTACAGCTGTACCGGCTGTAAGGCGCCACCGTTCAGCAGGCGGGCCTGCGCTATCAGCGGGCGAACATCGGTACGGTAAGCTTCCTGCAAAATGTCCTGGGCTGTTACCACGTCGTTTGACTGGCGGGCAGCTTCCAGGGCTTTGGTATCTACCAGCAGGGCCTGTGCGTAAGCGATCATAATGGCTTCTACCGATTGCAGCAGGTCTTCCAGCGGGTCTTTTACGTTGTGGGAGGCATCTATCATCCAGCCCAGGTCTGTAGCGTGGTTCATGCTGCGGGCATCCATACCTTCTACCAGCTCATTGAAAATAAGGAACAGCTGGTAAGGGTTAATGCTGCCTACGGTCAGGTCATCATCTCCGTACTTGGAATCATTAAAGTGGAAACCGGCCAGCTTGCCTTCCATCAGCAACAGCGCTACTATCTGCTCAATATTGGCATTAGGCAGATGATGGCCCAGATCTACCAGGGTGAGCGCTTTACTGCCCAGCTTATTGGCCAGCATCAGGGATTGGCCCCAGTCGGCAATGGTGGTTGAGTAAAAATTGGGTTCGGAACATTTGTACTCTATGTACAGCTTCCATTGGTCGGGCAGCGCGGCATAAATTTCCTGCAGGCTTTCCAGGGTACGCTGAAACGCGTGGCGGAAATTGAGCTGTCCCGGGAAGTTGGAACCGTCTGACAGCCAGAGGCTCAGCGCATCGGAGCCCAGCTCAATACCGTATTTTATCACTTCAATATTATGCTCAATGGCTTGTTTGCGCACTGCTTTATCCGTATGGTGCAGGGAGCCGTATTTGTAGCTGTGCTTTTGCCCCGGCTGATCCTGGAAGGTGTTGGAGTTCACCGCATCAAAACGCAGCCCGTGCTGGGCTGCCAGCGCTTTTATGGAAGGGGCGTTCTCCGGAATATCCCATGGAATATGCAGGGAAATGGCGCCGCTGGCGCGGTTCAGGGCGTGCAGCAGGCCTACATCTTCTATCTTTTCTTCCAGGTTACGCGGCTCGCCCCCGCCGGAAAAACGGCCAAAGCGGGTGCCGCCGGTGCCCAGCGCCCAGCTGGGAATGGCTACCTGGAACTCCTGCAAACGTTGCAGCACATATTGTATATCGGAAACTTTTTCGGCGGTATAAGTAAAAGCTTTGGCGTGATCTTTCAGAAGATCATCGTTAAAAGAAGATATCTGATTCAGAGAGAGTTTCATAACGAAGCATTTTTATTAAGTTACCATTTTAAATAATTAATAATGAAGAATTAATAATCACGTGAACAAGTACATCCAGTATTATTAATTCTTCATTATTCATTATTAATTAAAGCTAGCGCACAAAGGCAGTAGCTACGCCACCATCCACATTGAGCACGTTGCCGGTGGATTTATTCAGCAGGCCGCCTACAAAGGCAAAACAGGCGCTGGCAATATCTTCCGGAAGGATCACTTCATTGAGCAGGGTACGTTTTGCATAGAAACCGGGCAGCTCCTCTACCTTAATGCCATACGCTTTGGCACGGCCTTCGGCCCAGGCGCCTTCCCATATTTTACTGTCGGCAATAACGGCATCCGGGTTCACTACGTTTACGCGTATACGGTCTTTACCCAGCTCGGCTGCATTCAAACGGCTCAGGTGCAGCTGCGCTGCTTTAGCAGAACCATAACCGGCATTGTTGGGGCCCGACATTAATGCGTTCTTACTTACAATGTTCAGCACATCGCCGCCAATATCCTGCTTGCGCATGATCTCAACACCGGCCTGTGTTACCAGGAACTGGCCTTTTACCAGTACATCATATAACAGGTCCCAGTCTTTTTCTGTATGCTCTTCAATGGGTTTGGATATAGAAAGGCCGGCGCAGTTCACTACCAGGTCTACCCCGCCAAAGGCCAGGGCAGCGGTTTTAAAGGCATTTCGGATATCTGCGCTGCTGGTTACATCCAATACAGCGGTGGCAAATACATCGCTGCTGTAGCCTTTGCCAAAATCTGCTTTAGCAGCTTCCAGGCGGCCAGCATCATTATCGTTGATCACTACACAGGCGCCTTCATCTGCAAACTTTTTAGCGATAGCTTTACCTATACCACCGGCGCTACCGGTGATCAGAGCAATACGGCCTGACAGTGGTTTGGGCTTGGGCATACGCTGCAGCTTGGCTTCTTCCAGCAACCAGTATTCAATATTAAACGCCTCCTGACGGGGCAGGGATGTATATTCCGATACCGCTTCTGCGCCTTTCATTACATTAATTGCATTAATATAAAATTCAGCAGCTACGCGGGCGGTTTGTTTATCTTTTGAGAAGGTAAACATGCCTATGCCGGGATACAGGATCACTACTGGATTGGCATCGCGCATAGCAGGCGAGTCAGGATGCTTGCAGGTGTTGTAATAGTCTGCATACATTTTACGATAAGTATCAAACTGCGGGGCCAGCTTTTCCTTCAGCTTTGCTACATCTGACAGGTCTTCTGTTGGCTGCAGGTTCAGCACCAGCGGGCTTATTTTGGTACGTAAAAAGTGATCGGGGCAGCTGGTACCCATAGGCGCCAGGCGATCCAGGTCGTTAGAGTTGATGAACTGCAATACGCGGTCATCATCTGTAAAATGGCCTACCATGCGTGTATAGCCGGAGCATAAGCCACGCAGCACCGGCGCGAGTGCAGCGGCCTGCTGCAGACGGATTTCTTTGGGTGCAGGTTGTGAACGCGGGCCACCAAATACCGGCCTTTTTTTGCCATAATTTTCTTCGAGGTAAGCGGCACAGCGCTCTATTACTTCCAGGGTGTTAATGTAGCTTTCATAAGCAGTATCGCCCCAGGTGAACAAACCATGTGAGCCCAGCATAATACCACGGATGCCCGGATTTTCGTTGAGGCACTGGCGTAATTTCAGTCCCAGGTCAAAACCGGGGCGCTGCCATTCCACCCAGCCAATAGTGCCGTTAAACAGCTCCTGTGTGATATTTTTACCATCTTTTGCTGCTGCTATAGCGATGGCAGCATCCGGGTGCAGGTGATCAATATGTTTAAAAGGCAGGAAGCCATGTAAAGGCGTATCAATAGACGGGGCTTTGGAGCTGAGATCAAAAATGCAGTGGTTAAAAAGCTCCACCATTTCATCTTCAAACTCAATGCCGCGGTAAATATTTTCCAATGCGCGCAGGCGCTCTACATACAATGCTGCCAGCCCGCTTTTTTTCAGTGTACCCAGGTCGCCACCGGAACCTTTCACCCACATTACTTCTGTTTGCTTACCGGTTAGCGGATCGGCAGACATTACCTTGCACGACGTATTACCGCCACCGTAGTTGGTAAGCCGCAGATCGGCGCCCAGCAGGTTGGAGCGGTAAATTAACAAAGCCACTTCATCACCGGCCAGGGATGCTGCTTTGGCTTCGTCCCATAAATAACTTACATGTTTGAAATTAGTAGATGCAGAAACTGACATATGTTTTATTTTATGCTTAACGCTTAACGCGGAATGCTGAACGCATCCTGTGTTTTGTTGTATGCTTAATTATGCTGAATGCATTCTCATGTTTTGCTTTATGCTTTTACTTCACGCACTACGCATTAAGCGTTTAGCGTTCGGCGTTCAGCATTCCGCTTACTCCAGCGAATTACCATATCCCACCAACAACACAGATATCACAATAGTAATGATGCCCGCGATGATGGTGCCGTATGTTTTTGAGCTTACCCCTTTCCACTCTCTCAGTGTAATGCCCCACAGGCTGGATACCATGATGATAAACGCCATGTGCAGGATCCAGGAGCTGGCGCCGTTACCCAGCTTACTTTCGCCCATCCCGTAAAAGAAGAATTGCAGGAACCAGGTGGTGCCGGCAATAGCGGCAAACAAATAATTGCTGGCCAGCGGCGTGGATCTATCCGTGTAATTACCAAAGGTCTTATTACGTGCGTTCAACACCATACACCAGCATAAGTTGGTGGTAAGCCCGCCCCAGAGCAGCACTACAAAGATCACGTTATTCTGGAACAGCGGGTTACTGCCCTGCTGTACAGCTATCTCCGCCATAGGTTTACCAGCTTCAATACCAAAGTTGAAACAGGCGCTTAAAATGCCTGAGATGGTGGCTACTACCAGGCCCTTACGCAGGTTAAACTCCTGGATGCTTTCTTTCTTCTGATCTTCCGGTAATTCCCTTTCTTTCATTACCCCGGCCTTACCGCAAATAGCAATACCTAATAAACATACTACTACCCCGGCCAGCACCAGCAAACCGCTGTTGCTGTGCAGCATAGAGGAAAAAGTTACAGCGCCTGCCTCATGCCCGAACAGATCGCGGTAAATAGGCGGTATCAAGGAACCAAATGCAGAGGTATAGCCCAATGCTACAGACATCCCCAATGACAAACCCAGGTAGCGCATGGCCAGGCCAAATGTTAACCCGCCAATGCCCCAGAGCACGCCCATGAAATAGGTCCAGAAAAGTGTGGTGCCGCTGGTGTTGCGGATAATGACCAGGAAGTCAGGCACCGTGATCCAGGCTGCCAGGAAAGGCACTATAAGCCAGGAAAAAAAACCGCCTACGATCCAATAACTTTCCCAGGCCCAGTTCTTTACTTTCTTGTACGGAATATAAAAGCTACCGGAAGCAAAGCCTCCGATGAAATGAAAAAAAACGCCTAAAATAGCTTGCATAAATGTGGAATTGTTTAACGCTGAAAGCTTAATGCTGAATGCCTAACGCTGAATGCGTTGTGCCTGGATGGCTAAAATAAAGAAAGGTGGAGAAGGAACTATCCTATACATACCTAGTGGGGAATTACGAATTAGTCAATCACTGTTGTCCGGGGAAAAATTAAGAAAATGGGCATAAAAAAGGAGGTTTTTTAGGACCTCCTTTCTTTTTTTGGTTTAGTTTTCAGTTACCACACAAAAAATTAAACCATGGCCAAAAATACCTT